>NPIG01001367.1_pt3 | contig 12269 bp, 8 predicted proteins | sample 8637441 | NCBI WGS metagenome assembly NPIG01 (sample SAMN07420675, study PRJNA396082) | bioreactor metagenome | isolation source: sample BR6 brine-fed electro-methanogenic bioreactor BR | place: Japan: Kochi | collected 2016-06-14 | reverse complement strand
GAAGGACGCCATCGAAGAAGAAAGTCGTTTCGTCGAGCTTGGCGCGAATGCGGTAGATGCGGGCGAACGAGACCGCAGCCAACGGATCGCCACCGGCGATCAGCACGCCGTCGCCTTCCTCGACACCCCGGAAGAGCGAAGAGCCGTGATCGACGGTCACCGAGAAGCGCCGGTTGTGTGCTTCGTCACCGAGACGGATGAGCCAGGCGTTTCTGGCGGTGTTGTTCTCGTTTTCGTTCATCCTGTTACCACCCATTGCATGAAATTTCGTTTCGCCTCGTCAGACTGCTTTCGGTGGACATTCTTCGTGGAATATTCACCGACACGAGTTTCCCGGCCAGTCGCCTTGTTCTTCTTGAATGCCGTGAAGTCGAAAAGTTTGGCCCCCTTTGGCTGCTCCTCGAAGCGAAACTCGTAGTTGGCGTTGTGTCCGACAAATCCACCGGAGGGGTCGCAGGTCCAGTATCCCGGATAACCGAGCCGCTCCAAGGCTCGACGCATTTCTACGGCGGATTGATGGCGACTTGCGGGGTCGACGTGGACGGCTTTGTTGACGACACTTTTCAAGTTCCGTGGGATGAAGGGCAAATAATCCCCGGATTGGACGACCTTGCCCTGCTGAACCAGTTGGTAATAATCGGTTTGCCCGAGGCTGTTGAATTTGTCGCGGACCATTCCGAGACCGTTGAGCAACCGGAAAGCGGTGATCCCAACCTGGTATATGTCGGTTTGCACGCTCACATGCCCGTTTTGCAGAACTTCGGGTGCGGCATGGAGCTTGTAAAAACCCCGATGTGGCGCGGAGCAGCCGACGGGTGAATGGCACGAAATGCCATAGTCCGTGAGGACTCCCTGGTTACTGGCCCCGATCAGGATGTTCTGAGGCTTGATGTCGCTGTGATAAAGATTCAGCTCGTGGAGGTACTCCAGTCCGCGCAGGATATCGACCATGAAGCGAATCACATCTGGAATGGGCATGAAGTTACCGGCATTGACTCCATTCATTATCGAGCCGTTGACGTGATAGTCCATCGCGATGATGACGATGTCGACGCCGTTGTGCTGGACGACATCGGCGTAATGCATCTTCACCAGATTCTGATGATCCAGATGATTTCCTATGCGAGCTTCCTGCAGTCGTTCGTCGATGGTGACGTTCGAGGCCAGAACCTTGACGGCTACGTCCCTGGAAATGCTGTGATCGTGGGCCAACCAAACATCCCCGAAGCCGCCTCCGCCCAGCCGCGCTTGCAGCTCGTACTTATAGAGACGATCTCCGGTGTTGAGTGGAACGTGAGGAGGCATGATCAATCATTCCTCCCTGACCACGCGGCAGAGACGGCATCTGCCATCTGCTCGTTCCAATAGCGGTTTGTCGCCCCGACGTTGGTCTCCGCAAACGTTTTGACCTCGTTGCGGCGAGTTCCGATCGTCCTGTACAGCTTCACATCCACGGGAAGCTGCCGGGTACCCGCTGTCATCAATACGACAGCGTCGAAATAGGCGGCTTCCCGGGAGGAAGCCTTCTCACCACCTCGGCCGTATTCGTTCGCTTTGATGACGATCTTTTCGATGCCCGGATATTGGCGAAATACCCGGTCCAACTCCTGGTGGAGCCAGTGCAGTTTTTGTTCGATGCTCCGGCAATCGGCGGGGAAGTCGAGTTTGTTCTCCGAGTCGGCATTGACCAGGGATTTAGCGGCTCCGCTGCAATCAAGCACCGCATAGCGAACGGTCGTCGGGGAAGTGCGTATTCCGAGGATCATCATCGGCTGCCTCCATTCTTCACGGCACGGTACCGCGCACCTCGCCGTTCGCCCTGGCGCTCCACCAGGCCGTCGGCAAGAAGCTGATTGATTGTCGATTGCCATTGGTTGGCGGGGATGCCACTGCCTATGAGAATGTCGTCTTTCGCGTGCCAAGAATTATTTTCTAATAGGTAATCCAAGACGGCCTGAGTGGGACAACTGTCTGTAACTGATGCAGAAGATGCAAAATCGAACAGCCCTGGGTGTTGAACTATTTTCAAGGGCTTCTGTTTTCCGTCAGTCGCCATCTTATTTTGTGGCACCCTACCATGTAATCCTCTTGAAGATTCCTCTTTATATTGGATATGGTTCAGATGCAAAAGGCGACGCTGGAGTTCACTGCGGACACCAAAGTTCATAGTAAAACGTATTCCATCTTTGGTATCGTAAAATCCGTGACCTAAGTCGATATCACCCCACCCATACGATTCAATTACACATTTATCCATTTCTACCTGAAGGTTTCGAAATTTCTCAATTTCTTCAGACGTAACATCTTCATCATGTAATTTGTTATACAGATCTGTTAAGCCCATTTTTCCGGCAAGCATTATTGATCTTCTAATATCGTAATAATCTTTCCCTATATCAAAAAGGCTTTGCTTGTTTTTTGGCATGGGGAATGTGTTAAATAGATCTGTTGGTGAATAACGAATCAGTGACAGATTGTATGATCCATAGTATCTAGCCCAGCACTCATGAACATTGCTCGAAAGTATCGCAAACAAAGAGTATGAGTTGCTGGCTATTACAGACAGTGAGTGTGAAAAAACCTGATTTGCAGGGACAAAGGCAAATGCGATATATTTAGTTGCTTGGGTGGCTATGACCAAGACATCTTCAAGTTCGCTGATTGCCTTGTAGAGGCTTTTGCCGTCAGAACCATATAGCCACCAGTTCTTTCCGCGTTTCGTGCCTATAGGGTTTCGCCCTATAAGTTTGTCTCTGTCAGGTTTAACTTTGTTCCTAACGATCGCGAGGAGATCCGGAAAATCGTTTGCCGTAGGCCCTTCGTATTTGCTCGGCGCAGTCTCTCTATCTAGAGGCCAGTCAAAAAATCGAATTGCATACCTTTCCCCTTTATGTTGGGGGTTACTATTCACTTCCGCTGCAGTCAGGTAAGGAAAAATTGCATCGTCATTTTTTGGGTTGCGCTTGATTAAAGACTCATATTCTTTTTGCGACAGTAGAAAACCATTTCCGTATATTTTAATTCCATTAAAACTCAATGCTGTGTTCGATTTGAGTTGGAATGGCTTGCCTTCCGCTTCCATCAAAGGCTTCAGGTTAGATGAAATTAAATTTGTTGGATTGCCATCCAAGAAGACATCCCCTCTCCATATTCTCGTCAGAGTTACAGTAACATAAGTAACTGAAGCCGTTCCGGGCCATATTCTCCTGCTTGTCGCATTATGGATAGTCCAACCATTTTGTTGAAGATATCCAAGGCCGACCTTTTCCGAGTCACCTTCCGCAACACCACTTGTTGCAAGCACGCCGTAAAGTCCATCTTTCCGAGTTAACGCACAACACCTCAAGATGAAATAAACACACAAGTCTGCAAGGCCACGTTGTCCAAAACCAACGTAAACAGCAAGGTACTCTTTATAACTTACCCCTTGGGTTCCAGATATTTTTGATGCACCTAAATATGGGGGATTACCAGCAACCCCGTTAAAACCTCCTTGCTCAAATACTTCGGGGAATTCCAACGACCAATGGAATGGTCTTCGAGTAGGTTTGCCCCCTGGCAAATCAGTGGCCAAATTTACTCTCGCCTGACGAGCGATCTGCTCGCCCATTTTCTCATTGCCGTTTAGGAAATCACCCGCCATAGTCGCGAGCGTGTCCAAGGCAGTATCGAGTGCCCGGGAATTGCCGCTGCATCGGAGCACCTCACCTATCATGGCGTCGGCGATCAGTTCGACAGATTCGAGTTTCCTTCGCGCCTCGCGGTCCAGTTTGGCCATGGCCTCTACATCCTTTATGTCCCGGATGGTCGTGGCGCGGAGCCGTTTGCGAAGTTCGATGGCCTCGTTGATCGCCGCCTCGACGTTCTGGCCGAAGATGCGAAGCTGGTACTGCCGTCCGGATTCCGTATCCATCCGCAACTGGGTGAGCTGTTCCAGTCGGTGGATACCCAGCAGGCTGTCGCCGGAGCGGAGGTTGTGATCGAGAAAGCCGAACGGTCTGCCCTTGGCGAGGGTCACCAGCCAGATGGAGAGCTTGGCCAGCTCCACGGCCAGCGGATTGACGTCCACGCCGTACAGGCAGCGTTCGGCCACCAAGCGGCGGGCGATGGTCAGCCGTTCGTCGAGCTGGGACGGCAGGGGTTCCTCCGCTCCGAGTTGGTCGAGCGCTTCGCCGTCGACGGTGATAGCCATTCCGGCTGCCTCTTCGTGCAGCCAAGCCTCCACCAGCTTCTCGCCGAGATAGCGGCAGGCCTGAACGAGGAAGGCCCCCGAACCCATGGCCGGGTCGCAGACCTTGAGGTCGAGAATCTCCCGAGACGACTTGAGCGTCCATTCCTCGCGGGGCTTTCCTTCGGCCGGACCGATGTACACCACCGGTTCCAGCGTGGTGGTGACGATTCTTTCGGTGAGGGATTTCGGTGTGTAATGGGTGCCGGTCTCACGCCGGTCGGCCCCAAGGGTAACCATGAATGAATTGTCGCGATAGACGATCGGGTCGTCCCAGGCGTCGGTGCGGAGCAGGTTCGTGAAGGGGCGGATGCGTTCGACCAATGCGGCGTCTCCACCGCAGACACCCAACACCCGACCGAAGACCGTGTCGTCGGTGGGCTTGGATAGGCCGTTCCTGATGGCCGATTCGCTCCGCCCGGTGACGTCCAGGACCAATTTGACGAGCGCCGCCTCGCCGTCCAGACGGGCCGATTCCAGCTCCGCGAGAGCAACGTTCGGGTTCTTCGCCTTCTGTGACCCCTGCAGGCCAAGGGTCACGCGGGGAACGCGAGCCACGGTGTGTTCGAGCAGACCTTCGTAGACATGCCCGATCTGCTCGACATCGAGCGCACGGTAGGACAGCAGCAGTGCACCACCGGACTGCTCCAAAATCTGCAACGAGTTCAGGAGCAGCAGCACGGTGCGGTTGTCGATGGGCAGCGGAGCGGCCGAGGTGTCCCGCCAACGGGTGCCCTTGGCTCGGCCCTCCAGGAACGGGAAACGGTCGGGATCGAACAGCGAGCCGCCCAAGGCGGGCATCCGCAGGCTTTCGTGCTCGATGCCGCCAAAGACGGCCCGGAACACGGCGAGCAATCTGGCCCAGGCGTCATGACGGCGGTCGAGCACCTCCGGCCCGTGACGATCGGCTTCTTCTGCCAGTTGACCGCGCAGGGTGGAAACGGCGTAGCACCGGTCGTAGACCGAATCGCCGAGAAGGAGCAGCCCGCGCTCTTCGGCGCAGAGGACGAACACCAGCCGCATCATCACCGTGAGCCCGGCCTCATAGAGCTCGGCGGGTTTCACGTCGCGGAGCAGTTCCCGGTTGCGGTCCTCGTCTGCCTTGTCGAGACACTGCACGAGCACCTCGACCGCACGACGGACCTGCTCTCCGAGGGTGTCCGTGACCTCCTCGTGATGTTTGAGGGATTCGTCCAGAAGCGATTCCAGGGTGTCTTCCGCCGGGCCGAAACAGCGCCGTACACCGAGCAAAGACTGGAAGGCCTTCAGCGTGATCGGCTCCTGGAACCAGAGGCGGGCGTACCAGGACGCCTGGCTGGAGGTGGAGCCCACCGGCGCGTTGACCAGCATCCAACGTTCGCCATCGGTCAAAAGCCCCACGCGCACGCCATGGGCGCGGCAGAGCAGGGTCATGCGCTCCTGGAGGGAAACTGGCCAGCCATCACCTCGCTGGACGGATTCGAGATCGGTGTCCGGCGGCAGAACGGCGATGAACAGGCGTGGCTTTCCGTCTGCGGGAGAGCGGACGATCCCGTCGGGTTTGAACGTCCCGGCGTGTTCCTGCGACGAAACGCTCGGGAGTTCGTCCGGCCAGTTGCCCCCGTGGACGAGGGATTCGTGGTCGTACTCCAGCATTTCCGTCAGCACCAGACGGACCCACTCCCGGTGCAATTCCGGCAACAGTTTGTCTTCCTGGTCCACCGCCTCGCGCCATTCCTCGTAGGCGGCCCTGAGTTTCTGACGTCGCGGAGTTTCCACCGCTTCCAGCCCTTGCGGGAACGCCTTGTCCAGCATGGATACGGTCAGGAACGGGCCGGATATCTCGATCAGGGAGAGCCATTCGGCGTGTTTGGATAGATTCTTCATGCCGGATCAGACCCTCCTTGCCTGTGATTGCGGAACGAGGAACACGACGGCCACCGGGAACGTTCGATCCACCGGGTTGGCGTAGTGCTTTTCGATCGCGGTCTTTTCTTCTTTTCGCTCTTCCGGAATCCGAGCCAATCGGGCTTCGAGGGCATGGACGTCCTTCTTCACCTGCGCCATCTCCTCGGGCGAGAACCCGGGTAGATAGAGCTGGCCACCTTTGCGATCCGACTTCAGCTCCTTGCGGATGCTGGCCTCGAGTTCGTCCAGAACCGTTCGGACGTCGGCGATTTCGCTTTTCATCCGCCTGTCGAGGGTGTTTTCGAGAAACTTCAAGCGATCTCTGGATCTCGCTTCGACAGCGGCCATAAGAGCGTCTTCGTGTCGCTCGAACCTGTCCTTCAGAACGTCGAACAGCGCCTGGTCGGGTTCGATCGGCGAACCTTGGGCGACCAGAGCTTCGAGTTTGCCGACCTGGGTGATGCGGGCGAACCGTTTGTGTTCGAGTTCGCCACCGGCGAGGGTCAGCTCCTCGTGAAGGCGATGGTGATCTCCGCCGGTGATCACCAAGCGCGACCAGACCGCCACCGCCGGGACTCGCAATTCACTGTCGGGTACGGTTCGGACCGCCACGCGGTGAAGTCGCTTGACGTCGTCGAGCTTCCAAATCTCCTCGCGAAGCAGGCGCAGACACATCTGCACCAGCCGGTGGTTGAGATGGGCCAGGACGACATCGTCTCTGCCTTTGGCGACATCGTGATCGAAGGTTATCGGGCGGCGAACGCCGGTATGGGGATGTTCCAGTCCGACGGTGGCTCTGCCCCAGGACCCGGGCAGGACGGGCACTTCGAAAGCGCTTCCCTTTTCGCCCTGGGTCGATCCGGTGGGCTTTAGCGACGGCTTTTCCGCCAGGTCCAACGCGACCTCGACCGCACGCGAAATGTGCTCGGGCGACAGATGGAAATCGTTCTTCGCCTCCATGAGTCTCTCGTGCAGGCGGGCGATGCGCTCCTGAAGACGCTTTTCCGCCGTGACGAACTTCCTCGCCTTGGCGGCCTTGGCTTCCGCCGAGGCGGTGTCCAGGCCGCTACGCCTGCCGAGCATGGCTTCTTCGATCTGTCGGGCGATAACCGGCCCGACGCTGCCGAGATCCTCACGGATCGTGTCGATCTTGAGGACGGCACGCATCAGATACTCGTGATCGCCCGTGACATCGCCGGGTTTGACGGAGCCTGATCGTTCATTGGCGGTGACTCTCGCGGAGAAGCCTTTACCCACCGGATGCCAGATGAAAACCGCATCTTCCTTCTGCCCGTGGCGATCGATACGGCCGTTGCGCTGTTCCATGACATTCGGGTTCCACGGAATCTCGACATGGATGAGGTAGTTGCAGTGGTTCTGCAGGTCGATACCTTCCGAGGCCGCGTCGGTCGCAAGCAGGATGCGGACCGGTGAAATGTCCGGATGCGCCTGGAACGCGGCTTTGACCGACTCGCGCTCATCCTGCAGCATGCTTCCGTGCAGGTACATCAATCGATCACCGCCGTAGCCGTTGGCAGTGAGAATCTGATGGAGCCACGAATGGGTGGCCCGGTATTCGGTGAACAGAATCACGCGCTTTCCGTTCCAGCGGCCATCGGTCTTCAGGTGGCTCTCGAGCCAGTCGAGAATGGCCCTGGCTTTCGAGTCGACGCGGTTACGTACTTTCTCCGACCATGCGGTGAGACGGTCGAGCATGTTTCTCTGCTCTCGTGACAGAGGTGGCGCGAGTTCACCCACCACCTCGACCGCTTCGTGCTGGGCTTCTTCTACCAGCGAATCGTCCGAATACTCCTCTTCGGTTTTCAAGATCGCCTTGCGCAGAATGCGATCGTCCATGGTGTCGCGATCGCCTTTGGGCTTGCCGCGCTCGAGAGTGTCCCGATGTTTCGCCAGCGTGAGCGCGAAAGCCATGGGCGAGGAAAAGAGGCGCTTCTTGAGAAGCATGTGAACGAAATCGGTTCCATATTCGAAGCGCGTGCCTTTGACGCTCTTCGAACGGTCGGCCGTGTACTCTCCGAGCAAGGCGTGGATCTTCCGCTCTTCCTCCGAGTAGTCGATTTCGAGACCTTCGAGCTTACGCACCGGAAACACCGGCTTGCCGTTCGCGTCGACGATGTCGCTCTTCAGTCGGCGAACCATGACGCGGTGGAGTTGTTTCTCGTCCGGCATCACCGTCCTGGCGAACCGCTGATCGTCCAGCAACTCCAGCAACGAGGTGAAGGACTCCTGGTATCCGTTGTGGGGTGTGGCGCTCAAAAACAGCCGATGGGTGAAGTGAGGAGCGAGCGACCGGATCAGCCGCGTTCTCTGGCTTTCCAGGGCATACATGGACGCCGACGCCGGTGCGACGTTGTGCGCCTCGTCGACGACCAGAATGTCGAATTTTCGCGGATAGGTAATGTGAGGAGGGAGTACGTCCTTCAGCAACCGGAAACCCTCGCCGCTCTTCATCCAGTCCATCGAGGTGACGAGGCGTGGATAGGACGTCCAGGGATTCACGTGGATACCGCGTTCGCGACGGAGGCGCTTGACGTACTCGGTGTCGACGATCCGAAACTCGAGGCCGAATTTTTCCTGCATCTCGGTCTGCCATTTGACCTGCAGGCTGGCGGGGCAAACGACGAACACGGTCCTGGCGCGATGACGGACGAGCAGCTCCTGGATGACCAGTCCCGCCTCGATCGTTTTACCCAAGCCGACATCGTCCGCGATGAGGAGATTGACGCGGGCCATCTCGACGGCTCGAACCAATGGATCAAGCTGGTAGTCCTCGATGGTTATCCCGCTCCGGAAAGGCGATTGCAGAAAAGAGCGATCCGCGTTGGTGACGGCTCCCCAGCGAACGGCGTCGAGAAAGGCTTCCAGGCGGTCGTCGCTGTCCCAGCCGGTGATCGACGGCAGCCCCGCTTTTTCCAGGACCTGGACTCCGGCCTCCATCTGCCAGACGACCTGGATCTCTTCGCCCATGGAATCTTCGTCCAGGGATGACAGGCCGACGAGGTGTTGGTCACCGTTGCTCGCCTGTGACAAGGCTCCACTGGAAACATCGGTGACCACCCATTGACGACGCCGGACTTCGACGAGTTGACCGGGCTCGGGAACGGCACCGAAACGAACGACACCGTTCACCGAACTTACGTTTGTCGTTGTCATTGTGACCGGTTCCTCCGTCTCGACCGATACGCTCTTTTGGTCGCTTCCGATACGTGCGACAGCAAGCTGGCTCCGATGACCTCTCCGAGGGTGACGGGAACGGCGTTGCCGATCAGCCTGCCGATGGACTTCTGGCAGACCTGTTCTCCCGGTCGAGTGAACTCGTAATCCGGTGGGAAGCTCTGCAGGATCGCACCTTCTCTGAGTGAAATCGCCCTGTCTTGCTCCGGGTGGCCGAAACGGCCGTTACCGAACCCGAAGAATTGAGTCGTCATCGTTGGGGCGGGATCGTCCCAGGTCATGCGGCCATAGACGCTGGGGTAGGTCTTCCCGGAAGATTTCTTGTGGCAGTCGGCCACCAACTCCCTGGGCCAGTCGCGCCATGTCCCCCCGGGCCTGGACGCCTTTATGCGTCGCATATTGATTTCGGAAAGAGCGGAGCATTGGTGCAGAGGGTCTTTCGGGTGGCTCGTTCCAGCCGATAGAGGAGGCAGGTTGCCTATGGCCTCCTTGACGGTTCTCGGTCTCTTGCCGAACTGCTCGGGAGTCAGAAGTGAGATCGGCCCGAGCTTGGACGCCAGCAACACCAGACGGTTGCGCTGTTGCGGGACGCCGTATTCGGCGCAATTGACCACCCGGTATGCGACCGAGTATCCATTGCCTTCGAGGTTGGCCACGAACTCGTCGAAAACGTTCTGTTCGATCAGTCGCGGAACGTTCTCCATGGTCACCAGATCCGGTGACAGTTCGTCGACGAGTCTCGAAAACTGCAGCAGGAGCCACCAGCGTTTGTCGGATTCCGTCGCCTTCTGGTTGTAAGTGGAAAAGGTCTGGCACGGAGCGCAACCGGCCAGGAGTTTGATTCCGTTTTTTCTGTAGTGGCGATCCAGTTCGCTGGCTTCCAATTCCTCCACCGATTTGAGCAGGAACCTGGCGTTGTTGTTTGCAGTGTAGGGATATTCACAGGCTGAATCGACATCAACTCCCAAACGGACATCGATGCCGGCTTTCTGAAGACCGTGGGTCAGCCCGCCCGCACCACAGAACAAATCCACGGCGTAAACTTTTCTTCTATACTCGGTTTCCTTTATCGCTTTGGGACAGCTTCTCATTTTTTCGAACCTTTGCGTTCATCGGCCTTGAGTTGGCCGCCAGTGGCCCCTCCCGCCTCAATCCAAGTATCGACCTGATCTTTCTTGAACTTCCACAGTCGCCCCATCCGATGAGCCGGCATTCCTTTCTTGTCGATCCATTTATAGACAGAGTCGCTGCTTACACCGAGGTGCTCACAGATTTCATGTATTGAGAGCCAGCGGTTTTCCGTTTTGGGCATATCCAAAATTCCGATCGGGATTGCGGCTGAACAGAAACTTCTTGGGCGCAAAAAAATGAAGAGTCCCCTGCCATCATAAAAATAGTCTAAATATGCAATAATTTTAGATAAAGGTCAAACGATTTCGGCCGATTTCAGCCGATTTTATCGGCCAGTCAAGAGAGGCAATTCTTCCCCCTCTCCCCATTTTCAGGGTGACACCAATTGGAGGGTGTTGCCCTTGAGAATAGCCCTCGTCTTCCTCGTAATCCTGCTTCCATTCTCTGCCCACGCCTTCTGCTTTCAGGAGGCCGGGCAAAAGTATGCCGTCTCCCCTCGGCTACTCTGGGCAATCGCCAAGGCCGAGAGCAATTTTGATCCCTCCTCGATTAACCGAAATCGCAACGGAACCATCGATGTCGGCCTAATGCAAATCAACTCGATCTGGGCGGACCAACTTGGGGGGACCTGGGATGCCCTTGGCAACCCCTGCACCAACGTCATGGCCGGCGCCTGGATTCTGAGCCAGTGCATTCGGGACTACGGCAACACATGGCAGGCCGTAGGCTGTTATCACAGTCGAACTCCGACACGGAGGGACGCCTACGCCTCTCGAATTGCCGCCATCCTGGAACGGGCGAGAGTCGGACAGTGATTCCAGAGGACCTGCTCACCAAATATGGCCTACCTGTAGACGATGCCGCTCTTGCCATTGAGGAGGCCATATCCAATGTGCTTTCCGGCACCTTCAAAAAGGACATTTTGGTACGTGTCGGCGAGGAGATGGAAATAATCGCATTGGCCAGATCCAGCAACGGTTCGCAAGATTCTGAACCAATTTTCATGACCAATATCTCCAAGCTAAGGCGGCAAATTCGTTACCAGATTGAGCGGGAATTGGAAAAACGACAAAGCGTCCGCGAATGGGAACTCCTCCGGTCAATGCGCGGTCGCCCTGTCGCCGGGGAAGTAATGAAGGTCTCTAGAGACGGAAATGTGACCGTCGCCCTTGAAGTTGAGGACCATTTCCGGAGTTTGATCCTGACCGGGACCTGTGCCTCCCGTCAAATTCCGCCCAAAGAAAGAGGAATCCTTCAGATTGGGACCAAGAGAACATTCCTGGTGACCAGCGTCCTGCCTGTTCGGGAAAAGGACAAATCAAAGGTCCTGATCCGCCTTAGCCGCATATCCAAGGCCCTTCCCGAAAGCCTACTGCGGGAAACGATCGGCGAAGCGTCCATCCGATGCCGGCGGCGCATCGCGGGGGCCTTCAGCGAGATTGAAACATCCCGGCGGATTCCTAAAGAAGTGATCCAGGCTGTCGGAAAAGAACTTGGAGAGAGGATTATCGTCCGTGTTGTGGCGCCGGAGAAAAAGAACTGAACCGATTACCCTTCTCGGCACCGGTGTCCACATGGACGCACCGGGGAAAATTGTCGACATCACACTCCCGGACAGCTACCGGAAGCGCCACACCTTCGTGTTCGGAACCACCGGGGTTGGAAAGACCCGCCTTGCCGAAATGATGATCGAGCAAGACATCCGGGCAGGCAAGAGCGTCGTCTTCCTCGACCCAAAGGGCGACCAGCAGATATTCACCAAGATCTTCGACGTGGCCCGCCAAGTCGGCAGGGAAACCGAGATGATGCTGGTGACCCCGGTCTTCCC
>NPIG01001328.1_pt1 | contig 12274 bp, 8 predicted proteins | sample 8637441 | NCBI WGS metagenome assembly NPIG01 (sample SAMN07420675, study PRJNA396082) | bioreactor metagenome | isolation source: sample BR6 brine-fed electro-methanogenic bioreactor BR | place: Japan: Kochi | collected 2016-06-14 | reverse complement strand
AGCGGGAAATAGGCGTTGACGTGGCCGGTCTCCTTGAACATGCGGTCGAGGTTCTGCTGGATGCGCTCCCAGATACCGTAGCCGGTCGGGCGAATGACCATGCATCCCTTTACGGGCGAATGTTCCGCCAGTTCCGCCTTGCGAACCACGTCGATATACCACTGCGCGTAGTCATCCGAGCGCTTCGTGATGCCCTTCGCCATGCTGCCTCCGTTGTCGTGCGTTGTGTGCCGCCAGCCCGCCGCGGATACACGGCGGGCGTATCCGAATACGGCGTTGCAGAAAGAGCACGGATAATAGCACACGCCCCGCGGCAGGATCATTTTGCGGCGGCTGTGTTGCAGGCTGTCGCGTTGGTGTTGCCGGCTCCCGTGGGGCGCTCGTCAGGGCTTCCAGACGCAGCGGTAGTTGAAGCGCCGGTTCGGGGCGCTGTCGCCGTTGACGCAGAGGGATATGGGGCTTTCGAGGTCCGCCGGGTTGTCGCACCAGTGGAAATCGAAGGTGACGCTGTCGCCTTCAACACCCAGTGACGCGCGCGGCACGGCCAGTTCCAGCGCCTTGCCGGAGGCGGCATAGCTGAGGGAGCCCGCCTCGGCCCAGCCGGCGTCTTCGCCCTTCCAGGCCATCAGCGTGGTGGTCTTCGCATCCGCCACCTCGCGATTGATGAGGAAGTCGTAGCCGTGCCAGCCGGTGCCGTGGTCTTTATCGGAATCGATGAACAGCAGCATCCAGTGCTTGTCCGTGTGCGGCGTGAGGGGTTCGTTCGTCTCCGCGTAGAAGTAGATGTTTGTGTTGTCCACGCCCACCTTGCAGGTGACGATGTCATTGCGGCCGGAGTCGTTGGTGTAATGCAGCCCGCCGTAGCCGGGATAGTCGCGGTGCGCGGTGTCGCCGGCCGTGTCGCGGTATTCGACCGGGCAGTCCGCCCAGTCGTCGAAGGCGCCGTCAATTTCGACATTTCGCAGCCCCTTCAACTCGGGAATGGGGCGCACACCCTTGTAGCGCCGGATGTTCTGCGCCATCTGCATGTAGTAATTGTCGGTGTACCCGCCCTTCATCGGGTGGATGCAGCGGTTGAACTCGGCGTTGTACTGGTCGATGAATCGGTAGTCGCTTTCGCGCCGCATGAACGGGTAGGTTTTGCCTTCCTCGGGGTGGTACTTGCCGGCGGTCCACTCGTTCCAGTCGTTGATGTAGAGGAACTGGGGATTGGCGGCGAGGGCCTCGTCCCACCGCGCCTGGAAATAGATGCCGTAGCCTTCCGGGTGCTCGACGGTCTTGCCGAGCCAGGGCACGTATGTGGGCACGGGCAGGTCATATTCGTTCAGTTCCGGCTCTTCGTTTTCGCGGGTCCAGCACTTGCCGACCATTGACACCGGATGCTGCGCGGGCGTCACCGCGGCTTCTTCGCGCCGGCCATCGTGCGTCGATACCAGGTCATTCGGGTCCATCTTTCGCACGCGCTTGTCGCCGAGGTCGTAGCCAAAGCTCCAGTTGTCTTCCGTGCCGATGAAGCGCTTGCCGTTCCACTCGTAGTAGCCCCACCACATCGTGCGCAGGGTGAAGAACTCCTTCACCTCCTTCGTGTAATCCTGGTAGAACTCCTCGGTGTAGTCCGGGTCGCCGTAGTGCGGGTGGTTCTCGTCGGTCTTCGCGGCGGTGTCGTAGTTGGGGTTGGGGTGCTGGATGCCGCCGCGGTTGGCGTCGCGCTCGGGCATGCCGTTGTAGAGCAGCAGGGGCTTGCCGTCCCAGTAGAACCAGAGGTCCTTGTACTTGCCCGTCTTGTAGATCTTCTCGTAGAGGTCCTGCACCACCGTGATGGCGGGGCCGTTAAAGGACCAGAAGCAGAATTGCGGGGTCTTGTTGCCTTCCGCGCGCATCCGTTCCATCACCGGGAAGACCACGTCCCATTCGTCCCAGTAGCGCACGGCGTTTGTGACGTCCATCACCAGCACGTCGACCCCGGCGTCGGCGAGCATGGACATGTCCTTGCGGATGACCCACTCGTCCTTGCTGAGGAAGTAGCCCATTTCCGGCTCGCCCCAGTGGTACGAGCCTTCGGTCCACAGCGGGTGCTTCGCGTCGAGCCGAGCGGACGGGTCCTTCGCCAGTATCTTGTTCACATCGGCCGCGTAGGGGTTTTTCAGTTTCGCCAATCCGTCGCTGTGCCAGGTGATGTAGAAGATACCCACGACCCGGCGCTGGTCTTCCTTCACCGGGCCCACCTCCGCGAAGCCGGGCATGGTCCTGCCCAGCGCGTCCGTGGCCACCCACGTGTCGGGATAAAGGTCGCGGCAGTAGTCTTCTTCAGCGGCGCCGCCGGCCAGGGCAGCCAGTGCGAGTAACACGAATACTATGGGGATGACTTTCATGATGGGCTCCGGTTGATTGTCACAGGCCTGTGCCGCGACCTTGGCCGTTGCGGCGTGCCGAGTATACCACACGAACCGCGGGGCGATGCCGCCGGCGTGGCAGGCGCGCGGCCCAGAGAACAGGCCGTTCTGCCTGCGCTGTGTGCGAATCACGGGCCGGCGGTAGAGGCGGGTCCTGCTCAGGCGCCCTTCACGTCGAGCACGATCTTGATGGCGTGCGTGGTGTCTTTGGACAGGAAGGTCTTCACGGCTTCGCGGTATTCCTGCACCGGGAAGCGGTGGGTGATTATGTCTCCCGGCTGGGCCGCGCCGCGCATCAGCAGGTCCGCGGCGATGTCGAAGGAGGTGCGCCCGTCCGGCTCGGTGGCGTGACAGTTGATTCCGAGCAGGCGCACTTCCTGGCTCCACACGGGCGAGTAGTCGATTCGGGCGGGATGAAAATGGATGCCCATGAGCACCACCGTGCCTTCGCCGCACGTCCAGCGCAACGCGTTGTTCACGGTCGCGCCGTTGCCCACGGTGTCGTAGACCACGTCGAAACCGCCGAGCAGGATCTCGTTTCCGAACGCGCCGCGCACGTGCCGTGCGCCCGCCGCTTCCGCCACGCGCGCGTACAGCCGCGGGCCCTCCGGAATCACCGCGGCGCCGAGCCGCTCGGCCACGGCCGCCTGGAAGGGGTAGCGCGTGAGACAATGCACCCGTGTCTGGGGATGCAAAGCGCGCAACACGGCGACGGTGAGCAGGCCGAGCGTGCCCGCGCCGAGAACAAGCGCCGTACCGCCGGGTGGCGGCGGCGCCTTGCACACGCCGTGCACCGCGCTGGCGGCGGGTTCGAGCAGCACCGCCGTATCGTTGTCCATGCCCTCGGGAATCTTGAACGGCTGGCTGCGGTGCATCACCATGAACGGTGAGAATCCGCCGCCGCGGTTCAGAATGGCGGGGTCCTTTTTGCCCACGTTCTCGCAGAGCATGTAGTTGCCCGCGGCGCATTGGGGGCAGGGCGGCTCGATTTCGAGCTGAAAACACGACGGCCAGTCGATGCGCATGGCGACGCGGTCGCCCACGCGCACCCCGGACACCTCCGCGCCCGTCTCCACGACCTCGGCGACGAGTTCATGCCCCAGGAACTTGCGCGCGATGCCCGGCATGGCGGCGTTGAAACTCTTCGGGTGCAGGTCCATGAACATGAAGTGCAGGTCGGTGCCGCAAAGACCGCAGGCGATGTTGCGCACCTTGAGCCAGCGCGCCCCGGGCAGTTCCGGGACGGGCACGTCGGCGTAGCGCAATGGCGACAGGGGGCCGAGCGCCGCCAGCGGATGCAGGAGGCTGGCCGCCTTCAACGCGGCCACTTTCACCATGCGGTTTTCCCAGAACAGCGCCTTCATCGCGCACCGCCGGCGCGCAACGCGGCGCACGCCGCTTCGAGCGCGCCCGCAATCGCGCCACACTCGGCCTCGGTGATGAGCAGGCTCGGGCGCACGAGCACCGTGTGCCGCGCCACCTTGCCCGGCAGCAGCAAGAGTCCGGCTTCCGCCGCAGCGCGGCAGAACGCGTCCGCCTTCTCCGGCACGCACAGGTCGAGCGACAGCAGCAGGCCCGCGCCCGCCACGCCACCCACTGTGCCGGGGTACTGCTCCACGAGCGCCTCGATGCGCGCGCGCAACAGCGTGCCCATCTTTGCAGCGTTCTCCCAGGGCCGGTGTTCCTCGTAGAGTTCAAGGGCGCGCGACGCGACGCGGCAGCCGACGTCCGACCCGCCGAAGGTGCTGAGGTGAATCATCGGATGGCGGTTGAGGAAGGCATTAACGCGCTGGGTCAGCAGCGTCGCCGCGATGGGGAACATGCCGCCGCCGAGCGCCTCGCCGAGCACCAGCATATCGGGCACCGCAGAAGAAACCTCGAATGCGAACCTGCGCCCCGTCCGCCCGAAATTCGTTTGCGTTTCATCAAGAATCAGCAGCGCGCCACGGGTCTTGCACAATGCTTCCAGATGTTCGAGATACGCCGGCGCGGCCGTGCGGCAATGGTTTTCCGCCTGCACGGGTTCGAGGACGACTGCGGCAGTCTCAGCGCCTACCGCCGCGTCGGCCGCGTCGAAATCGCCGCAGGGTATCCTGCACACATCGGGAACAAGCGGACCGTAAGCATCGGCATCTGCGCGTTCGGACAGGCTCAGCGCGAAGCCGGTCTCCCCGTACCAGCCGCCATCGACCGTGACGAGTTCCGGCCGGCCGGTGCAGCCGCGCGCCACTTTGCACGCAGCGTCCACGGCCTCGCCGCGCATTACGCTGAATACGGCGCATTCCAGCGCGCCGGGGGTAAACGCGGCCAGCGCCTCGGCAAGCGCCGCTTTCTCGCGGGAAACCATCGGAAAATTGCCCTGGTCGGTGGCACGAAGCGCATCGCGCAGCGCCTCGGCCAGCTCCGGCGGACGCCGCCCGAGGTTGAACACGCCCGCCGAGCACACGCCGTCGATATAGCGGCGGCCGTCCTCGCCATACACGTACGCGCCCCCGCGTTCGGTTTCGTTTTGCGGCGCGCCGAGCGCGTCGAGCCGCGCCAGACGCGACGGCGGAAAAGCCGCTGTGTCCATGTGGCTGGTGTCCTTGTTCATGCGCTGCGCCCCGTCCAGTCTTCAACGCGCCGCAGCGCGCCGAACAGTGCGGTTTGCACGCGCTCGCTGTTGAGCAGCGGCAGCACGCCGGGCACGCGCGCCGCCAGCAACGCCGCGGGCAGCAGCGTTTTCATGTCGCGCACCGCCGCGCGAATGGCCGCGATGACGCCACTGAGTTCCTCCTCGCTCACGGTGACGGGCATCATGAACCGCATCACCTGCGGCGCGTTGCCCGAGTAGGCGGCGAATACGCCGTGCCGCGCGAGCGCGTCGGACATCATGGGGCCCATGAATTCGTGGCAGTATTCGATGCCGGCCATGAGTCCGAGCCCGCGCACCTCACGGATGATGCGCGGGTTCTCGCTGCGCAGTGTCTCGAGCGCGTCGCGCAGCACCCGTCCCCGCGCCTCGGCGCGTTCCCACAGCCGATGCCGCTCGATGTACTCCAGCACGGCGAGTCCCGCCGCGCAGCCGAGGTCCGTGCCGCCGTGGGTCGCATGGAATTCCGGGTGCGCTTCGAGAAAAGCCTCGATGGCCGGGGTCTTGCGGTGGAGCGTGGCGGCTATCGGGTACAGGCCGCCGCCGAGCGACTTCGCCACCGTCATCATGTCCGGCGTCACGCCGGAATGCTCGCACGCGAACAGCTTGCCGGTGCGCCCGAAGCCGGTCTGGATTTCGTCGAAAATCAACAAAGCACCGCGCGCGTCACACCGTTCGCGAAGGCCGTGCAGATATTCCGTCGAGGCCGGGAAGATGCCCGCCTCCCCCTGCACCGGCTCGACAATCACCGCCGCCGTGGTTTCGTCGACGGCCTTCGCCATCGCGTCCGGGTCATTGAACGGCACAAAGCGGAACCCGGGCATCAGCGGCTCGCAATAAGCGCGGTAATGCGGCTTGCCGTTCGCCGAAAGGGCGAAACCGGTGTGCCCGTGGTAGGCCTTCACCGTGGACACGATGCCCGCGCGCCCTGTGGCGGCGCGCGCCAGTTTCAACGCGCAGTCCACGGCGTCACCGCCGCCCGCCGCGAACAGCACGCCGTCGAGGTCCCCGGGCGCCAGCGCGGCCAGCTTCGCCGCCAGCGCGCGTTTCGGCTCGGACAGCAGGTGCTGCGAACCCAGGTCATAGCGGGCGAGCGCGGCCTCGAGCGCGGCGAGCACGTCGGGGTTGTGCCGGCCCACATTGAAACTGCCCGCCGACGAGAAGCAGTCGTACATGACGCGTCCGGAGGCGGGGTCGGTAAAGCGGACCCCGGAGCGCGCATCCTCGAGCACGTCCAGATGCCCCGCGCGCAGGTATTTCACCTGGCCGTGGTTGATGTGCCTGCCGAAACGCGCAACGATGCGCGCCTTTTCTTCCGCCGTAATGCGCGGCGCGCTCTCGGATGTCTGGGCCATACACGCCTCCCGGTCCGCCCCCCGGGACGATTCTTTCACGGCCCGTGGTGCGCGGTCAATTTAACCGCACCGGGCTTGAAGCGCGCAGGCGCCTCGCCTACCATGACCCAGGACAAACCCGAGGGCCCGATACCATGCCTGCTACACGTTTCCCGCTGCTTGTTGCCGCGGCCTCCGCGCTGCTCTGCCTTTTCGGCGCCGCCCATGCGCAAGACACGCTCATTGAGCGCAATCTGGAGGAGCTTGCGCAGGCGCCGCCGATTGCCCCGGACTGCTTCGACTTCATCGTCGTGGGCGATTCGAACACCCTTAAACCGCTGGAGCAATCCGAGGTGTTCAAGCAGTGCATCCGCGAATTCAACATACTCAGGCCGAATTTTGTGCTTGAGGTCGGCGACCTGATTCTCGGCGGCGCGGCGGAAGGGGTGCCCGAACAATGGGATCTGTTCGAGGAGACCATCGCGGCCTGCGAGCCGCCGTATCTCGCCCTGCCCGGCAATCACAGCGCCAGCGACGCGGCCACGGAAGCCATCTGGCGCGCGCGCATGGGGCCCACGCACTACGTCTTTCAGTATGGCAATTCATTGTTTATCCTCCTGAACAGCGAAGAAGTGGAGGCGGTCGACCGCATCTCCGACGACCAGGCGGCATGGCTCAAGGAGCAACTCGAGACCGCGCGCGCGGACAACATCTTCGTGTTCCTGCACAAGCCGTATTTTGAGCACGCCGGCGACCCTGCCACGGCCGATGAATACTGGGAGCGGCACTGGGCGAACGTCGCGGAGCTGTTTAAGGGGTATCCCGTGCGCGCCGTCTTCGCCGGGCACCGGCACCAGTACCGGGACTGCGGCGAGCGCGGCGGGGTGCGCTATGTCATCAGCGGCGGCGCGTCGGTCTACGGCATGCACGGCCCCGAAGAGGAAGGCGGCTTCAACCACTACCTGCTCGTGCGCGTCCGCGGCGGGGATGTGTCCTGGTCGGTCATCAAGCCGGGCTCGGTGTTGCCGGAGGACGCGGTCACCAGCGCGCGCATGGACGAGTTGCACAACATCCGCAACAAGTGGCTCGCCGCAGAGGAAGTGAAATCGCCGCTGGATGCGCCGGTCAACGCGGAAATGCGCATCACCATACACAACCCGCACGACACGGCGCTGCGGGAAACCCTTGCCTGGGAAACGCCGCCCGGCTGGTCGGTCTCGCCCGAAGACTCCGAATTCGCGGTGACGGCCGGGGGGAGCGCGTCCCTGGCGTTCACGGTGCGCGGCGCCGCGAAAGACGCCCGCTATCCCGTGCCCGTCTTTCACACGCGTTACGCACAGACGCAGCACGGTCCGCCGGTCAACGTCGAACAGCCGCTCAAATTCGTGCCCGTAGTGACCGCCGCGCGCGCGCCGGGCCCGGTCACGGTAGACGGCGAACTTGACGAATGGAAAGGCGCGGCATGGGCGCCCCTGAGCTACCCCGCGCACTTTGCGGGCGGCGACCCCGCCGACTTGCAGTCCAGGCTGGCGTTTCTTTGGAACGACACGCACCTGTTCCTGGCCGTGGACACCACGGACAACGAATTCCATCAGCCCTATGCCGGCGACATCGTGTGGTCGGCGGACAATGTCGAGATGTTCCTCGGCGACTGGAGCTGGGGCCTCAGCCTGACGGAAGGCGGCCCGGAAGTGTTCCTGTACTGGGGCATCGGCGTGACCGACGAAACCGTGAACACCGATGTGGACCTGGCGGTGAAACGGGACGGAACACGCATCTTCTACGAGGCCGCATTCCCGAAACCGGTGCTGACCCCCCTCGAACTCGCGCCGGGCAACGCCTTCCGGTTCAATGCCATCATGAACGACCTCGACCCCGGCGGCCCTGTGGAAAAGCGGCATTGGCTCGAACTGCTTCCCGGCGCCGGGTCGACCGGCCGCGCCGCGCCGCGTGTCGAGGTGCAACTTGCGGAATAGGCCCCGGCCTTTGCCCGGCTTCACCCGTCATGGCGAAGCCATATCCCCTGGGGCCGGGGGCGATTTGGCTCAGTGAACGGGCTGCACTACCCTTGGGAAGGCGGTCCGCCTTCTCATGGAAGGTCTTGCAGGGCACGCCAAGTCTATGACTGCGCAGCTTGATGCCGCGTACGAGGGCGGGGCCGCGCGTCATGGGCGTTCCGACGTGCACTCGTGTCCGGCCAAAACGCGCAAGGGAGCCATGGCCGGCGCCTGGGAAGCCGGCCGGGGCGGTGCGGCAAGCCATACCGTGACGGCTCCCTTCCCCGCCGCCTGTGCGCGGTCCCCGTAACATTCGCGCGCCCGGACACTATTGTCTTACAATGGTCCCGTCAGAGGCAGCCGTTCCAGAATCGCACATACCAACGCCCGGAGGATTGGCGTTATGAAGACCGCATGGTTCCTGGCAGTAACCGTTCTTCTGCTGGCGGCGGGGCCGGCCTTCGCGCAGATGGTTAAGGAGAACCCCCTCGGCCTCGCGCTCGAACGCGAGGCGCCCGAGACGGTTTCCCCGGGCGCAAGCTTCGATGTCGTCGTTACCCTCAGGGCGGAGGAGACCGGTTCCATAGGCGCCCTCGGCGTCATCGAGTCCCTGCCCGAGGGCTTCATTTTCACCGCCGTCGATGGTGTGGACGGCAGCGAGGCCCCGCCCGTCTACCAGTTCGACGAAGACGAGAACCGCCTCGAATTCGCCTGGATTACCGTCCCGGGCCTGCCCTATTCGTTCCAGTACACGCTCTCCGCGCCGGCGGATATCTCCGGCCTGTACGAGATTTCGGGCTACATTGAATACCGCACCAGCGGCGGCGCGCTCCAGTCCGAAACTGCCGTTTCCGAACTGCGCACGCCCGACACCAACGCGCCGCCGGGCATCACCCTGCTCGGGGACAACCCGCTCCAGTGGCTCCAGGGCGTGCCCTACGTCGACCCGGGCTGGGTCGCCAGCGACGCTGAAGACGGCGACCTCACCGATGCGGTCGTGCTCGACGGCATCGTCGCCTTCATGGCCCCCGGCACGTACACCGTCACCTACTACGTCGAAGACAGCGCCGGCGCGGCCGCCACCGCCGCGCGCGAGGTCGTGGTCATCGAGCAGCCGTGCAAGGGTCCGCTGTGCTGCGCGGGCGGCGATGGCCCCCGTTTCGGCTGGGGCGCCGACCTGCTCGTCATGGCCCTGGCCGTGGCGCTGCTCGCGGTGCGTCTGCTGCCGGGCCGTTCACCACATTGAGCTTCCGTGCGTTATAATACAGAGAGAGTGTGGTTCCGTGGGACGGCGGGGCAGTGTCCGGCCGTGTCGACAGTTAACCTTGGAACATCCATGACCCTGTATAAGCTATTGAGAATCCTCGTGTTGGTCGCGATTCTGGCCGCGCCCGCCGGGGCGCAGGTCGAGGCGGAAGGCGAAAACGTCAACCCCATCAACCTCATGATGTCACGCCAACATCCCGGCGACTACGTCGCGGGCACGCAGATTGAAGTGGTCCTCAGCATTTCCGCCTCGGCCGAGGGCGTGGTCACCGCCATGGGCCTGCGCGAGACGGTGCCACCCGGCTGGGTTTTCGAGGGCATGCGCGGCATTACCGGCCAGCCCCCCGCCGTGTCGCCCGAACCCGGCGCCACCGGAGACCTCGAATTCGCCTGGATCACGCCGCCCCAGTTCCCCTACAGCATTGCCTACATCCTCACCATCCCGCCGGGCGAGGCGGGCATGCGCACCTTCATCGGCCAACTCGAGTACCGGCTCACCGGCGGCAAGCAGGTGGCCGCCCCCGTCATCACGCAGATGATGGGCGAAGACACCACGCCGCCAGAGATTACGCTCCTCGGCAACAACCCGGTCGTCGTCGTGCAGGGCCAGCCCTACATCGAGCCCGGCTACACCGCCACCGACGATGTGGACGGCGACGTCACCGCGCGCGTGCGCGTGACGGGCGCCGTCGATACCGCGCAGACCGGCACCTACCGCCTCCAGTACACCGCCACCGACAACGCCGGCAACCAGACCCCGCCGGTCGAGCGCGTGGTGCGCGTGGTCCCGCCGCAGAACGAGGGCACGGACAGCAACACCACCGCCGGCACGCGCTACCGCTACGGCCCCGGTTACGGCTACACCGGCGGCAACCCCGCCCGCCAGACCCAGGCGCAACGCGAACGGCTCCGCGCGCAACAGCAGCAGCGCAACCAGCAGACTGTCGCAGAAAACACGCAGTTGAAAGAGGAACTGCAGGCTGAGAACGCGAAACCCGCGCAGCGCGGCGATGCCGGGCAGCCCCGCAAAGACGCCACCCCCGAAGAACTGCTCGCAGCGCAGTGGGCCGCCAACGCCGCGCGCCTGCCCGACCTCGCCGCGGCGAAGAGCAACGGTGAGGCGCCCGGAGAAGGCGCGCCCGCGGAATCCGCTGAAACGACGGAAGGCGAGCCCGGCGAAGCCCCCGCCGTCACCGGTGAAACCGAACCTCCCGCGCAGAAGCCCCCGGCCGCCAGCGTGGACGAGGCCATCGCCGAGACGCAGCGCGCCGCCGAAGAAACGGCCGCCGCCGCCACCGGGGCCGCCGACGCTGCCGGGCAGACCGCGGAGCAGATGGCGCACCGCGCGCCCGAAGCCCCCGGCTTTTTCGCGCGGCTCAAGGCCGGCTTCGGCCAGATGAGCGCCGCGCAGATTGCACTCCTCGTGGTCGTGCTCGGGGTCGCCATCGTCATTCTGTCCGCCGCGGGTTACGCGTGGAAAGCCGCCTACAACCGGCCGCGCCGCCGCCGCAACGCCGCCCCGGATTCGCGCTGACACCTCCGCCCGCGTTGTCCCGCGCCGCGCGGCTGTGCCACAATGCCCGCCATGAATAATGCCCAAACCCTCCCCGATTTCGAATGGATGTGCTACGGTTGCGACACCACCGCGCCGCTGGCGGAACCCTTCACCTGTCCGCACTGCGGCACCCCGCGCAGCCTGCGCCCGGCCGCGCTGCCGGAACCGCCCTGGCCCGATGCGGCGCTGGAGAGCATGTGGGATTACTTCGGCCTGCTGCCCGTCGCCCACCCCGGCCATGTGATTTCCCTTGGCGAGGGCGCGACCCCGCTTATCGAGGCGCCCCGGCTCGCATCCGAACTGGGCCTCGGCCGGCTCTGGCTCAAGAACGAAACCGCCAACCCCAGCGGCTCCTTCAAGGACCGCCAGGTTTCCGTGGGCGTGTCGCACGCCCGCGAAATCGGCATCGACACCATCGCGGTGGTGTCCTCAGGCAACGTGGCCTGCGCCGCCGCCGCCTACGCCGCGCGCGCGGGCATGCGCGCCGTCCTGTTCATGCACGGCCAGGCCGGGGCCGGTAAGATTGCCCAGGCCGCGGCCTACGGCGCCACCGTCATCTGCGTCGATTCGCCCTCGCCCGCCGAGGTGTTCCGGCTCTGCCTCGACGCCTGCAAGCGCTGGGGCTGGTACCACTGCAGCACCGCCGGCATCTACGAGCCCTACAACGTCGAAGGCGCGAAAACCGTCGCCTACGAGCTCTACCGCCAGTTCGGCGGCGCGCTGCCCGACTACCTCGTCGCGCCCGTGGGCGGCGGCGGACTGCTCGGCGGCGTGTGGCGCGGTTTCCTCGACCTCATGCGGCTCGGCCTTGTCGAGAAGCCACCGCGCATGGTCGGCGTGCAGGCCTCGGGTTGCGCGCCGCTCAAGATGGCCATCGACAAGGACATGCCTTTCCTCAAAACGCTTGAGCATCCCTGGCCCGACCCGAAGACCATCGCGGGCGGCATCGCCGACGACATCCTCTTCGACGGGCACACCGTGCTGCCCGCCATCCGCAGCACCGCCGGCATGGCCGTGGCCGTGGACGACCCCGATATCGCCGACGCCATGCGCCGCCTCGCCTCCCGGGAAGGCGTCCTGTGCGAACTGACCGCGGC
>NPIG01001448.1_pt1 | contig 12298 bp, 8 predicted proteins | sample 8637441 | NCBI WGS metagenome assembly NPIG01 (sample SAMN07420675, study PRJNA396082) | bioreactor metagenome | isolation source: sample BR6 brine-fed electro-methanogenic bioreactor BR | place: Japan: Kochi | collected 2016-06-14 | reverse complement strand
CATGCCCACGATGTTATCACATGAACAAATCGAACCGTAATGGTTTGTCCTTTACGTGTAAATGCTGTGGATATACATTACACTCTGATCTTATCGGTGCAAGGAACATCGAATTGCGAACACGTGATTCCAGGTATATCTTGGAATCACAGGGGTGTGAAGTCAGCCACCCAGACGAGTGTCCTGAATTTTTGCAGAGCCTCAAGCCCCGTCCTTTAGGGCGGGGTAGTTGACTAGGGATCACGTCATCATCTGGTTATCAGGTGTTTGAATCACCATTCGAATCTGTTCACTCAGGCGTTTTTCCCCGCCGCCCTGTCCCCGTCCGCACATGCTCCGCAAGGGAGGTTGAACCGGATATCCGCAGATGCAGCGCGGGAGGGGGCGGGAATGCTACGTGGGCTGCCAGAAGCAGATAAAACCCCGATTCCTTCAGAATCGCCTTTCAGGTTGCTCTGATGAGCAAGGGTTTATCAGCTCTGTTAGCCAGCTCTTTCGCTTGCCCCGCCACCCGATACCCGCGCCGCACCTGCTTCAAAAGAGCCAGATACATAGCGAGAAGGTATCTGTTTGTGTTGTTCGTGTGGATCAGAGAGGTATCTCTCGCCCATTATGTGTATGAAAACAGATAGCGAGGGATGGATTTGAACCATCGATCTACGGGTTATGAGCCCGTCGGGATCTCCTGACTACCCCACCTCGCTTCGGAGTATTAATATTCCAATTATTTCTTTAAATACCTTACCGAATTACTGCCAAAGAAAGGACAGGAAAACGAATTAGTAACTGCTTCCATGCCCCTCTCTTTTGCCGGATACAATCTACCTTTCACCAGCAGAAGTTGATGCGAACCATTATCTGAATGTATAGAGAAGAGATTGTATGGATGATGAACTGGAATTTCTCCGGCAGAAACGCGCCCAGGAGCGGCTCGCAGAGATCGAGCGGAAGGCATCGTTTCAGGGTGTTGTGCCGGTGAGTGAGATCACGTTCAATACCTTCCTCTCTGAAAACCGCTTTGCTGTTGTCGATTTCTGGGCTGAATGGTGCGGTCCATGCAAGCGGGTTGCACCGGTCATCGAGGCACTCTCCCATGAGATGTCGGGGCTTGTTGCATTTGCCAAATGCAATACCGATGAAGCTCCGCGTATTGCCAGACAGTTCAATATCACGGCGATCCCGACTATCATTCTCTATGCAAACGGAAAGATGATCGACCGGGTCACCGGAGCAGTGCCAAAGGAGACTCTCCGTTCGGTGATCCTCCGGGCATTCGGACTGCCGCCGGGAGCAGAACCCGTCTGAGGGTGTGTCCGGTCTCTATGCCGGAAAAATCCCCTTCTTTTCCAGCAGGCGGGTATTCCCGTATCCATCCCGGGCTCCGTGAGATACTCTCCTCGACACTCCGCTGGGATGATCTCCGATCTGTTCAGGAGGCAGCGCTTTCTCCCGGATTGGCCGGTGCTGACCTGCTCATCATTGCGCCAACCGCCGGTGGCAAAACCGAATCGGCCTTCCTGCCAGCGCTTGACGATCTTCTGAAGGCAGGTACTGAGGCAGTGGGTATCCTCTATCTCTCTCCGCTCAGGGCACTGATTAATGATCAGTTCGATCGGATCACCAGGATGACGGCACCACTCGGTCTTGATGTGCGGGCATGGCATGGTGATATCGGGCGATCGGATCGCACCTGGAAGGAAGGTGAAGCACCTCATATACTTCTCACCACACCCGAATCACTCGAAATACTCATTGGGGATCCGGTGTATGGATCTGCCCTTATCAATCTTAGATCGGTGATCGTCGATGAAGTGCATGCATTTATGGGCTCAGATCGCGGTGTCCAGCTCGCCTGCCTTCTCGATCGCCTTGATCTCATCTCCGGTAGGCAGGTTCGCCGGATAGGCCTTTCTGCAACGGTAGGGAATCCTGAGGCACTCCTTGAATGGTTATCAGGCCAGAACCGGAGACAGCACCTTGTTGCGATCGAACCCCCCTCAACAGGGAGGCGTTTTTCGTTTACCATAGATCCCGTGGAAGAAGGGCGGATCCGCTCACTGGCAGGGATTATCGCCGGTACAAAAGTACTTGTCTTTACCGGGAGCAGGAGCGAAGCAGAGAAACTTCATGCAGCTCTTTTGCAGCTGAGGTATCCGGTTTATGTCCATCATTCGGCCATCTCATCTGATCTCAGGAGCAAAGCAGAGGATGCGATGCAGGGTGACGGTCCTGCGTGCATCATCTGCACCAGCACGCTTGAACTCGGGATCGATATCGAGGGTCTCGATCTCGTGGTGCAGTACGGTGCACCGGATTCGGTTTCATCTTTTCTTCAGCGGCTTGGGAGATCCGGCAGGAGAGGGAAGCCGCCTGAGATGGTTTTTATCTTCGCTTCAGGAGAAGAGGCGCTTTTTGGGGCAGCGGCAATAGAAGCTGCCCGGAACCATGAAGCAGAACCTCTGCTGCCACCCCGGTTCCCCTGTAATGTCTTTCTGCAACAACTCTTTGTACTCCTGAGGCAGAGGCGTGGCCTTGGGAGGCTCCCCCTTAAGAGGGAGCTTCTGAAACTCTCTCCTTTTGCCGGGATCTCAGAGGAGGATGAGGATGTGATCCTCAATCACCTGCTTGCCAATGGATATCTGGCGATGGATGGGGATCTGGTTGTGATCGGGATGACTGCCGAGGCTGAACTTTCACGGTCACACTGGATAGCTCTCTGCTCGGTGATCTCCGCAGGCGGCGGATACCGGGCAGTGACGCCGGATGGGCAGGCGGTCGGGACACTTGACCCTTCGTTCGTCGATATAGCGGCTGAAGAAGGATTCACCCTCGCAGGACGTGGGTGGCGGGTGATCTCCCGTGATGATGCACGGCGGGGGCTCCTCGTCGTCCAATCTGATCGCCATGGCCCCCGCCCCTTCTGGACCGGTGGCGGGAGGGCGGGGGTATCGCCCCTCCTTGCGCACTCGGTCGGACGGATCGCAGCACGGCGGGGATCAGATCTAATGCTCCCGGAAGAGATGCAGGAGGCGATCAATGACGAGATCCACTCCTGGCCACATGGTATCAACGCGGAGAAGATCTGCGTCAGCCCGGAGCCGCTCGTGGAAGGAGAGCTCATATCTGTCTGGACATTCCTTGGGGAGCGGCAGAACGCAACCCTCGCCCACCTGCTGAGGCATCTCCTGCCCCCCCGCCGGCCGGTCCGGAGCACGTATGCTGCCGTCACCGTTGAGGTGCCTGGTGGTGAGGATGGAGAAGAAGAGGTCCGGGAAGCTCTCATGGAATTAAGAAGAATGCCCGAGGAGGAGCTGATCGCCCTGCTCCCCCCATTGCCGCCTGAGACCTGGGCGTTTGGCAGGCTGCTTCCGGATGAGATCAGGCAGAGGATGGCGGCGGTGGATATCTATCTGCTTCCCGAGGTGATGGCGGCTGTCAGGGGGAGGTATTCTCCTCTTTGAAGCGGATCTGCTCTTTCTCCTCCCCTATCCGCTCACGTGCAATCTCCCGGTATGAGGAGTCGATCTCAAAGCCGATATAATCTATGCCAAGCCGGATACAGGCGATGGCAGTCGTTCCAATCCCCATGAAAGGATCAAGCACAAGGCGGCACCTGTCGATCCCGTGATCCCTGATACAGAGGGTGGGGAGGCCGATCGGGAAGACTGCCGGGTGGGGTCTCTTCTCATTGATCGTCTCGTACGGGATAAACCAGGTGTTCCCCCGGTCCCGGAGATCAGATCCTGCCCCCTTCCACCTCCCGATATTGCTTTTATCCTGGTAAGGAACTCCGATCGCCAGCTTATCCAGCGGAACGTCACCGGTTTTCGTGAAATGGAAGATGAATTCATGGCAGTCATTATGGAATCGCTTACTGTTGATCGGCTTATAATGGCCGACCGCAATATCTCCTTTGATATTAGTATATGATCCCATATCGGGACGTGGAATTGCAATCGATTTGATCCAGTGGATCATATTCTGGAGGTAATATCCTTTCTTCCTGAACTCGGTTGCTACATCAATTGGGATCCAGGGATCTTTCGGGGTGCCTCCGATATTCAGGAAGAAGGATCCGCAGTCGGAGAGAACCCTGTGAGAGGCTTCTGCCACCTCTCCCATCCACTCCAGGTACTCGGCCCGAGTGATTGTGTCGTCATAGGTGGTGTAGGTCTTTCCGATGTTGTATGGAGGTGAGGTGACGATCAGGTCGACTGAGCCTGTTTCCATTCCTTCCATCCCCTCGATACAGTCCAATTGGTAGATCTCGTTTGTTTTCATGGCTCTGGCTCCTCCTGTTCTTCTGCGGAAATGATCCGTTCAAGTGTAAGGGTATAGTGGATCGTCTCCCCGGCATGGGGGTGGTTTGCATCAATGGTGACTTTCTTCTCATCGATTGCACGGATCGTGACAAGCGCATTCTTTCCGCCGGGAAGGCCGACCCTGACGAGATCCCCTTCCTTTGGCTCTCCTATGAGATCAAGCTTTTTGCGTTTCAGCCTGAAGACGAGCCGCTTATTGTATCGTCCATATGCCTTCTCGGGCGGAAGGGTGATCGTTTTGCTCTCCCCTTCCTCCATCTCTCTGAGTGCTTCATCAAAGGAGGGATTGATCGTACCTGCGCCAAGCACAGCTTCAACAGGCTTGTCAGTTTCTGACTCCTCAATGACAGTGCCCTCATCAAGCCGTGCAATGAAATGAACAAAGACCGTGTCGCCTGTCTCCGGATGTTTCATTCTGATGTACCTGTTGTCCGGGAGATCTGAAAAAGTGGGGGGATCAGGTGGATTATGCAGCAGTCTTCTCCTCTACGCCGTTTCCAATAAGGGAGAGGATTGCGGGCATCACGATGATCGCACCCATCAGTGCAAAGCCGACTGATATGACGGTGAGGATGCCAAAGTTGCTGATGATCCCAAAGCTGGAGGTGATCAGTGCAGAGAAACCAAAGACCGTTGTCAGGCCGGATATGGTGATTGCGGTTCCGATCTTCTGGACACTCTCGCGGATCGCCTCCATCTTCAGTAAACCCTTCTCCCGTTCCTCATAGTACCGCTCTGCGATCAGGATCGTATACTCTGAGGCAATACCGATCGTCATCGATCCAAGGGTTGCCGTCATGGGGGAGTAGTCGATCCCAAGCTCGTACATGATCAGGCTGTTCCACCCGACGATCAGGATGATCGGAATAAGCGGTGTTGCGGCTTTTAAGCTCTTCCTGTAGACAAGGAAGAGGAAGGCGAAGATAATGACGAATCCAAGGATGGTCATGGTGGTTTTGGTATTCCGGATCTGGGTGATCAGATTTGTGAACATCTCCCCCATCCCGGTGAGCGATGCGGTGATCCCTGGGGGCGGCTGGTTCCAGGCGAGTTCGCTCTCAAGGCGGTTGACAAAGGACATTGCAATGGTCGGATCCATTTCTATGGTGGAGATCTCAATGAGTGCCATTGAATGGCCGCTGAGGTAGTGGTTGCGAAGCTCGGGCGGTATTCTGTCGAGGATCATTTCAAGTTCCGCATCGGTCCTGGGCAGTGAGCCGCCATTGTACTGGATCACCAGGTTTGCAATGCTTCTTGTGCCGGTGATCAGTTCGTTATTCTCCTCCTGGTACTGCTGGAAATTATACATCCAGGTGATGGAGTCAAGCGCCGAGACGCGGTCTCCCCTGACAAAGATGGGGGTGGTTTCAGATGGGCCCATTGCACGGGTGACCTTGTCGATCTGCACCTTCGCGGGCATATCGGGCGGGACAAAGGTGTTCTCATCGGTATTGACGATGATCTGATCGTCCACCGAGAACCCTCCCACAGCAAGGAGTACGCATATGCCAAGGATGATGAGGGGGAAACGTGATATGCCGCCTGCTAACTTTCCGATGCCAAGATTGTACCGGTCTCCAAGTGCGAGCCCTTTCTTCTCAGGGATCGGTTTTGGCTGGTACTTCAGCAGGGAGGCAAAGACCGGGACAATGAAGAGTGCAGCAAGGTAACAACAGACGACACCGATCACGCAGACTTCTCCGAAACTCCGGATCATCGGGAGTGGAGATGTCCACATCGCGATGAATCCCATGGAGGTGGCAAGCATCGCATAAAGGATCGAAGGGCCCGATTTGGTCATTGTTATCCGTATGGCTTCGGCTAATGAGTTGTTTCTGACCTCTTCGTCAAGCCGGGAATGGAACTGGATCGCATAGTCGATCCCGATCCCGATTAAGACCGGGAATGCAGCGATCGTCACCATATTGATCTTAATCCCGGTCAGCCCCATGAATCCGAATGTGAAGATGAGGCCACTTGCCACGATTGCAACAGAGAGGAGACGGTACCGGACGGCACTGAAGAGCAGGCCGACAGCGAGTACCATCAGGAGCATTGCAATGCCGATGAGGCTCCCCATCGAGGTGCCCATTTCTTCCATCATCTGTTTGGAGAAGGCAGGGTTGCCGGTGAGCGAGACTACTGTTCCCGGTGGGGGATCAGACAGCCGGATGACTGTATCGAGTGAGTCAACGATCTCAAACTGGGTATCCTGGGAGAGGCCGGTGTCGAGCATCACCTGGATTATGGTCATCGAGGTTGCCGGAACCAGCCGGTCATAGAGTGCAGGATCGATCTGATCACGTGCCGCGTCTACCTCGGCAATCGAGGTGGGTATCTCCCCGCCATTGGCATTTGTGAGGTGATCTGTTATCCCGATAACACTGGTGACATGCCGTTCACGCACGAGATCTCTCTTGAGATCTGCCATATAATCGAGAATTATCGGATTTGTCACATCCTCGGTCTCGACAAGGATCATGATGGCATCTGAAGAGAAGGTGCTCTCGTATTTATCGAGAAGAATATACCGGGGGGTATCCGGATCGATATAGGTTTCTGCCCCCGTTTCCATCTGGGTCATGGTCATGCCATAGAGCCCGATGATGAGGAGCAGGACTATTGCTGCGGCTATCTTTCCCGGGTGCCGGTTTATTGCATCAGAGATTTTTTCGTAGATCTGCATGGTAGCAGTCGTCTCCTTTAAAAAAAAAAAGGTGATTACTGCCGTTTCCGGTAGTACCAGTATCCTGCACCGAGAACAACAATCAGGATGGCTGCAATCAACATGGGGGGAATTGATCTCTCACGCGGGATAACTTCCACCTCAACCTTCATTGTCTTTGAGATCTGGGTATTGTCGAGTGCATCCCGGTACCTAATCTCTGAATCGAGCCCGTACACCTTCTCGGTTGCGCCTGAGTCAACATTCAGGATGTATCGTGCCACCTTCGTCTCTCCCGGGGCAAGGTCTCCGAGGTATGCGGTATCGTCATTTGAAGTGAAGGGATCGACTGCCGATATACGTGCGGTAGCCCGGTAAACCTGTGCATCACCGATATTTTTGTATTCAACATCGATGACGGTCTTCTGGCCGGGGGTGACTACTGCCGGGGGTGATATGGCAGTAAACTCAATTTTTCCGCCGGTACTCACTCCGAATGTCCGCGGATCTGAGGTTTGTATCTGGCCGTTCCGGTCCTTGTACTCTGCATAGACAGAGAGGGGATATTCGCCAGGTTCTGCGTTTGTTGATACAGCAACCTTGAATGTCCGGGTAACGGTCGTTCCTGCGGGGAAGTCGCCGACAAACGCACTGCCATCAGTCGGGATGAGCGGGCTTGTTCCGCTCCGGTCGATCTTGAGGGTTGCGGACCGTGCATCTTCGGATCCGGCATTCCGGACAGTCAGCGTGACATATCCTTCGGTTCCGACATTGATTGCATCAGTCTGGATGTCGGTGACGAGGAGCCTGACATCCGGTTTCACGACGATTTTAATCTCTTCTTCTAAGGTTTTTGTGCTGTAATAATACCTGATAAAATCATCTGCCAGCTGGTCAGCAGTTGAGAGATAGGTATATTCTATTGAGATTGGAAGGCTGTAGGTTCCCGCCTTTGCATCTTCTGCAAATTGGATGGTAAATGAAGCAGTGGCACTGCTTCCCCCTTCGATGTCCCCAATCATCTGATCGTCAGTCTTGATGGTGACGGGTGCGCCTCCTGATTCAAGCCCGACGATCACCATTTTTGCGGTGTCAGGTTTATCATCTCTTGTGATGACATCGCTCCGAACAATCTTAATGATATTAAGGCCGGTATTCTCAACCCGTACGGTGACGGTTGCCTCTTCGCCAGGTGTGAACTCGTTTGTCCCGGTGATTGCAACCCGGAGATCCGGTGAGCCGAAGAGGAATTTCTCGCCGGCTGCTGCCGGTGAGGTGATGGCTGCCAGGATCAGGGCGAGAATGAGCACTCCCTTGAGGCAGTTTCTATGAATGTGATTGTTCTGGTTCATTGATTGCACCATTGTTTTTTGCGTAGTACTGGTTGCTCCGTATTATATTTAAGAATATCTCTTGTGTGTCACACTTGGTAAAACCCGACTCTGGATTGTGTGCATCCCATGGCGAATATCTTTAAATATTAAGAACAAATAGTTCTACTCAATGGAACCTCTCCGGGATGAATATGTCGAAATCCGCGAACTTCTCGGGAAACACCCGAATGGTATGAGCGTTACCGAGATAGCGCATGCTCTTGGAAAAAATAAGCACTCTACCGGACGGTATCTCGATGGCATGTATGCGGCAGGGCTTGTCGAGATGAGGATGTTTGGGAAAGCCAAGATCTATTCGCCAGCATATCGCGTACCTCTCGCATCACTCATATCAAAAATGAATGAACGGATCATGATTCTGGATTCTGATCTCCGTCTTCTCGTGATCAACGATGCGTGCCTTGAACTCATGGGGAAACAAAGCGGCGATCTGATAGGCCAGGATCTCAGGTATGTGGAGGTTGCCGATCCCGGTGTGTTCGATCTTCTGTCAGTACTTGAGGGAAAAATTGGCGATTCCGAGCAGGTGCTTGAATATCCCCTTCATCTGGATGGAGGGGAGGTTATCCATCTCCATATTCATATCATCCCATCAGTTGATGAGGCGCATCAGGCGGTGTATGTCATTGTCATGGTGGATATTACAGAAGAAGTTCGTATGATCGATGAGCTCAGGGAGCGGGAACACCAGTATCGTGAGCTTGTGGAGATGGCCGATGCAATCATCCTCAAACTTGATAAAAATGGCAATATACTCTTCTTTAATGAGTTTGCCGAGACATTCTTCGGATATCGGAAAGAAGAGGTGCTTGGCAGAAATGTGATCGGGACGATCGTTCCCCCCGAAGAACTCTCCGGCCGTGATCTGAAAGAGATGATCGGTAAGGTCTGCACTGATACCGATTCATACAGGCGGAATGAAAACGCCAATATCACGAAAGATGGCCGCCTCGTCTGGGTTCGATGGTCTAACCGGGCGATCAGAAGTGATGAGGGTGAGGTGATTGGTGTTCTGTCGGTCGGCAATGACATCTCCGATCGAAAAGAGATGGAGCTTGCCCTCCTCTCTCAGAAGGAACGGCTTGAACGAAGTTTCCAGGAGATCGAGTGCATCCAGCGGTTTTCAGGGACAATCAACTCCGAGATGTCACTCCCTGCACTTCTCCATGAACTTGTCAGGGTGGTTGGGAAATGCTGGTCGAAACGGGGTCCCACCGGGGTTCGGATTACCCACGGGGATGATCTCTATGAGAGCGGAATTCCAGAAGGACTTCCCTTTGTCTTCTCAAAGCCAATCCATGCAAACGGAGAAGAGGTCGGATCATTTGAGGTTGGTTTTGGCGGGAGGGACGAGGAGCCCGGGTATTATGAGGGCAAAGAGCAGCTCCTCTCCATGTTCGCCGAAAAGATCGGGTTTGCTATCGAATGGATGGAGGCGGGATTGAAGGTTCTGAAAGAGAGGGATCTCTCTGATACGATCCTTGCCACCGTGGATGCTGCCATATTTGTTCTCGATCCAAAAGGCCGGATCCTCCGGTTCAACCGGAGATCGGAAGAGCTGATCGGGTACCGTGAAGAGGAAGTTCTCGGGAAGTATATCTGGGAGATGTTCACCTCTCCGGATATGATCAAGGGTGTCCGTGCCCATATCCAAACACTGGTTGAGACAAGGCGTGTTTCACGTATACGGGGCAAATTGACACGCAGGGATCAGACTCCCATAATAATTGACTGGTCGAATTCGGTTATCTGCGATGATGATGGAGCAGTTACCCATATCATCAGCACCGGGCTTGATGTCACGCGCCAGGTGGAGAGTGAAGAGGAGCTCAGGCGATGCAAGTCTGTGCTTGACCGGCTCCTTGCAGATGAGCAGGGTTCTTAATCCTCTTCTCTTATCTGGCAGGCCTGGTTTACATAGGGGTGAACGGTTATATTCTCCCCCTCCAATCTCTCCTGTATGAGATCAGGTTTCTTCATAATCGCTATTCTCCTCGCAGCCATTCTTCTCACCGCAGGCTGCTCCATGGTGACAGGTGGATTGTCGGGGACATCATGGACACTTGTTGCCTATGAGGGCAATGACGGTGAGATGGTGCGGGCAGATACGTATGCCACCCTCCATTTCTCAGAAGATGGCAAAGCCAGTGGAACTGCCGGATGCAACAGCTATTCTGCTGAGTATCGTGCCAGTGAAACAGAGATTGCCTTCAGATCGCCTGTCTCTACCCTGATGTACTGCCCTGATGAGGGTGTTATGGAACAGGAGGGTCGTTTTCTCTTCCTGCTTGAACAGGTTCGCTCGTACCAGATTGATGGCGATATCCTGATGATGTACGGGGCAGGTGGCCGGGAGATCCTGGTTGCCGGAAAGATGCGGTGATTCATCAGAAAAGAAACCTTTTTTCCCTTCTCCGATGAACTATCATCTGTTATGCAAAAGGGTTTTTATATTGTTGGACTTTGTCTTCTTCTTCTGATCTCTGTAACGGGCTGCCTTTCTGATTCTGAACCGGAAGTGGTGTCTGATGCATCCCCAAAAGAGATGGTGGCATTTGTCCAGACCGCATTTGAGTATGTTGACATGCATGGAAGAGAGGCTGCCCTTCTTGCTTTTAATGATCCAAATGGACCATTTGTGAAAGGAGATCTCTATATCTTCGCCTATCAAGAGGATGGGACGACACTTGCCCTTCCTTTTGAACCAGAACAGATTGGAACCAGCCGCTCTGATATCCAGGATACAGAAGGCCGTTATTTCATCAGGGAAATTATAGAAACCGGTCTTGCAGGGGGAGGTTTTGTCAGGTATCTCTATGCAAACCCCGCAGATAACTTTGCAGTGGAACCCAAGATCAGCTATGTGATGAAAGGCGGTGATGGATGGGTGTTTGGATCCGGTGTGTATTCCACAGATGATACGATGATGCCTGATCCGGAAGTGACTGCCGCCCTTGCTGATTTCGTTAACGATGCCGCCCTCTATGCAGAAATTGTCGGGAAAGATGAGGCACTTGCCACCTTCAGTGATCCGGAAGGCCCTTATGTCCGGGGTGATCTCTACATCTATGCCCTTGATATGGATGGAATTGCGCTTGCCCTTCCCTACCAGCCGGAGCTTGTCGGGACGAGCATACTCGATCTCACCGATCACCATGGCCTGAATGTAACACGAATCGAGATCGCCCTCTCCCGGCTTGGCGGCGGTTTCATCTATTACCATTATCCAAACCCGGAGAGAGGGATGCAGCCTGAACCGAAAGTGAGCTATGTCAGGATGGTGGATGATACCTACTGGATCGGAGCAGGCATCTACTATATGGGTGAGAGCACGTTTTCAGATGAGGTGAAGATGCAGGCTCTCCTCTCCAGATACCTTGAAGAGACGGAATCAGAGCTCAATTCCCTCGATAACGAGGTGCTGCTTGCAGGAGCTCATGCAAGCGCTGTCGGGCTTGCGAATGCGTCCACCCATGAGGTGCTTGCGTATGTAGCCGGAACCTCAGAAGCGGTCTTTGATGTTGTCTCGTTTGATGCAGAAGGCCGGATCATTGATGTGTATCCCGAAGCATATGCATCGGCTACAGGGGCGGATATCTCAGATCAGCCGCATATCCGTGTTATGCTGGATGAGGGGAAACCGGTGCTCTCACTACTGTTCCATCCTGTTGAGGGTCAGGATGGAGTATCACTCGCCTACCCGGTTGTTACTGCTGAGGGGAGAATCACAGGTGGCATCTCCGCGATGATTCTTCCGTCAGCTCTCATCGGCGGGGCAGCAGAGAAGGCGAAGATCGGATCGCCATACACGGCACTGGCGATCCAGGTGGATGGGACAGTTCTCTATGCAGAAGATCCTGAGGAGGTCGGATCGATGTTCTTCCCGGATCCGGGATATGAAATCTTCCCTGATGTGG
>NPIG01001447.1_pt1 | contig 12307 bp, 20 predicted proteins | sample 8637441 | NCBI WGS metagenome assembly NPIG01 (sample SAMN07420675, study PRJNA396082) | bioreactor metagenome | isolation source: sample BR6 brine-fed electro-methanogenic bioreactor BR | place: Japan: Kochi | collected 2016-06-14 | reverse complement strand
GCCGCTGCACACGCTGCGCGCCAATGTCGATTATGGTTTCGCCATGAGCGACACGACCTACGGATGCATCGGTGTGAAGTGCTGGATTTACCATGGTGAAGTGTTGCCGGGCGAGATGGTGACGACCGTGGGCGGCGAGCGTCCGGCCACAACCGGCCGGCGTGCGGAACGCCCGCAGGGCGCGCGAAGCTGACACAGGAGAGCTGACGTCATGTTGATGCCGAAACGAGTAAAACACCGCAAGGTGCAGCGCGGCCGCCGGACCGGGGCCAGCAAGGGCGCCACCAGCGTCGACTTTGGCGAATACGGATTGAAGGCCATGGAAGACGGCTGGATCACCGCGCGCCAGATAGAGGCCTCGCGTATCGCGATCACGCGCCGGCTCCGCCGCGGCGGCAAAGTGTGGATTCGCGTTTTCCCGGACAAACCGATCACCAAGAAGCCCGCGGAAACGCGTATGGGCAAAGGCAAAGGCGCGCCGGAGGAGTGGGTCGCCGTGGTGAAGCCCGGCCGGATCATGTTTGAAGTCGAAGGCGTGTCGGAAGAGCTTGCGCGAGAGGCCATTACCCTGGCGGGCTACAAGCTGCCCATCCGAACCAAGTTTGTCAAGCGAAGCTAGCCCGAGGAGAAGCGACGGTGAAAGCGAGCGAAATGCGAGATATGAGCGGCGAGGACCTCCGCCGGATGCAGGAAGAGCGGCAGAACGACCTGGTCAACTTCCGCATGCAGCAGGCGACGGGCGTGGTCGAAAACACGCGCGCGTCCCGCGAGGCCCGCAAAGATATCGCCCGGATAAAGACCATCCTGCGTGAGCGGGAGCTTCAGGAAGCGAAAGGTAAGAAGTAGCCATGGACAATCAGAACCAGGCTTCGGCAGCGCAGGACACGCGCGGCGCGCGCAAAGAGCGCACAGGAATCGTTGTCAGCGCCTCCATGGACAAGACCATCTCGGTGGCTGTGGAAGGCGTGCGCCATCACCGCCTCTACAAGAAGGCGATGAAACACACCACCAAGTTCAAGGCTCACGATGAAAAGAACGAGTGCCAGGTGGGCGACCTGGTGCTCATCCGCGAATGCCGTCCGCTGAGCAAGACCAAGCGCTGGCGTCTGGCCAAGATCATCCGCCGCGCCGTATGACTGGAAGGAATAAGAGCCATGATTCAGATTTACTCGCGGCTTAAGGTGGCCGACAATTCCGGCGCCCGCCAGCTCCGCGTCATTCAGGTGATGGGCGGCTCGCGCCGGCGCTACGCGGGACTCGGCGACATCGTTACGGCCAGCGTCAAGGAAGCCCTGCCCAACGCTCCCGTCAAGAAGGGCGATGTGGTCAAGGCGGTGGTGGTCCGCGTCAAGCACGATACCCAGCGGCCCGACGGCACGACGATTCGTTTTGACAGCAATGCCGCGGTGCTGATCAACCCGCAGAAAGAGCCGCGCGGCACCCGCATCTTCGGGCCGGTGCCCCGCGAACTGCGCGAGAAGGGCTTCATCCGCATTCTCTCCCTCGCGCCGGAGGTGGTCTAGCGATGATGCAACAGGAACGCAAAACCCCGCAGCATATCCGCAAGCGGGACACGGTGCTCGTGATTCGCGGCGAGTACAAGGGCCGCCGCGGCCGCGTGCTCGAAGTGTACCCCAAAGACAATCGGCTCCTCGTCGAGGGCGTGAACATGATCAAGCGCCATACCCGGCCCACCTCACGGAACCAGTCGGGCGGCATCGTCGAACGCGAAGCGCCGATTCATATTTCGAACGTCATGCCCTGGTGCGAAGCGGAAAACAAGCCGAGCAAGATCGTCATGAAACGGCTCGAGGACGGCACGCGCGTGCGCACCTGGAAGATTAACGGCCAGACCATCGACTGAGGCAACAACAACACGGGAGTCGCATACCGTGGCGGCAAGACTAAAAGAAATCTATTTCAAGCAGATCGTTCCCGAAATGAGAGAAGAGTTCGGGTACAAGAACGTGATGCAGGTGCCCCGGCTCGAGAAGATCGTGGTCAACATGGGTGTGGGAGACGCCATCGGCGACCCGCGCATGATGGAAATGGCCACGGCCGAACTCGCGACCATCACCGGCCAGAAGCCGAGCATCCGCAAGGCGCGCAAGTCGATTTCGAATTTCAAGCTGCGCGCCGGCGTGAGCATCGGATGCATGGTCACCCTGCGCGGAGAGCGCATGTACGAGTTCCTCGACCGGCTCGTCAATGTCGCCATCCCGCGTATCCGCGACTTCCGCGGGGTGCCGCCCAAGGCCTTCGACAAGGCCGGCAACTACAATCTCGGCCTGCGCGAGCAGACGATTTTCCCCGAGATTAATATCGACTCGGTCACCCGCGTGCGCGGCATGAATGTGACCTTTGTCATCAAGCACGCGAACTCGGTGGAAGAGAGCCGCGAGCTGTTGCGTAAACTGGGCATGCCTTTCGCCGCGCCAAGGTCGGCGGCGTAGCGGGCCCGCACGGAGACGAAAAGACCGGGCGCGTGGCGCCCGTAACCAGGACAACGCCAACGGGAGCAAGTACCAGTGGCCAAGAAATGCCTGCAAGAAAAGCACAGACGTGTGAATCAGCTGATAAAGCAGCATGCTGCGAAGCGTGCTGAGTTGAAGGCCGTTATCAGCGACCCGGATGTGTCGATGGACCAGAAACACGAGGCCTACAAGGCGCTCGGCAAGCTGCCCCGCAATTCAAGTTCCGTGCGCGGGTACAACCGCTGCCGGGCCTGCGGCCGGCCGCACGCCTACATGCGCAAATTTCAGCTCTGCCGTATCTGTTTCCGCACGCTCTCGCTGGAAGGCAAGCTGCCCGGCGTGACAAAGTCGAGTTGGTGACGAAAGGAAAGCCCAGCCATGTCGATGAGCGACCCCATAGCCGATTTGCTGACCCGTATCCGCAACGCCCTCACGGCGGGCCACCTCACCGTGGATATCCCCTTCTCCAAGCTGAAGGCGGAGATTTGCCGTGTGCTGCGCGAAGAAGGGTTCATAGACGACTACAGTGTGCTTGAGGAACCGGTGCCGGGCCTGATCCGCGTGAGTCTGCGGTACAGTCCCGACCGCGCGCCCGTGCTCCAGGGGCTGAAGCGCGTGAGCAAACCCAGCCTGCGCGTGTACGTGCCGAGCGGCGACCTCTGGCAGGTGCGCAGCGGCCTGGGCATCTCCATCATCAGCACTTCGAAAGGCGTGATGACCAACAAGAAGGCCCGCCAGGAGCATGTGGGCGGCGAAGTGTTGTGCGAGGTGTGGTAAGCCGGAGACCCCCGGACGACGAAGGAAAGGATTGAAACAGTGTCTCGCGTAGGAAAGCAGCCCATACCCCTGCCCGATGGCGTCAAGGTCGAACAGCATGGCCTGGCGCTGAAGGTGACGGGGCCCAAGGGCACCCTCGAACAGACCTTTCTGCCTGACGTGACGATTACGGTCACCGACAGCGAGGTGGTGGTGACACGCCCCAGCGACAAGCGCGAACACCGTTCGCTGCATGGCCTGACCCGCGCCCTTATCAATAACATGGTGGTCGGGGTGAGCGAGGGCTACAAGAAGACCCTGCTCATTGAAGGTGTGGGCTACCGCGCTTCAATGCAGGGCGCGAACCTGAACTTGGCGCTCGGCTTCAGCCATCCCGTCAGCGTCGAACCGCCCGCCGGTATCGAATTCGCGGTGGAAGGGACCCAGACGATACGGATCTCAGGCATTGACAAGCAGTTGGTGGGCCAGGTCGCCGCCGATATCCGCGCCATGCGTCCACCCGAGCCGTACAAGGGCAAGGGCGTGCGCTACGAAACCGAGCACGTCCGGCGCAAGGTCAGCAAGGCGGCCGTGGGCTGATGCGGCGGCACACCAATAGAAGGTAGACAGCAATGGCCAAGACGCGAAAGACAACGCAGCTACTCAAGCACCGCCAGCAGCGGGTGCGCAAAAAGATCTCGGGCACGCCCGAATGCCCCCGGCTGCGTGTGACCCGTTCTTTGAATCACATCTACGCCCAGCTCATCGACGACACCACAGGCCGCACACTCGCCGCCTCGTCGTCGGTGCGCCTGAAAATCGCCGGTGGCAACGTGCAGGCGGCCAAGGCGGTGGGCAAGGATTTGGGCGAGCAAGCAAAGACGCAATCGATCACCAAAGTCTGCTTCGACCGGGGCGGGCGGCTCTATCACGGCCGCGTGAAGGCCCTGGCCGATGCCGCGCGTGAAAGCGGACTGGAATTCTAGGAGAGGATACGCCTTGAGCACAGACTTCGGCAGAAAGCGTGAGAGCCGCCGCGACCGTGGGCCGCGGGACGAGCAGGAAGACAAGTACATCGAGCACGTGGTCAAGATCTACCGCGTCGCCAAGGTGGTCAAGGGCGGGCGCCGCTTCAACTTCAGCGCCCTGGTCGTGGTCGGCGACGGTAACGGCCGCGTGGGAGCCGCGCTGGGCAAAGCCAGCGAGGTGCCCGATGCCATCCGAAAGGCCATCGAGCGCGCCAAGAAGAGCATGATCGACGTGCCCATCGTCAACACATCCATCCCGCATGACGTCATCGGACGCGCTGATGCCGCGAAAGTGCTGCTCAAACCCGCGTCGCTGGGCACGGGCATCATCGCCGGCGGCCCGGTGCGTGCGGTCATTGACGCAGCCGGCTATCGCAATATCCTCACCAAGTCCCTCGGCTCGAACAGCGCCACCAATGTGGTCTGGGCCACGCTCGAGGGCCTTGGCCGGTTGAAGACCGCGGAGGAAGTGGCCCGGCTGCGCGACCGCGACGTGGCGGACGTGCTTGCCTGAGGCGCCGCCGACCAGGGAAACAAGACGGTAGTAACCAGGGAAAAGGTATCGACATGGAACTGCACGACCTGAAAAACACGCCCGGCGCACGCAAGCAGCGCAAGCGAGTCGGGCGGGGTCCCGGCTCCGGCCTGGGCAAGACCTCGGGCCGCGGGCACAAAGGGCAGAAGTCACGCTCCGGCTACAGCCGCCATTGGGGCGACGAAGGCGGGCAGATGCCGCTGCACCGCCGCCTGCCGAAGCGCGGGTTCAACCACCAGAAGCGCTGGCCGGCGGATATCGTCAACGTGAACGCGCTCGAACGCGCCTTCAGCGACGGCGACGAAGTGACCCCCGCAATTCTGCTGGAGCGCGGCCTGGTCGAATCCATGCCCGGCGGCGTCAAGTTGCTCGGCAAGGGCGAACTCACCAAGAAACTGACCATAAAGGTGCAGGCGGCCAGTCCCGGCGCGCGCGCCAAAGTCGAAGCAGCCGGCGGCACGGTAGAAATACTGGCGCAGCCCAAGCGTGCCGAAGAGGAAGCGTCCGAAGCGCAGGTCGAAACAGCGCCCGCGGAAGAACCCACGCCGGCGCCGGCGGAAGAGCCCGCGCCTGCTTCGGAAGCACCCGCAGTCGAGGAAGAGGCCTCGGAGCAGGAAGAGGAGTAATTAGGTGTCTCAGCCTATTGAAGCATTCCGGAACGCCTTCAAGATTCCCGAGCTGAAGAACCGCATCATCTTCACGCTGGCCATGCTTGCCATTTACCGGCTCGGCGCACACGTGCCCGCGCCCGGCGTGGACGGCGCGGCCCTCGCCGAAAGCATGAGCGGCGGCGGCTTGCTCGGCTTCTACGACATGTTCAGCGGCGGCGCCTTCAGCCGGGCGACCGTGTTCGCCCTGGGCATCATGCCCTATATCACGGCCTCGATTATCCTGTCCCTGCTCATTCCGGTGATTCCCGCCCTGGAAAATCTCCAGAAGCAGGGCCAGGAAGGCCAGAAGAAGATCACCGAATACACCCGATACGGCACCATCGTGCTGTGCGTCATCCAGTCCCTCGGCATCGCCATGTTCCTGCAGAACCAGGGCCGGGAGATCGTGCCGAACCCCGGCATTTTCTTCGTGCTCATGTGCATTCTCACCTTCACCACCGGAACCGCCTTCATCATGTGGCTGGGTGAGCAGATCAGCGAACAGGGGATTGGAAACGGCATCTCACTGATTATCTTCACAAGCATCGTGTCGAGCATGCCCACGGCCATCATCGACATGTTCCGAATGCTGAACAACGGCCAGATAAACATCTTCCAGGCGCTCATCATGATCTTCCTGATGGTCGTGGTGGTGGGCGGTGCCATTATCATTACCACCGGCCAGCGCCGTATCCCCGTGCAGTATCCGCGCCAGGTCAAGGGGCGCCGCGTCTCGGGCCAGCAGCGCACCTATCTTCCCCTGCGCGTGAACCAGGCCGGCGTTATCCCCATCATCTTCGCAAGCTCGATTCTCAGTCTGCCGAGCACGCTCGGCGGCGCGGTGGGGGTGCCCGTCATTGAGACAATCATTAACACCGTGTTTGATTCCACAGGCACAATCTATAGTATAATATATGCTGCGCTGATCGTGTTTTTCGCCTTCTTCTACACGGCCATCACCTTTAACCCGGTGGAAGTGGCGGACAATATGAAAAAATACGGCGGTGTGATTGTCGGCGTTCGGCCTGGAAAAGCCACCGCGGACTACCTCAACCGTGTGATGCAGCGCATTACCTTGGCGGGGTCTGTATTCCTTGCCGGGGTGGCCTTGTTGCCGATTGTGGTGTATCGGGGGCTTGAAGTGCCGAGTTGGACCATTGCCCAGTTCTTTGGCGGAACCAGTCTCCTCATTCTGGTGGGTGTGGCGCTCGACACCATCAAGCAAATCGAGCAGCATCTGGTAATGCGGCACTACGACGGATTCACCGCGAAGGGCGGTGGCCGGGTCGCGGGCCGCAGAAAATTCTAGGTGGTAGACAGCGCAAGACAGGCGCCCTGCGCGGCCGGAAGCGGCCTGCGGGGCGGGTTTTGCCTGTAACGATAGAACGGTTGGCAGCGGCGGCGAAGCCGCGCATACGCGCACTACCTGCACGCCAGCGGCCGCCGCACAGAACAGTTGAATACGCGCCCGGGCCCATCTCGGCCGGAGCGCGGGAGATGCGCCGGGCATGACGGCGATTCGCACAGAGCGTGAGATTGAATTGCTCCGCAAGGCCAATCAGATTGTGGCCGCGGTGCATGCTGCACTGGCTTCGCTGGTTCGGCCCGGCGCGACCACGCGTCAACTCGATGCCGCCGCCGAGGAAGTCATTCTTCTGCACGGGGCGACTCCCGCATTCAAAGGCTACATGGGCTATCCCGCGGCCACCTGCATCAGTGTCGATGAAGTCGTGGTGCACGGCATTCCCGGCGACCGCGTGCTCGAGCCCGGCCAGATTGTCAGCATCGACGTCGGCACCTGTTACAAGGGCTACTACGGCGACGCCGCCGTGTCGATTCCCTGCGGTGAAGTGGACGCCGGCCGGCAGCGCCTGCTCGACGTGACCGACCTCGCGCTCTCCCGTGCCATTCGCGCGGCGCGCGCGGGCAATTACGTGCGCGACATCGGGCTCGCGGTCGAGCGCACCGCGCGCAAAGCCGGGTTTGGCGTGGTGGAGCAGTTCGTGGGACACGGCATCGGCACGCGCATGCACGAGAAGCCGCAGATACCGAATTTCGACACGGGCTACCGGGGCCAGCGCCTGAAGGCGGGCATGGTGCTCGCCATCGAGCCCATGGTGAACATGGGCAGCAAAGAGGTGCGCGTGCTGGATGACGGCTGGACCGCCGTGACCGTGGACGGCAAGCCGAGCGCGCATTTCGAGCACAGTGTGGTCGTGCGCGATTACGGCGGCGAAATTCTGTCGGGCACCGACAAATACGTGTGGGGCCGGCGCGAGGACTGAGCCGCCGCAGGCGCAACATGACAGAGGATGTATGAAGGAAGAATCCATAGAAGTCGAAGGTACCGTGGTTGAGCCCCTCCCGAACGCCATGTTTCGGGTGGAGCTGAGCAACGGGCATACCGTGTTGGCGCACATCTCCGGCAAGATGCGCATGAACTTCATTCGCATACTGCCCGGTGACCGGGTGAAGCTGGAGATGTCGCCCTATGACCTCAGCCGGGGCCGGATTACGTACCGGTACAAGTAGGTCCGGGCGCGGGGGCGCAATGTGCGCGCCGCCGCCCGAGCAACGACAGACGCGTCCGGCCGCGCGGCGGCGCCGGCATCACCGTGCCGGCAAACGAGTGAACGAAGGAGTGGAACCGGTGAAAGTGCGCAGCTCAGTCAAGAAGATGTGCGAGAAATGCAAGATCATTCGGCGGCNNTCCGCGTTATCTGCGACAATCCGAAACACAAGCAGCGGCAGGGTTAAGGCCGCGATCAGGAGAGTATTCATGGCACGAGTAGTTGGCGTAGACTTGCCCCGCGACAAACGCGTCGAAGCCGGGTTGCAGTCCATCTACGGCGTCGGGCCGGCCCGTGCCCGCCAGATCCTGGAAACGGCCGGTATCGACCCCGACACGCGGGTGCGCGACCTGACCGATGAGCAGGTGAGCAATCTCACAAACACGGTGCAGAACCAGTACAAGGTGGAAGGCGACCTGCGCCGCGAAGTCGCGGCCAACGTCAAGCGCCTCATGGAAATCAACTGCTACCGCGGGTACCGCCACAAGCGCGGCCTGCCTGTACGCGGACAGCGCACCCACACCAACGCGCGCACCCGCAAGGGACCGCGGCGCGTCGCCATCAAGAAGAAATAAGAGCACGACAAGGGCACCGGTCCCCGTGGCCGGCGGCGCGCGGCGCCGTGGCACGGGCCAGGTAAAGGAGATACCATCTCGTGGCGAAAGAAAAGAGAAAGAGCAAGAGCAAAGGCAGGAAGCGGCGCACCGCGCTGAGCGTCTCCTCGGGTGTCGCGCACATCCAGGCGACGTTCAACAACACCATCATCTCGATCTCCGACACCCAGGGTAACGTGGTGTCCTGGTCGAGCGCGGGGCAGGTCGGCTTCTCAGGTTCGCGCAAGAGCACGGCCTTTGCGGCCCAGCTGGCCGCGGAACAGGCCAGCAAGAAGGCCCTCGACGCCGGTATGCGCGAAGTCAAGGTGCATGTCAACGGCCCGGGCGCCGGGCGCGAGTCCGCCGTGCGCGCGATCCAGGCTGCCGGCTTGACCGTGACGCTCATCAAGGATGTGACGCCTATTCCCCACAATGGATGCCGGGCGCCCAAGCGCCGGCGTGTGTAACCAATGCGGCCTCCTGCGGCGGCGCCGCTGCCGCCCGGGACCTTGCTCGCGATGCCGTGCAAATTTGAAGGCCCGAGTCTTGAAAGGCGTGAACATATGATAGCAAAAGACTTCACCGTACCGCAGTTTGTCAAGTTTGACGACGGCTCCGACGACCGCTATGCGCGTATTGTCGTCGAGCCGTTCGAGCGGGGATACGGCACCACCGTGGGCAACGCGCTGCGGCGGGTCCTGCTGTCCTCCCTTTCCGGAAGTGCGGTCACCGCCGTCCGGCTCGAGGGCATCAACCATGAGTTCTCGGCCATCCCCGGCGTCCAGGAAGACGTGACCGAGGTGGTGCTGAACCTCAAGAAGTCCGAGATCCGGCTGAATCAATCCGAGCCCATTATCTTCTCGACCAAGCACAAGGGTGAGGGCCCGGTCACGGCCGGCGACATTTTCAAAGATGTCGATGTCGATGTCTTTAATCCCGACCTCGTCATCTACAACGCCACCACCAAGAGCGCCCAGGTGGAGATGGAACTCAAGGTCGCCAGCGGACGCGGCTACGTCACCGCAGAAACTTTCGAACTCGAGCACGCCCCTCTGGGCACGGTCTACCTCGACGCCAACTTCTCGCCGGTAACCAAGGTCAACTTCACGGTGGAAGACGCGCGTGTCGGGCAGACCACGGACTTCGACCGGCTTATCCTCGACATCTGGACCAACGGCTCGGTCACCCCCGAGGCCGCGCTCGAGCAGGCATCCAACCTGCTCATTGACCATTTGCGTATCTTCGTCAAGCAGGAACAGGCGGGTGAATCCTCCAGCGCCGAAGGCGGCGTGGAAGACCCCCAGCTCGTGCGTCAGCTTGCGCGGCCCGTCGAAGAACTCGAACTCAGCGTGCGCGCCGCCAACTGCCTCAAGGTGGCGAATATCCGCACCATTGGCGACCTCGTCGCCCGCGACGAAAGCGAGATGCTCCAGTTCCACAACTTCGGCAAGAAGTCGCTGGACGAAATCAACTCGATTCTTGAAGCCCAAGGCCTGTCCCTCGGCATGAAGGTCGGCGCGAAGGCCGCCGCAGCGCCCGAAGCGGACAACAGCGAAAGTGAGGAAGAATAACCATGCGTCACCGGAAAGCAGGACGGCGCCTCGGGCGGGACAGCGCCCATCGCAAAGCCACCATGAAACACTTGGCTGTGGCGCTCTTCACGCATGACGCCATCGAGACCGGCGTGTTCAAGGCCAAAGAACTGCGGCGCTTCGCCGAGCCGCTCATCACGCTCGCGAAAACCGACACCGTCGCCAACCGCCGCAACGCTTTTGCCAAGCTGCGCGACGACAAGGCCGTGCGCCGCCTCTTCACCACCATTGGCCCTGCCAACGCGGAGCGGCCCGGCGGGTACACCCGCATTCTGCGCCTCGGCACCCGCGTCGGCGACGGTTCGCAGCAGGCCCGCATCGAACTTGTTGGCCTCGGCGAACACCGCGAAGAAGAGTAGCAGTTCCCGATAGCAAGCTGTCACTCCGAAGCAGCCGCTGGAAGTTCAAGCGGCTGCTTCGTTTGTACTTTGGCCTCTCACCGCGCCCCCAGACCGCCCTGCGGCGCCCCGCCCCCCTTCCCGCCGCGCACACGCCTCGCGACCCGGGCGCCGGCTTCTACCGGACGCTCCGCTGAGCACTCGTGGCGGCCAGCACCCGGCTTCGGTCACGTCATTGCGCATCCCCGGCGCGGGGCGTCTTGCCCCAGCTTCGACGTGTACACTTCTCCGGAAGAGCGCAATTCACCGCGGGGAACCCGTCATCTCCCCACATAAGTCGCGGTGACGTTGGATGGGGATCTATCCGGAATAGCCTCTTACTTCCCATACTTATGGTCAAGCCAAGCCATTTCCGCACCACTATTTTCTGCATTGGGAGGATAGCAGGTTTTTTATGCGGTATTTGACACCGAGGTTTTATTGATTGTATACTGGTTCAATGAACGCATTTCCATTCAAGTATGAGCATCTGGACGCCGAGCCTGCAAACGCGCGGGAGCGCAGCCGGCTCGAGACACGCCGTCGGCTGATGGTGCATGGTCTGGAACTATTTGCAAATAAAGGCGTTGCGAATACGCGGGCAAGCGATGTGGCCGAGGCGGCCGGTGTGGCCGTCGGCACGCTGTATGTGCATTTCGGCGACAAGCGCGGCCTCCTGCGTGAAATCCTGTTCGCGGGCATCGAAGAACTGCTTGAGCCGTTGCACCGGCTGGCGGCCAACCTGCCCGACGACCTGACGGATGCGGTGCGGCGGCACACCACGCTGATGGTGGACTTCGCCCAAGAGCGGCAGGATTTTTGCCGGGTCCTGTTCGACCCCGAATCGGCGCGTCTCAGCGTGAGTCCGGAGATTTTCGAGTATCTCGTGGGCATGCATGAGCGGAGGCTGCGCGAGGGCCTCGACCGCGGCATCTTCCCTGCGGACCTCGACGCGCGCGTGGCCGCCTATGGTGCCGTCGGCATGCTTGTGAACGTGCTGAACTGGTGGACCCACAATCCCGAGGCCACGCAGCGCGAGACCATTATCGACACCCTGACGCGGCTGCGCGTGTCGGGCGTGTATCAGGTGTGACTTGGGCGCTCCGGCGGCATGCGCCGCCGCGGGCTTGATTGATGAAGTGCGAGATTGGGCAGTGACTACTTTACGACAGAGCAAGTTCAAGAGGGCCGCGCTGACGGCGTGGCCCGCGCTCGCCCTCTGTGCATGGGCGGCTGCGGTCGAATCGATGACCTTCGAGGAGGCGGCCCGCCGGGTCGCCACCCGCAACGAGGCCATCAAGGCGGCCGAGGAGCAGGTGCGCGAGCAGGACGCGGAACGCGATGCCGCGCGCAGCCTGCGCTACCCGCACATCGAACTGGACGTGCGCCGCTACCTGCTCAACGACCCCATCAAAATCGGCGTTGAGCCCGTGCCGCTCGAACTCGAAGTGCAGAGCGACAATTTCTGGCACGCCCCGCTGACCATGCAGTGGCCGCTCTACACGGGCGGGCGCATCAATGCCGCGAATGCGGCGGCGGAGGCGCGGCAGCAGGAGGCGAAAGCCGGCGTGCTCCGCACCGGCCATGAACTGATGACCATGCTGGCCGAGCGGTACTACGGCATGTGCCTGGCCCAGCGTGCGCGCGATGCGCAGTCGTTGAAGGCCGAGGTGATGCGGCGGCACGTGGCGCGCGCGAAGCGCCTGGTGGAGGAGGGAATCATTGCGCGCAT
>NPIG01001019.1_pt1 | contig 12315 bp, 5 predicted proteins | sample 8637441 | NCBI WGS metagenome assembly NPIG01 (sample SAMN07420675, study PRJNA396082) | bioreactor metagenome | isolation source: sample BR6 brine-fed electro-methanogenic bioreactor BR | place: Japan: Kochi | collected 2016-06-14 | reverse complement strand
ACGCGTCGGCGCCGCGTTCGCGCCGCTCCGGAGCGGCCTTTTCCCGCCAGGCGGCCGGGGGATGTTCTCCCCTCCCCCACCTTGCCAACACCTCCCGCAACCCCCATAATGTTTCCGTGCGCTTTCATACGGAAGGAAACACGCCATGTTACATGCCTGTCTCGCACTGTTGTTGGCTGCTGCGAGCGCCGCCGCCGCGCCAGCGGAGAACCTCGCACTCGGCAAACCGTACACCCTCAAACCCACGCCCAATTACGCGCACTGCACCGACCCCGCCGATACCACGCAGCTCACCGACGGCGAATACGTCGAAGGCTACTTCTGGACCCAGCCCGGCACGGTGGGCTGGCGGCATGGCGCGCCCGTCGTCATCGAACTCGACCTCGGCGCCAGCCGCGCCATCGCCGGCGCCGCGTTCAACACCGCCGCGGGTACCGCGGGCGTCGCCTGGCCCTCCGCCATCCACCTGCTGGTGGCGCAAGAGAAAGGCAAGTACCGCGCCGTGGGCGAACTGACAGGTCTCAGCGCGGCCAACGGCACGCCACCCGCCGACCGCTACGCGGTCCACCGGTATACCACCAACACGCTGCGCACCCATGGCCGCTACGTCGCGTTTGTGGTCGTGGGCAAGCCCTACATCTTCTGCGACGAGGTCGAGGTGCATGCGGGCGACCCGGCGTGGCTGAGCGAACCGCTGGCGGGCGAGCCTGTCGCAAGCATCCAGGACTATGTCGAGGGCCTGCACGTGCACAACGGCGTCTTGCGACGGCTGCGGCGCGACATCGAAGCCCTCCGCAAACAGGCCGCCGAAGCGGATATCACAGACGGCGCGCGCGACCCCATTCTCGCCGAACTCAATGCGGCCGCCGCCGGGTTGCCCGGGCTCCAGAACCAGTACCCCGATGATTTCCGGGCTGTGTTGCCCCTGAACGAAACGCACCGGCGCTGCTTCCGGGCGCAGGCCGCGTTCTGGCGCGCGCTGGGACTACCCGAACTGACACTGTGGCAGAACGGCCAGTGGGACTTCCTCGACCACCTCGGCCGCCCCCCGGAGAACCCGGAACAAGCGCGCATCGAAGTGCACGTGCTCAACGGCGAATACCGTTCCGCCGCCTTCAATCTCAGCAACGCCACCTCCGAAGACATGACGGTCTCCGTCGCCTTCGATGGACTGCCCGGCGCCCCCATACCGCCCTATATCGAGGTGCACGAAGTGGCCTGGACCGATACCGCCAGCGGCATCCCCGTGGCCTCGGCCCTGCCACTCGCCGAACGCATCGGCGAAGGCTGGCGCGTCCACGTGCCGGCGGGCCTGACGCGGCAGGTCTGGCTAACCTTTCATCCCACCGAACTCGAACCGCGCCCCTACCGTGCCCACAGAGGGCACGTGCTGCTCGACACGCCCGCGGGCGCGCGGACGCTCCCCGTCAAGCTGCACCTCTACCCCCTGCAGTTCCCCGAACGGCCCACGCTGCGGCTGGGCGGCTGGGACTACGTCAACGGCAGCGGCCACCGCGGCGTCACCACCGCAAACCGCGACGCGCTGGTGGCGTTTCTCCAGGAGCATTTCGTCAGCGCGCCCTGGGCGACCAACGGCGTCATTCCGAAAGGCGCGCACGGCGCTGACGGCGCCATGACCGCACCGCCTGACACCACCGATTTCGACGAATGGACCGCCCTGTGGCCCCATGCGGCAGGCTACTACATCTTCGCCGCCGTGGGTCCCCGCTTCCTCAGTTGGAACATGGACACGCCGGAATTCACTCGTGCCGTGGGCGACTGGGCGCGCTTCTGGGCAACCCACGCGAAAGAGAAGGGCATCGACCCGGAACAAGTCTACCTGCTGCTGGTCGATGAACCGCACGCGCCCGAGCAGGACGCCACCATCCTCGCCTGGGCCAGGGCCCTGTGCGAGGCGGATACCGGCCTCCAAATCTGGGAGGACCCGACATACAGCGATATGTCGAAGGCGAACCTCGAAATGATACGGGCCTGCGATGTGCTCTGCCCGAACCGGCCCATCTTCCTGCGCACCCCGGAAAGCTACCGTGAGTACTTCCGCGCGCGACAGCAGGAAGGTGCCGCGCTCGAGTTCTACTCGTGCACCGGCCCCGCCCGCCTGCTCGACCCCTACGCCTACTACCGCCTCCAGGCCTGGACCTGCTGGAAGGAACGCGCGCAGGCCATGCACTTCTGGGCCTTCGGCGATATCGGCGGCGGCCAGAGCGCCTGGAGCGAATACGCCGCGCCCGGCACGGTCTACGCGCCGCAATTCCTCGATGGTGACGGCGCCACCGGCTCCAAACAGATGGCCGCCATCCGCGAGGGCATCCAGGACTATGAGCTTTTCTCGCAGGCAGACGCGCTTCTCGATGCGGCGGTCGCGCGCGGTTTTGAGGCGCGAGCCGAGCTTCGCGCCCTGCGCGACCGGCTTGTGGACAAAACCCTGGCCGAAGCCGGCGACAGCGGCTTCCGCTGGACCGAGCCCCGCGACCGCACCCTCGCCGACAGCGCCCGCATACAACTGCTCAAAGCCATCGTGCGCGATACCGAGTCCCAAAACCTCGCCGCCTGGGAACAGCACAGAAATCAGGTCAAAGCGAACATGCAGCAGGTCATGGGCGCGCTCCCCCCCGCGACCCAGAAAGTGCCGCCCGACCTTGAAGTCCTCGAAGAAACCGATTTCCCAACCTACACGCGCAAACGCATCACCGTCGCCGTCGAGGACTGGGACCGGCTGCCCGCCTTCCTGCTCATCCCCAGGAAACTCGACGCACCCGCGCCCGCTATGCTCTGCCTCCACCCCACCAACGACGGCGGCAAAAATATGGTCGTCGGCCTGGGTGACAAGCCGAACCGCAATTACGCCGAGGAACTGGCGCAGCGCGGCTATGTCACGCTCGCCCCGGACTACCCCGGTTTCGGCGAGTACAAGGAAACGCGCAAGGCGCTATACGAGCGCGGTTACGCAAGCTGCACCTTGAAAGGCATCTGGAACCACATGCGCTGCGTCGACCTGCTGCAAAGCATGCCCGAGGTCGACCCCGACCGCATCGGATGCATCGGCCACAGCCTCGGCGGCCACAACACGCTGTTTCTCGGCGCGTTCGACGAGCGCGTGAAGGTCATGGTGTCCAGTTGCGGATTCACCAGTTTTCCCAAATACTACAAGGGCGACCTCACCGGCTGGACGCATGACGGGTACATGCCGCGCATCGCCACCGAATACGGCAAGGACCCCGCGCGCATGCCCTTCGACTTCCCCGAAGTGCTCGCTCTGCAGGCCCCGCGCCACGTCTTCATCAACGCGCCGCTGCACGACGCCAACTTCGAGGTGTCCGGCGTCCGGGATTGTGTTCGGGCCGCCGCGGTCGTTTACGCCCTCTATGACGCGCAAACCCATCTCGTGTCCGTCTATCCCGACGCGGAGCATGATTTTCCCACGCCCGAACGCCACCAGGCGTATCAGTTCATCGACTCGGTCCTGGCCAGGTAGGGCGAGCGTGTCGCGGGCCCGCACGGCCTTCCGCTCCAGGTCCACGCATTCCCTACCACGCAAACCGCAGGTTGCACAGCGCCCCGGCGCCAACCTCCACGCGCACAACATCCCCGCTCACTTCCAAATCCTCCAGCGCCCGTTCCTCCAGGTTGCAGCGCCGCACCGACTTCACAGGCACGCCGAAACGGACCTCCTCGCACACGGCCTCCCGCGTCGGGTTCCACAGCCGCAACACCCCGCCTTCCCCGTCGTCCGCGGGCTTCAGCGCCGTCAACACACACACGTTCTGTTCGAGCGCCAGGAAACTCCGCTCCGGCGCCTCCGCGTCCGCGTCGGCCCAATGCGCACGCAGCCCCGCACGCGCCTCCGCCAGGCGCCGCGCGGCCTCAACCGCGTCGAATTCCCCGGCAAACGGATACAGCAGGTACTCGAACTCCAGCGGCCCGAGAAGTTCACCGTGTGTTTCCCCGTTCGTCATCACCGTCTGGAAAAAGCTGCGGTACAGCGTCAACGCGAGCACCCCCTGCGGCGTCGCCTCGTACTCATGCAGGCCCGCCGGACAAATCACCGCCAGTCCGCCTTCCGCATGCTGCACGCCGAAATACCCGGTGAATGCCTTTTCCGGGTTGATGCGCTCGTGCCAACCCGCGGTCTCCGGCGGGACCGCCGTCTCCCGCTCCACCAGCGCGAACGGCGTCTCGGCGAAGGAACGGGCCGCCGCCTGGCCCGTCGGGAACAGCACGCGCAACCGGTGGTCGCACACCGTGTTGTTGACGTGCGTGCGCACCCGCACGAAAGGCGCATCCCGCTCGACCGTCAGAAAATCGGTCACTTCGAGCACGGTCCGCGCTGCGCTGCGCCGCCATCGGCCCCGCTCCATGCGCTCCGGCAGCCGCAACCGGCGCTCGATGCGGAAGGTCACGCGCAGCGGCCCCTCCTCGTCGATGGCCGTCGTCACTTCGCTCCCCGGCGTGCAGTACACGGTGTCGTCCACCAGCCGCCCCAGGGTCCACCCGTCCCCGCCGTCCCCGCAATCCTCATACAGAAACAGGCCCTCATATTGTCCGGCCCCGTCGGTGCGCCCCACGCGCGCGCGCCCGTCCGGTCGGACCTCCAGCGTCAGGTGCGCGTTGCCGGCGCATAGCGGCCCGGTGCGCAGCGACGTCACCGCGCGCGTGGCCGCGTCTGTCGATTCAACGCGCAGGGTCGTCCAGCCGCACGCGGGCACGTCCACTTCCGCCGCCACGGTGTACACGTCGGCCGTGCGGATCACGCCCCGCCCAAGTGCATTGCGCATGTGATGCGTGACGCCACGGTCGATGCGCACATGCTGAAATGGCACGTCGCGCCCGTCGTTAGTCACCAGACGGAACTTGTTGATGTGCTCGCCCGTCGCAAGGCCGTCAAGATAGCTCTTGCCAGTCTCCTTCGCGTAGTCCGGCGGCATCGGCACTTCCAGTTCCGCGACCACGTTGCGCGCAAAGGGCAGCGGATTGTGCACCACCAGGTTCTTCCACGCCGCCTCCTCCGCCGACGACGACGCAAGCGCCGCCATGCTCCGCCGGACAAGCCCGTCCGCCAGCAGTTCGCTCTGGTCAAAGCGGTAGTGCATGTCGCGGTGCACCTGGTCAATGCTGCACCCGCAGATGGAATCGTGCGGGTGGTTCTTGAGCAGGTACTGCCACGCCTTGTCGAGGTAGCGAACCACCGGCGCGCCGCCGGCCATCTGCTGAAACAGCGCGTAGGGCTCGCCCCACAACTCCAGCAGCGCCTGGCACGCGTCGTTGCGCTTCTTCAGGTCATACCGCGACGAAATCGTGTGCACGATCAGGTATTGCGGCAGCCGGTCGCCCGTGCGCAAGGGCTCACGCAGTTCGCCCCGGTATTCGGGCAGTTCCCCGGCCCGCGCGGCAACGGCGTGCCCGTAATCCGCGAAACTCCCCCAGATGAACTCAACCTCCGGATGCGTGTCGCGCACCGCGTTGAAGACGTCCAGCATCTCGCGCTTCGGGCGCTGATGGTCTATCGCGTCGATCATCAGCACCAGCGGCAGCGGCGCGCGCTCAATCTCCTCCTGCCAGTATTTGCCGAAGTGCTCCCGGCACGCTCCCTCGGAGATGCCGTCCTTCTCGATGGGGCGGCGCACAAAGAAGTCGTACGCGCTGTAGCTGCCCTTGTCCATCAGCTTCTGGTACGGCACCCGGCTGCCGTCCGGTCCCACCCACGTGAACTGTGCGGGGAAGTGCTCGTCCTGCGTGCCGCGCCAGCAGATGCCCGCCGCGATGCCGAAACCGTGCATCAGCATCGGCAGCGCCGCGATGTGCCCGAACTGGTCCGGCGTGTAGCCGAAATCCATCGGCTCAAAACCGAGTTCGCGGCACACCCGCCGCCCCCGGGCAAGATTGCGCACCAGGCTCTCGCCGGAAACCAGCCACTCGTCCGGCAGGTTATACCACGGTCCCGCCTGGAAACGGCTCGACTGCAAATGCTCCAGGAAACGCTGCCGCTGCTCCGGACGGATGTCCAGGTAATCCTCCAGCACCACCGCCTGCCCGTCCAAATGAAAACACCGGAATTCCGGCTCCGTCTCCATCAGGTCCATCGCCTCGTCGATAAGCTCGACAAGCCACATCCGGTACTCCTGGAAGGGCTCGTACCATTCGCGGTCCCAATGCGTGCCGACACAGTAAAACGCTTTCATGGGGGTCTCCTGGGTAGTCTGCGGATTCGCGGCGCAAGTCTACGCACGGCGCGCCACAGAATCAAACGCGCGATTGATTTCCCGTGAAACCTTCTGTAAACATACCCAAACATGAGCAGGCACAGGCACACCCACGGGAGACGCGCCATGCATCACCACCAATCCACCGAACACGGCTGCGGCTGCGACGCCGGATACAACCGCCGCGAGTTCATGGCCTTCGCCGGGCTCGCCACCGGCGCCGCCATGACCTTCAAACCCGTCACCGCGGGCGCAGTGGAGAGTATGCCCCCATCCGGGGAGAAGCGCCCGGCAACCGTGCGCGTCGCCTTTCTCTACCCGCCCACCAGCGTCTTCGCCGACAACCCCGACGGCTGGTGGAGTTGGCCCGGCAATGAGTTCGACGCCGAGGGACGGCAGCGGCAATACATGGAACACCTGCGCAAAGCGGAGCAGCGGCTCGGCGTCGAACTGAAGACGGACCCCGGCTCGGTCGGTAACGAGCAGCAGGCGCGGGCGCTCATCGCGCAGCTCAAGCAGGAACAACCCGACGGGCTGCTCCTGGTCATGTTCTACAACAACAGCCTGCCCGTAGCGAATCTCCTGCTCGAAGCCGCCGCGGAACTCGACATACCGGCCATCTTCTACATCGGCCTGGGCGTCAAGCACGGCTCCATCAACGCCTACCGGCGCGAAGGCATCTACTTCATCCAGTCCTACGAGAATCTCGACGCCATCGAAAACGGCCTGCGCATGCTCGCCGCCAGGGTGCGGCTCAGCCAGAGCCTGCTCCTCAGCATCACCGAGGCCGACGCGCGCACCGAGGCCGACGAAGGATTCTTCGGCATCCGGGTGCGCGTCATCCCCTTCCGGGAATACGCCCAACGCTTCGAGAACGCCCAGCTCGACGACGACAGCCGCGCCTGGATGAAAAAGCTCGTCAGGCGCGCCCGCGAAGTGCGCGGCATCACCCGCGAATCCTCGGAAAACGCCCTGCGCGCCCACCTCGCGCTCAAACAGCTCCTGGCAGAAGAGGGCGCCGACGGCGTCACCATGAACTGCCTGCGCCGCGGCATGCTCAAGCCGTGTATCAGCTTCTCAGAACTCAACAGCGAACTCATCCCCGCCGCATGCGAAAACGACCTCTCCGCCGCGTGCACACAACTCATCGGCCAACTGCTCACGGGCCGCCCCGGGTTCCAGCACAACCCCGCATACGACACCGAGCGCAACCACTACTACGGCTCCCACTGCACCTGTCCCGCGCGCCTCAACGGACCCGCCGGCGACCCCAACCCCTACCTGCTCCGGCGCTTCGCCCACACCAACGAGGGAAGCTGCGCCGTCCAGGTCTTCTGGAAAGAAGGCGACCCCGTCACCATGATGCGCTACCACGCGGGCGAGGCGCCCAAGCTTGACGTGTACGCGGGCAAGGTGGTCACCTCCTACCCCATGCCGCCCGTCGGCGGATGCACCACCAACGTCGCCATCGAACTCACCGACCGCAAAGACGCCTGCATGGTGCAGGGGCACCACAACCTGCTCTTCTCCGGCGACTACGCGCGCCGATTCCGCAACTTCGCGCGCCTCTGCAAGCTGCCTCTCGCTGAAACCGGCTACGACGGCCCCTGGCCCGGCTGAGGAACCCCGTCACGACAGCCCCGCGCAAAAGCCGCCTTATTTCGGGCTGCGGCATCACGCTTGCCCGTCGCAGGAAGGATGCCACTGTTTCCGGAACCGTCCGCATCGTGATGCGGACAGAAAAGCGGCATCGTGATGCCGCACTCCAAACGGGAAACCCCGTTCACCAACCGGCTCTTGTCCCGCCTCCACGCCGTCCGTGTCTGTGCCCGCGCCCTCGCCGTCATTCTCCGCGAAGGCGGAGAATCCAGTCGCCCGTGTCCCTCCTCAGGCGGACGGGCCCGGGCAGAAGCCGTCTTCTCCCTCCGTGCATTGGTGGTAGCCGCCGGAGTTGTAGAACTGGATCAGCCGCAGCAGTTCGGACAGCCCCACGTACCAGTCCTGCGGATTGTAGTCGCTGTGATGCGCGGCGCAGGCTTGTTCGCCCTGACCCGGGTTATACCCGTCTTCACCGCCCGCGTCACAGTGGTACCCGTCGGAATTGTAGAACTGAATCACCCGAAGCAATTCGGACAGGCCGATTTGCCCGTCGCCATTTTGGTCGGCGTCGTGGGTCTCGCCAACCGTCCCTTCGCCTTCGCCTTCGCCCTCNNCGCCTTCTCCCTCGCCTTCACCACCCGGCTCCGTCACCGTGATAAGGTCGCTCTTCAGCATCATCGACTCGTTGCCCCAACCGCTTACCGTTAGCTTCACAGAATACATGCCGGGCGCGGCGTAGGTGTACACCACGGGCGCCGCCGGATTCCACGCGTCCACATAGTCGTCCCCGTTGAAGTCCCAACCGACGGTGGCGAAATCGCCGGTGGACGTGTTGGTGAAGGTCACCTCGAGCGGGGCCGGTCCCAGTGCAGGCGCCGCGGTGAAATCCGCCGTGGGCGAAACGATATCCCGCAACGGGACCGCGAAATCCACGAGGCCGGCCGTGCCGTTGAACGTGGTGATGGACGCGCGTCCGGTCATCGCCGTCTCGCCATCCAGCAGGTCACCCTGCGCCCATATGCCCGCATCATCGTAGACCCCGTCTCCCGCCGCGGCGTCCCCATCCAGGCCGTCGTCGTAGAGCACCCCGAACAGCCGCCCCATGCCCGCGATCCCCCCGCCAGCGCGCGAAAGCCCGCCCGCGTCATAAGGAAAGACGTTCANNCATGCGCGCGAGGTCTGCGCCGGTCACTGCGTAGGAATAGGTCGTTGTCACGCCCGCATGCATGCCCGGCTGTTTGACAAGCGCAACCGACGGGTCGCCGTCCATCCCCGTCACTGCCGGCGCCCACGCCGGCCGCGCTTTCGCGGTGTCCCAATCGAACACAACCACATTGTTGTGCGGTATGCCGCTGCCCGTATACACACCGCCCACGAAAGCGATGCGCGCGCCGTCCGCCGAAATCGACGGCGTGTACGCCGCCGTCGCAACATCCTGGCTCACGGGCAATGGCGCGGCCTCGGACGCCGGGCCGGTGCGCAGCGTCAGTGTCCCGCTCACGTTGAACATCTGCGCCGTCCGCGTGCCGTCCCCGCTCACCACCGGCGCAACCGGGAAATACCCCACCGCGGGCGCACCGGCATCCAGCAGCACCGCCCCGCCCGACCCGTCGGTGTTGAGACGCTGAAGCCCCGCGGGCGCCGGCGCCGTGCCGCCAAACCGCGAGAAAACCATGGCCAGCCCGTCGTTCGCCACACTCGGCCCCTCAAAACTCATGCCGCTCAGGTCCAGCACAACGGCCGCGCTGCCCGCCCCCGCGCCCGGGTCGAGGCGCAGCAGATTCTGCGGCCACTGGCCGCTCGCATACGAGCCGCCCAGCGGCAGCATCACCACACTGCCGTCGTAGTCGGTCGCAATCCGCCCGCCCGCGCAAAGCAGCGTCACGGCGTTCTCCGATACCCCCGAAACGTTCCCGATATCGCCCTCGCTGAATACCGGAGTCACAGCACCGCCCGGCACCGCCACGTGATACAGCGTGTGGCCGGACACCGTGTGCCCGTCCGTATTCGGCCCCTGCGGGCCGAAACGGTTGACGAAGAAAAGTGAACTGCCGTCCCCGCTGAGGCAGAATCCCGCCGTCGATGCGGCCGGTTCCGCCGCGCGAAGGGACGATTCACCGTAACTGGTATAGGGCAGCTGCGTGAGCAATGTCGTCGTGGCCTGCGTCGCCGTGTTGTACAGACGGATTTCCGCGGCATAGGAAGAAGGCGACGTGATTACCACAAACGCGACCAGGCTGCCGTCATCCGACACAGCGAATGCGCGCGTCACCTCCTCATGCGGCGTCTCGCTGTCGACAAGGACCGTCCGCGCGTCCAAGCCATCCGTACCGGCCACCCGCATCGCGTTGTCGTTCCAGGTCACCGCACCCGTCACAAACGCCACCAGCGTGCCGTCCCCGCTCATCGCGACCTGGTTCACCACGTACCCCGCTCCCGCGCCGTCGGTGATTTCCCGTAAGTAGCCCGCCCGGACAATGTCCGCCGATTCACCGCACGCCCTCGGCGAAATTGCGCACAACGCCGCAACCACGGCCGCCACAAGTATCCGCTGCCCCATGCTCCCAAACATGCCCTCCCCCTTTCCAGCGCCGGTAGCCGGCGCCTTTTTCCGGCACGCGCGCCATTCGCGTCCCCCTGCCCGGAGGACCATTCTCCATTATTCATAGTTTACCCTATGTCGCCGGATATGGGTAGCCGGCATAGAAGGCAAAAAATGGCCCGCTCACTTGAACCCAAGGTCCCGAAAACGCTATCACATCACTCAGTTTGCCGCCGCACATCACGAAGGAGTCCTTGTCCATGCGTTCGCCACTCGCCATGCTCGTACTGCTGTCCCTCTGCCTTGCCCTCACTCCGGCCGCCGCACAGGAGGAACCCGTGCGCGATTACACCTGTTTCCAGACCGCCTCCCCATGGCTGCCCGAGATCGACGTCGCATCGGACGTCGCCGTTGTATACGGCGTGAACGAGTCCTTCCCCGACCGCGTCGCTCAGTGGCGCAGCCAGGGCTACACCGCCAGCATGATGACCGGCATCGCCTGGGGCGGCTACGGCGACTACTACATGACCGAAGACGGCTTCCGGAAGGACGAAGTCCAGACCGCCAAGAACGGCCGCCTCTACATGCACGGCAACAGCAAGACCGTCGGCTACAACGTTCCCACCGACGCCTACATTGAATACATCAAGAACGTGGTCACGCCCGCCGTCGAGGCCGGCGTGCGCGCCGTCTACATGGAAGAGCCCGAGTACTGGGCCGAAACCGGCTGGAGCGAGGGTTTCAAGCGCGCCTGGAAAGACTTCTACGGCGAAGACTGGATGCCGCCCGATTCCAGTGTCGACGCCCAGTGGCGCGCAAGCCTCCTCAAGTATGAACTCTATTTCAAGGCCCTCCACGAAGTCTTCATCCACATCAAGACCCTCGCCCGGGAAAAGGGCATCGAGGTCGAGTGCCACGTGCCCACCCACAGCCTCATCAACTACGCGCAATGGCGCATCGTCAGCCCCGAATCCTATCTCATGGATCTCGCCGAAATGGACGGCTACATCGCGCAGGTCTGGACCGGCACCGCGCGCTCCCGCAATGTCTACCGCGGGGAACACCGAAGCCGCACCTTCGAAACCGCCTTCCTCGAATACGGGCAGATGCTCGGGATGGTGCGCCCCACCGGGCGCAAGGTCTGGTTCCTCGCCGATCCCATCGAGGACAACCCCGACCGGAGCTGGGCCGATTACAAGGTCAACTACGAGTGCACCATCATCGCATCGCTCATGTGGCCCGAGGTGTACCGGTTCGAGGTCATGCCCTGGCCGCACCGCATCTTCAAGGGCGCCTACCCCAAGGTCGACATGGACGCCAAGTCCGACCGCGAAGGCATCCCGGCGGAATACGCCACGGAAATCCTCACCATCATCAACGCGCTCAACGACATGAAGCAGGACGAGGTCCAGTACGACACGGGCACGCGCGGCATCGGCGTCATCGTCTCCGACACGCTCATGTTCCAGCGCGCCCTGCCGCACCCCAGCGAGCCCCACCTCAGCTCCTTCTTCGGCCTCGCCATGCCCCTCGTCAAGCACGGCATCCCCGTCGAACCCGTGCAGCTCGAAAACCTCATCTACCCCAACACGCTCGCGCCCTACGACGTCGTCTTCCTCACCTACGAAGGGCAGAAGCCCATGAAGCCCGCCTACCACGAGGCCCTCGTGGAATGGGTCCGCAACGGCGGCGCGCTCATCGTCGTCGGCGACGGCACCGACCCCTACCACCACGTCCGTGCATGGTGGAACAAGGACGGCGAGACTCAGGCGACCGCCTACGACGACCTCTACACCCGACTCGACCTGCGCAACACCGCATTCCATGAGCCGGTACAGAAAGAGCGCGGCTGGATACGCGTCTTGCGCGACAAGCCCCGCCAACTCGCCCAGCTCGAGCACGGCGCGGACAAGCTCATGCAACTCCTCGAAGAAATGCTCCACGCCCGAGGCA
>NPIG01001446.1_pt1 | contig 12316 bp, 11 predicted proteins | sample 8637441 | NCBI WGS metagenome assembly NPIG01 (sample SAMN07420675, study PRJNA396082) | bioreactor metagenome | isolation source: sample BR6 brine-fed electro-methanogenic bioreactor BR | place: Japan: Kochi | collected 2016-06-14 | reverse complement strand
AGTGCACCATGAAGCCGCCCGGGTTGCCAACCACCAGCCCGGGCGGCCTTCGCTGTTTTCAGAACTCGACATGGCTGGGCGTTGCGAGGCTTTCGTCGAGGCGGTGGAGGATGTCGGAGACGAAATCGGCCGCTTTGGCAATCTGGGCCTCGTCGACGGCGGTGACGCGGTCGGTGACCCAGTTCCACTCGGCAGGCAGCCCTGCTTCACTGAGCGCCATGACGGTCAAGGCGGGATAGCCGCGCGCGTGGGCCACGTGCGCTTCGGTGGGCAGTGCGCGCAGCCTGGCGGGGGCGGCGGAATGAAGCGGCGCGGCGGCGTGCGCGGCCTCGGCGAGGCGCGCATCGGGNNGCATGCCTTCGGCAGTGAGGTAGTGGAGCGCGCCGATGCCGACGGCCTCGAGGTTGATGACGCAGGTGCTCTTTCGGGGGGGGCGGTGGTCCGCGAGGAGGCTGCGGAGCCCGCTCATCCAGGATTCGTGCGAGCCGGTGGCGGCGAGCCAGACGTGTGCGTTCGCGGGCCGTTGCGTTTCGAGCCGCTCGGCGATGCGCAGCAGTGCGGCCACGCCGGAGGCGTTGTTGTTGGCGCCGCGGATGTCTTCGCCGCGTGCGGCGGCGTAGAAGAGCACGAGCGCGGCGGCGAGGAGCAGCGCCACGGCCCCCCAGCGGAGGTACAGGGTGAAGTCGTTTGCGCCGCCGGAGTAGAAGGCGATGGCGTCGACGGCGCAGGTGGCGATAATGGTGAGCATGCACAGGATGACGCCGAGGTGCGCGGTCCGCAGCCAGCGGCGCACGCTGGGGTGGGAGAGCAGGTTGGCGCAGCCGCTGTCGTAGTAGGCGGTGACGATGATGAGGGGCCGCGGCTCAAGGGTTTCGAAGCGCCCGACGACATTCTGTGACTCGAACTGGGGCATGAACCGGGAGAAGAGTCGGAAGCCGAGGAACTCGGCCAGGTAGGCGGCGAAAACGCCCGTGCCGTAGATGAACGCGAAGCCGGGAAACCAGAGTGCGAGCAGCGCGACGACGAGGAACTCGCCATAGTAGCTGGCGAAGAGGAAGGGATAGTTGTCGATGGCGTGGAATTCCTCGATTTGCACGTCGGGCGCGTGCTCGCGCAACCGGTCCCGGATATATTCCGCGGCGTGGCGTTCCTGTTCGGTTTGCGCGCTTCGGTGCACGAGCCGCCCCGCGAGCGTCATCATGTCTTCTCGAATGCGGTCCAGGCTCACATCAGACCTCGTGACACGCGATGCCGAAGGTCTCCGCGACGGCCTTGCAGGTGCACTTGCCGGCGTGGGTATTGAGTCCGAGGCGGAGGGCGGTATCTTCTGCGATGGCGCGTTCAAGGCCCTTGTCGGCGATGTCGAGCCCGTAGCTCAGGGTGACATTGGTGAGCGCGTAGGTGGAGGTGCGGGGCACGGCGCCGGGCATGTTGGCGACACAGTAGTGCACGACGCCGAACTTCTCGTAGATGGGGTCGTGATGCGTGGTGGCGTGTGCGGTTTCGCAGCAGCCGCCCTGGTCGATGGCGATATCGACAATGGCGGAGCCGGGCCGCATCTGCTTGACGAGGTCTTTGGTTACGAGCTGGGGCGCGCGCGCGCCCGGCACCAGCACCGCGCCGATGACCAGGTCCGCGTCGCGCACTTCCTCGCCGATGTTGGCGGTGTTGGCCATGACGGTGGTGAGGTGTCCGCGCATGATGTCATGCAGGTAGCGGAGCCGGGCGGGGTTGATGTCGAGCACGGAGACGTGGGCGCCCATGCCGACGGCGATCTGGCATGCGTTTGCGCCGGAGGTGCCGCCGCCGAGCACGACGACATTGGCGGGCTTGACGCCGGAGACGCCGCTGAGGAGCACGCCGCGGCCGCCCTGTCCGGCTTCGAGTGCGAAGGCGCCCTTCTGAATGCTGAGCCGGCCGGCCACCTCACTCATGGGCACCAGCAAGGGGAGGGAACCGTCCTCGAGCTGGATGGTTTCATAGGCGACGCCGCTGACCTTGCGTTCGAGCAGGGCTTCGGTGAGACCGCGGTCCGAGGCGAGGTGGAAATAGGTGTAGAGAATCTGGCCTTCGCGCATCCACTTGCGTTCCTGGCCGAGGGGTTCCTTGACCTTGATGACCATGTCGGCCTGGTCCCACACCTTGCGGGCCTGCGCGACGATGCTGGCGCCGGCGTCTCGATATGCGGTGTCGGGTATGCCGCTGCCCTTTCCGGCATTTTTTTCGACGAGCACCTTGTGGCCGTGCTGCACAAAGGCCGCCACGCCGGGAGGCACCAGGCCCACACGGTTTTCATCCGCCTTGATCTCTTTCGGCACGCCGATAATCATGACTGTACTCCTTCCGGGTAATGAGCGCCCGCCGATTCCGCCGCCGCCAGTATAGCGGGCGCCGCAGGCAAAATGAATAGGCGGTGCAGGGTCGCATTTGGTGCTGGCGATGCCGGCCATTTCCCGAAATGCGTTGCGGCCACGCTGGTTCGGGAGTTCTTCGGAGCAGCGAAATTTCTGCCGTGGCTTCGCGGGCCTGGATACATGACCCCCAGGGAGCTTCCTTGTAGGAATGTAGAAATTATGTGCCGACAGGGGTTTGCAGTGGCTTTCCGCCAAGAATGTGTGCGGTTTTGAAACAAAGCCGGCATTTTGCGATAATGCAGACGCAGTACCGCACAGGTCATCGCGGGGCAAGCATAAGCAGCAGCAAGTTAATTCGACCTGAGTTCGGGGGAATCACAGCATGCCGGGAAAACGGTGGAGTTGTCTGTCGAAAGGCAGTGTAGGCATTTTATACAATGCAGTGTTGCTGGTAGCGATTTATCATTACAGTGCACATGCCGCCGCTGCGGCGGAGGAAGAGGATGCCGAACTGCGGTCGTACATTGAGGCGAGTGCGGCCCGGTCAGGGAGGAGTGCGCTCGAAATCATCTATCCGTTTGACAAGTCGGTTTTCCCGCCCGAAATCTGCCCGCCGCGGATTCGGTGGAAAGACACGAGCGGCGTTGCCCAGCGGTGGTTATTGAGTTTTCACTTCGATGGAGCGGGTGGCGCCCTGCATTTTCTGAGCACGGAAGCGGAGTGGCGTCCCGCGGTGACCGACTGGGAGACGATCAAGCGGCGCTCGATGGAGCGTTGGACACGGTTGCGCATAGTGGGGCTGGCAGGGGACGCGGTTCCAGAAGCCTGTTCGGCGGGCGAAGTTGAAATCAAGAGTTCGGAGGATCCGGTGGGGGCTCCGCTGATGTACCGGGAGGTCAATCTGCCATTCTTCGACGCGGTCCGGGATACGACGAAGATAGTGTGGCGCTATGGGCCGATCGACTGTGAGCGGCCCCCGGTCGTGCTGGAGAACCTGCCGGTCTGCGGCAACTGCCATTCGTTTTCCTCGGATGGCAAGCGGTTCGGTATGGACGTGGACTTCGGCAGCGACAAGGGTTCGTATGCGATTGCGGACCTTGAAGACGAGGTCAATCTGGACACGGGCCACCTGATCAGTTGGAGCAAGTACCAGCGTGAGCACCCGATGGTCACAGGCGGGCTGCTTCCTTCCATGAGTCCCGATGGCCGGTACGTGGCCGCTACCATGTGGGACCGGGCGGTCTTTCTTTTCACCGAAGATATCGCGTTTTCGCAGTTGTTCTTTCCGGCGACGGGGATTCTCGGCATCTATGATTCAGTAACGGGTCAGATTTGTCCCTTGCCGGGGGCCGACGACCCGCGGCTGGTTCAGTCCAATCCCGTGTGGACGCCAGACGGGGGCGGGATTGTCTTTGCGCGCACCGACGCCTACAAGCCCGAGTACAATGTCGAGGAAGACGATTATCCGATTACGCTTCCGGAAGAGTTGTGCGAGGTTTTTCTGACGGGCGAGAAAGAGTTCAAGTTCAACCTCTACAGGATTCCTTTCAACGGCAGCAAGGGGGGAACGCCCGAAGCCATCGCGGGCGCCTCGCACAACGGGATGAGCAACTACTTTCCGAAGTTCAGTCCTGACGGGAAGTGGATGGTCTTCTGCAAGGCGGAGAACTTCATGCTGCTGATGCCGGACAGCGAATTGTGGATTATGCCGGCGGCGGGCGGGGAACCGCGGCGCATGGAATGCAACACGGACCGCATGAATTCCTGGCACAGCTTCTCCCCCAACGGCAAGTGGATGGTCTTCTCATCCAAGGTCTTTTCCGACTACACGCAGATGATGCTGACGCACCTGGAAGAGGATGGGACGAGTTCTCCACCGGTGGTGCTGGAACACATGACGCGCCCCGACCGCGCGGCGAACATTCCGGAGTTCGTGAACGCTTCGGTCGACTCATTGCGGCACATCATTCCCGCCTTCCTTTCCGAGATGTAGTTATATTGCTGGTGGCGCGCACCCGGGGGGTGGACTTGCTTCGGCGCCGTTTCCGGCGCGCATGTTTTCCAGGCCCCTTGTGGCGGCCACGGAAAGCAAATCTTGCTCTGCGGTTTGGCCACGCAACCGGGGGGATTCTTCAACAGGCGCTCGTGGAATATTCTCCGTCACTTGGAATGCCGCTGTCACTTTGTCGTAGCATGGTTCACCTTGCGGCGTTGCCGCCGTTGAAATCTGCGGATTGGACTGCGACACGGCAGTATCCTCAAGGCCAGAGCAGCGGAAGGGACTTTCACTTGCGTGCGGTTGTGCAGCGTGTATCGGAAGCGTCGGTTACAGTGGACGGTCGCGTGACGGGGCGCATCGCGGGCGGGTTGCTGGTACTGTTGAGCGTGGAGGAGGAGGACGGCGAGGACGATGTGGTCTACCTGGCCGAGAAGGTATTGGGCCTGCGCATTTTCAACGACGCCGACGGCAAGTTCAATCTCTGCCTGGACGAGGCGGGCGGCGCGGTGCTGCTGATCTCGCAGTTCACGCTGCACGGCGATTGCCGCAAGGGCCGGCGCCCCTCCTTTGTGCGGGCGGCCCGGCCTGAGAAGGCCAAGCCCATGTACGAGGCGGTTGCGGCGCGGCTGCGGGCGCGCGGCGCGGAGGTGGCGACGGGCGTTTTCGGCGCGCACATGGACGTGCATCTTGTAAACGACGGCCCGGTGACCCTGCTCATCGATTCGAAGAAGGTCTTCTGACATGCGCATCGCGGTGGCGGGAAGCGGACACCTCGGCGCCAGCGTGCTGGTTCCGTTGCTGGAGAGTTCGCACGAGGTCGTCGGCATCGTGCAGAACGGCCGCGAACTGCGCGGGTGGCGGCGCGCGCTGTCCGCGCAGCTGCTGAGCCGGCTTGGAGGCGGGAACAGCCTGTTGCGCTGGGCGTCGCGGCGGCGTCTTCCGGTGGTCTGGATAGACAGGATGACCGAGGAAGAGCTTGCGCCGCTGCGTGTTCTCGAGCCGGACATTCTGCTTGTGAGCGGTTTCAGCATCATTCTCAAGCCGCCGTTGCTGCGGCTGCCGCGCGTGGGGTGCGTGAACATGCATTCATCGCTGCTGCCGCGGCACCGTGGACCGAACCCGTTTTCGGCGGTGGTCCTTGCGGGCGACCCGGAGACGGGCGTGACGTTTCACGTGATGGACGAGGGCATCGACACGGGCGACATTCTCGACCAGGCCGCTTTCGCCATCGACGAGACGGCGACGATGGTTTCGGTCTACCGGCAGGCCTGCGAGCTGGCTTCGGAGCGTGTGGTTCCCCTGATGGACCGCATCGAGCGGGAAGGGTTGCGGGGCAGGCCGCAGGACCCGGCGGGGGCGAGCTACGAGAAGAAGCCGAAGGCGGACGATGCGCGGCTCGACTGGAACGCCCCGGCGAGAGAGCTCGACCGGCTGGTGCGTGCGCTGGCGCCGACGACAATGCCGTGGTTCCTGTACAAGGGACGCAAGATCAGCGTCGCGCGGCTTGATTTCGACGCGGCGCCGGTGGAGGCGGCCCCGGGCACGGTCCTGCAGAACCGGCCCCTGGCCCGCATTGCCACCGGCGAGGGCACGGTGCGCCTGCGGATTGCGTACATCCGCGTTCCGCTGCCGTGGCTTTGGCCGGCGCCGTGGTCGCGTCCGGAACGGGGGGAGCGGCTGGGCGGACCATGAGCGAGACCCCCATTTCCATAATCATCCCGGCATTCAACCAGCTTGAGTACTGCCGCCAGTGCGTGTATTCGGTGCGGGCGAACACCGAACGCGCGCACAGGCTCATTCTGGTCGACAACGGTTCGACCGACGGCGTGTCCGAGTTCTTCGACGCTGTTCCTGAGGCGGTGGTGGTGCACGCGCCGGAGAACAGGGGTTTCGCGGGGGGCGTCAATCTTGGTCTGGACCACGCTGAGGGGCATGTGCTGCTGCTGAACAGCGACACGCTCGTGCCGCCCGGCTGGCTGGCCCGGCTCGAGACGGCCTTGCTGCGGCACAGCAACGTGGGCATTATCGGCCCTGTCAGCAACTGCGCCGCCGGCGCGCAGCAGGTGCCCGGCCCCGCGTCTGCGGAACTGCAGGCCATCACCGCGTACGCGGAGGAACTGGCGGGCACGAAAGCCGGGGCCGCGCGGGAGGCGACCCGGCTTGTCGGATTCTGTATGATGATTCGAGAGGCCGCATGGCAACGGGTCGGCCTTTTCGACGAACGCTTCGGCATCGGCAATTTCGAAGACGATGACTACTGCACGCGCGTGCGCCGGGCGGGCTGGAAACTCGCCGTCGCGGAGGACACCTTTGTCTATCACCACGGTGGGCGCACCTTCGCGGGCATGGGAATCGAAGGCGAGAAGTTCGACGCGCTGATGGCAGAGAACCGCGCGCGCTACGCGGATAAATGGCAGGTCCACATGCCTGGGCCCCTGTCTGCGGAGGACCGTGCCGCCCGCTTGAACGCGGAAGGCCGCGCGGCGCTTGCTGCGGGCAGCGTCGCAGAATCGGTGCGGCTGCTCAAGGAGGCGGTGGCGGCCGCCCCCGATGTGGCGCGCCACTACAACGACCTGGGCGCGGCCCTGTGGCGCGCGGAGCGGTTCGAGATGGCCTATAAGCTTTTTCAGGAGGCGCTGCGCCGGGCGCCCGATGACCCCGAAGTGCGGGAGAACGTGCGCGAGGCCGCCGCCAGCCTGGGCCTGAGCGGGCAGCCTGGGGAACAACCGAAAGGAGACGGAAATGCGTAGCGCGGTTATCCTGTTGAGTGCGATGCTGTTTGCGGGCGCGGTGCCGGCCCAGCCATTCAATCAGCCCCTGGTCGATGCGGCCGAGGTGCCGGAGACGGACCGCGTCGAGAACTGGACGGGGAAGTCGGTCCTCGTGTTCACCCCTCATCCGGACGATGACACATTCTCGATGGGCGGCACGCTTGCGTTGCTCGCGGAGAAGGGGAACGATATCCACATTGTTATCTTCACCAATGACAACAAGGGTTCGAAAGACCCCGAGATGACGCGGGAACGGCTGGCGCGCATTCGCCGGGCGGAGGAGGAAGAGGCCTGCCGGGTGCTCGGCATCGGGAAGGAACGCATCCTCTGGCTGGGCTATGAAGACGGCGACCTGGAGTATGCCGACCCGCAGCGGCTGCGTGGCGAGGTGGCGCGGCTGATTAAGGTGTACCGGCCGGACGCGGTGTTCACCATCGACCCCGGCGCGGACTGGGAACAATGGCACAAGACCGACCACCGCATGGCCGCGGGCATCACCAAAGACGCCTTCATCGCCGCCGAGTGGCACCTCTATTATCCGCAGCACCAGCTTGACGAGGGGCTTGAGGCCTACTCAGTGCCGGTCGCCTACTACTATTACGCGCAGAAACCGAACTACGAGGTCGATATTACGGGGGTTTTCGACAAGAAGCTCGAGGCCTCCGCGGCCCATGTCAGCCAGTTTCCGCCATCCGTGAACAAGTACACCCCGGAGCTGTCGGACATGGTCAGGACCATGCTCGAGTCGCGGGCGCGCGAAATGCACGAGGCAGACGGCCGCTACGTTGAGCGGTTTCGCCGCGAAGAGGCGCCGTGAGCGCGTCCGCCGTGTTTGTGCGCGCCTGATGCGGGGGTGGAGCCGTAGGACACGTTCGAACACGCTCACCGTTTCCCCCTTGTTCCCGCGCTCCGGGGTGGGAATGCATAGCCCGGCCCGGTTTCGTTCGCGGTTATCTTGTGTCTTTCTCCATGCTCTCCGTGCCGCTGTGTGAGTCCAGTTCCTTTCTCACACGGAGACACAGAGACACGGAGAGACTGCCCCCATTCCCCAACCTCGTTCCCGCGCTCCGGCGTGGGAATGCATACTCTCGGCCTGGACTCGATTCCGCTTCGTTCCCATGCTCCGCTGTGGGAATGCATAATCTATAGTGGTTGTCCGTTCTTGTCCCATGCTTGGCCCGAGACTTCTTCGCCGTTTATGTTCTGGGATTCATACTGCGGCTTGCCATTGGAATACCAGCCGCGGTCACGACCGTGCGTTTTTCCATTGGCATACTCGCGTTCGACGTGCAATTGGCCGTTTGGGTACCAGTGGCGTTGTGTGCCGTGTGGTTCGCCATTCACGTATTGCATTTCCCCGTATCCACCGTCGAGATCCCAATCAGCGCGTAGGCCATGACTAATCCATCGGTCACCTTGGTTGATTTGAACGCTGAGAATCCGAGAGAAGACGCCTTCCTTCAGTGGCGACGATTCATCGACTACCAGTTCAATTAGACGGAGGTTCTCCTGATTAGTGACATAGGACACAGCAGACATCGATGGCCGGAATATGTCACCCGTTGACTCGCACGGGCCGGCAAGTTTCCATTTGCGACCATCGAATTCTAGGGAGTAGTGGACTTCTGTTGGCGTTGGTGTTGCAACATTTTGGTCGGATGGTGGGTACTGACCTAAGTCGGCTTGACCAACAGGCTGTCGTTCACATCCAATGGCTATGCAAATCATCAGGATGGCGGAACCAAAGCGAGGCAGTGCTTTTGACATGAAGAACCTCCTCTCGAAAAAACAGTGTTTATGTGTTTCTTCGTAACACCTTTGGTCGCAGCATCGCGGTATGAAATCCTTTCAGGGATTCTCTTGTACCGCCGAGATTTACAGGACGCCATGTCATGTTCAAGAATGAACACGGTGGGGTCATATGTTTTCTGTATAAGGCGTTTCCGTTCATCCTCTACAATTGGTCCATGGGACCTTTGCCACCCTTACCGCTCCGGTTCAGAGCACCGACGTAGAACAGGGTGGTTTTCACGTTCTTGTGGGTGACCCCTCCAGCACTGGAAGAAAGGGTCACACCGACTTGACACTCTGCATAACAACAGTCTAAGCAGATGACCGTTGTTTGTGCAAGTGCTGTCCTATGGGTCTGTCATCAGGGCTTCCAGTAAGTCCTAGATCCGGGTCCAATACGCATTGCGGCAGGCGCGGTCTTGTGATGTTCCCCCTTGTTCGCACGCTTGGGCGTGGGAATGCATACATCCAGCCTATGCGCGGTCGATGTGGCGGAGGAGGCGCTCAAGGGCGATGACGGTCTTGCTGTCGGTAAACGTGTTGCCGGCGAGACCGCGGCGCACCTCATCGAGCGGCATCTCCACCAATTCGATGCGTTCTTCCTCTTCAAGCCGCTGATGAGTCTTCTCCAGGTCGAGGCCGAGGAAGAAGTGGATTCTCTCCGAGCAGTAGCCCACGGTCGCGTAGACGAAGCCGGCGGGTTCGAGCGTGCGTGCCACACAGCCCGTTTCCTCCTCGAGTTCGCGCGCGGCCCGTCCGGCCGGGTCGTCGCCCGGTTCGAGTTTGCCCGCCGGCACTTCAAGCACATACTCCCCGAGGGCGATGCGGAACTGGCGCACCAAGACCACGCCGCGCCCCGTATAGGGCGCCACGCAAACACCCCCGGGATGCTCGATGACTTCACGCATGGCGGTCGCGCCGTTGTCGAGTTCGACTTCGCCCACGCGCACCCGCACAATGCGGCCGTCGTAGACAATGCGGCTGTCCTTCCAGACTTCCATCAGAACTTTCTGTCGCCGCCGAGAAGGCCGCCGAGGAGGTCGCCGCCGAGCCCGGCCACGCCCTTTGACTCCCCGCGGTTCATGTGGCGCGCCGCCGCCATCACCCGGTCGGACAGGCGCGAGAACGGCAGCGTCTGCAGGAATACCTTACCCGGACCGGTGAGCGTGGCGATAAACAGTCCCTCGCCGCCGAACAACGCGTTCTTGAAACCGCCCACCATCTGGATGTCGTAGTCCACGGAAGGGGCGAATGCCGCAAGACACCCGGTATCCACGCGCAGTTGCTCGCCCGGCTGCAGCGTCTTCTCAATCACCGTGCCGCCCACATGGATGAACGCCAGCCCGTCGCCCTCAAGCCGCTGCAGGATGAACCCCTCACCGCCAAACAGGCCCGCGCCAATGCGCTTCGTGAATGCCACCTCCACTTCAATCCCCGCCGCGGCGCACAGGAAGGCGTCCTTCTGGCAGATGAAGCGCCCGCCTTCCTTCGCCAGGTCGAGCGGCACGATCTTGCCGGGGTACGGCGCGGCAAAAGCCACATGCCCTTTGCCCGTGCCGTTGTACATGAAGCTGGTGATGAAAAAGCTCTCGCCGGTCACCATCCGCTTCAGCCCGCTGAACACGCCGCCGCCGGTCGACGTCTGCATCTCGATGCCCTGTTCCATGTACATCAGCGCCCCCGCCTCGGCGCGCACCGCCTCGCCCGGATCGAGCTCGATTTCCACCAGTTGCATGTCGTCGCCGTAAAGCTTGTAGTCAATAATGTCGGCCATCGTGCTTCTCCTCGTTGTTCTCTGCCCCCGAAACGGGTTGCATGGAGGCTATGCGCCAGCGCTGTTCCCCAGTACCTTATCGAACCAGCCCGCCGCCTGGGAAATTTCCACCTGAATATCCGGCCAGGGATGACCGCCGCCGCGCCTGACCACCAGTTCCACGTCCGCCCCGGCGTTTCGCAATGCCCCGGCCAGCTTCTCCGACTGGCCGAGCGGCACCACCGTGTCCGCATCGCCGTGAATCAGCAGGAACGGCACCCCTTGCGGCGCCCTCACCCGGCGCGCGGGCGACAGCGCCGCCATAGCCTCCCGCACCTCGGTCTCGGTATGCCCGTCCGCGCCGTTTGCGAAGAGCAGCCGGTCCAGCGGCACGCCTTCCATCTCCACGAACTCGAACAGCCTGCCGCCGTAGTCGAGCAGGTCCGTGGGCGGGAAGAACAGGGCCGCCGCAGCCACCTCGCTGCCCACCCGGCGGTAGGGGTCCCGTGTCGTGTGGCGCGCGCGCCTGGGTTCGAGCGCGGCAAGCGCGGCGAGGTGGCCGCCGGCGGAAGCGCCCATGAGCCCCAGCCGTTCCGGCGCCACGCCCCATTCGTCAGCATGCGTCTTGACGTAACGCAGCGCTTCGTGGATGTGCTGCACCATCTGGAAACCGGTGAATTTCGTGATTGACCCCGGCGAGACGGCAAAGACCGTGTAACCCCGCGCACAGAACGTGTCATATATGCCCAGGCCGATGTGCTCGTTGAGCATGACCCGGTCCGAAAACCAGCCCCCGCTCACGATATCCAGAATCCCCAGGCCGTTTCCGCCGGATTCAGGCGCGAAGACATCCATCACCAGTCCCAGCCCATGCGCCTCCGCATAGACGTAGTTGCACTCCTGCACGAAATTCCCGCGCGAACGCGGGCGCATGCGCAGGGTCGCGGCGGCGCGGTATAGCTGCACCACCGGACGCACTATGGGAAATCGGGGGGGCATAGGCGCTCCTTGGCTGGTCCCCGCGATTATAGCGCGGCTGGGGGCGCGCGCGCATGCGCGCCAGGCGCTACCGTATTTACGTAAAAATAATCTTGACGGTATTAGAGCAATGCGATACAATAGGGATGAAATCATGCAACCGCCTTCGGGCGAGGGAGCGCAGGCCATGAATACCAGGATTCATTGGATACTCGCGGTAGCCGCTGCAACCGCCGCCGCACTGCTTGCCGGGTGCCCGGCAACCCCGACGCAGGAAGACAAGCTGGCGCGCATCGCCGGGCGACTCGCGGAGGGCTACGCCCAACTCGACGCCGACGGCGAAGCGGGCCTGACATGGGACGAGGCGCGCGTCGGCGCCGAAGAGATGACGGCGGAGGATTTCGCGCAGATGGATGGCGATGCGAACGGTGTGCTCAGTCTCGCCGAAATCAACCTGTTTCTCCTTCCCGGTGAAGGAGAGGAGGAAGGAGAGCCGGAAGGGGAAGGGGAGGGCGAGGCGGCCGAGGGGGAAGGTGAGCAGGATGATTGCACGTTCAGCGTGTATCCGCTTTTCGGCGCCCTTGGCGCGGAAGGCGGCAGCGGGTCCGTTAACGTCAGCACGCCGGAGCAGTGCGCCTGGGAGGCCGTCTGCACGGCCGGCTGGGTCAGC
>NPIG01001177.1_pt4 | contig 12348 bp, 11 predicted proteins | sample 8637441 | NCBI WGS metagenome assembly NPIG01 (sample SAMN07420675, study PRJNA396082) | bioreactor metagenome | isolation source: sample BR6 brine-fed electro-methanogenic bioreactor BR | place: Japan: Kochi | collected 2016-06-14 | reverse complement strand
CGCCAATCCGCGCCGCACCGAAATCGTGCCGATGACCGGCGATCTCTCTCTCGAGGACCTGATTGTCGAGGAAGACATGGTGGTTACCGTCTCCCATACCGGCTACATCAAGCGTAACGCCGTCTCGCTCTACCGGGCCCAGCGCCGGGGCGGAAAGGGCAAAACCGGGATGCGGCCCAAGGACGAAGATTTCGTCGAACGGCTGTTCATCGCCTCGACCCACTCCTACATCCTGATCTTCACCGACCAGGGCAAGGTCTACTGGCTCAAGGTCCATGAAATCCCCCAGGGAGGGAGGGCTTCGCGGGGCAAGGCGATTGTCAACCTGTTGCAGCTCTCTTCGGAGGAGAAGGTGACCTCGATCCTTCCGGTCAAGGAATTCGTCGAGGGCAAATACATCATCACCGCCACCGAAAAAGGCGTGGTCAAAAAGACCGATCTGATGGCCTATTCCAACCCGCGGGTCGGCGGGATCATCGCCCTGACCATCGACGAGGGCGACCGGCTGGTTTCCACCCGCCTCACCGACGGTACCATGGATATCCTGCTGGCCAGCCGCAGCGGCAAGGCGATCCGTTTCCCCGAAGCCGATGCGCGGGCCATGGGTCGCACCTCCCGAGGCGTACGGGGGATGCTGCTCGAGGATGACGACCGGATCATCGGCATGGAAGTGGTCACCGATGCGACCGCCGCCACCCTGGTCACGGTCACCGAAAACGGCTACGGCAAACGGACCGATCTCGGGGAGTACCGGATTCAGAGCCGCGGCGGTAAGGGGATCATCACCATCAAGACCTCCGAGCGCAACGGCAAAGTGGTGGATATCAAGCTGGTTACCGACGATTCGGATCTGATGTTCATCACCGACCGGGGCAAGGTGCTGCGTACCAGCGTCGCTGCGCTGTCGGTCATCGGTCGCAATACCCAGGGGGTGCGCCTGATGGTGCTCGAACCCGGCGAGCGTATCGTGGCGGTGGCCAAACTGGCCGAGAAGGACGAGGAAGATGAAAATTCAGAAGTTGAAGAAGAAGCTTTTGAAGGAGGAGCTGAGGATCCGGAGGAAGAGATCTAAAAAGCGCCGCCGCCCTGTCGTTGCGCTGGCGTTGATGGTAGCCAGCGTTGCCGCCGGCGCCTACCTGTACCTCGGGGATATCCATAACCGGCAGGAGGAAACCTTCACCCGCGCCGAACAGCTTCTGGAAGCGGGCGATTACCGACAGGCGGCCGAGACCTTTCAGGCCATCCACCAGCAAAGTCCGGATTTTCGGGACGCCCCCCGGGCCCTGTTCAATGCCGCGGAAATTTTGAACATCTACCTGCACAGATACCACGAGGCGCTCCTTGCCTATCTGCAGCTGGAAAGGGATTATCCCGATGCGGACCTGGCGGCCAGAGCCCGCCGCCAGGTGGCCGAGATCTACAAAAACCGGCTGCGGGATTACAACCGGGCGATCGTCGCCTACCAGAAGATCCTTGATGCGGGCGCGACCGAAAGCGACCGGATCCAGTACGAAGTGGCGGACAGTTACTTCCGGTTGAACAATTTTGAACAGGCACGCATCGAGTTCGACAGCCTGGCCAAAAACTACCCCGAGAGCCCGCTGTTGGCCGAGGTGAATTTCCGGATCGCCGTCATTCATGCCCTGGAGGGGGCGCTTGAGGAGGCGGAACACACCTACCGCCAGGTCATCGAAACCTGGCCGGAAAGCCCCTATACCCTGGAAGCTCGGTTTGGCCTGGCGGCGGTGCTCGAGGAAGAGGAAAACCTGGTAGAATCCCTTAACATCCTCAAAGAGCTCAAGGGGACCTATCCCAACCCCGAAGCCCTGAAAAAGAAAACCGAGCAGGTTCAGGAACGGATCAAAAAGAAGAAAAAAGCCATTTAGGTGCGCTACGCCCAAAGACACTTCGCCTCCGCCGGTTGAACCCTTCCGGTTGCGGCGCGGGGCAGCCATCGGACAGGATTAGCAGCCATGAATATCGGTGTCGTCGGAGCCGGCAGTTGGGGAACGACCCTGGCCGATCTGCTGGCCAAGCAGGGATACCCAGTCACCCTCTGGGCTTACGAGCAGGATCTGGTGGAGCGCATGCGGCTCAACCGTGAAAATGACCTCTATCTGCCGGGGATAGCCCTTGCGCCAAACCTCGAGTTCACCGCCGATCTTCCTGAGGTGGCGGCCGGCAAGGATCTGCTGCTGCTGGTGCCCCCCTCCCAGGTCATGCGCCGGGTGGTGACCGGGGCCGGCCCCCATATCGGCCCCCAGACCATCCTCGTTTCGGCCTCCAAGGGGATCGAGAACGATACCCTGCTGCCGATGGCCGAGGTCCTGGCCGAGGTCCTGGGAGAATCGGTGAAGAATCGTCTGGCCTTTTTGTCCGGCCCTTCCTTTGCCCGCGAGGTTGCTGCCGGGATGCCCACGGCGGTGGCCGTGGCCTCGCAGAACCGAGAGGTGGCGCAGCGGGTCCAGGAGATTTTCAGCACCGATTATTTTCGGGTCTACCGCAACGAGGACGTCATCGGGGTGGAGCTGGGAGGGGCGCTGAAGAACGTCATCGCCCTGGCCGCCGGGGTTTCCGACGGCCTCGGCTTCGGCTACAATACCCGGGCGGCCCTGATTACCCGGGGCCTGGCGGAGATTACCCGCCTTGGGGTGGCCCTCGGCGCCAAGTCGGTCACCTTTTCCGGGCTGGCCGGCATGGGGGATCTGGTCCTGACCTGCACCGGCGATCTGTCCCGCAACCGGACGGTCGGCATGGAGCTGGGCCGCGGCAAGACCCTCGATGAGATTCTGGCCGGCATGAACATGGTCGCCGAAGGGGTCAAAACCACCCTGTCGACCTACCAGCTGGCGCAAAAAATCGGCGTCGAGGTGCCGATCACCGAACAGATGTACCTGATTCTCTATCAGGACAAAAATGCCCGCCAGGCGGTTACCGATCTGATGCAGCGGGAACTGAAAGCTGAAGACATCTAAAGATCAACCCAAAACATCGAGGAGATATACCATGCGATCAATCATTGTCATGCTGCTGGTATTACTGATGAGCGCGCCGGTCTGGGCAGGACCCCGGGTAGTCATGGAAACCAACCTCGGCAACATCACCGTTGAACTTGACGAGAAAAATGCCCCGGCAACGGTAAAAAACTTTCTTGAGTATGCGGACCAGGGGTTTTACCAGGGTACGATCTTTCATCGGGTCATCAAGGATTTCATGATCCAGGGGGGGGGGTTCACGACGGAGCTCAAGCGCAAGCCGACCGAAGCCCCGATCAAGAACGAGGCCGGCAACGGCGTGAAGAACGAACGCGGAACCATCGCCATGGCTCGGACCAACGTCGTCGACAGTGCGACCAGCCAGTTTTTCATCAATCTCAAGGACAACGACTTCCTCAACCACCGCGGCCAGACCCCTCAGGAATATGGCTACGCGGTCTTTGGAAAAGTGGTTGAAGGGATGAATATTGTTGATATGATTGGAAATGCCAAAACCCAGCGGGTCAATGGGCTGTTCCAGAATCTCCCGGTCGATCAGGTCGTCATCAAGGCGGTCAAACAGGTCGAAAAGTAAGCAGAGGCTCCCCCGGTGTTCGGTCGCCGGGGGAGCTTTTCCGGAAACAGGCACTCTGGCAGCCGACTTACAGTTGATCCCATGTCGGAAGAGGGTCCGATGACCACCATCCGCGTCATGACCTACAATATCCAGTGCTGCCGGGGAAACGACGGAAGGGTGGATCCCGACCGCGTTCGGGAGGTCATCGGCGCCGGGGCCCCGGACATTGTGGCCCTGCAGGAAGTCAATCCCGCCGCGGACGGAAACCAGCTGCGCTATCTCGGCGAGCGACTCGGCATGCGCTGTTTCGCCGGCCCCTGTCAGGGAAGCAACGCTTTTCTGTCCTATTATCCCTTAAGGGGCGTCCAGGAATACGATCTTGGTTCCGGTGGATTCTGCCTGCGCGCCGACGCGGATCTTTCCGGAAAACGCCTCCATCTTTTCAATCTGCGCCTCGATTCGGCTCCAGGACCGCGCCGCCGCCAGATCGACTGCCTGCTGGGACCGACCCTGCTCGGCAACCGCTCCCTGACCTGCCCGACCCTGGTGCTTGGGGATTTTGCCGATGTGCTGTGGGGACCGGGCAACGTCAGCCTGACCATGGAACTGCGCAAGGCCCGGCGCCCGCTCTGGCATGCTACCTATCCATCCTGGTTTCCCCTGGTGGGCAGGGATCGCGCCTACCTTCGCGGTGACGTGCGCATTGTCGATTCGCGGATCGAGCGCGGCCCTCTGGCGCGCCAGGCTTCCTCCCATCTCCCCCTGGTTCTGACCCTGCAGGTAACCGATCCTCGCAAATATCTGCGTGTGGAGAAACTGAATCGCAATCGGATGGAGATTGCCCCCGGATAGGAGTGCCGCAGCCCTTCAGCCTTACCGGCAGGGCGAGGGATGACGGTTATTCGCAATCCTGTGGATAAGGCTGTGGAAATGGTGGATAAACATGCACTTGCCGGTTTAGAGGAGCAAAGCGGAACCCGCTGCGAAGCACGCACCTTGGCCGACATGACATCCGTTAAAAAGGCTCTCCAAGTTCTTGAAATCCTCAAACGGACCTATCCGGAGGCCCATTGCGCCCTTAATTTCTCCACTCCCTTTGAGCTTCTGGTGGCTACCATCCTTTCGGCCCAGTGCACCGACGTACGGGTCAACCTGGTGACCGAAGCGCTGTTCAAAAAATATCCCGGGCCCAGGGCCTTTGCCGAGGCAGACCTGTCCGGGTTGGAAGAGGATATCCGTTCAACCGGGTTTTTCCGCAACAAGGCGAAAAATCTGGTGGCCTGCGCTAGAGCGATCATCGCGGATCATTGCGGCCAGGTTCCCCGCAGCCTCGCAGAACTGACCGCGTTGCCGGGGGTGGGGCGCAAAACCGCCAATGTCGTTCTGGGCACCGCCTTCGGGATTCCCGGCATGGTAGTAGACACCCACGTCAAACGCATCGCCGGGCGGCTCGGCTGGACCCGCCAGAGCGATCCGGTGAAGATCGAGCGGGATCTGTGCGCGCTGCTTCCCCGGGCAAAATGGATCGAGACCGGGCATGTTCTTATTCACCATGGGCGCCAGATCTGCAAGGCGCCGGTCCCCCTCTGTTCGAGTTGCCCGGTCGAGGCGCTGTGCCCGCGTATCGGGGTCATAAAATCGAGGTAATTCATGAATGCTGGCTGGCGGATGACAATCGGTGGCGGGCTGCTGCTGGTGGCAATCCTGGCGGGAGGGGGCTGCCGCAAGGCGCCGCCGCTGCGCATCGGCGGCGGCCCGACGGGCGGCACCTACCAGCAGGTGGCCGAAGGATTGGCGGCGGTTCTGGCCTTGGCCGAGCCGGGTTTGCGGGTCAGTGTCGAGCGCAGCGGCGGGTCGCTGGCCAATCTGCGGGCGGTCGAGAGGGGGGAGCTTGACATGGCCATCGTCTATGCCGGTGATGCCTATCTCGGCAGCCTGGGGCAACTGGAGAAAAAACTCCCGCCGACCGCCAATGTCCTGGCTCTGGGGCGGCTTTATGGGGCCACCGCTCATCTGGTGGTGCGTCACAACAGCGGCATCTGGTCGCCGCAGGATCTGCGCAAAAGGCGGGTGGCGATCGGCAATCCCGGTTCGGGGGCGGCTCTGTCGGCTGAACGGTATTTCCGCAGCCTGGGGATCTGGCAGGAGATCATTCCGGTCTACCTCGGCTACAGCATGGCCGCGCGGGAGCTGGCTGGCGCCCGGGTCGAAGCGGTCTGGGAGATGGTCGGCTACCCGAGCGAGTCGCTGGCGGAGTTGAGCGACCAGATTGCCCTGCGCCTGCTTGATCTGCAGTCTCCGGCGTTGGCCGCGGGGGTCTTCGAAAGCTACCCGTTCTACCGGCCGATGATTATTCCTGCTGGCACCTACCGGGGGCAGCAGGCTGACGTGCCGACCTTTCAGGATGCCGCCCTGTGGGTGGCAGGAAGCCAGGTCGACGAGGAGCTGGTGGAGAAAGCTCTGATCAGCCTGTTCAGCGAAGCAGGGTTGGCGCAGATGGGCCGGGTTCACCAGGTGGCCCGGGATATCGCCCCCTCCCTGGGGCTTTACGGGGTGGAAATCCCATTGCACCCCGGGGCGGAAAAATTCTGGCAAGGCTCAGGCAGCCACTTTCTCAACGGTCGGCCCGCACTGAAAAAAGCCCCGGGGCATTGACCGAAAACCTGGCGTGCCGCTTGAAACCCGCCTGCGCGGAAGACTCAGACGGGCTTAGCCACCAGAATCAAGCCGCTGGGCAGCGATTCCCCGAACTGGCGCACCCGGTCGCTGTCGTCGACGGCGATCATTTCCCGAACCACCCGCAGCTGTTGCTGGCGGGCCCCACCTTCTTTCATCTTTTCCAGGATCTCCAGGCGCAGCCCGGGATCGACATCGACGTCGCGCAGATCGGTCCGCCGGGCCGCCTGGGCCAACAGGGGAATCAGCGGCGCCTGGGCCGGGTCGCGCCAGTCGAGATCGCGGAGGCGGGCGAACAGCTTTTCCACCTCCCCGGGAGGCAGCACCGCCTCGGGTCCGGCATACAGGGGAGTGCGGCTGAGCAGGCGGCCGAGAGCCCAGGCGTAGGGCTCCTTGTTTTGCAGGCGGGAGGTTTCCAGGCCGGTGGTCAACGCCTTGACCAGCTGAAGTTTCTGATCGGTCCGCAGACGCTCCAGGGAGCCGGCCAGATAGAGAATTTCGGCGGTCTCCCTGGCCTGGGAGCGCAGATTGGGAAAGATGCGGTTGAAGATCTTTTCCTGGCGGCGGGCATTGAGGCCCCCGGCGGTTCGCCGCCACAGCAGGTACCACTGGACCTGCACCCGCTTTTCTCCGGCAAAGGCCATCCCCTGGGCAAACAGGCGCCACAGCTCCTCAACGCGAGATTCGTCCAGGGCATAGCCATATCCGGGACGCAGGGCGTAGCCGGCCAGGTAAAGCCAGGCGGCTTCGTGATCGGCGCTGCGCCCTCGTCGCGTCATGCCCTGAGCCAAACTCGGCCAGAGCGCCCGCAGGGTCGCCGAATCCCAGTTTTCACGCTCGTCTCCCAAAACCTTTTCCAGTTCCCGTATCAGCTGGCGCGGCTTGATCTGGGGCAGCCGGGGATCCTTTTTCTTGCCATACAAGGCGCGCAGCAGGGCCTCGGCCTGCTCCAGACGACGCCCGGACACCAGGGGTTCCTCCGCGGCCGGCGCCGGTTGCGGCTCCTCGACCCCCCGGCGCAGATTGAAATCGAGGCGCCAGCGGCCGCCGCCCGTTGCTTCCACACAGTATAGCTGGAGCAGTCCCAGTTCGTTGAGGGTCGCCTCGAGGGTCACCCGCAGGCGGTTGTTGGCCGGCCGGGGCCGTTCGGCGGGAAGGTGAATAGCGGTCTGCAGCGGGGGCAGAGGGTGAAAATCGCGCTCGTTCCAGGAAACGATCTCCCCGGGCCCATCGCCCTGACGCCGGTGGCTGTAATAGCACTGGAAGCGGACCGGCTGGTTTACCAGCAGATCAAAGGCGGCTGAATCGATCCGCACCGCCTGGTTGGCCTCCAGGCCCCGGGGCAGGATGCAGACCAGGGAGGGATTTTGGCCCTTTTTGCCGTGCCGGACCTCGAGGTAAAGGGCATGGGCGTGGCCCCCGGCGATCCTTCCTGCGGCCTCGGGCTGCCGGAGAATCCAGCCGTAGCGCGCCGCGCCCCGGGCCACCGCCAGTGACAGGCCGGTACTGGTCAGCACCGCCGGCGCCCGGCCGTCCTGCCAACGGGTGATCAGGCCGACCAGGCGTTCGCGCAAAAAGGCCGGGGTGACGGTTCCGCCGTTGAACAGCACCGCGTCGATCCGTCGATCCTCGAGAAACCCTGCCAGGTGGCGGGTGATGGCGGAATCCTCGGCAAAGGGCAGACCCCATTCCTTGAGTCCGGCACCCCCTTTGCGCGGCCGGTCGGCGGCCGAGCATTCAGGGAAAAAACCTTCCAGCACGCATTGCCTGACCTGCTCGGCGTTAATCCGGGTGGTCAGGGTCGAGCCCAGCAGGCCCGCCCCGCTGCCGGCCAGGCTGACCGGGAACTCGGTATCCGCGGCGACCGCCGCGCCTTGTCGGTCGGCCAGCAGGCGTTCCTTGAGCTGGCGGGCCTGGACCAGCAGCTGGTTCCATTGACGCCCCGCCAAGCGGGTGCCGCCGCCGGTCAGCTTTTGCTCAAGGATCAGGGCCAGGGTCAGATCGATGTTGTCGCCGCCGAGCAGCAGGTGCTCGCTGACCGCCACCCGGGTCAGGGCCAGGCCGGTGCGCGCCAGAGGATCCGCGGCCACCTCGAAAAGGCTGAGATCGGTGGTGCCGCCGCCGATGTCGCAGACCAGGACTCGCGCCAGCCCCCCTTCGGTGCCGGCCAGCAGCTCGCTCAGGCTCCGGAGCCGGCCGGACTGGCCGAGCCAGTCGTAAAATGCGGCCTGGGGCTCTTCGAGCAGCCGGATGTTTTGGGGGTAGCCGGCCATCTGCGCCGCTTCGAAGGTCAGCTGCTGGGCCGCCTCGTCAAAGGAGGCCGGGACCGTCAGGACGATTTCCTGGTTCTCGAAGCGCGCCTCGGGCACGGCTGCGCCCAGGCAGCGGTTCCAGACATCGCGCAGATAGGCGAGGTAGGCGGCGCTGGCCTGCACCGGCGAGAGCCGCTCGCCGGGCGGGACGTCGGTTGACTGCCAGGGAAGAATCGGCGCGGTGCGGTCGACACCGCCGTGACACAGCCAGGATTTGGCCGAATGGATGACGCGTTCGGGGTTTAGCGCCAACCGTTCGCGGGCGAAGCGGCCCGGGACCCAGCCCGCAACGGCGGCCGGGGCCTCGGCCGCGGCCGCGAATCCGGCCTGGCGTTCGGGGCCGGTGGTCAGATAGTAGAAGGAGGGGAGGGTTTGGTCGGGGACCACGCTCAGGGGCGATTCCCACTGGGGCAGGGGCAGCACCCGCGGGCCGCGGCCAGTCCCGGCGGCGGCGAGATAGGCGAGGACGCAGTTGGTGGTTCCCAGGTCGATGCCGATCAGGTAACGCGCAGCCATCGACCTACTCCCCGCGGACATTGAACTCGAGCTTCCACTGCCGGCCGGTGGCCTGGTGGCGCATCCAGAGTTCAAGGGTGCCCAGTTCGGTGACCAGCGAATGCAGCCGCACCGGGATCATCTCCCTGCCGCCGCCGGCAGGCGACGGCAGGGTGGCCTCGAGCCTGGCGGTTTCCTGCAGGTCGGCCTGATCCGCGACGATGTCGCCGACCGCATCGCCGGCGCGGACGCTGGAGGAGAAAAACCTGAACTGCACCGGTTCGCCGGTGATCAGGCCGAATTCCCGCTCCGGCAGGGCGATTTCGCTGCCTTCCTCCATCCCCTGGGGGACGACGCACACCGCCTTGAGCGGCGGCGTGAACCCCGGCACCGCCGGCATCGACGATTCCAGCCCCAGGTAATAGGAGCGCGCGGTGCCCGCCTTGATGCGAATCCCCTCGCCGGCGATCCGCAGCCGGGCGTAGGCCGCTGCCCCTTTGGCCACGGCCAGGTCGAAATGCGCCCCGGCCAGCTCACGGACCCCGCGCTCCCCGCCCCAGCTCTGCAGCAGATCGAGGATGCGGGCCCGCAGGGCCTCGGCCTTGAACACTCCGCCGTTGAACAACACCGCGGTGGGACAGATGAAACCGGTCCCGGCGGCTTCCCGGAACCGGTCGCCGACCAGCCGGGCAAGGTCCTCGCTGGAGCGTGCATTCTGGTAGCTGCGGGCAAGAAAATACGCCAGGTGCCGGCTCAGGCCCGGATCGGCGGCGTAATCGAGACCGAACTCCTGCAGGCCGGCGGTGCGGCGCCGGGCGGGATGTTCCTCGATCCCGGCGGCCGGGAAGAAGCCGTCCAACACAATCGCCTGGAGGGTCTGGCGACGCAGGGGGGTGCTGATCGTTCCGGCGAACAGGCTGGAGCCGCGCCCGGGGATGGCGACCGGGACTTCGTCCAGGCCCGGCTCGCTGAGCAGGGCTTCCTTGGCGCTGCGGCAGGCATGGTGGAGGGAGAGGAACTGCCAGTTGTCGAGCTTTTTCCCCTGGCCCTCCAGTTCGGCCCGCAGGGTATAGGCCAGAGCCAGATCCATGTTGTCGCCACCGAGCAGGATATGGTCGCCGACGCTGATGCGCTCCAGCTGCAGCAGCCCCTGCGCCTCGGTGACCGCCACCAGGCTGAAATCGGCGGTGCCGCCGCCGACGTCGCAGACCAGCACGATTTCACCCGGCGCGATCTGCTCCCGCCAGCCGTCGCCGGCCCGGGCGATCCAGTGATAGAAGGCTGCCTGCTGCTCCTCGAGCAGGGTGACCCGCTGCCAGCCGGCCGCCACCGCCGCCTGGTGGGTCAGGCCGCGGGCCACCTCGTCGAAGGAGGCGGGGACCGTGACCACCACCTCGCAGGCGTCCAGGCCGGTTNNCCCGCTGGCCCAGATGGTGGAGCAAGGTCCGCCGCAGGTGGTCGAGGTAGCGCCGGGAGGCCTCGAAGGGCGACAGCTTGCGTTCCTCCAGGTCGGATTTCCAGGGGAGAATCGGCTGTTCGGGATCGATATGGGGATTGCCAAGCCAGGATTTTGCCGAACTCACCAGGCGATCGGGAACCAGGGCACCCTGTTCCCGGGCGAACTGGCCAAGGATGGCCCCATGGCGATCTTCCTCCACCCAGGGGAGGCGGGCGCCGAGGTTTTCGAGCTCCTTCTCCGGCGGTAGATAGAGGGCCGAGGGGAGGATGTCCCGGTCGCCGACCGCCTGCGCGGAAAACAGCTGGGGGACCGGCAGGATATCGATCGACCCTGGCTGCCCGACCTCGGCCAGGGCGATGGCCGAGTTGGAGGTACCCAGATCGATGCCTACGGCAAACCGTTTATCCATGGTATGTGCCTCCGCGCGGCTCAACCGATTTCGACTTCAGCCGGGGCGATGATTTCCCGGGCCCTGGCCGCCGAGGCTTCGTCGGTCAGCCGCGGCAGGGAAATCCTGGTCGTCTTCCACCCCCGGTGCAGAACCGTCCCGCGGAACGGCGGTCGTTCGGGGACCTTGCCGATCAGTCGGTAGGCGCCGGCGTCGTAATCGCCGGCCAGGCTGACCGATTCCTGTTCCTCGCCCTGGTGGACCGGCTCGATGGCAAAACATGCCTGGAGAACTTCCCGGCAGCCCTGATGCACCACCCGGGAGGCGGCACCGACCTGCTCGTCCGAATAGGGCGCGATGTCATCAAGGACGAAGTCGACCAATCGCCCCTTCTCCTGCAATCGGCCGAGGAACTGGACCACTCCGGCCTCGATATCGGCTTCCCGGGCGGGGGCAGGGATCACCGTTTCGGGCGGGGCCGGCCGGGGGGCGGAGGATTCCTCGCGACTGCCTTTGAAGAGCTTGAGGCGAAGGTAAAGGAAGGACTGGAGGAAGAAGGAGAGGCCGAGCAGGAGCACAATGGCGATCTGCAGCGGCTGGTGGAAGCGTGCTTCCACCGGGTAGAAGAACAGGATGTTGGCGAGAAAAAAGTTGATGGCGGTGAGCAGCAGGTTCATGGCGTTCCCTCCCAGGAATTGAATGTATCCATAAAAGCTTAGCAAGGAAAAACGGGGAGAAAAGGGGATGCCCCGATTTCCCGGCGAATCGGGGAAATCGGGTGGATCTTGCATGGCGCAGCGGGGTGGACTGTGCCCCCAACCGGGCCGGGCAACCGTGACCGGTCAGTTGTCGAGCATGTCGAGCTTGAAGAAATCCCGGGCGCGGGGCTGGGTTTCGTCAAGAGCGTAGCGGGTCGGTGCGGTACCGGGAGCGAAAACCTCGATATAGGCCTCGGCATTGTCCTCGGGGGTCAGCAGCCCGGTGGCCGGATCGATGGGGCGGAACTCGATGTCGTCGGGAACCGGAAACTCCCTGGGTTCCATGTCCTTGGCCGCCTGTTGCATGAAGTCGACCCAGGCCGGGGCGGCGGCCCGCGAGCCGGTTTCCTTGTTGCCCAGGGGGCGCTCCTGATCGTACCCGACCCAGGAAACGGCCACCAGTTGCGGGGTGAAGCCGGTAAACCAGGCGTCCTTGAGATCGTTGGTGGTTCCGGTCTTGCCGGCGACCGGACGCCCGAGGGCCTTGGCCCGCCAGCCGGTTCCCTCGCGGACCACGCTTTCCATGAGGTTGGTAATCAAATAGGCGGTTTCCGGTGAGATCACCCGCTCGGGGGACTGCCGGATCAGCTTCTGCCCTTGGCCGATCCCTTCCGGGAAATCGGCGGGATCGATCGATTCGCGGACCCGGCCGTCGCGGTCGACCACCCGGGTAATGTAGGTGGGGGTGACCCGCACCCCGCCGTTGGC
>NPIG01000769.1_pt2 | contig 12353 bp, 11 predicted proteins | sample 8637441 | NCBI WGS metagenome assembly NPIG01 (sample SAMN07420675, study PRJNA396082) | bioreactor metagenome | isolation source: sample BR6 brine-fed electro-methanogenic bioreactor BR | place: Japan: Kochi | collected 2016-06-14 | reverse complement strand
CGAAACAGCCGAGACCAAGACCCAGCATGACGAAACCTGCCGTGATCACGATCGCGATCACCTGAACGAGAGGGTCTTCGATGGAGTTCCACAGGCCCACCGGATCCGTCAGGTTGGTGAGCAGGCTGCCTTCGCGCGAAGACGCGAGCAGGACGAGACTGGCCATCATCCCAAAGACCGCGCCGCCCAATGTCCCCACCAGGATACCGGCAAGACTGCGCCGCGGACGAGCCTGCGTGGCCTCGTCCTCTGCGGTGGAGTCCGGCGCGGCAGAGCCCGGGGCGGTGGGTTCCGCAGAGACGGCACTCTCTCCCGCCGCCTTGGGGGCGTCGAGAGCCGCGAGCGTATCGGGAGCGGTGACGAGCGCTTCGGGCTCGGTCACCCCGCCTCCGAGCGCGGGAGCGGCCGCGAGTTCGTCCGTCGAGGCCGGCTCGCCGGGATCGCCAGCGAGCCCCTTCGCGGGCGCGACACTCGCTTCGAATTCGAGGGGAGCCTCCGGGACCTCCGTATCGGCCAGGAACTCCTCCTCGGTGACCGTGGCGACCGCGACGGCCCCCGCGCGCACCGGCTTGGGGTAGGACCCCGCCGGAGCGGACACGTAGCGGCGGGCGCGGACGATCCTCGCCATGTCGGCTAACCCTCGCCGAGCTCGAGCCGCAAGGTGAGGCGGAAGCGGCGGGCTCCCTCCGGCGTTGCGACCTCGAGCGGGACGAGGATCTCCTGCGCTTCACCCGGGACGAGGCGCGTGGCTTCGACACCCTCCTCGGCGAAGAGCGGGTCGTTGGCCGTCACCTCGACGGCGCTCGCCGACGCCACGGGGGCGCTCGCGGCGGGTGCCGGGGACGCAGGGGTGGCCGTCGGCGTCACGTTGGGAATCGCGGCGGCCTCCTCGGCGCCCTGCGCGAGGAGCGCGCCGAGATCGGCGCGGTCGATCTTGATCGTCGCTTCCGGCATGGCCGGCTCCGCGACCGGCGCCTCGCTGATGGCTTCGGCGGGCGGTGCGGCCGGGGGCGCCTTGGGCGCGACCCGGAGGACGTCCTCGTCGTCTCGCGCGACGACCGCGACGGTGGCCGCGACGCTCGGGGTCAGGTCGAAGACGTCGTCCGCACCCCCGGCGGGTGCTGCATCGAGGGCGACCGGGGCCGGCTCGGACACCGGAGCTCTTGGCTCTCCCATGGGTGCCTCCTCGAAGGTGGGCGCCGGTGCGTCGAACGGGCTCGGCGCCTCCGGCAGTGACTCCGGCTGGGGCTCGGGCAGGGTCGGCTCCGGCGGATCGAGCGCGATCGGCGCCGGCTCGGGCACCGCGGGCGGCGGGTCGAGGGCGATCGGAGCGGCCTCGGGCTCGATGGCGGGCGGATCGAGCGCGATCGGAGCGGGCTCGGACGGCGGATCGAGCGCGATCGGAGCGGGCTCCGGCGTCGCCGCCGGCGGGTCGAGCGCGATCGGCGCCGGTTCCGGCGTCGCGGGGGGCGCATCGAGCGCGATCGGCGGCTCGGGACTCGGTGGTGCGGCAGCCGCGGCCATCGTCGGCGCCGGCGCGGCGCTCTCCTGAGGCGTCGCGATCGGCGGTGCCGAGGGCGACGGCTCCGGCGCGGCGCCCGCGGGGCGGTTCGCGTAGCGCTCGTTCAGATGGAGCAGGACGAGCTTCGTGATGTGCCTGAGCGTCTCCTGGACGCCGACGCCCGTCGTCGCCACCGCCTCGTAGAAGGGCACGTTGTAGCGGTTGAGGCGCTCGTTGAGCTGCTCGACCGGCATCGCGTTCGGGAGGTCCTGCTTGTTGTACTGCAAGACGTGCGGCATCGTCGCGAGCTCGAGCCCGTGCGCTTCGAGGTTCTCCTCGAGATTGCGGAACGAGTCGAGATTCGCCTCGAGCATGTTCTCTTGACTGTCGGCGACGAAGACGACGCCATCCGCGCCCTTGAGGACGAGGCGGCGCGTCTCGTTGTAGAAGACCTGGCCAGGCACGGTGTAGAGCTGAACCTTCGTCTTCATCCCCTGGATCTCGCCGAGATCGATGGGCAGGAAGTCGAAGAACAGCGTCCGATCCGACTTGGTGGCGAGAGAGAGCATCTTCCCGCGGACACCCTGCGGCATGTTGTCGTAGATGAACTGCAGGTTCGTCGTCTTGCCGCAGAGCCCCGGACCGTAGTAGACGACCTTGGTCGTCAGCTCTCGCGTCGAGTAATTGAAAACGACCATGCGCTGCCTCTCTCCCCTCGGGGCCGAAGGGCCGGCGGGACGATTCCCCGCACTCTCCCTGGCCCGCTTCCGGCTGCGTCGAAACGAAGCACCGGACGCGCCTCCCGGCAAAGATAGGGCGGTCGCCGCCGAGGTGTCAAAAAGGGAACGCGGATTCCGCCCGGGTTCAGGACGAACCGGGCTGATCCGGACTGCGCCGGCGGGGCGCCGCGCGGAACTCTACGACCACCGGAGCTGGACCGAGATCAAAGGTTTCCCGCAAGCGATTCTCGATGAAGCGGCGGAACTGGGGCGTCGCCTTCGCGGTCTTCTCGCGCCCGAACACGACGAAACGAGGCGGCAGAATGCCCGTCTGCGTCATGTAGAGCACCTTGGGCGCCGAGCCCCCGCCCGCGATGTGCGACTTGAGCAGGTGGTCGACGAAGCGGTTGAGTTCCGAGGTCCGGATGCGGCGCGAGGAGGCGCGGGCGAGGTCGCGGGCAACGTCGAGGACCTTGAACGCGCGCTGGCCGGTCAGCGCGGAGAGCGTGACCCGCGGCGCGTAGTCGACGAAGTGCAGTTTGCGGTCGACCGCGTCCTCGAGCTTCTTGACCTGGGCGTCCGGGTTCTCGACGAGGTCCCACTTGTTGAGCGCGAGAACGAGCGGGCGGCCGCTCTCGGCGATCTCCCCCGCGATGCTGGCGTCCTGTGACGTGGGGCCCGTCGCGGCGTCGATGACGAGGATCGCGACGTGGCAGCGCTCGAGGCGGCGGCGGGTCAGCATGATGCCGATCGACTCGTCCCGGTCCGAGACCTTGCTCCGGCGCCGCAGACCGGCCGTGTCGACGAGCCTGAGACGCTCCCCGTTCCGCACGAGCTGGACGTCGATGGCGTCGCGCGTCGTCCCGGGCACCGGGCTGACGCTGACCCTCTCCTCCCCCGCGAGTCGATTGACGAGCGCGGACTTGCCGACGTTCGGCCGCCCGACGATCGCGACGAGGAGCTCCTCCTCTGGATCCGGCCGCCGATCGTTCGAGTCCGCCTCCTCCTCGCTCTCCTCTTCCCCCTCGGGAGGCGGCGGCAGCTCGGCGAGGATGCGGTCGATCAGGTCCTGGACGCCGCGGTTGTGCTCGGCGGAGACGGCGATCGGCTCGCCGAGTCCGAGGCTCCACGCGTCGGCGGTGAGATCCGCGAGCTCGGCGACGTCGAGCTTGTTGACCGCGAGCACGACGGGGACACCCGAGCCCCGCAGGAGGTCGGCCACCGACTCGTCCAAGGTCGTCACCCCTGCCCGCCCGTCGACGAGGAAGACTGCGATGTCGGCCTCGTTCGCCGCGAAGAGCGCTTGGCGCGACACGACCTGGGAGAGATCCTCCTCGGCGTCCGGCACGAGCCCGCCGGTGTCGGTCAGCACGATCGGGTAGCCGTCGAGGCGGCAATCCCGCTCGAGACGGTCGCGCGTGACGCCCGCGCGGTCGTGCACGATTGCCTCACGCCGCCCGAGCAGGCGGTTGAACAGGCTCGACTTGCCCACGTTCGGGCGGCCGACGAGCGCGACCCGGGGGACGCGGCGGCGGGATCTCGGTTCGGACATCGCTGATCCTCGGGAAGGAAAACGCCATTCTACGGAGCTTCCGCGGTTTCGCTCGTGCGAGGGCTGGAAACGTCGCCGCTGCACGAAGTTCGAAAGCACGCTAGACTCTCGCCTCGCAGGTCGCCTCGCGGGTCCGGGGCGCCACCGAAGGAGTCTCCCGAGATGGTGAAGGCCGACATCGTCAACCAGGTCGCCGACAGCGCGAAGATCCGAAAGTCCCAGGCGATCAAGGCGGTTGACGCACTCTTCGACGCCCTGCGCGACGCGATGGTCGAGGGCGAGCGCATCGAGTTCCGTGGCTTCGGCGTCTTCCAGGTCAAGCCGCGCAAGCGTGGCTTCGGCCGCAACCGNNGTCCGCATCCCGCCCGGGCGCACCGTCCGCTTCAAGCCCGGCAAGGATCTGCGCGACATCCAGCTGTGAGCGATCAGGACAGCTCCCCGGCGCCGGGCGCCCCCGAACCCGGGGCGCCGCGGCCCCCCGAGCAAGACCCCCAAGACCCGGCGAGAGATCCTCGGCGAAGCTTCGCCGGGCGTCTCCGCGCGCGTTTGCTCAGCCCGAGCGCTCCCTACGTCTTCGCCGTGACCACCTTCTTCACGACGGTGATGGCCGGGGCGATGATGCAGCTCGAGCCGGCGCAGCTCGAGACCGCGGGATTCGGTGATCTGTTCCGCCACGGGATCGGCTTCGCGCTCGCGATGATGACCTTCTTCGCGGCTCACGAGTCCGGTCACTACCTCGCCGCCCGTGCCTACGGCGTCCGCACGACGCTCCCGTACTTCATCCCCTTCCCGAACATCATTGGGACCCTCGGCGCCGTGATGCTGATGCGCTCACGCATCCCCCATCGCAGGGCCCTGCTCGACATCGGGATCGCCGGGCCACTCGCGGGCCTGCCCGTCGCCATCGCGCTCCTCGTGATGGGCATTCAGCGCTGCGAGGTCGCCCCGCTCCCGGATCCCGAACAAGCCGCTGGGCTCCTGGTCTTCGGCGACAGCTTGCTCATCCGCTGGCTCGCGGACACCTTCGGCCCCGCGGCACCGCCCGGCACGACGCTGATCGCCAATCCGCTGTTCCTCGCCGGCTGGGTCGGTTGCCTCGCCACCGCGATGAACCTCATCCCCGCGGGCCAGTTCGACGGCGGGCACATCTTCTACGCCCTTTTTCCGCGCGCCCACCGTGTCGCATCGTACGTGACCGCCTTTGCCCTCGTGGCGCTCGGCCTCTTCACGCTGGGCGTTCGGAACGAGTTCTCTCTCTGGGTTCTGTGGGGGGCCATCGTCTTGTGGCTCGGCCGGCGCCACCCCCCTCTCTCCGACGACGACGCCCCGGTGGGATCGCTCGGGGGGCTGCGCATCGCTCTCGGCATCGTCGCCTTGATCGTGCTCGCGCTCACCTTCATCCCGTTCCCGCTCCAGGTGAGTCTCGGCAGTCTCTTCTGAGGGCAACCCCTCAAGAACGATCGACGCCCTTTGCGCAGCGACGCGCAGGGCGCCGGCGCGTGCGGTCACCCAGGCGAGCGCGCGTGCCTGCCGCAAGCGGCTCAACGTCTCGGGGTGCGGGTGCCCGTGTTGCGTGTGCTGTCCCGCAGAGATCGCGACGACCCGAGGCCTGCAGGCGGCGAGGANNGGTCGACCCGCGCGAGCCGTGATGTCCCGCGACGAGAACGTCGACGCGGCCGAGTTCGCCTGCCACGAGCAGTCGCTCCTCCGTGACATGCCCGGCGTCCCCCGGGAGCAACACGCGCAGGCCGCCCACCGTCCCCGCGAGCACGAGCGAGCCCTCGTTGCCAGTCGGGCGCGCGCCTGCCGGCGGCGAGAGGACCCGCCAGGCGCCGGCGTCGAGATGGAGCTCCGTCCCCGCCGCGAGCGAGCGGGTCGGAACCCCTCGACGCGCGGCGGCGCGGAACGCGCGCCTCAGCCGCGGCTGCGCGGCCGCCCTTTCGGCGACACCGAGCCACGCGACATCGAGCGCTCGCAACATCGGCTCGGTGCCTCCCGCGTGGTCCCGATCCGCGTGCGTGAGCACGAGTCCGTCGAGGCGATGGACGCCGAGCTGCGCGAGCGCGCTCAGCGCGGCCCGTGCGCCGTGGCGCGTGCGGTCGTCTCCCGCGTCGACGAGCAGAGCGTCTCGTGCGCCGAGGACGAGCACGGCTTGCCCCTGCCCGACGTCGAGCACGTAGAGCCCCACCGGAGCACGGGGGGCGCGCGCGATCGGCAAGAGCGGCCAAGCGCAGCAGGTGACGGCGAGAGAGAGAAGGACGAGCCGGGCCCGAGCGCGGCGTGCCGCGACGCACGCCCCGATCGCCGCGAGTGTCAGGACGATCCATGCGCTCCCGACCGGCGCGGCGAGAGCACCCGAAGCGGGAAGGAGCGCGACGAGCTCCGCGACCTTCTCGATCCACAGCGCCGGGAGGCGTGCACACGGCACGACGAAGGGCATGATGCGAAGCAGCCGCTCCGGGAGGAGCACGGCGAGCCAGCCCGCCGCGAGAGCGACCGGCAGCGCGGGCGCGGCGAGCAGGTTCGCGAGGAGGGTCCACGGCGCCGTGCGGCCGCTGAGCGCGACGATGAGTGGCCACGTCGCGAGCGCGGGGGCGATCGGCACCATGAGCGCCCTCAGCGCCGTACCTGGACGCGCCGCAGCCGCGATCGCGCACGTCGCGGCGACGCTGAGCGCGAAGGAGATGTCCGTCGCGAGATGCGGCGCCACGAGGAGCAGCAGGAGCGCCGTCGTCGCGACGACGGCGAGCGCGGCTCCCGGGCGGGCGAGCAGCGAGGCCGCTCCGATCAACACAACGGCGAGGCCGGCCCGCGAGACTGGGGGCGCGAGCGGGAGCACCGCGAGCAAGGTCAGCGTTGCGGCGACCCCGGCGAAGGCGCTCGCGCGGCTCCGTGCTCCGGCGAGCGCCATGCACAAGCGGCGCGCCGGGAGCAGCACGAGCCCGACGTGAAGCCCGGAGACGACGGCGAGATGGGCGAGGCCCGCCGCGCGCATGTCCTCCCTCAGAGCATGCGGCATCAGCGCGCGGCGCCCTGCCAGCGCCGCGGCGAGCAGGCCACCCGCGCGATCGCCCGGCCCGCGGAGGAGGCGCGCGCGCAGCCGCCCGAGGAGCGCGCCGCGCATGGCGGCGAGCCACGCCGTGCCTCGCTCCCATCCGCGCGCGGGCCGGCACGAGAGCGAGCTCGCGGAGAGCGCCTCGAAGGATCGCGCTCCGAAACGGCGCACGGGGTGCGCGCTGACGACGACGCCGGGGCGCAGATCCTCCGGGAGACGATCGAGCCAGGCGACGCCGCGCCAGGGGACGAAGAGACGCCGCTCCGGGTGTCCCGCAAGCAGGATCTCTCTGCCCCGCGCCGTCGCGCGGATGTCGACGACGATGCCCTCCCCCTGCTCCGTCGGCTCCGTCGGGTGTTGTGGCGGGGCCGCGCCCATCCCGAGGCTGACGAGCCCGAGGGCGAGCCAGCGCGCGCTCGCCGCCTCGCGCTCACACCACGCCCAGCACAACGCGAGCGTGGCGCCGACGAAGGCGAGGAGCGCGTCGCGAGGCGTGAGATGGGCTCCGCACCACTGCCCCGCCCAAACGGCGAGGAGCGCGAAGCTCAGGCGCGTGGCGGCCGGGTGCATGGCCCGAGCCTGCCCGACGTAGTGCCGCCGCTGAGTGGGCGCCGGGACCGGGCATCCCGGAGCCGCGACAGAACGCTCGCGCGTGTTCGGGCCGCGATCAGCCCGCGATCAGAGGCAGCAGAGTCAGCTCGGGCACGGCGAAGCGCTCCCGCAACATGCGCGCGCGCGCCCGCGCGATCGCGTGCGCGAGCACTTCCGGCTCCATGCCGTCGGCGTAGGCGGCCAGCTCCTCACGCGCCGCCTCTTCGAGAGTGTCGCGCTCCGCGGGCTCGAGCGTCGCCAGACACGCCGCGAGGAGCTCTTCCTCGAGCTCGGCGAGGAAGTCGCTCTCGCCCCCCGCGTCCTCGGGGCACCACGCTTCGAGGCGCGCCGCCGCTGCCTCGCCGGCCTCCGCGGGCGCACGCGACGCGCGGAGCGCTCCCGCAGCGCGGGCGAGCAGGTCGGGGATCTCGGGATCGAGCGACGGCGCCTCGTTGCGCCGTCCGACGCGCCCCTCCTCGAGCTCCGCGAACGCGTCGTCGATCGCGGGCGCACAATACGCGAGACTGCGCGGGCCCCCGCGGGAACGGCGCTGCGCCGCCTGGCGGAACACGGACTCCATCACCTCGAGGACGAGCGAGAGCGGGATGTTGCGGCGGTGCCAATCGAGCACGCGCTCGAGGTCCTCGGGAGAGAGCACGAGGGGGCGTGCGCGCAGGTGCTGGAACGCCCGCTCGACGGCTAGGACAAACTCTCTCTCACTGATGACGGGCCGGTCCACGACGTGTCCTCCGCGCCCGGAGCGCGCCGGGGCCCGGAGAGATTACACGGGATACTTGAAAGCGAGCACACGCTGCTCGATCGACTTGCAGAGAAGTTCGAGCGCGACGCGGTAGTCCTTGATCGTCCCGCCGGACGGATCGTGAAGATCCGACTTGGCATCCGGCTCGCGGATCAGCGAGACCTTCTTGAGCTGATCCGGGTGGTGTTCGCGAATCCAGGCGCGATGCCGCTTCTCCATCACGACGATCTCGTCGGCGCCGGCGAGGATCTCCGCCGTCGCGCGACGGCTGCCATGGCTCGAGAGATCGACCCCGCGGCCCGCCATCTCCTTGCGCACGACGGGATCGGCCGGTGCGCTGTTCATCTCGAGGATTCCCGCGGACTCGACCTGAACCGAAGGGACCTCGAAGCGCGCGAGCAGATGCCGCATGTAGTGTTCGGCGGCGGGCGAGCGGCAGACGTTCGCGGTGCAGAGGAAGAGGATTCTCATCGGGAGCGGTTCCTCTCGTAGAGAAGACGCAACCCAAGCAGGGTCAGATCGTCGTCGATTGCATCGAAGCGCCGCATCAAAGGCGCCACGGCCGCGGCCATCCCCCCCGTGACGATGATCTTGACAGCGTGGCCCAGCTCCTCCTCGACGCGCGCGACCAGACCGTCGAGCATCGCCGCGTGGCCGTGAAGGATGCCGGAGCGAATCGAATCGACCGTGTTGCGGCCGACGACACGCGGGGGCACCGACAGCGCGACGCGCGGCAAGCGCGCGGCACGCGCCGAGAGCGCCTCCGCCCCGAGCTGAGGACCCGGCGTGATGATCCCGCCCACGTAGTCCCCTTGCTCGGTGACGACGTCGAGCGTCGTCGCCGTGCCGAGGTCGATGACGACCGCCGGCCCGCCGTAGCGCGTGTGCGCAGCCACCGTGTTCAGGATGCGGTCCGCGCCCACCTCCTGCGGATTGTCGAAGAGGATCCGGATGCCGGTCTTGATGCCCGGCGCGATCTGAAGCGCGTCGATGCCCGCGATCTCTCTCAGCGCCGCGCTCATCGGTGCCGTCAGCGGGGGCACGACCGACGCGATGATCGCGTCTTCGACGCTCGCGGTGTGCTCGCCGAGCAAGCCGCGCAGCATGACGGCGATCTCGTCGGCCGTCGTGTCGCGTCGGCTGGACAGACGCCACGAGTGGGTCAGCTCGCTCCCCTCGAAGAGCCCGACCACGATGTTCGTGTTTCCGATGTCGACGACGAGTAGTGGCACGCTACACCCCAACGCCGCCCATGAGCGACGCCCTGTTCAACCCCCCCTGATCTCCGCGTCCGCACCCGCCTAGCTTTCGACGCGCTCCCCGTAGCGCACCGTGACGACATTGCCCTCGTCGTCGCGAAGCACCAGCGAACCGTCTTCGCTCAAGCCGAGACCCTGTCCGGTGACGAGGCTGCCATCCGGACGCTGCACGGTCACTCGATGTCCCTGTCCCGCCAGCGAGCACGCGCGGACCTCCTCAAGGATACCAGACCACCCCCGGGCGAGTCCGCACGCCGGGACCAGCGGCTCGAGACGCGCGAGGAGCGCCGCAGCCAGCTCCGCGCGGGGCTCGTCGACGTCGAGCCGAATCGCCCCCGCCGGCCCCGCGAGGGCGGGATCCACCGCCGCCGGGTCCGGCCCCACGTTGAGCCCCAACCCGAGCAGGAGCGCAGGTGGGTGGTCGGGAGGGAGCTGCAGATCGAGCAGGATGCCCCCGACCTTCTTTCCTTCGCTCACCAGGTCGTTGGGCCAGTCGAAAAGTGAAGGCGGGCCGCCACACTCGAGAATCGCCTCCCGCGCGGCGAGTGCCGCGGCGAAGCCCACGCGCCAGCTTTCGGCGACATCCTCGAGCGGATCGAGCTGGACCGTGAGGTAGAGTCCGCCGCGTGGCGAGACGAAACTCCGCCCCCGGCGCCCCTGCCCCTCGCTCTGCGACTCCGCGACGACCGTCGTCCCCTCGCGCGCACCTTCTCGGTAGAGCGCACGCGCGCGAAGCATCGTCGAGTCGAGCTCGTCGTACACGTGAAGAGGCCTGCCGAGTCGGCCCGCTCGGAGCCGCCTCTCGAGGGCGGCGCCGAGGGCCGCCCCGTTCACCGCTCCACGCCCTCGATGTCGAGCGAGACGTCCCGCGAGCGCACGGAGTGCGTCAGGTGCCCCATCGACAGCCGCTGGACCCCGGCCTCCGCGTAGCTGCGCAACTTGCCCGGACGCAGTCCGCCGGACACCTCGAGATGCACGCGACCGGCCGCGATCGCCGCGGCTTCGCGCACCTGATCGGGGCTCATGTTGTCGAGGAGGACCCACCCGATGCCGGAGTCGACGACTTCGCGAAGCTCGTCCAAGGTGTCGACCTCGATCTCCGCGTTGGGCCAATCGATGCCGGCGCTCTCGAGCGCCGCGAGCACGGCGCCAAGGCCACCCGCAAGTTCCTTATGGTTGTCCTTGACGAGGACCTGCGCATCGAGACGCGGGCGGTGGTTCTCACCGCCGCCCACTGCCACGGCGTACTTCTCGAGCACGCGGAGTCCCGGCGTGGTCTTGCGCGTGTCCGAAACCCGCGCGCCCGTGCCGGCAACCTCCGCGACCGCCTCGGCCGTCACGCTGGCGATCCCCGACAGCCGGCCGATCAGGTTGAGCAGGAGCCTCTCCCCGGTCAGCACGGCACGCGCATCGCCACGAATCCTCGCGAGCACGGCGCCCGGCGCGACCGTCGCGCCGTCCTGGGCGACGAGCTCGACTTCGGCGGGATCCTCCCCCCGGCGCTTCAGCTCCACAAAGCCCGGCTCGAGGAGCGGCAGCCCCGCGACGACGAGCGCCTCGCGCGCGACGAGCTGCGCCACGACCGGGCACCCCGCCGGGAACACGGCGCGGGTGGTGATGTCGCCACCCGTGCCGAGATCCTCGTCGAAACCCTGGGCCAGGACCGCGCGTGCGGCTTCGAGCGGGAACGCAGCGCTCATGAGAGCTGCTCCAAAAGGCGGGTCACCTCGGCGAGGCGCCCCTCGAGCGTCGCGGCGCGCGCGCGCTCCTTCTCGACGACCTCCGCGGGCGCCTTCTCGACGAAGCGCGGGTTCGAGAGCTTCTTCGTCACGCCCCCGAGCTCCTTGTCGAGCTTCCCGCGCTCCTTCTCGAGGCGCTGGCGCTCCTGCTCGACGTCGACCGCCCCGGCCATCGGCACGATGACCTCGACGGTGTCGAGCACCTGACGCAACGCGGCCTCGTCCGGAGCCTCGCCCTCGAGCACGTCCACCTCGCTCGCGCGCACGAGCGAGGCGATCCGCTCGCTGAAGCCCTGGAGGGCCGCGACACCTTCGTCGCGGCGCGCGCGAAGGCGCAGCGTGATCTCCTTGCCCGGCGCGATGCCGGCGCCCGTCTTGAGCGAGCGGGTGCCGGAGACCGGCGCGATCAGCCAGTCGGCGACCTTGCGAAGCGCGTCTTGACGCTCGATCTCGAGCTTGACCGGCAGCGCCGGATCCTCGGGAGTCGGGATGCGCGCGATCGCGAGCTGCTCCGGATCCTCCGCGCGGCGCGGGAGGCTCTGCCAGAGCTCCTCGGTGATGAAGGGCGCGATCGGGTGCAGGAGCCGCAAGGCCCCGTCGAGCACGTCGAGGAGAACGCTGAGGCGCACGACGGCGCGCCGCGACTCGCAGCCGTCTGCGAAGTCCGGTTTGGCGAGCTCGATCGACCAGTCGCAGTAGCTGTTCCAGAGGAAGTGGTAGATCGCCTCCGCCGCCTGGTCGAAGCGGAACTCCTCGTAGGCCCGATGCACCGAGTCGACGAGCTCGAGATACCCGGCGAGCAAGTAGCGGTCGAGGTCGTCGATCTCGTCCGCGTAGTCGCTCGCGCGCTCGAAGCTCCCGTCCTCTGGCAACTGCATCAGGAGGAAGCGCGTTGCGTTCCAGAGCTTGTTCAAGAATGCGCGATAACCGGTCAGCCGCTCCTCGGCCAAGTTGACGTCGGAGCCCGGCGAGGCGAGCGCCGCGAGCGTGAAGCGCAGCGCGTCGACGCCGTGCTCGTCCATCACCGCGCCGGGGTCGACCGCGTTGCCACGCGTCTTCGACATCTTCTTCCCTTCGCCGTCGCGAACCATGCCGTGGTAGTAGACGGTCTTGAAGGGGACATCGCCGGCGAGCTTCATGCCGGACATGATCATGCGGGCGACCCAGAAGAAGATGA
>NPIG01000463.1_pt3 | contig 12365 bp, 10 predicted proteins | sample 8637441 | NCBI WGS metagenome assembly NPIG01 (sample SAMN07420675, study PRJNA396082) | bioreactor metagenome | isolation source: sample BR6 brine-fed electro-methanogenic bioreactor BR | place: Japan: Kochi | collected 2016-06-14 | reverse complement strand
AGATCTTCTACCAGATCGCCCTCGGCGCGGCGGCGGTTGCTTCGTTCTGATGGTGAACATTGGCTGATTGCCGGCGGCTTTTGCCTTCTAAATAAATGGCTCATGACCTGAGGCCTGATATCGGTTACCTATGAACAAATTTGACGAAAACAAAAAAGAGAACCTCCTTTCTGAAGAGGCCATTGACCGCGACCGGATGACGGCCAATGGTGACGAAATAAACCTTCTCGATCTTCTTCTTGTCCTCGTCAAGCACAAGAAGATGATCATCGGTTCGATGGCGGTGACATTTGTCCTTGCGTGCGTTTTCACGCTGCTGATGCCAAACATCTATACCGCTACGGCGCGTCTTCTGCCTCCGCAACAGGAGAAGGGTGGGCTGGGGGCCATGTTGGCGGGCGGCATGGGGGATTTGGCGGCGCTGGCGGGGATCTCTGCAGGGGGTGGCTCTGCGGATCTGTATGTCGGCATGCTTCAAAGTCGCAGAATTGCCGATACGATCATCGAACGTTTCGACCTCATGGAGCGCTTCGAGTGGGACACTCGGATGGGAGCTTATCAGGCATTAGGCCAGAAGGTGAATGTTTCGGTCGAGAAGAAAACCGGCTTTATTACCATCAATGTCGATGATGAAGATCCGCAGTTCGCCGCCGACCTGGCCAACGCATATGTTGAGGAGCTACAAAAGCTCAACGTTCAGATCAATCTTAACAGTGCTGGACGCGAACGGGTTTTTCTTGAAGAGCGACTCGCGGTGGTTCAAGTCGATTTGATCCGAGCCGAGGAAGGGCTCAAGGAGTTTCAGCAGACCAACAAGGCTATCAAGATCGATGCCCAGGCATCGGCGGTGATCGAGGGGATTTCTCACCTAAAGGGGGAACTGGCCAGTAAAGAGGTAGAGCTTGGAGTTCTGCTGACCTCCCAGACGGAGCAGAACCCGCAGGTGAGGGCTTTGCGTGAAGGGATTGGGCAGCTTAAAGCCCAGCTTCGCAAATTGGAGGGTTCTTCGACGGGGAAGGAGGTATCTTCCGATATCTTTATCGCAACCTCCGATGTGCCCGATGTGGGGCTTCAGTATGCGAGGCTACTGCGTGATTTCAAGGTGCAGGAGACCCTTTTCGAGTTGCTGACTAAGCAATATGAGGTGGCGAAGATCAACGAGGCCAAGAATACGTCGTCCCTCCAGGTGTTGGATGACGCTGCCATACCAGACAGAAAGAGCAAGCCGAAGCGCAGTCTTATCGTTCTAGTGACTACCTTCTTTGTTGGATTTGTAGCGATCGTTGCTGCCTTTGTGCGCGAGTTCGGGCAGAAGATGGGTGACGAAGACCGCAAGCGGTGGGAAGAGGTTCGGGAATTGATGCGGTTTCGTCGGAGGAAAGAATCTAGGCTTTATTGAAATTGGAATTTCCCGTTTATCTCAATGTTTCGAAGCTTGCACTTGTGACTAATTATTGCCAGCAAGGAGCCATATTTAGAGGAATGAGTGGGCTAAGTAAAATTTTGTCCAATTCCGGTTGGATGGCTGGGGAACAAGTTGTTCGGCTAGTCGTTGGTCTCTTTGTTGGGGTCTGGATTGCTCGCCATTTGGGGCCTACTGATTTTGGCGCGCTTAGCTATGCAATTTCATTCACCAGCCTCATTGGGATATTTGCCGCCTTGGGGTTGAATCGAATCGTTATTCGGGAACTTTCTCTGTGTTCTGAGAATGATGAATTCCGGCATCGGTTGATCAGTTCTGTTTTCGCAGTGAGAGTTTTGGCCTCGATTGGGTGTTTTTTACTTGCGGTAGGAATCAGCCTATTTGCCAAGCAGGGCGATCTTCTGCTGGTGGGTATTGTTGCGTTAGGTTTCGTATTTGGTGCCTTTGAAGTCATAGACCTGCATTTTCAAGCGCTAACCCAATCAAGGTTCTCTGTAGTAGCGCGTAGCGCAGCTTTCTTTGCCGGATGCATTCTTAAGGTTCTGCTTCTACTGAACGATGCCGAGGTAGTTGCCTTTGCTCTCGCTGCTGTATTTGAGATTGCTATATCGGGCATGTTCTTACGTATGACATATCGTTTGGCAGGACTATCTTTGGAAATGCGTTATGCTAGTATTCGATACGGTTGCAGTTTGCTTCGAGAGAGTTGGCCTGAAATTTTTGCCGGATTTGCCTGCTTGATCTTCATGCGTATTGATCAGATAATGCTCGGCAACATGATAGGAGAAGAGGCTGTAGGCGTTTATTCTGTTGCTTCGAGGTTGGCAGAGTCATGGTATTTCATTCCCACAGCCTTAGTAACCTCCTCATTTCCCTCCATTGTCCGTCAGCGGCAAGCTGATAAGGAACTTTATCTGCGACGCTTGCATCAATTGATGACAGGGTTGGTGATTTTGGCATATGCGGCAGGGGGGGGCATTACCTTGCTCGCCGATTGGGGCATCAATTTGCTCTACGGCCCAGCGTATTCTGAGGCTGCCCATGTGCTCGTTGTGTTGGTGTGGTGTGGAGTATTCGTGTCGCTAGGCATTGCCTCTGGCTCTTGGATAATGGCTGAGCGTCAACCTGTTCTCAATCTGGCCCGCAACGTTTTAGGGGCATTTGCTAACATCGGGTTAAATAGTGTACTCATTCCAAAATATGGAATTTGTGGAGCGGCTTACGGGACATTGATCTCGCAAACCATTGCTTATTTTGCTAGCGACTTTATCCATCCACGTACCCGCCCAATTGGCTTCATGAAGCTTAAGTCTTTGTTCTTCTGTCTTAAAATGAGGGAAAGTCTGCCGTGATACTTACGAATGTGATAACCAGACTTCGGTATCTGCTGGCTTCAACGCCCTACTCACTTGAAAAGCCAATTGTGTTGCAGTTCCCTGTTATTAATATCTGCAATTCGCGGTGTCAAATGTGTCGCATTTGGGAGAATAGAAAGTCCGACGAAATCAGCCCGGATGAGCTGCGCCAAGGGTTACGCAATCCATTATACAGTGAGGTCGTATCTGTCGGGCTTAACGGTGGAGAGCCCACCCTGCGTAATGATCTAGCCGCTTTGACTGCCGTGTTATTTGAAGAATTGCCAAAATTGAGAAATATATCCCTGATCACCAACGCCTACGAATATCAAAATGTGACGGCGAAAGTTGGCCATATTGGCGAGGTTGTTAAAAATAATGGCGGGAATTTTGATGTAATGGTCTCATTGGATGGTTACGGCGAATTACACGATTTAGTAAGGGGGAAACCCGGAAATTTTGAACGTTCTCAGCGAGTACTTGATTTTATCCAGACATCCGACTTGGTCCATAACGTAAGAATTGGCTGCACAATTATTAAATACAATGTTTATGGGTTGCACGATTTATTGGAATTTTGTCAATCCCGCGATCTCTATATCAAATTTCGTTTAGGTATCCCGCATAAACGTCTTTATATGGATAGCCCTCTTGGTTCATGTTCATTGACGATGGAAGATAAATACCACGTTGCCGAATTTCTGGAAGGGCTGATCGCACACTATGAAACCCAGGAGTCCCAGAAATTTTTTTACCGTTCATTGATAGACCAGTTGCTCCACAATGCCCCGCGTAAAGCTGGTTGTGATTGGCGGCACCGGGGCGCTACCATCACTGCTAAAGGTGAATTGTTGTATTGCGCAGTGCAAAGTAAAGCTCTGGGCCTTATTCAGGAAAACAATAGTGAAGTCATTTTCTTTGGCAATGAAAGCCATCTGAGGGACATTGTAGCCAACAAATGTGCCACATGTAAGCACGATTATGTGGGGTTGCCGCCCCGTTCAGTGCAGGCAAAGCAAATGATCAAACATCTGTTGCAGCGCACGCATATGGTTGACCTGGTGACCCGCTTGCGCACCTCCCCCATCGTCATGAAGAGGAATGGGAGGCGTAGGTTTGAAGCTCGCCTGCAACACCTTTTGCGACTGACAACAGCTTCCGCCTTATCACAGCCCCCGCCGAAAAAAGGGCGTCCGCGCGTGCTGATTTGTGGCTGGTACGGCACTGAAACGCTGGGAGATAAAGCTATTCTCGGCGGGGTACTGCAAGCAATTTCCGCTGCGCTAGGTCCGGTAGATTTTACTATTGTCTCCCTTTTTCCGTACGTTACCAGAATGACCCAGCGTCAACTGCCGGAATTAGACGGTGTTCGCTTGGTCAGTCCGGACGAAGGTGCTGGCCGGGTCCAGAATATGGACCTTGTTGTATTTGGTGGCGGACCTCTGATGGGTATTGATGAGTTGGCAGATATGGAAGTGTTTTTTGCCACCGCAAGAAAAAATGGCATTCCCACTTTGGTTGCCGGATGTGGTATAGGGCCCTTGGGTGAGGCGTGGCACAACCAATCGCTGAAGCGACTATTGACCTATGCCGATCTGCGCATCTACCGCGACCTGAAAGCGCTTAACTACGCCCGGGAACTTGATATCGATACGAGCAACGACTTTGTTGCCGAGGACCCTGCATTTACCTGGTTGCTTGCCAATCGCCCTGTCGTGGCCTCTCGGGCACAGTCTGATCGTAAGGTGTTGCTCTTGGGTTTGCGGGATTTTCCCCATGCACAATACGCACGCCACCTCAGCCGGCAAGGATGCTGGGATGCAAAACAGCGGTATGAAAGAGAGGTTGTCAAAGCCTTAGAGCAACTTGCCCGCCGCCACCCCTTACTAATCATCCGTCCGTTGCCCATGTGCACTAACCACTTCGGTGGTGATGATCGTTGGTTCTATCGCCGACTTTTTCGAGGAAATGGCTTGCTTCAAAGCAGACTTGACCAGTCGCTGCTGGGGGCCGAACTTAACCCACCGGTCTATTGTGAAGCATTCCTGGCGGCCGATGTAGCTCTAACGATGCGCTTTCATTCAATTGTATTTGCGCTGGGGCTCGAAGTCCCCACCGTAGCCATTGACTACACCCTTGGTAAAGGTAAGGTGCATGCACTTGCTGAACAGTTTGGAGTCCCCTATCAGTCCTTAGCGGAAGTAGAATGTGATTTTATTGTTAACGCTGTGGACCAATTTTTACAAAAACCTGAGCCACAGGCGCTCGGCTTTGAACCTGTGTTTAGCAGTATTCTTGCCCAAAAACTGCCCGCAATGCTAAGTCGGAGCATCCAATGACCCGATCTTTGAGAGTTTTGCATGTCAATCAGACCGATCTTGACGGGGGGGCCGCCCGAGCTGCATACCGTATCAATTTGGGGTTGCGCAAAATTGGGGTAGAGAGTCAGCTTCTTGTCCGGTGTGCTGGCGAGAGTAACCCGTCGGTAGTGACTCCGAAAAAGGCGGGTTTGATGTATGGCCTCAAACAATCGCTGAGTGACCGTTTTGGCCGCTTGCAGCGCACCCCAAACCCCGTGTTGCACTCTTTAAACTGGTTCGACAGCGGATTAGCCAATTGGATTAACCGCAGCAATGCTGACATTGTTAACTTACATTGGCTAGGGAAAGAGTCTCTTTCAGTAGAAGAAATTTCTAGAATTAAAAAGCCTCTATGCTGGACCATGCACGATATGTGGCCCTTCAGCGGAGCAGAGCACTATGACGATCTGGCAAACCCGGATCGTTACAGTCGGGGATATTTTCCCAAAAACCGCCCGGCCGGATATAGTGGGCTTGATCTGGATGCCTGGGTTTGGCGTAGGAAGCGTAAAGCCTGGGCTGGAAAAAAGTTCCATTTGATCAGCCCTAGTNNCTAGTCGGTGGCTGGCTGATTGTGCCCGACGAAGTGTTTTAATGGGTCAACAACCCTGCAAAGTGATCCCCAACGGCATTGATCTGGAGTGTTTTCGCCCGATTGATCGCAAGCTGGCCCGCGATCTTCTCGGTTTGGCACCCGACCGCCGCTATGTGCTGTTTGGTGCTATGTCTAGTACTAGTGATAGCCGCAAAGGGTTCCAATTCTTGCAGCCGGCCTTGCAGGCACTTGCGGCCAAACCGGGCCATGCTGCCAAAACCGAGCTACTTGTTTTTGGAGCCAATGCCCCGGCCTCGCCTCCCAATTTCGGCTTGCCTGAACGCTATATGGGTATAATGCGTGACGAAATTAGTCTCGCCTTACTTTACGCTGCAGCAGATGTGTTTGTTGCACCATCAATGCAGGACAATCTGCCCAATACTCTGGTAGAAGCATTGGCTTGCGGTACTCCGTGTGTTGCCTTTGAAATCGGAGGTATGCCTGATCTAGTGGAGCATGGCTACACGGGGTATCTTGCAAAATCTTTCTGCACAAGTGAACTTGCGCAAGGCATCTGCAGTGTCCTCGAGGTAGATCCTGACGCATACCGTAGGGCGTGCAGAGACAAGGCCGAGCGTATCTTTAGCGATAGGTCTGTCGCAAGAAATTACCTATCATTTTACAAAGAGGTCCTTGATGGAAACCATGGAATTGCTTGAATTAGATCCCCGCTATTCGACCACACGACGCCTTAGCAAGGTTCAACCACTGCTGGGTAGTGCGGGTATACATACAAAACGTCTTTTTGTCTCTGAGAACCATCCGTGTCATGGCGGGCTTCGGACTCAGGGCTATTTCAAGCCATGCATTGGAAATAAGCCGATAATTACCGTCATAACGGCCGTAATTAACGGTAAGAATGAATTGGAGAGCACCCTTAATAGCGTTTTGGAGCAGAGCTATAAGGGGGTGGAATACATAGTAGTCGATGGCGGCTCTACCGATGGCACCGTAGACATACTTAAAGGATATAACTACAAGCTTGACTACTGGGTGAGCGAGCCCGATCGAGGAATCAGTGACGCATGGAACAAGGCAATTTCCCTTGCTAATGGACAGTACCTTTCGTTCCTCAACGCTGGCGACGAGTATCTCCCTGGGGCTCTAAAAAATGTTGCCGAGAAAATTGAACCTTTTGATTTTTCCTGGGGGGATATGTTTTGGATAGATGAATCTGGAAATGCAAACCTATATCGAGGCCGAAATGGCTACCGTGAGGTTATCGACTACGTAATGCCATTCAATCATCCGACCATGTTTTTCAAGAGGTCTTTGGTGCAAAAAGTTTCCGGCTACGATACCACCCTTAGGTTGGCCATGGACTATGATTTGGTGAGAAAACTGGTGAAAAACGGCGGAAATGGCGTACATGTCAATGTGGCAATTGCCAAAATGAGAGCCGGTGGGGTCCATGATCGCAACTACCGGGCTACCGTTGCGGAGGTCAGGCGGATTGCGGTGAGCCATGGCACCAACTGGGTCTCTGCTTGGTTGGGGGAGCGGTATACTCTCTTGAAGCACAGCGGTGATAGAACACCTATGGGGCAGATAATGGGGAGGCTTGCTTCAGTCGCAAAGGGGGTGAAGAGATGCCTGCAATCTATTTCCTGAGTATGTCCAACATACTCGGTGGGGCGGAGCGAGTTGGTTTGCAAATTGCCGATGTTCTCACTCGGCATTACCGATGTAGAAGCCTGCTCAACAGCGCCCTGAAGTCACATTGCCAGCTGCCTGAGCCTTCCGTTTCGTGGATGCATGTTCCGACTGCAATGGTGAGGATCGCCCGAAATCCCCTTGGGATTTTCTACTATCTATTTGCCTCCTTGTGGTTCGTTTTTCGGCATTGCCATGGGAGGGGGACGGTTTACTACTGCAACGATATTGAAAGCGTATTCCTAGCAGCCCCTGCAAAGCTTCTTTATCGCGGCAAAATTGTATGGCACATGCATGATATATACAAGCTTGAAAAGCGATCGAATAGGATAGTGCTTGGAATACTGGCCCAGTTCACCGATGTGGTTGTCTGTCTCACTGGCCGCAATGCCCTGCGAATGTCGAATCTTTTCAAGTGCCGAATAGAGGTGGTGCCGAATTTTTGTCGATTAGCTCCATTGAGAGGCGAGCGTGAACGAGGCTTCAGGCAGGATGGAGAGGTCGTCCTTGGGTATCTCGGGCAGATTACCAGATGGAAACGGGTGGATATTGCGATTAGGCTCGTGCAGGCTTTGAATGAAGAATATGGGATAAAAGCTCGGTTGAGGATTGGCGGAACTCCTCTCTACGAATCGGATCAACCGTATCAGAAAGAGTTATCGGAGTTATCTGGAGGTGCATCATACATCGAGTGGCTTGGCCCGGTCAGTGACCCTGTACATTTTTTTTCAGGGTTGGATTTCCTGTTATCACTGTCCGATAATGAACCGTTTGGTTTGGTTATTCTTGAAGCACTTAGTCAGGGGGTACCGGTGATATCGTCGGAAGGAGATGGACCTTTGGAACTGTTAGAGGGCGGTATTGGTCTCTTGGTTACCCAAAGCAAGGAAAACCTACCTATGCATGTGGCAAATTTTGTCGAGACGTTGTGTGATGAAGATTATAGGGCGATCTCAATCGCCTGTATTAATAGAGCCTCGAAGTTGTATAGCGCTCAATCCTTTTCCCATAGGATTTGTAGGATTATTCAGAACTTCTGATTTTGATGCCTATTTTAATGGATTGTTCATTGAGAGAGAAATTTTCCCTAAATAAATTTATTTTTTTAGGCGTACTTTTTTCTTTGCTCAGTTCCTTGAGACTTCCATTTTTACCTGAGTTTCAGGTCTTTTTAATTTTCATTCTTTTTGTCCTTTCTCGAGGATTCGGGATTCGAGTTGCGGCGATTCTTATCTGTGTACTTTGTACACATCATTATGCTGTCCCTGACGTAACTTACCGGATTGATGGGGCTGACTACCCCAGTATTTATACGAGGGCATATGGTCCAGTAAAGATACTCGATTTTCTGGTCGTATTTCTTCTCACGATTGCAATGCCTCGTATTGCATCATTGAAACGCATTTTGCTGAATAAATACTTCCCTAGCATCTTGTTTCTTATTTTACCTTTTGGACTTTTTTCCATACCGTTTGGCCAGCAAAACATTTACAATTTTCTGTTTTTGATACGGAGTGGCATGATTGTTTTTAGTATATTTTCGTTATTTAGTAAGTACGCATCTGAGGATATCGGGAAGCTTTCTTTGCTTGCTATTTTCTGTTGGATAAGTAAGATGTTCTTTTCCATAATGTTTCCAGCAGACAATCCAATGTTTAGGGATTTGTTAGGATTTCAATGGAATATATTCTTTGCAGGTGATGAATACTTGACTCTAGGTGTTTATCTCTGTGCAATATTGTGTCTGGCAAGATTAGATCCTGTAGTGCCAGTAAATTGGTCACTTTTGTGCCTATTAATGTCACTTGGGATGCTGTTTGCTTTATTGGCACAACGGAAAGGTTCAGTTTCTTATTTCGGTCTTATCTTTCTTGTTGTGTTGGCGGAGCGATTCTACAAATTGCGCATCCTCTCGAAATTGACAAATTTTATCATCTATATTAACCCTTGGACTGTCTCGCTTTTTCTCTTGTTAATATACCCCTATTTGCCTGATCTTTTGCAGTTGGCATTCCTCGAGTATGCAAATCTATTGGATTCTGCATTAGCCAGTCTTTTCAATCTGGCCCAAAAGCAACCCCTTAATTTTATTCTTGGCATTGGCCCTGCTGGAATGTATGAGATTCTTAATCTTTTACCAATAAATGACCATGCTACCTCCTTTGGTAAGGAGGTCGGAGAGAGCTTCAGGTATGCCATCTGGAGTATTCCATATGGCCGTTTGATACTCAACGTTGGTTTGATTGGTTTTGGGGTCGTGAATTTTTATCTTCTCTGGATGATTAGGTCTGTCCCATGTTTTTATTACTTATATGCTTCGGCTATTCCAATATTTTATATGGGCAACGTTACTCCGCCTACGGCCCTGGCCCTCGGTCTTGGGATGGTCCCAATTTCAAGATATCTGGTGCATCGCAGACGGAATTAATGTCTAATATTATCTTCTAGCCTCTTTAACCGAGTGTAAGGTTATCCTATGGTTTTTCTTGATGGAATCATTTATAAATTGCAGGAACATGGCGGAGTTGGTGTTTATTTCAATGAGCTTATCGACCGGCTTTTAAGACATTCTATCACAGCTGAACTCAGCTTTTTCCCTAGAGAATGGAAATTTGATGTGGACCAGTCTTTGTCGTTCTTTCCATCTTCTTGTAGACGCTTTGAGCGATACCGAAATTGTCCTGTTAGTGATAATGCTCAGCTGTTTCACTCCAGCTACTATCGATTGCCGAGCCGAAGTAGTATGAAAGTGATAACTACAGTTCACGATTTTACTTATGAACATTTCATGCATGGCATCCGACGATTGGTACATTCATGGCAGAAATTCAAAGCCATTCGCAACTCAGATGTGATAATCTGCGTTTCAGAGAATACAAGACGCGACCTCTTCACCTTCATGCCCGATTTTCCGAAGAACCGGGTTCATGTCGTCCACAATGGGGTGAGTGACCTGTTTTACCCGGTAGGCGGCATTCAGTCTGGGGAGTCCCCTCCATATGTGCTATTTGTTGGGCGACGAGATTCGTACAAAAACTTTACTGCTGCCGTTACTGCCTTAACTCACTTGAAAGATGTCGCGCTGTATTGCGTTGGAGGAGGTCCATTCACCGTTGTCGAGCAAGAGCAACTAGAGCGTAATCTTCCGGGTCGATACCAACATATGGGTGGCGTTACCACCCAGAAGCTTAACCTCCTTTACAATGGGGCTCTTTGCTTATTGTACCCATCTTCCTATGAGGGTTTTGGCATTCCGGTTTTAGAGGCGATGCGCGCTGGGTGTCCTGTGGTGGCAGTCAATACATCGTCTATTCCGGAGGTTGCTGGAGAAGCTGCCTTGCTGGTAGAGCAGGCGGCACCGGAATTGCTCGCAGCAGCGGTGGAAAAGGTGTTGGAGAAGGAATGTCGCGACTCTCTTCGAAGAAAAGGGATTAAGCATTCGGCCGGTTTTTCCTGGGACAGAACGTTTGAAGAGACTCTTGGTCTCTATGAAAAAATGTTGGAAACTCCTTTGTTGTCAAAGAATGAAAAACAGTAGTTGTTTTTTTGTACATTTTAGTACGATAGCCCCCCTTGGCTTTGCCGGGGGACCTTCACCGCTTGACAGTTCCGGGAGTATGTTTCATCTTGGGAGCATTTTTTCGATACATAGAGTGGAGAGTTTCTTCCATCAGCTTCCGACTCGTAATTGGGGGCGTGGTATTTGGAGCCACTCCCTAGACAGACTTCCGGCAACGCAGGCCCAACTAAGCTCTGAGGCCAATGGATAACGGTTTTGACTTTCGGGCCCTTTGAGGCGCTAACAAAAATCATGCTCCCTGCTTGGACGGGGGTACATGGCATGAACAAATCAATTATAACTTCAGTTTATAAAAGTAAAGGTGAAACGGGTTAGAACTACCCTTTTGACATTGTGCTAATATGAATCCGTCTATTACCATCGTTACTGTCGTTTATAATGCATCATCAACTATACCAGATTGTTTAAATAGTGTGAATGGACAGAGGGTTCCGGTTGGTCATTTTATCGTTGATGGGGACTCCACTGACAATACACTCGATGTTGTCCGTCAATTATCCCCTAATGCCTGCATTCACTCCGAGCCAGATAATGGTATATACGATGCCATGAATAAAGGTATCAAACTGGCTTCTGGTGAAATCATCGGCATTCTTAATGCCGATGATTTCTATGCAGGCCCAGATGTTTTGACGCGGGTTGCTCAAGTTTTCAAGGATCCCGAAGTCGATTGTTGTTATGGTGATTTAGTTTATATAAAAGAGACTGGCGTTAGGCGATCGGCAAGATGCAATAGGGAGAATTATCAAGTTTTTCGCTATTGGAGATCTGGCGAATTCGATCCAGCGAAGTTCTGTTGGGGCTGGATGCCGCCGCATCCCTCTTTCTTCGTCCGCCGCCGTGTTTATGAAAAATACGGCCTCTTCAACCTCGACCTCGGCTCTGCTGCCGATTATGAGTTAATGCTTCGTTTTCTTCTCAGGCACAAGGTTAAGGTTGCCTACATCCCAGAAGTTCTTGTTTACATGCGCGTTGGTGGCGTCAGTAATGCCTCTTGGGCCAACCGCATTAAGGCCAATCACATGGACCGCAAGGCCTGGGAAGTTAATGGCCTAAAGCCTTACCCCTGGACCACTTGGATAAAGCCGATCCGGAAAATCCCGCAATATTTCTCTAAACCGAAAAATTTTCCAATTTTAGCAATAACTTCATATTGAGAAGTAGCAATGTTTAAATTCTTTACCGTTTACGGGGTAGGCAGGAAGAACCCCTTTTTCTTTTAGGGTAAATCCTCATCATCCTGTGCATCTCTGTAACTTTCGTTTGGGGAGTCTTATGTCTCAAAAAATAGCTTTAATCACCGGCGTCACAGGCCAGGACGGCGCCTATCTCGCCGAGTTTCTTCTAAAGAAGAACTACATCGTCCACGGCGTCAAACGCCGTGCCTCTCTTTTCAACA
>NPIG01000991.1_pt1 | contig 12368 bp, 9 predicted proteins | sample 8637441 | NCBI WGS metagenome assembly NPIG01 (sample SAMN07420675, study PRJNA396082) | bioreactor metagenome | isolation source: sample BR6 brine-fed electro-methanogenic bioreactor BR | place: Japan: Kochi | collected 2016-06-14 | reverse complement strand
GCGGGAACGGACGCGCCTGCGCGCGTTGATGGACCATCTTCCCGATTCCGTGTATGTGAAGGACGCAGAAGGCAGGTTCGTGCTTGCGAACCGGGCCAAACTTGCACGGCTTGGCCTGGCCTGCATGCTGGAGCTTGCCGGCAAACGCGCTCTTGAGGTGTTTCCCGATGAGGCCGGGCGCCGTTACCATGAGGAGGATTTGGGCGTCATCCGCACGGGCAGGCCCCTGTTCAATGTCGAAGAAGAGGTCATGCTGCCTTCGGGCGAGACCGTGCTGGAACTGACGAGCAAAGTGCCGTTGCGCAACCAGCAGGGCGAAGTTACCGGGGTGGTCGGCATCAGCCGCGATATCACCCGGCACCGCGAGGCGGAAGAGGCGCGCCTGCGCAGCGAGCAGCGATTCCGCGAGATTCTCGAGCACTCGCGCGACATCGCCTACAAATACGACCTTGCCGCCCGCACCTTCGACTACGTCAGCCCCTCCGCGGAATGGTTGTTGGGGTATTCCCCCGAAGAGTTCATCGCGATGGGCTCGAAAGGCCTGCGTGAACTCGTGCACACCGATGACCGCAGCGGCTTTGACGAGTTCACCCGGCGGCTGCCCGAGTACATGAAGGGCCGGGGCGCCGCTCCCGCGTGCGAATACCGGTTGCGGCACAGGTCGGGCAGGCACCTCTGGTTCAGCGACAATGCCAGCCTGCTGAGCGGGGAGGACGGCCGGTACGCGGCCCGAATCGGGACACTCCGCGACATCACGGAAGCGAAACGGGCCCAGGAAACGCTGCGGGAGAGTTCCCGGCTCGAGGTGGCCTCCACGCTTGCCGGCGGTATCGCGCACGACTTCAATAACCTGATGGCCGCGGTGCTTGGCAATGCGGAAGTCCTGAGTCTTGAATTCGCGGACGATTCGAACGCGGTAGACATGCTGGGGGACATCACCGAAGCGGCAGAGAAAGCGGGCCATCTGGCGCAGCAGTTGCTGGCGTTTGCGCGCGGCGGAAAGTACCAGCCGCGCACCCTCAACCTGAATGATGTCATTACGGAGACACTGCGCCTTGAACAGAAGTCGGTCCCCGGTCACGTCAAGGTGCAGGTTGTGCTTTCGGATGAGCTCTGGCAGGTGAAAGCCGATGCCTCCCAAATGAACCAGGTGCTGTCCAACCTCCTGACAAACGCCATCGAGGCCATGCCCGAGAGCGGAGAGTTGCGTATCGAGACCCGCAACAGGACCATTCCGCCGGACGCAGCGGCGGAACCCGGCGCCCAGCCGCAGCCCGGTCCCTATGTCGAGTTGGCCATGAGCGATACCGGCCACGGCATGCCGCCGCCCGTGCTGAAACGCATCTTCGAACCCTTCTTCAGCACGCGGTTCCAGGGGCGTGGACTCGGGCTCGCCGCCGTCTACGGGATTGTGACCAATCACGACGGATTCATCTCCGTGGAATCGGAATCGAACCAGGGCGCCTCGTTCCGCATTCTGCTTCCCGCCGTCGACACCATTTCCGCCGGCATGGAGGCGCCCGAAGAGGGGCTGCCCGTTGGCACGGAGTGCATCCTCGTTGTGGATGACGAGCCCCTGCTGTTGACCGCGACGCGCATGATCCTCGAGCGGCTCGGCTACCAGACCTTGACCGCCACCAACGGCCGGGAGGCGGTCGAATGCGTGCGCAGGGAGAACGGGAACATAGACCTTGTCCTGCTCGACCTCGCCATGCCGGTCATGGGCGGTGCGGAAGCCTTCGAGCAAATGCGGGCGCTGCACCCGGACATCGAAGTGATTCTGTGCAGCGGATACGACATTGACCCCGCAACACAACGCCTGCTCGACAACGGTGCGCGCTCCTTTCTCAAGAAGCCGTTTCGCATGCAGATACTCGCGCGCGAATTGCGCCGGGCGCTTGACAGCCGCACGAAAGCGCGGAAAAACAGGGCCCGGAAGCGCGGCGGGAAACGGAAAGGCTGAACCAGGCGTACCGGTGGANNAAGCTGACGGGAAATGAACGGCCTCGCCATATACATCCACATTCCCTACTGCCGCACGCTGTGCCCCTATTGCGATTTCGTGCGCGCGCCCATTCCGGGGGATGTGCCCGGGGTCTATGCCGACGCGCTTGAGCGCGAGATTGCGCGCTTTGACGGCCCCGGCCAGGCGGTGTCCGTCTTCTTCGGCGGCGGCACGCCGTCCCTGCTCAATGAACACACCCTGGCGCGCATTCTCGAGGCATTGCGCGCGCGCTTCCGCCTGACGGGCGCCGAGATAACGCTCGAGGCCAATCCGGATGACGTCACACCCCGACAAGCCGACATGTGGGCGCGCCTTGGCATCAACCGCGTAAGCCTGGGTGTTCAACATTTTGATGACGCCGTGCTGCGCTATCTCGGGCGCCGGCACGACGCGGCCGCGGGCGCCCGGGCCTGCGGCTGCGTGGCGGAGCGATTCGCCAACTGGAGCATCGACCTCATCTTCGGGGTGCCCGCGTGGGACGTGTGGGACGCCACACTCGCACAGGCGGTGCAACTGTCGCCACCGCATATTGCCTGCTACTCGTTGACCTTTGAACAGGGCACGCCCTTCGAGCGGCGCGCCGCGGACGCACTGGAAGACGACCGCGTGCTGCAACTGTACCAGGCCGCCGAGCGCGTGCTGGCGGACCGCAACCACTACGAGATATCCAATTTCGCGCAGCCGGGGCGTGAATGCCGCCACAACCTGGTGTACTGGCGCAACGAACCCTACGCCGGTTTCGGCGCCGGCGCCTATGCGTTCATCGGCGGCGCGCGCATGCGGAACCACAGCGATATCGGCCGTTACCTCGCGGACCCGGGCGGGAAAGAAGAGGTGCTGCAGCTCAGCCCCCGGGAGACGAAGGTCGAGACGTTGATTCAGCATTTCCGGCTGAGCGCGGGTATCGCCAAAGCGTACTACCGCGCCCGTTTCCAGACAGATGTGGCGGCGGACTTCGGAGCCAGGCTCCAAGGGTTGGCCGAACGGGGCCTGGTCGAGGAGACCGAGACCCACTTCCGTCCCACCGCCGAGGGCGTCTACCTCAACAACGAGATTGGCCTCGCGTTGCTGGATTAAGTGTCTGTTCTTGTGTGCGTCACCGTGCGCAGCGTGGTGCAAATTCTCTGCAATGTCGCGGCGGGGGAGTATCCACAAATGCGAACCGCCACGCGGGCCCGCGGGCCCGGACGCGGCGGCTGTTGCATGCGGATGCGCCGTTCGGTCAGTCGAGCTCCTTGATGCGGATGTTGCGCCAGTAGACGTTCATCGGCGTTTCCTTGTCGCCCACGCCGTGCACCTGCAGCCCGATGAACCCCTCATTCGTCATCCCGTCCTCGAAATCGGCGCGGGGTTCACCGTTGAGCCAAGTCTGGATGCGGTCGCCTTCACACCGGATGCGAATCTGGTTCCATTCGCCCTCTTTCCACAGGCGCTTGCCTTCCTCGCCGAACTTCTCGCAGTGTGCCGTGTCGCTCTTCTTGGGGAACAGCCAGCCCCGGCGGCTCTCGTCGTAGATGCCGCAGAACCAGTCGCGGTCCTGGCCTTCCTGCTCGAGTTCGCACTGATATCCATGTACGCGGTAGTCCTTGTAGGCTCTCAGGCTGTTGCTGCGGAATTGCACCCCGGAGTTCAGAGACGGATGCGCCTTGAACTCAAACTGGAGTTCGAAGTCGCTGAACCGGTCTTTCGTGCAAAGAAAGGAGTTGCCCGTGTCCGGCACGGACGTGCCGACGATGGCGCCGTCCTCCACGCCATATTTGGCCTCGCCGCCCTTCTGTTCCCAGCCCTCGAGGTCTTTGCCGTTGAACAATTCCCGCCACGCGCCGTCTTCCTCAGCCGAGACGGCCACGCTGCAAACCAGGGCGGCGGCCAACACGAGCATCGCACACTTCTTCATGGGTCCTCCTTTCGCGCCCGTCCATGCGGCAGCGCGAGATTTGAGCTATCTGAATGGAAATGGAGTTCGTATTATCGCGCTCGCGATGCACAGACTGTCAAGGCCGGATGGGTGATGCGCGTCAACGGGGTCTGATAAGATCCCCCCATGGCACGCGCGGTACTCATAGGGCTCGATGGATTCGAGCCGTCGCTGGCGGAGCGATGGATGCGCGCCGGCCGGTTGCCCAACCTCGCGCGGCTGCAAGCCGAGGGCGCATTCCTGCGCTGCCGCAGCACCACGCCGGCCGCCACGTTTCCCGCGTGGACGACCTGCGTCACGGGAGTAAACCCCGGCCGCCACGGCATATTTGATTTCACGGAGATGGCGCGGGGGACGTACCAGTTGCGTTTCGTCAACAGCACGTACCGCAAGGCGCCCGCGCTCTGGCAGGTGCTTTCGGAAGCGGGCAGGCGCGTGGCGGTGCTCGGCGTGCCTGCCACCTACCCGCCCGAACCGGTCAACGGCGTCATGCTTTCCGGCTTCGACTCGCCGGTGGCTTCGGCGGTCGACCCTTCTTTCGTGCAGCCCCGCGAGTACTTCGAGCTGGTCAAGGGCTGGCGATTCGCGGACTACGACGAGTCGAACGTGGGCGCCGGCTGGCATGCGCGCACGCTCCCGCGTCTGCTGCGCAAGATTGAACAGAAAGAGGCGATAGCCGCGGAAATCCTGGCGCGCGAGCCGTGGGACTTCTTCATGGCCGTGTTCAGCGAGTCGGATACCGTCGCGCATCATTACTGGATGTTTCACGACCCGGACTCGCCGCGCTACCAACCGGGCATGAGCGACGCCATTGAGCAGGTCTACGCGCGGCTGGACGCGGCGGTGGGGCGTTTGCGCGAGGCCGCGGGCGGCGACTGTCTCGTGGGCGTGGTGAGCGACCACGGTTTCGGCGGCGCGAGCGACGGCGTGGTGCATCTCAACAACTGGCTGGAGGAAAGGGGTTACCTTCGACGGCGTGCCGGCGGCGGCGCGATGAAAGCGCTGGCCCTGGCGCTTGTGCCCACGCGCCTGCGCGGCGTGCTGTTCCGCCGCCTTCAGCGCCTGGCAACCCGGGCCGAAAGCCGCGCCCGCTTCGCCGGCATCGACTGGCAGGGCACCAAAGCATGGTCGGAGGAATTGAATTACTTCCCGTCGATACGCGTGAACCTGCACGGGCGCGAGCCCGATGGGCAGGTTGCGCCCGCCGAATACGGCGACCTTGTCCGGCGTCTCTGCGCGGAACTCGAGTCGTGGGAGCCGGTGGCCCGCGCCTGGCCGCGCGATACGCTTTACCGGGGCCCGTGTACCGGAAGCGCGCCCGACATCGTTCTTGAATTGGCGCGGGAAAACGGGTATGCCCACAACTGTCTGCGCGGCCGGGAAGGGCCGGCGTTCCGGCGTCTGCGCCCTGACGAATACATGGGGGCGCGGGAAAAGGGCATGAACGGCAGCCACCGGCCGGAGGGCGTGCTGTTCCTGTCGCGGCCCGTGGCGCATATCGACGCCACGCTCGAGGATGTCGCGCCCACGATGCTGTCGGCTTTGGGCGTGCCCGGCCCGCCGATGGAAGGCCGTGATTTGTTCGGCGCCCGGCAGTCCGGCGCGGTCGAAACCCGGGCAGACCACGAGACGGCGCCCTATACGCCGGAGGAGGAAGCCATTATCGAGGCGCGATTGCGCGCGCTGGGGTATTTCGAATGAGTATGCGCATTGCCATGATTGGGGCTTGTCCCTATCCTGCGCCGCAGGGGTCGCAGGTCTTCCTGCGCGACAACGCGCAGGTCTTGCAGGCGCGCGGCCACGAGGTGCACCTGGTCGTGTACGGGCACGGCGTGGGCCGTGAAAACGGCAGCCTGCGCATCCACCGCGCGCCCACGCTTCCGGGGGTGCGCAAGACCGGCGCGGGGCCTTCCCCCGCGAAGCCGCTGCTCGACCTGCTGCTGCTGCGCACGCTGCGCCAAGTTGTGCACGAAGAGAAGGTGCAGGTGGTCATCGCGCACAACTACGAGGCCCTGCTGGTCGCGCTCGCCGCCGGCCACAGGCCGATCCTGTACCACGCGCACAACGCCATGTCGGACGAGTTGCCCTACTACTTCCGCGGCGCGCACTGGGCCGGCCGCCTGGGCCGCTGGCTCGACCGCACCTTCCCGCGCAGGGCGGACCGCGTGCTGGTGCCGCACCAGCGGCTTGCGGGACACCTCATCGTGCGCGGCTGCGACCACCGCAATGTGGCGCTGGTGCCGCCGCCCGTCGACGCGTCGCGCTTCACGCCCTGCAAGACGGCACCGGGCGTGCCGCCGATTCTCTACGCCGGCAACCTCGACGCGTACCAGAACCTCGGCCTGCTCTTCGCCGCGATGGAGCAGGTGCGGAAGGTGCGGCCGGACGCGCGCCTGATGGTGGCGACGGCAGAAGACGTCTTTCTGCCGGAGGCGGAGCTGGTGCCGGTCCGCGGCTTTGACGCGTTGCCGCGATTACTCGCCCAGGACTCTGTGTACGCCGTGCCCCGCGTTTCCTGGTCGGGGTACCCCATCAAGCTGCTTAACGCAATGGCCGCGGGTAAGGCGATTGTGGCCTGCCACAGCGCGGCCTACCCGCTCTCCCACGAGCACAACGGGCTGATCGTGCCGGACCATGATGTGGACGCCTTCGCGCAGGCGCTGCTGCGCCTGATGGAAGACGCGAAACTGCGCGCGGAACTGGGCCGCAACGCCCGCCAGACGATCCTCGACTTTCACCGCCCGGAGCAGGTCGGCGAGCAGCTCGAGTCCATCCTTGTTGAACTGACCGGCGCGCTGTAGCGGAATCGCGCGGTCCCGCCGCGCACAACAAAGCCCCGGCGCGGCGCGCCGGGGCCAGTTGGACATTTCATCTTGCGGCTCTGCCGCTGGTGCAGAATGCGGGCCGCATGTTCAGTCGATACAGGTTTCCTCAGACGGGCAGCTCCCAGCCCGGGCGGTATTCCTTGGTGAGCAGCGCGTTGGCCGCCGCGTCGTTGGTCACGGTGTTCGTCTTGGTATCGAAGACAATCTTCTTGCCGGACAGCAGCGCCACGTTGCCCATGTTCGCGACAACCGTGAGCGGTGCGGCGTAGTTGAAGTTGGACGCGGCCTGCTCGCCTGTGCGGATGGCGTCGACCCAGTTGCGGTAGGGGCTCTCGCCGGGAATGCGCGGAAGATAGGGTGTCGGCGCGGTGTAGTCCTTCATGACCGCGTCGGGGAGCAGGCGCGGGTTGCCGCCGTACTCGCCCGCGGTGGCGAAGCCCTTGGTGCCGATGTAGAGCGACCCATTGTCGCCGTCGCCGAGCTTCTGGTTCTCGGGGACTGCCGCGGGGCGCGGGGGCTTGTTGCCGCCGTCGTGCCAGTAAACGGTGACGGGCGGCATGGCGCCGCGCGCGGGGAATTCGAACTTGATGGTGGACGAGTTTGGCGCGGTCTGCGGGTTCATGCCGTCCTGCGTGACCACCTCGCAGCTGAAGGTCTCGGCCTCGATAAGCTTGAGCGACCAGAAGGCCGGGTCCATGATGTGGCAGGCCATGTCGCCGATGGCGCCGCAGCCGAAATCCCACCAGCCGCGCCACTTGAAGGGCGCGTAGCCGCTGTTGTACGGGCGCATGGGCGCCGGGCCGACCCACGTGTCCCACGCCATGGTGTCCGGCACGGTTTCCTCGGGGAGCGCCTCGGTGATGCCCTGCGGCCACACCGGCCGGTTCGTCCAGATGTGCGCCTCGGTGATGTCGCCGATGGCGCCGTCCCACAGCATTTCGCATAACTGGCGGACGCCGTCGTGACAGTGCCCCTGGTTGCCCATCTGCGTCATCACGCCCATCTCGTTGGCCGTGTGCTGCAGCAGACGCGCCTCGAGAATGGTGTGCGTGAGCGGCTTCTGCACGTAGACGTGCTTGCCCAGTTTCATGGCGAGATAGGCCGCGGGCGCGTGCGAATGGTCGGGGGTGGACACCGTGCAGGCGTCGACCTGGTCCGCCATCTCATCGAACATCTTCCGGTAGTCTTTGTATTGTTTGGCGTCGGGCAGGCGGTAAAACGCTTCGGAGGCGCGGTTCCAGTCCGGGTCGCACAGGGCCACGACATTCTCACGACGCAGCGACATGATGTCGTCCAGGCCCTTGCCGCCCGCGCCGATGCCGGCGATGTTGATCTTTTCGTTCGGCGATTCCTTGCCCGGCACCACGCGGGCCGTGTTGGTCTTACAGCCGGTTACCGTGACGACTGCGGTGGTGGTGGTGGCCGCCAGAAACGCCCGGCGGGTAAGTTTGTTCTTGCTCATTGCTCAGATTCCTCCACGAACTTGCACTCGGGTTTGCTTGACGCCGGCATGGCTGGGACACCGAAGGGTCATTGCACCGGCGGCATCCAAACAGGATACGCCCCGACGCCGCGCAGGTCAATTTCCTGGTTGCGCGGGCTATTCTGGAACGCCAGCACCCGCATACGCCACTTCGCAGGTCGCCGCATCGAAATCGACGGTGACCCAACGCGGTTCGCCGGATGCTATGCTTTCGCTGCCGTCTTCCGGCGCAGAATCAGTACCACGGCAAACATAAGAAGGGCCGCCAGGCAGGCTAAGCCGACCCAGCGCACAGTTGGCATCGGCTGGCCATAGCTCGAAGGATTGGTGACCGCTTCAATGAAATCTTCCATCGAACCGCCCCAAGCCGCGACATTGTCATACTCATCCGCGTTCGTCATGCCGTCGCCATCGAGGTCACCGTCATCTGAGAATGGTTCATCAGCAGTCTTGTCATTGATATCGTAAACTGGGTAATTGCATTGCAGACCGAGGCAATTCCTGACGCGGGACTGTATGCCATTGCTTACCAGCAGCAGTGCTGCCACGGCGTGCCGGTATGGGGAAACCATTGCCTCCATCGCAGACGACTCTTGACAACCCCCGCGGCCTTCCAATGTGGCGAGGTTGTTCTCGTAATCCGCGAGTACCCCCTCGTGATGTGGCTGCTGGTCGTTGCACAATATGGCGCGAACCATTCCCAAGCCCCACCGCAAAGGAATTCGCTGTCCACCACCTTCACCATCGCCGGCAACCCCGCATTCAGCGGCGAAGGAGGGCCACTCGCAACCAAACAGGCATTCGTAAACACATACGCCAGTGCCTTCGCAGAACACGTCACACGTTGACTCACCCTCGATTTCCCCTTCCCCTTCACCCTCGCCACCTTCCCCGATGAGGCAAAATGGAAGGTCGCCCGTTGTGGGGGTGAAAGTGGTGCCATGCCGTAAGACCATCTGGTTGTTCCCCACAGGGCTTGATAAAGTCAGAGCGAAACAGAAATCAACATCGCTGTCCACTGCCTCTATGAGAATCCAGCCGTCCGTCTCAGAGTAGCACGGTCTCAACTCCGTCTCGTAGTGGATCAGCGGCAGGTCTGCGTCTACGCCGACGTCATATAGCAGGCCCGTATCAGTACGGCTGGGGACCACGTTCCATTCTAGGAGCAGGTTTCCTGGTGTGCCCGCGTTGTCTTCATACAGGCGGATAGCAAATCTATTGCCGGCCCGGTTGCATGCCCCCCCTGTATCGAGAGACCATTCAAAGCCCCACCACTGAAGCGCGCATATTTCGGTCGAAACTCCGTGGAAATCGTCACAAGGTGCACCTGAGTCCACGCCAAGAAGCGCCGCAATGACGGGAGTCCACGAACCGGGCGCTTCACACAGTCTCAATTGGAAGGGCTCGCTCGGGGTCGAGGGCGGTTGACCAAAGTGTGTCCCTGACGGACAGCTCTCTATCTTGGCTTCACCTTTGCCTCCATCGGAATCTGTGCGAAGAAAAGCGCCATAGACATCCGATGACACAGTCTCATCTTCCCTGCAGCAGCTGCTGTCTTCTGCGCCAGCGGTCGATAACAACCCCGAAAGTAGACTTAAGAGTAACGCAAACCCGGAAAGTCGATAGGCGCTTCCTGTCATGATCCCCCCGTAGAGGCGGCTATTCGTTGTGGCTAACGCGACCGCCACCCTCGTCCCCACACGATACAGCATTGGAAAAAGTCTAGCATGACATCTGTGTCAACACAAGAGTAACCCGAAATGCAGCAGTCATTTCGTCTGCCCCTATTGTGCCGTGCGGGTGGCATGCGCCACTTCGCAGGTCGCCGCGTCGAAATCGACGGTGACGGTGGTGCCGTCGGCGAAGGTGGAGCGCTGTTTGCGGCGGGTTTCGTCGAGGAATTCGTGGTTGGTCATCTCGAGGGTGCCGCAGCGGCGGGCGAGTTCGAGGGCCTCGTGCACGCGGGCGATTTGCTCCGGGCCATCGCCGGGGGAGACGTAGGGCAGGCCCGCGTTGAGCATGCAGTGCAGCCGTCCGGCGTCGCCTTCGGGCACGCCCCAGCCGCCGCCGTCGCCCATGGACCAGGGCAGCAGGATGCTGTCGTGGTAGACGAGATTGAACAGCGGCACGGGGATGCCGGAGCGCTTTTCGTCGTTGAACACGAAGTAGGGCCCGTGGTGCACGAGGTCGAGGATGGGCACGAAGCGGTCCACGGGCTCTTCGGAGCTGATGACATAGCCGCGGGCGCGCAGCAGGTTGAAGGCCTCGGCGCGGTATTGGGCGCATTCGGTGCGCGTCATGGGGTGCGCTTCCTGGTAGCTTTCCTCGAGGGGCACGATGGCGAAGACGTCCAGATAGGCGCCTTTGACCTTCACGCCGTGTTCGATGAAGCGGTCATGGTTGCGGCGCACGTAGCCCGGCGCCCACACGGCGCTGAGGATGGTCTGCGGCCCGCCGCACCACACCGCGTGCTCGTCCCGGGAACCGTCGGGATGCGTGAGCGCGAGACGGTCGTCGAATGACACGGCGTTGAAGTAGAAATCGCGGTACTGGTCATGCACAGCGAAGACCCAGCCCAGTTCGTCACAGGTGTCGGCGAAGCGGCGCAGGCCGTCCCAGCCGCCCTGTTCATAACCCGCCGGCACGTGGTCGGGGTGGCCGCTGTCGTAGCCGTAGAAGCCCCAGCCGTCCAGGTGCACATAGGCGCGCTCGATGCCTTTTTCGCGGAGCTGGCGCAAGTCGGCGGCGAGCTTGTCGAAGGTCTGCAATGCGTGGTTCTTTTCCAGCTGCTCTTTGTTGTAGTAATTCGATTCCTGGACGTTGTGATAGAGCGCGCCGATGTGGACGACGGGCGTGGCGATGACGCTTTCGAGGCGGGGGTTGCGCGCGCGCTTCTCCTCGAGCGTGACGAGGCGGCCCTGCTCCTCCACGTACTGTCGGTAGCGCTTTGCCTGGGTGACGTAGGTCTGGTCCTCGCCGAAGACCATGATGAGCTTGCGCGGGTAGCGGAGCTTGCGCATGCTCGAATACCATACCGGCCGCACCGTGGTGGGTCCGCCGGACGGGTGGTCGTAGGCGGCGCCGGCGTCGTCGCTGGTGTCGAGGATGGTCAGCACGCCGTGCCCCGACACAATCTGGCCGAACCACGGCATGTACATGGTGCGCGAGTTCACGAGTTCACGGCGGTGAATGGCCTGCGGGTAGTCGCCGGTAAGCAGCATGCCCTGCATCATGGGGATGACCGACAGGGTGTCGGGCGTGGCGCCGGTCTCGATGGCCTTTGGCCATTGCAGCATTTCGAAGACCAGGTCGTCGCCGGGCGCCGTGACGGTGCAGTGGAGTTCATTGCCCACGAGGTGCAGGCCAAGGATGAAATGCTGGCCGCGGAAGTCCGGATAATCGCGCAGGGTGATGAGCATGCCGGTGCTGTAGCCGGTCTTGAACCCCTCGGCCTTGCGCGCCCTGGCCTCGAGCAGGCTCAGCGCCCCGGACGGCGTCTGGATATCGTCGCGTCCGCAGGGCTTGAAGCGCCAGGTCTGCGCCGGTGTGGAGACGGTCATGGCAAGGTCTTCACGATTGACCTCAACACGGAGTGAAGGATTCTCGATGCTCCACGCGGCGTCTGTTTCGCTGAATGCGCCCGGCGCGGCCTCGGGACCCGGCTCGGCGTGGATCCACAGCCACTGCCGCGCTTCGTCCATGTCGAGGTAGAGCTGGTTGACGGCTTCCCCGGTGTCCAGCCCGGCCTCGAGCCGCCCGGCCAGGGGCGCGAGCCGCGCGTCTTTTTCCGTCTGGAGTTCGCCGGGCACGGGAATGGCCTGCAGCCGGTCAAAGTGCATCTGCAGCACGTCCGCGCGGGCGGCTGCGTCGGGATTGCCCAACAGGGCGAAGAGCAGTACGAGCGTGGTCATGGCGACTCCCTCCTGGATATGCATCAGGCCCCAGTGTACAGCGGGCGGGCCGTGCGGTTCACTGTGGCTGTGCGCCGCTAGCGCTATCATCCGGGTGCATGCGTTCATGCATCCGGCGTATCCCCCAGATACTCGCGCGCAACTGCCGCGCGAGCATGGGATGGTCGGCGTCGAGATACTCGCAGTGGCGCAGCGCCTCGGCGAACGCGCCCGTCGCGGTGCATGC
>NPIG01001441.1_pt1 | contig 12378 bp, 8 predicted proteins | sample 8637441 | NCBI WGS metagenome assembly NPIG01 (sample SAMN07420675, study PRJNA396082) | bioreactor metagenome | isolation source: sample BR6 brine-fed electro-methanogenic bioreactor BR | place: Japan: Kochi | collected 2016-06-14 | reverse complement strand
ACCTGGAAAATACCGCCGTAAACGGTGTCTATGTACTGACCGAGGGAAACCCAACTTGGCTCCCCGAGGCGATGGGCACGCTGTCTACCCGCTTGCAACTGGAAAAGACGCCCGAGCGTCCCACTTTTGAAACGCTATTCACATTCGGCAACCGGTTGCTGATGGAAGGGGCCAGCTGCATTGCTATCATGAATGCCGATATCAGCATTCCAACGGCCGGGGATGTGGCACGGATGTATGCCGGGCTGGTGGAAATCAGTGGTGGGCCGCAACCGGTGGTGTTTGCGCTGGCACGCCATGAACAACCAGCCAACGCGCCCAAGATCGAGTTGTACGAGGCCTCTGGCCTACCGAATTACATTTCGGCTGACGCTTGGGTGTTCCGGGATCCGGTGCGGGTAGCGCATGAGCTGTTTTACTGCCCTGGCCAGATGAACTGCGATATGTTCCTGGCCTATGACCTGACCGCGTCGGGATATACAGTGTTCAACCCTTGCCTAGACATCACCCTGCTGCACCACGAACCGTCCAAGGATGATGATTTCTACAAAGAAAAGAACCAGGAAAGCGGGGTTGTGAACCTGTTAGAGCAGCACATGAAGCTCAATGGCGTCCAACCTTTTAACTATTATCGCATACCGTGGGTCCGAACAGAGTGGCTGCGGGCCGGATATCGGCCGCGCCCACTGCACACAAATGCACCCGCCATCATGTTGGCGGTGGCGGAGGATGGCCCGGCCTGCTCAGACCGGACTCTATCCGAACTTGCGGAGCTGTGCGCGCGCGAAGGTCGGGAATGCCAGATTCTGTGTGAGGGTGATCTCGATGCGTTCTATGCGCGGCACGCGGAGGTCCTCGCGCGCTACCCCGGCGTGGTCATTAGCCCCTCAAGCAAACCGATTGAGCAAGTCCGAGCGGCGTATCTGCGTGGCGAGCAGTATAGTTTCAATAGCATCGCTTTTGTCCATGACCCTTCTTGGGTCACGCACGAGGTTCTGGCCGAGGCCGATTGCGTTTTTATCTTGACCCCCCAAACCGGTACGGCGCTAGGGGATGACCTGGGGTGCACGCTGGTCACCTCCGTTTTTCGCTCTGACGATTTCCTACAGGGGTTCTTGAACAACTCATCGGCATTGGAGGGTTACAAGAGCCTGATCGACCACATCTTCATGATAGCGGACATTTCCGATATGGAAGGTCGGTTGTTCAACGCGCTGATGGACACGTGTTCCAATATCATGGTGTTCTGGAACCGCCATGATCCGGGGCTGTACAATTGTTGGAACCAGGGAATCCGGCTGGCGCGGCGGCGCTATATCTCCAACGCGAATGTCGATGACCTGCGCGATCCGTCACATGTTGTCACGCTGGTGCAGGATCTGGAGCGCTATCCCGATGTTCTGGTTGCGGCCAGCGCGATGAATCCGTTCTATGATTATCCGGCCGATGGCCGCCTGCCGAATGAGCGCGATGCTTGGTACAGTGACCGGCCTGGGCAATTTGGGGTGTTCGATCTGGGGCATCTGTCGGAAGCCGACCCGCCGCGGCTCGAGCCGCATAACATGCCCCATTGCATGCCGGTTTGGCGTAAGGACCTGCATGAGCAGTATGGCTGGTTCGACGAGGCGCGTTACGGAACCTATGCTGACTGGGCATTCTGGATGAAGGTGCTGCGCAATGGAGGGGCCGGCTGGCTGAACCCGGCGCCGTTGGGATTCTATTTCGTGAACCCGACTTCGCATAACCGGCGCGGCACTGAACTGAAACGCCTGCATGAGGTGATCGAGGCCGATTTCCTGCCGATGTTTCTGGCTAAGCGGAATGCCTTGCCAGTGCACGCCTCCCGGGCTTTGCCCGAGGTCACGCGCAAACTGAAGCTGTCCGGCCACGATCTGTATTTCGGGGATCACCGTAATAACTTCAACAAGATCGTGCATGCGCTGTCACCATTGGAACGGGTGGGCGGGGACGGAATCTTTTTCCTGCCGTTTCTTGAGCGCTATTTCGTTTGGGGGAGTGATCCGGGTGAAGCTGCTTCGGACACGCCCCGGCCGATCACGTCGGACTGGGTTGGTATTCTGCATGTGCCTTTCGACGCGCCGAAATGGTTCAATCCGGAGGTGTCCCCTGAGGTCTTCTTTGAAACCGAAATGTGGCGGGCGTCCCGTCCGCATTGTCGCGGGATCATTACCTTGTCAGAGGACCTTGCCGCCGACCTGAAGACCTATGATCCCGACATACCGGTCCTGTCTCTTCGTCATCCGGTGGATCTGGAGGTGCACCTGTTTGACCTTCCTGCTTATCGCGCGCGGCCCCGGATTGTGCAGGCCGGTGACTGGCTGCGCAAGCTGCAGGGGATCCATCGCCTGAAGGTTCGGGATCATGAGCGGGTCATGCTCCTGAAGAACTACACGGAGCACTTCCTGAACAACGAAATCGCGACTCTGGGTGATGACCGCGACCCGGCGGTTGACATGCGTCGCATGGTGCCGAATGACGAGTATGACCGGCTGCTGTCCTCGTCGGTGGTGCTGTGCCTACTATATGCCACGGCCGCCAACAACCTGGTCATCGAATGCATAGCCCGGGCGACACCTATCCTGATCAATCCGCTACCTGCGGTGATCGAATATCTGGGGCGTGATTACCCGCTTTACGCCTGCGACGAGGCGCAGGCGGCGCAGCTTTTGGCCGAACCCGGTCGTGTCGAACAGGCACACTTTTATCTTCTGGAACGCCGTGCCCAGATCGACCTGAGCTATGAGGGATTCTGCCGTGACATCGCGGAATCCGAATGGTACGCAAGACTTTGAGCTTTTAGGGAGGCTCTATGATGGTTCCCAATCTGGGTGAAACCAATGTGTTGGTGATGGCCAACTGCACTCATCACAGCTTGGCACTGGCACTGCGAAAATCCGGGGTTTTCGCCGATGTGCAATCGGCCGAACTGTACAGCATGAGCGAGCAGGGCCGCGCGGAACTGGCCGACAATTTGGCGCAGTTCGGTTATGTCCTAACGCTGGAGCATGGCGAAGGTTTTGGCCCGCTTTCTACCACCGCGTTGCGCGACAGGCTAGGCGAGAGGCTGTTCAGCCTGCCGACGCCGTTCTTCTCCGGTCTGATGCCGGACATGGCCTATCTGCGCTACGGGGATGATATCGCGCGGACGGCCGCCGTGCTTGGCGATTATCACAGCGCTCTGCTGCTGGAGGAGGTGCGCTCCGGTTTTCCGCAGGACGACATCGTGCGCCGCTATGTGTCCGGTGAGGCTTTCGACCGGCTGGATGTTCGAGGTGTGTGGAATGATAGCCTGGGCGAACTGAAAGCGCGGGAGAAGGAGGTGGATATCGCCATCAGCCCCTGTATCGAGCGGGCGGCGGCTGATGGCAACATGGCGGGTCAGTTCCTGTCGTTCAATCACCCGACCGAAGGGCTGATCAACTATATTGCCGGCGAGTTCATCCGGCGGGTTAGCGGCGGGACCGCCGCCGCTGCGGCACTGACGCGGGAAGAGCACAACCTTTATGCCGATGCGTTCTGGCCTCTGCACCCGGCAGTGGCCGAGCGCCTTGGGCTGCGGCCGCCGCAGCCAGACCAGTTACGTTTCAAGCAGCCGGCCCGGCTGGGCGGGGCGTATATGGATATCGGGGAATTCGTGCGCCGCAGCGTCGCCTTTTTCACCGAAGATCACGAGCCCGAGAAGTTCACGATCGCGACGCCGCATTATCTGACCAAGCACATCGCAGCGGTACAGCCTGAAAAAACTGGGCCGATCGAAAAGCAGAAAACCATACCAAAAGGAGTGCCGGTGGCTAAAGAGATCGTATTGACGCATTTCGGGCGTAGTGGGTCCACCGTTCTGGGAGAAATGCTGAAGCAACACAGCAAGATTGCATGGCTTAGCGAATTCTTTTCGGTGAAATGGATAAATGACCAAGCCTCCTATGATTTCACGCTTGAAGAAATGATGGATATGATCGGTGCTGAGGTTGAGAAAATTCAGGCTCAGTCCCCCGGTGTCTTGGTCGGGCATGAAATCAAGCTGATGAATTTCCTGCAGAATCCAAGCTGCAACATGATGGACTATGCCCGCGCAACAGCGAACCCGGAGCGGTACTTTCACGTCATCCTGCGGCGGCGCAATGTGCTGAAGCGCATCTGCAGCGTCTACAAGGCCGCACAGACTAAAGTGTACCATATCCAGTCCGGGGACACGGAGTACCGCGCCAAGACATTCAAGATCGATTTTTCGAACCTGGTGGATTACGACACCGGGCAGAAAGGAAGCACTTTCCCCGAATTGATTGACAAGGCGCTCGAGCGCGAGAACCAGGTTATCGCCAACATGAAACATGCCGGAATCCGCCACTTGGATCTGGTTTACGAGGACGACATCGAGAGCGATCCGCAGCAGGCTTACGCGAAGGTCGTCGCGGCGTTGAGGCTCGACCCTGAACCGTCCCGGGTGTCTCTGTCCAAGACCGGGGCCGGGCTGCGCGGCGAGCTTGAGAATTACGATGAGCTCGAGCAGCAGATGCGTGGGTCCGATCACGCCTGGATGCTGTCCTGAGGGGCGCATGTTGCGCGGAAAAGGGCCGCGTGCGGGCCAGCTGCCGGCCCGCCGCATCTTCCATTTCAGAATAGGTCTGCTGACATGAAAAAGATACCCAACGCTATTATCGTCGGAGCAGGCAAGGCAGGCTCTACGTCGCTTTATCGATATCTCGATATGCACCCGAGAATTTTCGGCTCCAGGGTGAAAGAGCTGATGTACTTTTCGAGCAAGTTTTCAGAAGGCCCGGAATGGTATCGGTCGCATTTTCCGGTGCAGAGTCAGATTGACATCTATTTCGAGGCGACGCCGCAATATACCTTCAGGGATGAGTTTCCAAATGTCGCCGCACGTATATTCGAATACAATCCGGATATAAAGATACTGTATATTGTTCGTGAGCCGCTGGCCCGCATCGTGTCGCACTTCAATCACTGGGCGCGTGCATTTCCGGACAAGTATAAGGATATCGAGGAAACCCTGTCCGACCCCTTGCAGTGGAAATACTTCGTCGATCGCTCGAAGTACTTCTATCAGATGGAGGCGTATCTCGAGTTCTTCGACCCAAGTCAGATAAAGCTTGTTTTCCTAGAGGACCTGAATTCCACTTTCGTTGAGACCATGAACGATGTTTACGGTTTTCTCGGCGTTGATGAATGTGCTGAAACAGTTGACAACAAGGTGTTCAACCAGGGTCGGAAGGCAAAGGATATCCGGAGCTGGAAACTGGTGGATATCTCGGAGGCCCGCCGTGCCGAGATTTGCTGCGCTCTGTCCCGGGATGTGCGGCAACTGTTATCTTATGCTGATAAGCCGGCTGATTTCTGGGGGGAGGCCTATACATGACCGGCGGGCTGGTGAAGCGTGACATAGCGGAGTTTTTTCCGCCCGGGCAGCAGGCGCTTTTTCAGGATTGCCTGTTGCGTGCGCCGCCGGGGGTGATGGATCGGGTGTCCCTGCTGGCGCCGCCGGTCCCGGCCTTGCGCAAGGGGTGTCGCGTGACGATTACCCGACCTGATTTTGCCGGTCGCATCAAACTGTCGCTGGGGCCGGGCGAGGCGCATATCCGAATTGAGACATGCGGCCCCGCTAATCTGGACATTCGAACTTGGCGCAAATGTAATCTTACGATCAGCAAGGGTACGACGATCAACCAGGCTCGGATTGTGTGCGACGATGCCGATATCTTGGTGGGTGAGGACGGGCTGTGGTCCGATGAGATCCTGATCCAGTCGAATGACCAGCACGGCATTGTCGATCTTGAAACGATGGCGTTGTGCAACCCGGGCCGGCGGCGGATCGTGATTCATGATCATGTCTGGATTGGACGACGGACTACGATCATGCCGGATGTGGAGATCGGCAAGGGGGGGATCCTGGCGACCGGGGCCGTGCTGACGTCGGACATGCCTGAAAACACGATTTTCGCGGGCGTCCCTGCGCGCCAGATCCGGAAGAATGTGTCTTGGTCACGGGCGCCGGGCGGGTTTTCGGAGATGGAAAAACAAATAATGGGTTTGCTGCCCTGATGATCATGTGCTTGCGGACAGCGTGCCGTTTGGACCAGATGTAGACTTCCGGGGCACAATGCCGATCGGTTGTGATGGACAGGATGAAAAGGAACTACGTGTGACGAACTCAGCCATGCCGCCTGGCCCGGGCGCTTTTGAAGATTTGCGGGAACAGATCGAGGCCTTGCGGTCCGGGGCTGATCATGTCGTGATAGCGGGGCATCGCGATCTGGGTCCGGCCCTGTGGCTGTCTTGTGATCCGGCGGGGCGGGCGGAGATGACCTGTCGATCCTCTGACGGTGATGCCGGGATCTTGTTGCGCCTCGAAGCTGGCGACAGCGGTGCCTGGGCGGCCTTGGGGATGCGGCTGCCGGTTGAGGTGCTGCGGAAGGGCCGTTATCTGGGGCTGTTGGTCAGATTGCAAACCGGCGATGTTTTCTCGTTCACGCCGAGTTTGCGCTACTTTATGTCCGAGGGGATAAACGATGTCTCCGCTCCCGTGCCGGTGATCTTGGCCGGTGGCCCGCGTGAGCATCTGTCCTATATCCCGATCGATTCCGACCTGCTGGAGCAGGCCAGCGGCTGCGAACTGAATCTGTTCTTCCACTCTGACAGTTTTGTGGCGCATTTCTCGGCGATCGAGCCGCTGCTGATCCTTTAGGCGGCGACCGTCACCCGATCGAGGATCGCGGTCAACTCACCCCGCACGGCCCGGCGCAGCCGGTCGCGCTCGGCGACCCAGGTGCTGGGGTCGCCGAACAGGCGTTCCAGCCGGCGTTGGGCCGCGGCGTAGGCCTCGAACAGCGCCGGCGTGAATGCGATATCCGCGACCCGCTCGGCGGCCTCCGTCACGCTGCAACCGTGCAGGTTGACCCAGGACGGGACGGGCAGGCCGAACTCGTGGATGCGGTGTTCCGGCCCGGCAAAGTAGAGCGGCAGGGAGCCGCAGGCGAAAGCGTCAAAAAGCTTCTCGGTGATGTAATCGGGCTGGTGGGTGTTCTCGAAGGCGGCCAGGATCCGAGCACGCCCGTCCAGCCGGGCCATCTTGTCGAGATACCAGTTGTCCAGATCGAACCGGCGCGCCCCGCCCTGCCAGCTGGCGCCGAGCCGTTCCACGACGTCTGATGTACAGGCCTCGGCCAGTTCGGTGCGCCAGGCGCACAGCCCGATGATCCCGCCCTCGGGCCAGTGCAGGTTGTGAAAGGGTTCCGGGCGGCGTTCGAACATGAAGGTCAGGTCGACCCTGCGCGCGGCAAAGCGCGCCTGCCAGTCGTCGGGCCTGATCCGCGCATTGCGGGCGAAGCGCGCGGCATAGGTATTGGCGAAGCGGTGGTTGGTCAGCAGGTAATAGGGGATGCGCTCGAAGCGGAAGATTGCGCTGGTATGGTGGTTGAGCTGGATCACAGGCAACGGCCCGTAGGCGGTGTCGAGCAGCCGCTCGCGCGCCAGCGGCCGACGGCCCCAGACGGTGTCCCAGAACGGTTCCTCGGACAAAAGCACCACCGGCCGGCGCCGGGCGCGCCAGTCCTCGACCAGGGCACGGGGGGCGGCCTCGATATCCAGCGAATGGGCGAAGACATAGAGATCGGCCTGGTCGGGCCGGTTCACCAGTTCGACGAAATCCGCGAACAGCGGCGCCAGTGCGGGATAGCTGAGCGGGGTCCGGTGGGCGTGTGCCCCATATTTGAAGACATTGATGATCGACACTAGACAGTCCTCGGGGATGCGGCGGGAAAGCTGGAAGAAATACTGTGGAAATGTCGCACGTATTCTTAAGTCCGGTGACGGATAGTAATCGGGATTTCCAGCCGCCATGTTGGGTTTTGCGCCATGGGCTAATGCCTTGCCATCATATGACGCGGCCTTATAGATGGGCGATACTGGGAAAACAACTCGAGCAGCTACTAGGGGTGGATATGAATGACAGTACCGTGGCCTCAGCCTCTGATGTGGCGCGTGCTTTGATTGTCTGGAGTGCAGATCCCAAGGCGGCGGCCCCAGTTGTAGAAGCTCTGGATCAGAGTTTTGAGCTGACCAGGCTGGAGAAGCTTTCGGATTTGTCTGAAACGCCCGGGGATTGGCCTGAGGCCAAGGTCCTGCTGCTATACCTGTCTCCGGTGGAGACGCTGTGCCGGGCGATGGAGCGCGGCTTGGAACCAAGCGTGGCGATGCGAAAATGGGAGATGGAGATCCGAGATCTTCTGACACTGAACCGGCGCAACCGGCGGCAGGTCCGGCTTCTGGACTTGGGGCAGGCGCGGGCCAACCCGGAAGCGTTCCGGGCATATTTCAAGTTGGATGAAGCGGTACTGGCAGAGGTGGCTCCATTACCGGCGCAGGACGAGATTTTCAAATTGATGGCACGGCACCTGCTGGCTGGCTATCTTGAGGTGAGGCGGCTTCTCGGGGAACTCGGGGCGGTTTCCGTGGACTTGACCGGCCAGGGCGATCAGGACGATGCCGCGCCTGATGCCGCCTTCCACGCCTATCGGGACTTGCGCCAGGCCCGGCAGGAGGCGGACCTCCTGTTGGAGCAGACATGTGTAGCCCAGGAGGAAATCGAAACCCTCAGTGCCAACCAGGGTGCCCTGCGCAGCCAGTTGGAAACCGCGCAGCAGGATAAGCAGAAGGCTCAGCAGGAAACCGATCTGTTGCTGTTGCAAATGCAGGCGGCCCAAAATGAACTAGAAGCGTTAAGCGCGGAGCTGCGGGGTGTGCAGGAGACTCTGGAAGCCGCGCGCCAGGATGCCCGCAAGGAGCAGCAGGAGGCCGAAACCTATCGGACCCAGTTGAGCACGGCGCAAGGTGAGCTGGAACGACAACGCCGCGATTGGAAAACCAGCCTAGACGATGCGCGCAAGGAGGGCCGCCTAGCCCGGCAGGAAGCCGAGTTGCTGCAGGCGCGCGCGCGTGCAGCGCAGGAGGAGTTGGACCTTCTTGTCCTGCGGCAACAGGGTCTGGAACAGGCTTTGGAAGAGGCCAAGGACAAGGCGCGGAGGGCGGCGGTCGAGACGGATTTCCTGCAGGCGCAGGGCCAACTGATGATGCATGAACTGGACGAGCTCGGCCAGGAGCGGGAGCAGCTCAAGCGGCGCCTTTTCCAGGTCGATCAGGGCATGGAAAGTTTGCAAAGCCAAGTGGCCGAGCTTGAGGCGGAACGGGCTGCGTTGAGGAAGCGGGCAGGGGAAAAGGATCGCAGCCTCGCGATGGCCGGCACAGAGATCCGGGATAGGGAACTGCGCCTCCGCCAGCTGACCGAGGATCTGGACCGTGTCGAGCGGGAGCGGGTCGAGATGGCCCGCCTGGCCGAGGAACGACAGCAGATGCTTCGGGACAAGGAGACCGAGATCGAGAAGCTGTTTGCCTCGAAATCCTTGCGCTTGACGGCGCCATTGCGGGCGATCCGCGCAATTTTCAGATGACCGGAGCAGAGTGAGGCAAATGTGCGGTTTGAGGCGCGAGTAATGAGGCAGGATTGGTTGTCGAATGTAGTTCGGCCGGCGGGAACCATTGTTCATATAGGCGCCGGGAACGGCGGGGATCTGCCAGACTACTTGGAAACCGGGGCGCGTGCAGTCCTGCTGGTAGAGACCCGGGCCGATGATGTCGCGGAGCTTGAACGGCTGGCGGCTGAGCGGCCGGAGGTTACGGTGGTCGAGGCCACCGTGTCGGCAGAGCCGGGCCTACGACCGTTCTACCAGACCAATTTTCCTGAATTGGACAGCTTTCGCCGGCCCCACGGGCTGAAGGAGCTGTTCCCGGGGTTGCGGGTTCTGTCCGAGGAACCGACCGCGCCCAAGGATCCTGCCGAGCTTGTTGCTGGGGTGGATCTGGCGGAGGGGCAGAGCAATCTTTTGGTTTTGGAAACGCCGGGGGAGAGCTTGGGTATCCTGCAGTCGCTGGGCGCGGCGGGCCTGTTGAATGGTTTCGACCTGGTGCGCCTGCGGGAGGGAAAGGAGCCCCTCTATGAAGGGGCGGCCCGGCTCGACGAGATTTCCGCCTATTTGTCCTACGCGGGGTTCACCGTGACTTTGGAAGCCAACCCGGAGGATCCGGACAGGCCGCACTTGCTGGCACAGCAGGACCGGGCGCGGCAGGAATTGCAGCGGGAGACCGAAGTGCTGCGCCAGTCTTTATCCGAGGCAATAGCTACGCTTCAGGAGCGGGACGAGAAAATCATGCATCTGAACGAGGCTGTGACCGAAGCGCAGCAGCAGGCGGCAGAGCGCGCCACTCAGATCGAGAACCTGACAGCGGCGCGAGACAGCGCGGCGCAGGAGGTCGAAACCTTGCGCAGCCAGTTGACCGAAGCGCAGCAGCAAGCGGCAGAGCGCGCCACTCAGATCAAGAACCTGACAGCGGCACGAGACAGCGCGGCGCAGGAGGCCGAAACCTTGCGCAGCCAGTTGGCTGGGGTACAGGCGGCGCAGGAAGGTCGCGTGGCCGCCGCACGCGACGAGATTATCAAGGCCGAAGGGCAGATCGGATTGATCCGGGATCTGCTGCTCCGGGGAGAGACATTGTGAAGGGCCAGGCCAAGCGATCGGCAGAGAAGGGCCGGAGCGCACCGCGCAAGAAAACGACACTAGTCGGACCGGATCTGCCCGCCCCGCGTCTCCCAGCCACCGCGCCGTCCTCGCAGCTACTGAACCGCAGCCGCACGGCTTGGGAGCTGGGGGATTGGACGGCGCTGGTCGCACTGGCCGACCGGGACTTGGAGCAGGACGATAATCGTGCCAAGCTGGCGCTGCTGGCCGCTGTCGGGCTAGCCCAGACAGGTCAGCTTGAGGAGGCCAGAATCTATGCACAGATGGCCCGGGACTGGGGCTGCCCGACAGCACTGATAGCGCGACTTCTCGCCGGTGGCGCACTGAATTCTCTGGGCCGGGCTGCGACGCTGACGGAGGATACTGATGCGGCACGCCGGTATTTCGAGGCTTCGATCAATACCGCCAATCCCGGCGCCGAAGCGGCACTTCTCGGGCAGGCTAGGGAAATCAATGAAATGATCGCGCTCGGCCTGCTGCCGGAGGCTGCCAAACTAATGCGACACTCGGTGCAGCAGATGAACGACCGACGGATAGTTGGTCAGGCTGAGGCTGAGATTTTTCGGTCTCAGGTCGAGGTGATCAATCATACGATAGCTTTGGCCCAGAAGCGGCACCAGCTGTCGGATCCGGCGGCCGCTGCCAGCCGATCTGGTGACGTGCCCCTCGAACAGCGGGCCGTTTCCCAGTTGGGTCAGGATTTGTGGGTGCTCGAGCAGACCGGATACAAAACCGGTGGGTTTTTTGTGGAATTTGGAGCCACGGATGGTGTCCTGCTGTCCAACACGCTGCTGTTGGAAACTGAGTTCGGCTGGAATGGGATTTGCGCGGAGCCCAACCCCGCCTTTTTGCGCAAGCTGCGCCGCAACCGGTCTTGTACCGTCGCACCGGATTGCATCATGGGGCAAAGCGGCCAGACCGTGGAATTCATCCTAGCTGACGAATTTGGCGGCATTGCCAAGTTCGCCGATAGTGATCAGCATGCAGCGCGCCGCGCGGCATTTCGCGAGAATGACAATGTAGTAACACTGCAATCGATCTCGCTGGATGACTTCCTGAAGAAGTATGATGCGCCACGAACCATCGACTATCTTAGCATTGATACCGAGGGCAGTGAGTACGATATCCTCAGCTCTTTTCCTTTCGAGGACTGGAATATCCGGCTGATGACGGTGGAGCACAATTTCACCCCGATGCGACAGAAAATCCGCGCATTGATGGAGCAGCACGGTTATGTCTGCACCGAAATGCAGTGGGATGACTGGTACACCAAGTCAGACGCTGCCTAAACCGGGCATATGCGGTTGCGGTGGCACCCGTTTCCCGTCAAATAGACTCCGGAATTCACCCCCATCCGATTGTTTGGAACGCATATGACGAAAACAGCTCTCATCACTGGTATCACCGGCCAAGACGGTTCCTATCTGGCCGAGTTTCTTCTCGCGAAGGGCTATGAGGTGCATGGTATCAAGCGACGGGCGTCGTTGTTCAATACCCAGCGCGTCGACCACATCTATGAGGATCCGCATACGAACCATGCGCATTTCCGGCTGCACTACGGAGATCTGACCGATACCTCGAACCTGACCCGGATCATCCAGGAAATTCAGCCCGACGAGGTCTATAACCTCGGCGCGCAGAGCCATGTCGCGGTTAGCTTCGAGGCCCCGGAATACACAGCTGATGTGGACGCGATCGGCACGCTGCGCCTGCTGGAGGCGATCCGCTTCCTCGGGCTGGAGAAGAAGACCCGCTTCTACCAGGCCTC
>NPIG01001440.1_pt1 | contig 12384 bp, 16 predicted proteins | sample 8637441 | NCBI WGS metagenome assembly NPIG01 (sample SAMN07420675, study PRJNA396082) | bioreactor metagenome | isolation source: sample BR6 brine-fed electro-methanogenic bioreactor BR | place: Japan: Kochi | collected 2016-06-14 | reverse complement strand
GCATGCCGTTGTCGCGGAAGAACTCGCCCATGGCGCACCCGGCGTAAGGCGCGATGTACTGCAGGGGCGCGGGGTCGGATGCCGACGCGGACACGACGATGGTGTAGTCCATGGCGCCGTTTTCTTTGAGGTCTTCCACAACGCGCGCGACGGTCGAGCGCTTCTGCCCGATGGCCACGTAGATGCAGATGACATCGGTGTTCTTCTGGTTGATAATGGTGTCGATGGCGACGGCGGTCTTACCGGTCTGGCGGTCGCCGATGATCAACTCGCGCTGCCCGCGGCCGATGGGCGTCATGGCGTCGATGGCCTTAAGCCCGGTCTGGAGCGGCTCCTTAACGGGCTGGCGCGCGACGATGCCGGGCGCGATGACCTCGACGGGATTGAACTGCTGCGAGTCAATGGGGCCGCGGCCGTCGATGGGTTGTCCGAGCGCGTTGACGACGCGCCCGATCATGGCGTCGCCGACGGGCACGGAGGTGATGCGCCCGGTGCGCTTGACGGTGTCGCCTTCGGCGATTTTTTCGTACTCGCCGAACAGCACCGCGCCGACGTTGTCTTCTTCGAGGTTCAGCACCATGCCCACGACACCGTGCGGGAAGTCGAGGAGCTCGCCGGCCATGGCCTTTTCGAGGCCGAAAATGCGCGCGATCCCGTCACCGGCCTGAATCACCGTACCGACTTCGGCGATCTCGACAGTCGACTCGTAATCGGCGATCTGCCGTTTGATGATTTCGGTGATCTCCGTCGCCTGAATCTTCATTCGCTCAATTCTCCTCTGAAAGCAGCGTGTCCCTCAGCCGATTGAGCCGGGTCCGCACGCTTCCGTCAATGACGGTGCTGCCCATACGCGCCACCACCCCGCCGAGAATGCTGGGGTCAACCTTGATGTCCATGTGGACGCGCTTGCCTGAGAACCTTTCGAGCACGCTTCCGAGGCGCTCCCGCTGGGTGTCATCCAGTTCCGCGGCGCTGCTCACGCGCGCGCTCATCCGGTTCAGTCGTTCGTCGACAATGCTCTCGAACACTTCCGCCACATCGGGAAGCGTGGCGATTCTGCCGCGGCGCAGGAGTACGTCCAGCAGACGCGCCACCTCTTTGGCGGCGCCCACGGCCTCGACCACCGCGCCCAGGACCCGGGCGCGGTCATTCACTTCTATCGCGGGATTGAGCATCACACTGCGGAAGTCGTGGTCTTCCTCGTAGATGCCGCACACCTCGCGCAAATGCTTCGCCGCCGCCTCCACCTGGGCGTCGTCTTCGACAGCCCGGCTGAGCCCCTTGGCGTATCTTTCGGCTATGAGGTAGTTCTTCATGATGAGCGCCTCTCAAGATCGCCCACAAACTGTTCGAAAATCGCCGCCTGCTGCTCGGGCGACCGGCGCGCCGCAAAGTCCTGTTTCAGCTTCTCCACCGCCTCGGTGACCAGTTCACGCTTCAGCAGCCTCGCTGCCGCGAGTTCTTCGCCGTGCTTGCGGTCCTCGATTTCCTGCTCCAGCATGCCGAGTGCGCGCTGGTTGTCTTCTTGGACCTGGGTGAGTTCCTTGTCAATGCGGGCATCTGTCTCGGCCTCGACGCGGTCGCGTTCGTTGGGCAGCTGGTCCAGCTTTTCCGCGGCCGCCGCGCGGCGGGTCTGGGCCTCTTCGCGGGCCTTGGCGGCCGATTCCATTTTCTCCCGCAACTCGGCAATCCGTTCGTCAACGAAGTTGAGCAGGGGGCGCGTGAGGAAGCGAATCGCGATAAGGGCGACCAGACCGGCATTGAAGAAGTCAAAGAGGAGCGTGTACCACCACCGGCGGTTCTGTTCCTGGATGAACTCCGGCCGGCTCGTGTACTGCTCGACGAACTGGGCCTTCTCGCGCATTTCGGGGTCGGCGGCGAGTTCCGGCCGCTGCATGTATTTCTGGAAGGCCTCGTCCTTGGCGACTTCCAGATAGTGGCTGTGCTCGGCCTTGTACTGTTCAAGGTACTCATTGGAAAAGCCGGCGGGGCCGAAGAGGAAGTTGATGGCCAGCCATACGGCCAGCGAAACGACCGCGGTGATGAGAAGAAAACGCTTCGCTGGGCTCATTGGGCGCCGCCCTCCAATCCAAGCCGGACCGCAATCTCCTTCGCCAGTGCCGCCGCCAGTTCCGGGTAATTCTTGCGCTGTTCGGCCAGTTGCCCGCGCGCGGCCTTGCGCGACTCGAGCACCGCCGCTTCACCACTGCGCTTGACCTGCTGCACCTGGGCGCTGTAGTCGTCTTGCGCTTTGCGCAGGGCTTTGTTGAGCCTGGCGCTCGCTTCGCGGTGCAGCACGCCCAGTTGCGCGGCGTACTCCTTCTCCAGCCGTTCCGCGTCGCGCGTTTGCTCGCGTGAGCGGGTGCGGTCCTGCTGCATCTGTTCGGTGCGGCTGTCCATGACCTGCAACAGCGGCCGGAACACAAAGCTGTTCATCAGCCACACGAAGAGCAGGAACAGTCCCACCTGGACGAGCAGAGTTAGATTGAGCGCTACCATAAGTCAGCCTCGCTTCGGCTTGCGTCCAGGCCTTAACTCAACACAAAGAGCATGAGGAGTGCCACGACCAGGGAGTAGATGCCGGTCGACTCCGAAACGGCCTGTCCAATGAGCATGGTGCGCGTGAGCAGGCCGGCCTGTTCCGGATTGCGGCCGATGGCTTCGCATGCCTTGCCGGCGGCGAACCCTTCACCGACGCCGGGTCCAATGGCGCCGAAACCCATGCAGATGCCCGCGCCCACAAAGGCGCCCGCGGTGAGAATGGTGTCCAGGAGCTGTTGATCCATCGCTCGACTTCCTTTCTTTCACGGGAGTGTTTACCCGTTGCTTCCGCTACTATTCCGCTCGGCGCGCCCGGCGCGCCGTGGCTTGCTAGATGTTCAAGACAAACAACAACAACAAGGAAATGATCAGCGCGTAAATGGCCGTGGACTGCGATACGGCCTGGCCGATCAGCATGGTGCGCAGGATGAGCGCATCGAGCCGGGGCCGCATGGCGGTAACGAAGCAGGCGTAATCCCCGGCGAAGCCGCTGCCGATGCCCGGTCCGACCCCGCCGAAGCCGACGGAAATGCCGGCGCCGAGGGTCATGGCGAAGGCCAGGAAGGCCGGGGCCGGCTCCGTGATACTGGCCAGGTCGCTCATGGCGAAAATCATGATAAATGCGACGAGCATGCCGAAGATGGCCGGGGTCTGGCAGACCGCCTGGCCGATCAGCATGGTACGCAGGGTGCTGGCCTGGTTGAGCGGCCACCGGGAGACGCCATCGACCGCGCCGCCGGCCACGGCGCCCGAGCCGATGCCGGGGCCGAGCGCGCCGGCGCCCATGGCGAGGCCGCCGCCCACGCAAATGCCGAAGGCCACCCAGCCCTCGCCGGGCATGCGCAGGAACAGCATGATAAGGGCGATGACGGTGGCGAAGATACTCGGGGACTGCGCCACGGCCTGGCCGATGATCATCGACGAGGTGACCGAGGTGGTGCGGCGCGGGTTGCGGGCCACGCCGTTACAGCCCATGCCGGCGGGCCAGCCGCAGCCGAGACCGCTGCCGAAGCAGCCGAATCCGATGCTGATGCCGGCCCCGAGCAGCGACGCGCACACCGTGGTGGGCTCGCCCGCCGGGCTGTAGAACAGAATGAGCAGGCCAATGACCAGCGCGAAAATCGACGGGCTGCCGCCCACGGCCTGGCCAATCAGCATGGTGCGCAGCATGTAGCTCTGCGTCTGCGGCTGGCGCATGATGCCTTCGTTGGCGTTGCCGGCCGCCACACCCATGCCGATAGCCGCACCGATGCCGCCAAAACCCAGCGCGATGCCCGCGCCGATGTAGCGGCCCAGTCCTATCCAGAGTTGCGGGTCGAGTTCCAACGTTTCTACCTATCCGCTTTGTTTGCCGGTTCCGCGCGGCACAGGCCCGGGCCGCCGGCAGCCGTTTTCAGCGCTACTACCCTACTTGATGGCCACCGCGATGTACGTCAGCGTCAACATGGTGAAGACGAAAGCCTGTACGGTGCCGACAAAGAAGATGAAGAACAAGTCGAGGCCCACGACGAGCCAACTGAAGTTGAACACCAGTGTGGACACCACCACGATGATGATGCTGCCACCGATGATGTTGCCGAAGAGACGGAACGAAATGGAGATAATCTTGGCCAGTTCGCCGATGACATTGAGCGGGAAGAAGAACAATGCCGAGGCTTTGCCGGCGATCATGGCGCCCGCACCCGCGCCTTCCTCCTGTTCCCAGAGGGGGCCGAGCAGTTCTTTGAAGTAACCGAGGCCGCCCTTCTCGCGGATGCCGCAGTAGGTGGCGATGCACATGCCCATGATGCCGAGGCCGAGGGTGCAGTTGATGTCGGCGGTAGGCTCTTCGAAGAGGCTGGTGGGCCAGAACCCCATGAAATTGGCGAGCAGCAGGAACATGAAAAGCGAGGCGATGAGGGGGAAGAACCTGCGATTGCGCTCTCTGGTCGGCAGTTCGAGGGACGAGCCGACGAGGTCGTCGAACATGCCGGTGAACATTTCGAGCATGTACTGGCCGCGCCCGGGCATGACGGCGAACCTACGTACCGCTAGGTAGGACAGGCCAAACAAAAGCGCCATGGCCACCACGGTATTGAAGACAGTGAGAATATTGAGTCCGCCCAGAGGGATTTCCGCGTTGGTACCCGGGATGAAGTACCAGATCTCTCGGTCGCCGATAGATTCCATAATCGCCCTACTTCTTCTCTGCCTTCAGGTCCCACCCGGTGAGGCCAAGCACAACGGCCGCCCCACGCACAATGAACAGGCCCACCACGGCGCTCAACCAACCCCGCACTGAGTCGGGCGCCATGTAGTGGGCGCGCATAATGACCAGCGCATACACGGCCAACTCGAGCAAGCGCCATGTTGGAGGCACGGAATATACAGCACGGTCGCCGCGCGTTGCAAGTTTCTCCAGACGGACCGCCGTGACCCAGAAAACAAGGGTTCCGGCGACCCCGCCCATGAGCAGGGCCTTGGCCACCACGGCATCAAAACGGTATGCGACAATGGCCGCCACAAAGGTCACGGCGACACTGATGCGCACGGCCAGAAGCCGGAATCGTCTCAAGGTTTCCACGGTGTCTCCCGCATGATTACCCGGTAGGCGCCGTACATGCCGGCGAAGACCCCGAGGAGAATTCCCGCAATCAGGCCGATGCCGCCGGTGCCGGCCAGGCGGTCGATGAGCGCGCCCGCGACCACGCCGCCCACAATCGGCACGGCCACGAGGAACCCGACCGTGCCCACCAGCCCGAGCGCGGTCAACGCGGTGAACTCGTTCTCCGGGACAGGGCTTTTCCTGTCCGTTTCGCGCTTGTGCTCTTGGCCGTTCATGGGGTACCCTCGGAGATTGGCGCGTAGCCTATCATTCAGGCGCGCGTGATGACAAGCGGCGGGGCTGAAGAATCGGCTGAAACGAAAATGCCGGGAGTCGAGTCAGAAGGGGTACCAAGGCGTGGCGTAAGGTACACCAAGACAAACGTGAAAGGAGAGATTTATGCGTAGAGTGATTATGGGATGCCTTTGTGCGGCGTTGGTTCTGAGTGCGGTTCCCGCGTTCGCGGCGGCGGGCCTTGCGGAGAATCCGGAACAGGCAATTGAAGAAATGGTCATGTTCCGGCTGATGCGCGAAGCGGAACTGGATGCCTACACGATGTCGGAAGTCCTGCAGGGCTATGCCGACTACCGTGCGGCGATGGACGCGCTTCAGGAACAGCGTGACGCGCTTGTGGCCGAGATTGAAGCCGCGGTCGCAGCCGGCGACAACGGCTACGAGCTGCGCCAGAAGGTCAGCGACCTGATGGACCTGGACCGCAAGATCCTGGACGGCAAGCAGACGGCGGTCGGCGAAGCGGGCACGGTGCTTGACGCCGCCACGCAGGCGAAGCTGTACCTTGTGGTGTCGAACTTCGACCAGGTGGCGGCCGACGTGCGCGCGGCGCTTGCCGGCGAAGCCGCTGCCGCCGCCCCCTGCCCGATGGCGGATGCCGCCGCGGCGCCCGCCGCTTCTCCCGAAGAGGAGATCATGGCCGGCGTGAAGCAGTTCACCGGCAAGCTTGGTGAAGGCGACATTGCCGCCGCGATGGCAGCGGTTGACCCCGAGTTCAGCCACTATGAATACGGGGACCGGGAAGGTTTGCAGATGTTCCTGGAACAGGCCAAGGAAATGGGCTATCTCGACGGTCTTGAAATCACGCTCGACGACGCGGAAGTCGAGATGGACGGCGACAAGGCCACCGTGTATCCGGTCGACATCGAGGGGAACTTCGGCTCCGCCACGCTCGAGTTCACCATCGAGAAGAAGGACGGGACCTGGGTGCTCACCGGCCTGGACGTTTACGGTATCTAAGCACGATTCACAATTCGTGACCTGTCAAGCGCTCTGGCGGCTTCCGGATTCGGGGGCCGCCAGGGTTCTATTTGGGCGCCTGCATGCCGTACGATACGCGGCATCAAGAACCGTCCGCACGGTGCTTTCGGACGGACCACCCGCGGGAGAGCAGTAATGACCCTCGACAGAATCAAGCTGGTGTTTCTTCGCCTGTGCATGCTGGTTGCCGGCTTTGCCGCGCTCTACGCGGCAGTTTATGCCGCGGGCATCTTTCTGGTGCCGCTGCTGAACGGTGCGGACCGCGCGCTCATTGCCGCGCTGAACCCCGACGACTACGTGCCGGGCGTTGACCAGTTCTTCCGCGCGCTGACGGACTACAGCATCTTCGGCATTGCTCTGCCGCTCATTTCCTGGATGGTTGCCTACGGCCTGTACCGCCTCATTCCCGTTCCCCGCGGCGTCTTCACTTTTCTGCTCGGCGTCGAGGCGANNTGCTGTTCCTGTGCACCTTCGGCGGAGCCATCGCGCTGTTTCACTTTCTGAGCGAGGACGGCATGCGCCGCTTCTCGCTTCTTTTCTGGCTTGTGTTGCTGTCGGCGCTTTCCACGGGGGTATTCGCCACGGACAAGATCAAGGCGTCGGTGGCGCGGCCGCGCCCGTTGAGCGGCCACAACGAGCCCTGGAACGAGGGGTTGCGCATTGTGCCGGACGAAGTGCTGCGCGGCAGCAACTCATTCCCGTCGGGGCACACGTCGGGCACGTTCTCGCTGCTGACACCGTTTTTCTGGTACGTGCGGGACCGGCGCGGCCGCGCTGGCATTCTGGGGTGGGGACTGCTGCAGGGGTTCTCGCGTATTTACACGGTGGCGCATTTCCCCTTTGACGTGCTCATGGGCGGCCTGCTCGGCTTTGGCGTGGGCACGCTGGTGTTCTTCACGCTCGGCGGGCCCGCACTGCGCGGACCGGCCGAGAAGGACGATGCTTCAGAGCGCGCCAGGACCTTGCAGACCCAGGCCGCCGGGTAGACGGCCGCGCACTCCCTCCGGGCGGTATCGCCGCCCGTTCTTCTACCGGAACCGGAACGCGTACAGGTCGGCGTCTTTCAACACGAAGCGCAGCCGCACCGGCGTGCCCGCGAGTTCCGCCAGTGTCTTGCCGTCTTTCCAGGGGGCGACACGTTCGAGGTCGTCGCCGAAGAGCTCCGGCGCGTCTTCCAGCGCAAAGCCATCGATGGCCGTGCCGTCCTCACGCTGCACCTCGATGCGGATGCTGCCCGCGGCGGAGGTGGAGAAGTTGAGTTCGAGCGCGCTGCCGTCGAAGACGATGGGCCTGGTCACGCATTCGCCGCCGGAGAAGGGCGCGTGCAGCGAAACGAACCCGTCGATGCGCAGCGTGAAGCGGCGCAGCTTGCTGCTGTCGCCGGTCCAGTAGCTCTCGGTCGCGTAGAGCGAGAGTTCGCGCGGCGCGTTCTCGATGGCCGATTCCGTTTCCACCACGTGCCAGGCAATGTAGTTGTCGCCGTAGGCCCAGTTCTCTGCGGTGCGCAGGCCCGGCCGCAGGAACGCATCGCTCCAGCGGTGGAAGGTCTGGCCGTCGCGGCTCGTCATCAACAATGCATCCGTAATGGCCATGCCGTAGCGGTCCCCGGCGCTGGAGCGCAGTCGCCGGTGCTGCGGTTCCGGCAAAGCTTCCATCGACGGCGACCAGCCGCGTTCCATGTACCGCGACGGGAAACCGATGAACAGGTGCGGCGCGCGGTAGTAGGGCTTGACCTGGTTGGTGTAGAGGGGTTGCACCGGCGCGCCGGGATAGGCCAGCCATTCCAACTCGGTCCAGGTCTTGAAGTCGGGCGAGGTGGCGGTCTTGATGCCGCGCACGCCGTCGGCGAAGGCGCGCACGTAGACGCGGTACTGGCCGCGCACCGTGTCCCAGAACGCGAGGTTCTGCGTGTCGAACGCGGCGTCGGTCAGAATCGGCGCCTCGAAGAGGAAGTCCCAGTGGATGCCGTCGCTCGACTGGAACGCGTACAGCCCGTGCGGGTCGCCGCCGTAGCCGACGGCCTTGTAGCGCGTCCCGGGCGGGCAATCGGGGTTCTCGTCGATAAAGGGCGTGAAATCGTGCGAGCCCTTGCCCATCCACACGATATTGTTCGCCTTCGAGCCTTCATATTCGAACAGGCCAAGTTCGGGCTTGCGCCAATGGATGCCGTCTTCACTTTCCGCGCAGCAGGCGAAGGTGTCGTGGGGCAGATTGAGCTTGCCCGCCTGCGGGTCGAGGTGCCACGCCTTGTAGTACATGCGGTACCTGTCGCCGTCGGCGAAGACCGTATGATAGCCCGTGCCGGAGCCCTCCCAGGGCGCGTCGTGCACCAGGACTACCTCGCGCGGCACGGGATGGTGCAGGCGCAGTTCGGCTTCGCCCTTCATGTCCTCGAACAGATAGTCATCGACGAGCAGTTCGCGGCGGCTGCCGATGTCAACGGGGTCCGCGCCGGCCGCGGCCAGCAGGGTCAGGCCCGCGACGAGGAAGGCTCCGGTCTTTCGCATGGTGTGTCTCCCGTGGTCTTGCGCGGTTCGGGGTCGAGCACCGCCTGCGGCAGTTCGCAGAACCGCTTGTGGTTGAACACCCACAGGGTAACAAATGCGAAGGCGCCGATGATATGCCAGGTGGCGTGCCACGGCAGGATGTAGGCGGTGACGTGGGAATTGCTGGCCGTGGCGAGCAGCATGCCCAGGAAGAACATGGAGAACACGGCATAGAGCAGCGGCCGGGCCGGCCGGGGGATGCGCCTGAGATTGACGAAGAACAGGGCCGCCACCACCCAGCAGTTGATGATGAGCGCCACCTCGCCGACCATGAAATGTCCGAACTGGCCGAAGGTCAGCAACGCGTTCTTCTCGGGCGCGAAGACCTCCCACAGGAGCCACGCCTCGACGCAGAGGTTGGCGGCGCTGGTGACGACGATGAACACCCTGCGCCGCGCGTGACGCATGAAATCGCCTGCCACGGCCAGTTGCATCGCCCAGGCAAGGAAGATGTTGCTGCCCGTGTCGAAGAAGCTGGCGAGCCGGTAACCCTCCATGCTGTGCAGCCAGACCGTGGGGATGCCGGTGAGCAGAATGCAGAAGTAGACGAAGACCCAGCGCCGCGGCTGCCGGCCCGCGAGCGCCACGAACAGCAGCGGCATGATGCCCGCCAGGCAGGTGCAATAGGAGGTGACGATGTTGGCGAGTTGCGCCTCGTGCTGATAACTCATGGAACTGCTCCGGTTATGTGTTTGGAAAGATGAATGCCACTGAAACCGGGCGTGAGGGTACCGAAGTGGCCGGCCGTGATACAACCCGGTCAGCGCAGGCCGAGCCGTTGCGCGACATCGGCGTAGCCGCTGTCCTCGGCGTAGAGGCGCTCGAAATCGCGGCGCGCCCGGCTGTGCTGGCCCAGCGCCTCGCAGACACAGCCCCGCTCGTAGCGCAATGCGCGCATCAGCGATTCGGGCCGGTCCTTGCGGCGGCGCAACGCGGCGGTGAGTGTGACGCGCGCGGCCTCGTCGAGGCCCAGTCCGCGCAAGGCGCGGGCGCGATAGAGCAACAGGGCAGCGTGAATAGCGCTCTCGTTCTCGACGTCCCCGGTGAAACCCACAACGCGCTGAAACAACCGCCGGTCGTTCGGGCGCGCCTCGAGGGCCAGTTCGACATACGACAGCCGCACAACGGCGTCGTCGGGTTCGAGCTTGTAGAGGCGTTGCAGGCAGGCCATGGCCTCGTCCCACTGTTCGAGCCCCTGATACGCCTCGACCAGCGCGAGCAACGCGCTGCGCAATTCAGGGCCGAGCAGCGCCTCAATTTCCGGCGTGATTTCCATGCGCAGCGTCAACTGCAGGCCATACTTGTCCACATGGCGGGTCAGTTGCCGATGGTTTTCGACGGCATGGGCCAGGTACCGGGCGGCATCGCGATGGCGGTCCATGCCCAGCGACAGCATGCCGGCCAGAAACGCCCCGTCGGCCAGATGCGCCGCCTGGGCGAACTGCCGCAACGCCGCGCGGGTATCGTCCGCCATGAGCGCCTTGCACCCCTCCACGAACGCCTTCTCCTCCGGCGGCGTCACCAGCCGCTGGAAGAACCCCAGGTCGAGCGGCTCTTCCGGCGGTGTCTGCGGTGCGGCCGGTTCCGCCGCGGGGGCCGGGGACCGCCCGCCGGAATGCCCCCCCGAGCCGGTGCCCACCTTGCGCGTGTAGAACAGGCCCGTGCCCGGCAAGCCGGCCGTGGCGCGCATGCCCGACGTGCCCACGGTGAACTTGCCCCCGCGCGGCCCGAACGACAACGAAGCGCCGCCCTTGCTCAGATTGAAGGTGAGACCCGGCGCGAGTTTCATCCGCCGGAAAAACCGCAGTGCCATGGCCGCTACTCCCCTGTTTGCCGCTACTGTTTTACATCATAGTACAGCCCTACAGCAAATTTTTCAATGTGGAAAAACCAGCTGAACCCAGTGGCACAAGTCAGCATCATCCCGATAAGCCACGCTGCCCCGAGGTTCCAGCGCTCCGCGCTTACCGGCACGGACCCTGCTCAGTTCTGCTGGATGCTGGTGATGAGCCACTGGCCGCGGCGTTTCTCGGCAATGAAGACCAGGGTGGCGTCGCCCGCGGGGGTCATGATACGCACGGGGGCGTAGCTGGCGCGCTGCTCCTGAAATGTCGTCATCGCGCGGGCCGTGTCCAAACTGATGCTGTCCAGTCCGTAGGTTTTGCTGATGGTTTGGATCAGGGCGCGAAGGGCGGTCTTGTTGAGTTCACCAGGTCCTCGGAAATCGTCGGCGACGGCCGTCATCAGCGTATCGACATCGCGCTCCTGGAATGCCCGCATGAGCGTGTACTGGAGGAGGTCGACCTGGTCTTCGTCACTCATGCCCTCGACAACGGCGATGCCTTCCCCTTCGCCGGGCGCCCAGACGCCCAGGAAATCGCGCAATACGATATGCACGGTGAAAGCTGCGAGGACGGCCCCGACGCACCCGCCCACGATGAGCACCTGGCGAACCGGAAGCTTCCTCTCCGGCCGGATACGGTAGGGGCCCAGAAAGACCGCCTTCCCTTCGTCATAGTTCCTGCGCTTTTCTTCAAGGTTCCCGATGCACTCTTCTATCTGGATATAGACGCGGTGCCATTCCGTGAGCGCTTTCTTGACGGCAACTTCGGACTGATTGAAGAGCGTTTCCAGACTCGCGACGCCGCCCAGGAAGTTGAGTGCCACGTCTTCGAATGATGCGCTTCCCTGCAGGCGGCTTTTCAGCACGGGAACGGTGCGGGCGATTGTGCTCTTCGTGCTGAGAAATTCCGATTCGAGGCGGCCGCGGTCCGCCTGGGCGCGGGGATAGCCCCGGATGAGTTGGTTGAGATGAATCCAGCCGCTATTGACAGACCGGCACAAGTCCAGCGTCTGGTCGAGGTACTCCACAGGTTTCTCGGGAGGACGGGACATGAGATGCAGTCTCCGGAGCGTGCAGTCTTGAGGCACCTTAGCACACGCCCAGGAATTGCACAAGCAAGAAGGGAAGCGCAGAGGGAACCGCGCAAGGATGCAAATGGTCGTTCACGCATGGGGATCTCAAGACAGAGGTCAAGACAGAGGTCTAATGGTACCCTCATTTTCTTGGTCAGGTGCAAAATCTAGATTCGCGTAAGGATGACCAGCATGGCCGCACACGTCTTCGCTTTCGAGCTCCACGGCGACGCCCCATTCCTCGAGCCGCATCACATCCGCGCAGCGCGCCTACAACGACAAGGGGTTGCCGAGGAGGTCGACCTCGTCGCCCGCGCCCAGCCCCTGGTTCGCCATCAGCCCCCAATCATCGCCGTACGCGCTGCCGCCAAGGTAGGCAATGTCGTTGTTGCTGAGGTCGATGTCCGTGAGATTGTACAACGGCTCGAGCGGGACCAGGTCGCTGATCTGGTTGCCGCTGAGGTTGAGTGTTTTCTTGAAATAAAGGGTGGCTGTCACTATTTATTCGCCTTCGCCCTCGCCTTC
>NPIG01000453.1_pt2 | contig 12390 bp, 8 predicted proteins | sample 8637441 | NCBI WGS metagenome assembly NPIG01 (sample SAMN07420675, study PRJNA396082) | bioreactor metagenome | isolation source: sample BR6 brine-fed electro-methanogenic bioreactor BR | place: Japan: Kochi | collected 2016-06-14 | reverse complement strand
CTGATAGATGCGCCGCTCGATAACCGCGTCGGCGCTCAATTCGCTTGGCGCGTAGAGGATCTGGAGCCCGCTCACCCCGGGCGGCGGGGTGGCCGCCTCGGCGCGGTTGCGCCCGCGCCCGTCGAAGACGATAACCGCCTGCTTGCCGGTGCCCACGCAGAAGATGGACACCTTGTCGACCAGCGCCTCTCGCGCCGCTTCGAAATCCTCTTGCGCGAGGGGGCGCAACAGGCTTGACTTGTGGATGACGTTGTAGCCGTCGATGTAGTAGAGGTCCGCCATGGTGGCTTCCTTGCTGGCGCGAAGCTCAGTCGTTGATGTACTCGCGGGGCACGCGCGGGCCTATGCCCGTGAGAATGTCGTAGGGAATCGTGTCGGCGCGGTGCGCCAGTTCTTCGACCGTGATACTCTCGTCGCCGTCCGTGCCGATGAGCGTGGCCACGTCTCCGCTGCTGACGTGCGGCAGCCGCGTCACGTCCACCACAATCTGGTCCATGCACACGCTGCCGCGCACCGGGCAGCGGCGCCCGGCGACAAGCACCTCGGCGCGGTTGGACAACGAATGCTTGTAGCCGTCCGCGTATCCCACGGGAAGCACAGCGGCCCGCATCGCCGCGGGCGTGGTGTAGGTGCGCCCGTAGCCTATGGTGGCGCCGGCGTCAAGTTCGCGCACCTGGGTCACCCGCGTTTCCCAGCGCAGCACCGGCCGGAGCAGGTTTGTCGCGGGCACGTTCTCCGTGGGCCACACGCCGTAGGTAATCAGTCCCGGACGCACCATGTCGAAAATGCTGTCCTGATAATTCACGATGGCGGCGCTGTTTGCCGCGTGCGCCATCTCGTAGGGAATGCCGAAACTGTTCAAAGACTTCAACAACTGCTTGAACGTTTTGATCTGGTTGTAGGTGAAGGCGTTCTCGAGTTTGTCGGCCACGGGGAAATGCGTCGCCACCCCTTCAATGTCGATGTGTGAAATGCGCGTGAGATATTGCAGGTCCTGCGCGGCGCTCTTCAGCGGGAAACCCTGCCGGCCCATGCCCGAATCGACCTTGCAATGCACAGGAACCACACGGTTGGCCCGGCGCGCCATTTCCCCCAACTGCTCCGTTGTGGCCACGTCGGACACCATCAGGCGCAGACCGTACTCGATCACCGCGCCCAACGCTTTCAGCTCGGGCTGCATAAACACCATGATGGGCGCTTCGACGCCCGCCTCGCGCAGCGTCACGGCCTCGTCGACATTGGCGACGCCGAGCATGCGCACCCCGTGCTCGACCGCTTGGCGCGCCATGGGCAGCAGGCCGTGGCCGTACGCGTTGGCCTTGACCACCGCGACAATGCCCGCGGCCTCGCCGACGAAACGCCGCACCACGTCCAGGTTGTGCGTGTACGCTCCCAGGTCGATGATGGCTCGCGATGGCGACATATTGCTCATAACTGTTCGTGAAGTCCCAGATTCTTCCAGTTGATGCGCGCGAACTGCACCCCCGAATAGACCGTGTAGAGGGCCACCAGGACCATGCACACATACGACGCCGTGGAAACGCCCCACTGCGCGGTGTGCCTCCAGTCCTCCCGCATCCAGTCAAAATGCCGTAACAACTGCAGGCAGGCCGCCAGCCACAGGAACGCGAGCACGTAGACCATCTGCAGCACCGCCTTGCGCTTGCCCCACTTGTTTGCCGGGATAACGGCGCCGTCCGCCGCCGCCAGCGCGCGCGCACCCGTAATGAGAAACTCGCGCGCGAAGATAATGACCACCGCCCAGCCGGGCAGCCGCAGCGACGGCACCTTCATCAGCATGATGAACCCCGCAGTCATCAGCACCTTGTCGGCCACGGGGTCCAGCAGTTGCCCGAAATTGGTGACAAGATTGCGCGCGCGCGCAATCCGCCCGTCGAAGTAGTCGGTCACCGTGGCGGCCACGAAAACGCCGAAAGCCACAAAATAGGTCACCGCGTGCTCGAAGGACATGAGCGCCACGAACAGGGCGGCGAGAATGCACCGGGTGACCGTGAGTTTGTTCGGGAGGTTCATAGCGGCTTCAATTCTAGCAGAAGAATGGTTCCACGTGCATTGCGCAATGCCATCCGGCATGGGTGCCGAAGCACCTGTCAGAAGTTCTCGTCAAAGAACTCGAGCCGGGGCGGTTCCGGCGTGTCTGCCTCGACACGAATGCCGCGTTCCTCGACAAAAGGCTGCACAATGGCCATGTAGGTCAGCCAGCCGAGCAGAAGCACGGCGCAGATGGCGCTCCAAGTGACCAGGTTCGCGCTCCAGGCCGGACGTTCCGTGCCGCTGAACGGCGCGCGCCAGGCCGCGCGCGGTTCAACTGTGCGGGCCTTGCCCGAACAGGTGCAGGCGCGAAACTGGCTCACAAAAGGTTCGGCGTCAAGCTCGAGGAACTCGCAGTAGCTTGCAAGGAAGCCGGCGGCATAGGCGGGCACGGGCAGATCCTCGAGTTGCCCGGATTCAAGCGCGGCGATGTACTGCACGGGCACGTGTATCTGTTGAAACACGTCCTGCCGCTCCAAACCGCGCTGCTCGCGAAGCTCACGAAGCTTGCCGCCTGGGAATTGGGCCTGTCTCATGCTACCTCGTCCTCCGGTGGTGTATCGATGAGGATCTCCCGGGCCTTGCTGCCTTCATGCGGCCCCACGATACCGCGCATCTCCATCATGTCGATGAGCCGCGCCGCCCGCGTGTACCCCACACGTAACCGCCGTTGCACCATTGAAATCGACGCCTGTTTCGTATCCAACACGACACGTATCGCCTCGTTGAGGAGCGGGTCCTCTTCGTCGGCGAATTCCTCGAACGATTCCTTGCCCTTTCCGAAGCTCTCGATCTCGTCCTTGTACTGCGGGGGCGCCTGCGTCTTCAGATAGCTGATGAGACTGCTCATCTCCTCATCGCTCACAAAGGCGCCCTGGAGCCGGTGGGGCTTCGCCTGCCCGGCCGGCAGGTACAGCATGTCGCCCGAACCCACCAGCCGCTCCGCCCCGATCTCATCGAGGATGCAGCGCGAATCCACCCGGGATGACACCTGGAACGAGATGCGCGCAGGGAAGTTCGCCTTGATCACGCCGGTCAACACATCCACCGACGGCCGCTGTGTGGCGATGATCAGATGAATTCCCACCGCGCGCGCCAACTGTGCCAGCCTTCCAATCGCGTCTTCCACTTCGGCACGCGCCAGCATCATCAAATCGGCCAACTCATCGATGATACAGACTATATACGGCAGTTTGCGAATCAGATGGACCGGGTCGGCGTCCTCCTCGCCTTCTCCGGGCTCCAACTCGATTTCTCCATTGTCCACACTCTCGTTGTACACTTCAATGTTGCGTGTGCGCAACTCCGCAAAAAGCCGGTACCGTTCTTCCATCTCCGTGATCAGCCAGGCAAGCGCGCTCGAGGCTTTCTTCGGGTCGACCACCACCGGCGTGATCAGGTGCGGAATATCGTTGAAAACGGATAATTCCACCATTTTCGGGTCGATCAGCATCAACTGCAGTTCGTCCGGCGTGTGCTGGAACAGCAGGCTCGCCAGCAGCGCCTTCACACAGACCGTCTTGCCCGAGCCGGTCGCGCCCGCCACCAGCAGGTGCGGCATGGCGGCCAGGTCCGCGATTTTGACCGTGCCGGCGATGTCTTTGCCCAGGGCCAGCTTCAGGTGGCCTTTGCCGCGCGTGAACGCGGGGCTTTCCAACAACTCCCGGATCAGCACCCCGTCGCGCTCCACGTTCGGCACTTCGATGCCCACCCGGCTCTTGCCGGGAATGGGCGCCTCCACGCGCACCCGGTGCGCCTTCAGGGCGAGCGCGATGTCGTCGGACAACNNCAGGAAGCGCGACACCTTGACGCCGGGCGCGGGCTGCAGTTCAAAGCGCGTGATGGTGGGGCCGCGGGTGATATCGGTCACCTTGGCCTCGATACCAAAAGTGTCGAGGGTGTCCTCGAGCAGCTTGCCCGTGGAGCGCAGCCGCTCGTCCAGATTCGGAATCACTTTGTGTTCCGGCTCGTCGAGCATCGTCACACTGGGCTTGCTGTAGGCCCGCGGATACTGGTAGTCCGGAGGCAGTTCCTCCGTTACCGTCGCCTTGCGGCGCGGCTTGCGGCGCAGCCGCCGGCGCGGCGTCGGGTCAGGCTCACCGTCTTCTTCCACGGCGCCGGGCAAGTCCTGTTGCTGGGGCGGCGTGTCGTCCAGCTCGGCTACGGCGCGCAACTGCGGAGTCTCGTTCTCCTGTATCGCCGCTGGCGGCGCGGGGGGTTCGGCGATCTCCGGCACCGCGTCGAAAGGCAACTCCATCTCCACCGGCTCTTTCCCGCGCTTCGTGCCCCGCACGTTCATCCGTTCCAGTTCGTCGTCAAAGTCCAGCTGCTCGACCTGTTTCGGGGCCGGAAGCGCGGCGGCCGCCTCCGCCTGCGCGCGCGCGATGCGCTCGGCCCGCGCGTCCGCGGCCTCGCGGCGGGAGCGCAGAAACGCGCGCACACCCTCGGCGAAAGCAAGGTTGCCGCGGAACAGGTGAATCAGGAAACGGCGCAGCACCATCAGCACGTGAACGAAAAGAAAGTCGGTGGCCAGCAGGATGCCGATGACCATCAGCGTGATGCCCACCACGTTGGCGCTGATTACGCCGAAGTAAGGCGTCAGGAACCGGTCGGCAAGGAAAGCGCCCACCAGACCTCCCGGCAACGGGTTAGAATTGCCCGCCGCCGCATCAAGCTGCAAGAGCGCCGCCACAGCGAAGAGCAGCACCACCATGCCCGCCATCCGGCTGAACAGCCGGTCAAGTGGACGGTGTGCCATCAGCATGAGGCCCCAGACAAACAACAGCCCGTAGAGCACGTGGGCGGCATCGCCGAATCCAATCGCCAGTACCCCCGCCACCACCGCGCCCGGCGCGCGGAACAGGTTCGGCACCTCCGCCATTCCATCCAGATAGCGCCGGTCCAGGCCCTGATGCTCGAATTCATCGGTTACCAGCGCGAAAAACAACAATGCCCCCAGACAGAGCACCGACATTCCGAGAATCTCGTAAATGTAGAGCCTCTCTGAGGCAGTTTTACTCCCCTTACTCACTTCGCATACTCCCGCACAGAAAGAATCGCTTCCATCGTAGTGCCCATGATAACAGAGAAAGCGGAATTATGCAACTAAATGTTGTGTCTTGTTTGTGGAGCGACAACTAAATGTGGGATGTCGCACCATATATCGCCCCGAAAAAGACGAAACCACTACGATTATACCATAAAATGTCTAATATTTGCCGGCATTGCGGTACTTGTGGGGCGCGCCATGCCCTAATGCAAGTTTTTCGTACTTTTTGACTGTGCCTGCAAACCACACATGGAGGCCGCCGTGCCCTGCCCTGACCGGCAAACGTCAAGAAGTGGTCGGGCGCTATCCACGCATAGACAGCGCCTCCGCGTTGCCCCATGCGCGCGCCTGCGTCGCCGTTTGACATCTTCAGTATTGCAGGCGTAGGCTTTACCGCTCGCTTGTGCCGTTGTCAGGAGTTCTGGGTCGCAGTACGGAATGGGGTCGTTGAGAATCCCCGGGGAGACAAGGGATGTATCGTCCGGAAATCAAGGTCTTGGATTGCACCATCCGCGATGGTGGATTGATGAACAAATGGGACTTCTCCAAAGAGATGGTCCGGGATGTGTTTGCGAAACTCGCGGAGGCGGGCCTCGATTATGTCGAACTGGGCTACCGTGCCGACAAAAAGATGTTCTCGCCCGACGAGTTCGGGCCATGGCGTTTCTGCGACGAGGAAGACTTGCGCGAAGTGGCCTTCGAGTGCGACACCAAGATATCGGTAATGTGCGACGTGGGCCGCACCGACTACGACACGTTCATCCCGGCAAGCGAATCGATCATCAAGATGTATCGCGTGGCCACCTATGTGAAGGACATCGACAAGGCCATTCACATGATCCGGCACCTGAAGGGCCTGGGCTACGAAGTCACGTGCAACATCATGGCGGTGTCGACAAACCTTGAACCCGACCTTGACGAGGCACTCGACCAGTTGGCGCAGACCAACGTGGACGTGGTCTATCTCGTGGACAGCTTCGGCTACTTTTATTCCGAGCAAATCCACTACCTCACGGACAAGTACATGCAGCGGCTGCCGGGCAAGACCTTGGGCATCCACTGCCACAACAACCAGCAGCTCGCCTTCGCCAACACCGTCGAAGGGATCATCAAGGGCATCAACTATGTCGATGGCTCCATCTACGGCATGGGCCGCGCGGCCGGCAACTGCACCACGGAACTGCTGCTCGGTTTCTTGAAGAACCCGAAATTCAATCTCGCGCCGGTGCTCGAACTTGCGGAGAAGTACTTCGCGCAATTGAAGAAGGATTTCCGCTGGGGCTATGAGCTGCCCTACATGATCACCGGCATCCTCAACAAGCACCCGCGGCCGGGCCTGGCTTTCGTCAACGAGGCTATCGGGGGCGACGACAAGAGCGTGGCCGACTTTTACCGCAAGATGATCGCGGTCGAAGATATCGACTGAGGCTGCGCCCGGGCTTCACCGGCCCCGCGGCCATTCCACCTCCTGCTCGAGCGGGAAGAGCGGGCTGGGTCGGTTCCGGTACGGAAACGCCTCCGGGCCGGCCTGCGTGACCCCCGGCGTATCGACGCAGATGGTGTGCCGTGCGACGGACTCGTAGGCGGCGCGGGGCGCGGTCACCCCTTTCACGATGATGGCCTGATAGGCGCCCGGGTCAATGCCCAGACTCAGCAGTTGCTGCAGGCTGGTGGGCATCACGCGACGGCTGTTCACGACAATGCTGTGGCCCTCGACGGTGTCGATGACCGCGGTGCGTCCCTGGTCGAATTGGCGCGTGCCGCCGTGGCGGGGTTCCGGTTCGATGAAGACGCCGTCGGAGACGGCGCGCACCCTGCCCGAAACGGAAACCGGCGCGCCGTGCCGCCGGTCGGTCTTGCCGCCCACTTCCAGGGATACCGTTGCACCCTCGCCCGCCCCGCCGCAGGCCGCCGCCGCCTCGGGGTCGTAGAGTACCGCCAGCACGGGCGCAATGTCGCGGCGCAGCAGCGCGCGCAGCAGAATGGTGGCGTCGCCGGGACCGCCGCCGCCGATGTTGTCGCCGCAGTCCATCAGGCAGACCGGCCCTTCAAACCCGGCCACGCGCCTGACGGCCTCCTCGACCCCGGGCAATTCAGCGTTGAGCGTGTGGCGGCGCGCAAAGACGAACTCGGCGAGGTGTTGCGCTTCGGCTTCGGCCAAGGCGCGGTCGCCGTCCGCCGCGACAATCACCGATGCGCCCATATGCGGCACATCTGCGTAGATGTAGCCGGGCGCAACCGAGACGGAGAGAATGCCGCGTTTTGCCGCGACACGGTCTGCCTCGGCGTACAACTCGGCCATGACGCCGGCGCCGGTGTATTGCTGCACAATGTGGATGAGCAGCGGCAGCTTGCGGTGCGCCTGCACGGGCCGTTCCTCACCGCGCAGCGCGCGCGCCAGCAAGCGCGCGCATTCGATACCCCGCTCGCGCTGGTCCACATGGGGATACGTGCGATAGGCGACAGTCGCGGTGGGGAGTTCCGCCATCGTTTGGGTGATGTTGGCGTGCATGTCGAGCGAGAGGATGAGCGGCAGGCCGGGGCCCACCGCCGCGCGCACCCGGCGCAGGGTCTCGCTGTCGGCACTGTCGTGCTCTTCGCTGACCATGGCCCCGTGCAGCGCGAGCAGAAGCCCGTCTAGTGGGCCGGCGCTGGCAACGGCGGACACGAGTTCACCGGCGAGCGCGTCGTAGGCCGCCGCCGTGAGCGGCCCCTTCGGAGTGGCGGAGGCAGCGAAGAGGGGGGCCATTTCGAGCCCTTCCCTTTCGCAACCCTCGATGAATCCTCCAAGTTCGTGGTGCGCTTCGCGCCAGACCGGAAGCAAGTCCGCGCCGCGGTGCAGAAAGGCTTCCTCGAAATGCCGCACTTCGGTGAGTGCCCCGGCGAATGTGTTGGATTCGTGCAGAAATCCCGCGATACCCACGCGCATGGTGGTCATCCTTCTTCCACGGCCAGCGCGCCGAGACTCTTGTCCGCGGCGGCGAGGGTTTCGGTAATGTCCGCCTCGGTGTGGGCGGTGCAGAGGAACCAGATGCCGAAGGCGGTGAACTGCACGCCGCCGTGGTGCAGGTCGCGCCAGAACCGATCGAGCAGCCTGGCGTCCGCCTGCCGCGCGGACCGGAAATCGGTGACCGCCACACCCTCCGGCACGAAGGACGTGGAGAACACGCCCGGCGCTCCGCGCAATTGCAGCGGCAGGCGGTGCGCCTCCGCCAGTTCCGCGAGCCCTCTCCACAGTGCGCGTCCGCGTGCGTGCGCCTGTTCGAGCAGCGCGCCCCCTTCCGCGGCGAGGGCGTCGAGCGCGGCCACGGTTCCCGCCATGGCAAGCGGGTTGGCGTTGTAGGTTCCGGCATGCACCGTCGGCCCCTCGCCGAAGAGCTTCATCAATGCCGCCTTGCCCGCCACCGCCGCCACGGCCACGCCACCGCCGAGCGCCTTCGCAAAGGTGGCGAGGTCCGGCGTGACGCCGTAGTACGCCTGCGCACCGCCCAAGGCCACGCGGAACCCCGTGATCACCTCGTCAAAAATGAGCACGGCCCCGTGCGCGTCACACAGGCGGCGCAGTGTTTCGAGGAACGCGCGGTCGGCGGGAATGAGTCCTGCGGCGCACGCGAAGGGGTCGCAGATGACCGCGGCAATCTCGTTTCCCCGCTCGGCGAACAGCGCCTCGACACGGGCGGCATCGTTCCACGGGCGCACAATGAGATTCGCCGCATCCGCCCCGGTTTGCCCCCGCGAGGCCGGGCGCATATGCGGCGCGTCCGGCGGGCCGAGTTCGTCGTCCCGGCGCGGGGGGCACCACGCAATGGTGTCGAGCCAGCCGTGATAGTGTCCCTCAAAACGCAGCACCTTCTCGCGTCCCGTGGCGGCGCGCGCCAGGCGCAGGGCGGCGTGCACCGCTTCCGAGCCGGTGGTGTTGAAGCGCACCATCTCCGCGCAGGGCACCAGTTCCGTAATGCGTTCGGCGGCGCGCACCTCGAGTTCGTTTTGGCCCGCATAGACCAGCCCGCGCCCCGCCTGTTCGCGAATCGCCTCGATGACCGTTTCGGGCGTGTGGCCGAGCAGCATCGGCCCCTGGCCGAGCACATAGTCGATGTATTCGTTCCCGTCGATGTCCCAGATGCGCCCGTCTTTGCCGTGCGTGTAAAACAGGGGGCCCGGTTCGGAATGGGCGCGCACGTTGCTGTTGATTCCGCCTGGGATGACCCGGCACGCGCGTGCGTGCCATTGAGCGCTCTTGTCATACTGCATCATTCTTCTTCCACGGGTTGCCCGAGCCAGAACGAGGCCGCCGCGGCGCCCCCGCCACCCAGCGCCATCAGCGCGCCGACGCCAATCGAAAGCGCGCCTTCGCCCACGCCCACTGTCAGCAACACGCCGCAGGACAGAATCAGGCCGAGCAGGCAGGTGGTCAGGCCGACCATGCGCAACGCCACGGCAGCATCTCCACCCGCCTCGAGGCCCACCTTTTCGGGCCCGCCGCGCAACCCTTCCAGAAACGTGTCAATGGCCTCACGCTTGGCCGGCGCGTTCGGACGAAGCATACTTCCCAGCACAAGTCCCGTCAGGGTGGGCAACAGGGTGAGCCAAGTGAGATACGGCACGGTGCGCAGGTAGTCGAACCCTTCGGCGTAGCTGGCGACGTAGGCGGCGACCCCGCAGGCCGCACCGAGGAAGAACCCCGTCAGCGCGCCGGCGTTCGAAGTGCGGCGCGTGAGCAGACCGGCGAGCATGGGCAAGGCCACGGGCGGCAGCAACCCGGCAAAGAGGCGCGCCATGTACTGCACGAGGTCTTCCAGAGTCTCCGCGCGCGCGAACAGGACCGCCAGCAGCATGGCCAGCAACCCGACAACGAGCGTTGACAGCCGCGCCACGAACACCAGCGCGCGGTCGGACACTTCTCGCAGGAACAGCCGCTTCACGATGTCGTTGGTGACCACGCTCGCCAGCGAGTTGTAGTCACTCGACAGCATCGACATGGTCGCCGAGAACATGGCCGCCATCAGGATCCCGAGCATGCCCGCGGGCAGCAGTTGCCGGCAGAGCATCGGGTAGACTTCATTGGCATCGGCCACCTCGGGCAGGAACACGCGGGCCGCGAAGGCGGGAAAGAAAAGCAGCGGCGGCGCGGCAATGGTCAGGGCGGCCACCAAGTAGCCGACCCAGCGCGCCTCGTGGTCGCTGCGCGCCGCGTAGTAGCGCTGCACATAGGGCCATTTGGTGGCGTAGGTCAGCGCGAGGATGACAGCGAAAGAGAGCAGCCACGGCCACGTGTAGGGGCCGGCGGTGACCCCCGGCGCGGGCGCGGCTTCCACGATTGCGCCAAGCCCACCCGCGGCACGCCAGGCCAGCGGCGCCAGCACCAGCACCGCCACGCCCATGACGATGAACTGGATGGTGTCGGTGATGAGCACTGCCCACAGTCCGCCGAGCAGGGTGTAGCTCAGCATAATGACCCCGCACACGGTGATCGCCCAGACGACGCCCGCGTCGCTCTGAAACCCCACACTTACCGCGACCATGGTGCCGATGACGAACAGTTTGAGCGCGTCGTCGAAGACAATCAGCGGAATGCCGAACCAACTGAAGCACTGGCGCAGCACGGGGCCGAAGCGGGTCTCGAGGTATTCCACCGGGCTGGTGGTGGCGGCGCGGCGCCAGCGCGATGCGAGAAACCAGGCGCTCAGCAGGCATCCCGGCACTGAGAACCACCAGATGGTCACCGCCACAAAGCCGTGCTGATACGCCAGTGCGGAGTACGACACAAACGTGAACGCGCTGAACGTCGTCATGTACAGCGAAATGCCCGCCAGCCACCACGGTACCTGCCGCCCGCCGCTGAAGAAATCGCGCAGGTTGCGCATGCGCCCGGCATAGAACAAGCCCACCCCGAGCAGCACCACAAAGAACCCGGCAATAATCGTGTAATCCGCTGTGGCCAGTCCGTGGTCCATGTGTGTCTCTCCCGTGCCGACGCGATTGCGCGGCGCCCCGCCGCACACCCGAGCATACTACAGCCGGGGGGGCCGCGTCAGGCGCGCCGGGGTCTTCCGGCGAGGCGGTGTTGGCGCCGCGCGAATCGAAATAAACCCCGTGCCGGGTATTCTGCTATGATCTGCATTGCAACACCAAGAAGGAGAAACATGAGATGAAGCGGTTCATGGTTCCGGCATGCCTGTTGTGCGCCGCCTGCGCCGGTCTGCCCGCGCAAGAGCGCCCCTGGTTCGAGCGATGCCTTGTCGGCATGGAGGTGGGCCCCACCGGCGCGCAATGGGGTTCCGACCCGAAAGACATTGGCTACTGCGCCCGGTTCTCCGGCAGCGATATCGTTGCGAAACAGGTCGAGGTCGGCTCGGAATACCTGGTCATCTGGGCAAGGGACGGGGAATGGGCGTACTATGATTCGGCACGCATGCCGAAATGTCCCGGACTCGGCGAGCGCGACCCCTTGCGCGAGGCGGTTGAGGCGGCGAAACCGCACAAGCTGCCGGTGATTGCCTATTGCGTGGTGCAGTCCGGCGGGCACGCGTTGCGCGCCCATCCTGAATTCGCGATGGTGGGTTCCGACGGCAATCCAATCCCCGGACGCGTCTGCCTTAACGGCCCTTACCGTGAGTTTATCAAGCAGTTGTTGGCTGAAATGCTGGACTATGGTGTTGACGGTTTCCATGTGGACATGGTCGACCAGGGTTTCGGGCCGCCCTATGGCTGCTGGTGCGGCGCGTGCAAGGCCCTGTTTGAGACGCGCTATGGCTGCGCCATGCCGGAAGGCGAGACCTGGGATGAAGGCTGGGACCGCATGCTCGAATTCCGGTACGACACAAGCGCCCACTTCGAGCGCGACATGCGCGCGTTCGTCCGCTCCCAACGCGAGGGAGTGTCGGTCGACTACAACTACCACGGCTACCCGCCGTTCTCGTTCGAAGTGGGCCAGCGGCCGGTGCAACACGCGCACATAGGCGATTTCGTGACCTGCGAAAGCGGCACATGGGGGTTTGGCGCGCTCAGTTCACCCCTGACCGCGGAGTTCGTGCGCGCCACCGGCCCGGCGCGCACCTACCAGGTTGTCATGCAGCGGGGCGTGCGCTTCTATCACGATCAGACCTGCCGGCCGCTCAACGATTTGCGCTGGGAAATGTTCTCACTGCTGGCGCACGGCGCGCAGGTGACCATTGTAGACAAGACGCCGTTCTCGGGCGCGCTGGACCCCGTGGCCTACGGACGCATCGCCGAGGTCTTCACCGAAGTCGCGCGAAAGCGCGCGCACTTCGGGCAGACACCGCTCTACG
>NPIG01000945.1_pt1 | contig 12402 bp, 12 predicted proteins | sample 8637441 | NCBI WGS metagenome assembly NPIG01 (sample SAMN07420675, study PRJNA396082) | bioreactor metagenome | isolation source: sample BR6 brine-fed electro-methanogenic bioreactor BR | place: Japan: Kochi | collected 2016-06-14 | reverse complement strand
GCCCAGCTTTGTATCATCTCGGCCCCCTCCAGCACCGGAAAGGCACGCCGCGCCGCGGCCCAGCTTCGGCCCAGAAGCCGCGCTTCGGGCTCCGGGTCTAGGATGCGGCAGGCCTCGAACGGCGTCACCTGGTCGGGGCGCCAGCGCCGCGCCTCGCGCGCCTCTTCGCCCCAGCGGCCGGACAGGCGGAACCGCAGGCTGGACCATTCGTGCAGCAGCGCCGGCAGGAAGGCGCGCGCCAGGCGAAAACTGTCGGGCACCAAATCGACGGTGTTCTCGGTGCCCGCGGCTACGGTGTAGCCGCCATCGGCGCGCTTGCGCAGGGCAAAGCCCGCGGCCCAAAGCGCCGTTTCCGGACCGCCCTCGACCGCAGAGGTGCGCATCACCGTGTTCAAAACCTTGAGCTGCGGCAGGGAAACCCCGGCATTGCCGGCAAACAGCCGCGACCATGCGCCCCCGGCCAGCACCACCGCGTCACAGGCCACGCGGCCCTGTTCGGTCACCACCCCGGCCACGCGCCCCGCGGCTGTCTCGACGCTGCGCACGGCGCAATTGGTCATCACCGTCGCGCCCTTGTCGCGCGCGGCCCCGGCAATGGCGGGGGCCGCCCATTGCGGCTCGGCCCGGCCGTCGCCCGGCGTATAGAGCGCGCCTTTCAACTCCATCCGGTGACCGGGCAACAGCGCGTCCAGTTCGGAGCCCGAAACCATCCGCGCCTCGACCTGATAGGGCGCGAGGTTCTCGGCCCAGCGCGCGCGCTGGTCACAGGATCTCGCGCTGTCCGAGGTGTAGAGAATGCCCGCCTTGCGATACCCCGTCCGACGGCCCGTGCGGGCCTCCAGCCCCTCCCAAAGGCGGATCGCCTCGATCATCAACGGGATCTCACGCGGGTCGCGCATCGACAGCCGCACCCAACCCCAATTGCGGCTGGATTGCTCGCCGCCGATCACGCCCTTTTCGCAGAGCAGGACGGAGAGGCCGCGCTCGGCCAGTTCCAGCGCGGTAGAGGCGCCGATAATGCCACCGCCGATCACCACGACATCGGCGCGGGCGGGCAGTTTCGTATCGGTGGCAACGGGGTCGAGTGTCGGTCCGGGCATGGCGCGACTATAGCTGCGGCGGCAGGCCGCGCATCAAGTTTTTCGCGGCCCCTGCGGCGCACCGTGCGGCCCCGGCGCGGCGGGCACCGGCAGCGGCGCCGAGGTGCGGCGCGGCTGCACCAGCGCCAGTCCAAGAACCATCACCGCCAGCGCCGCCCAGACCCAGAGCGAATGGCGCTCGCCGAAAATCACCATGCCCAACAGAACCCCGGTGCCGGTCACCACATAGCCCACCTGCGCGGCAAAGACCGGCCCGGCATGGCCGATCAGCCAGATGAAGCCGCCATAGGCCAGCAGGTGCAGCCCGGTGATGCCCAGCACCGCCCGTTCCGGCGGGCCAAGAACGGTAATGTCGAACCAGGCATTCGTGACGACCATCGTCGGCGCCAGCAGGATCAGCGCGCCCCAGCTCAGGCCGCACATGGTGGTATAGGGGCCGATGTCGCGCAAATCGGCCCGGGCGATCACCACGTTCTCGCCGGCATAGGACAGCGCAGTGATGATCGGCAGGATCAGCCAGGCGCCCTGCGCCGGGTCGGGCAGACTGCTGCCCGGCAGCACGATCATCGCCACAGCCGCCGCACCCAGCACAAGGCCGATCAGGCGGCGCGGCGATGGCCGCTCCAGCCCCATCGGCCAGGCCACCAGCAGCGTCATCATCGGCACCAGGGAAATCAGCATGACGTTGATCCCCACCGGCAGGTGCCGGTAGGCGGTGTAGGACAGGCTGTTGGGCAACGCCGTCCCCAGAAGCCCGCAGACCAGGAACAGCACCAGATACCGCCGGTCCAGCGGCAGCCGCCGCCGGCGCAGGATCAGGACCCCGGTCAGCAGAACCGCCGCGATCAGAGTGTTCCAGAAGGTGATGCCGATCGGGCTGTGCCCGGTCGAGACCGCCAGCTTGGACAGCGGCCCGGTCGATCCCCAGGCCAGCCCGACACCCATGACGGCGAGCCATAGCCGAAGGGCGGAGGGTGATGCGATCTGAAGGGCTGGATGATGCGCCACGGGTCAAAAACTCCTATACCGCCGATGGGAGCCCTTTTGACCAGTGCCAGTGGTATCCTCTGAATGCGCGGCTCGCGCCGCCAAGTCAAGCCCGGGACGAGTCAGGACGGGTCGCGCCAGCGGTTCACGATCGGATAGCGGCGGTCGAGCCAGAACGCCCGCTTGGTCAGCCGCGCGCCGGGGGCGGACTGGAACCGCTTGTATTCGCTGATGTAGAGCAGATGCTCGACCCGTTTCGCCGTGTCCCGGTCAAAGCCCGCCGCGACACAATCGGCGATCGAGCCGTCGCGGTCGACCAGGATATCCAGGATCGCGTCCAACTCGTCATATTCGGGCAGGCTGTTGCTGTCCTTCTGGTCGGGACGCAGCTCGGCGCTGGGGGGTTTGGTGATCACCCGCTCCGGGATCACCGCACCTCCCGGACCCTTCATCCAGGCGCGGTGGTTTTCGTTGCGCCAGCGGCAGGTCTCGAACACGCGGGTTTTGTACAGATCCTTGATCGGATTGTACCCCCCGGCCATGTCGCCGTAGATGGTGGCATAACCCACCGCAACCTCGGACTTGTTGCCGGTGGTCAGCAGCATTTCGCCGAACTTGTTCGACATCGCCATCAACAGCAGACCGCGCAGGCGCGACTGGATGTTTTCCTCGGTGATATCCGCCGCGCGCCCTTCGAACAGCGGCGCCAGCGTGTTGGTAATCGCCGCGCGCCCTTCGGAAATCGGCACGTAATCGTAGTGGCTACCCAGCGCCTTGGCCACCGCCTCGGCATCCTCCAGGCTCTCGGGGCTGGTGTATTCCGACGGCAGCATTACGCAGCGCACGTTTTCGGGCCCCAGCGCATCGGCGGCGATCACCGCCACCAGCGCGGAATCGATGCCGCCCGACAGGCCCAGCAGCACCTTGGAGAACCCCGATTTCGCCATGTAGTCGCCCAGCGCGGTGACCATCACGCGATAATCCTGCTCCCATTCAGAGGCATGGAAATGCTCCTCGCCCGGCAGGATGCGCCAGCCCTCGGGGCGGCGTTCCAGGTCGACATGGGTTATGGCCGCGTCGAACTGCGGCATCTGGAAGGCCAGCTCGCCGCCCGGGTTCAACCCGAAGCTGGCGCCGTCGAACACCTGGTCGTCCTGCCCGCCCACCATGTTGAGATAGATCACCGGCAGCCCGGTCTCGACGGTGCGGGCGACCATGTGATTGAGCCGGGTGTCATGCTTGCCCCGGAAATAGGGCGAGCCGTTGGGCACCAGCAGGAACTCCGCCCCGGTCTCGGCCAGGGTTTCGGAGACCTCCTCGTGCCAGGCATCCTCGCAGACCGGCGAACCGATGCGCACATCGCCCACCGAATAGGGCCCGCCCAGCGGACCGGGGGCAAAGGTGCGGCATTCGTCGAAGACCAACTCGTTGGGCAGCTCGTGCTTGAGCGCGGTATGGGCGATCTGCCCCCCCTTCAGCACGAAATAGGCGTTGTAAAGCGCCGCGCCCTCGACCCAGACCCCGCCGATGGCCAGCGCCGGGCCGTCGGCGCAATCGACGGCCAGCTTGCGCACCGCCTCGATCGCGGCGATCTGGAACGCCGGCTTCATCACCAGGTCCTGCGGATTGTAGCCAGCGATGAACATCTCGGGCAGCGCCACCAGATCGGCGCCGGCGTCGCGGCCTTTTTCCCAGGCCGCGCGGGCCTGTGCGGCATTTCCTTTCAGATCGCCCAAAACGGGGTTCAGCTGTGCCAGCGTCACGCGGAAACGGTCAGACATCCTGCCCTCGTGCCAAGTCCTGTTCACCGCCATTTAACAGATCGGGTGCCGAGGGAAAGCCTTCGCCGGCAAAAGACGTTGCTTGAAGCCGGCCCCTCGCCTAGTTTCTAATGGCTTCGCGGGGACGCCGCGGCACAAGGGGCAAGCAGGACTTCCGATGAAACATCTTGGTACGGCATTGGCGATTGCAACCGGTCTGGCACTGGCCGGACAGGCGGTGGCGCAGGACGGTCAGGTGCTGACCACCGAGGACGATATCGGCGGCGTCTACGAGGGCACCTTCCGCGGCGGGCTGCAGCATGGCACCGGCACCTACCGGTTGCCCAACGGCTATGAATACACCGGCGAATGGGTCGATGGCGAGATCCGGGGCCAGGGCGTGGCGCGGTTTCCCAACGGCTCGGTCTATGAGGGCGAGTTCGCCAAGGGCAAGCCGAACGGACTGGGCAAGATCACCTTTTCCGACGGCGGCACCTATGAGGGCGAATGGGTCGACGGGGTGATCAACGGTCAGGGCGTGGCGACCTATGCCAACGGGGTGCGCTATGAGGGCGGGTTCCAGAATGCCCAGCACCACGGCTTCGGCGTGATGACCAGCCCCGGCGGTTATGAATATCGCGGCGACTGGATCGACGGCGAGAAACAGGGCAAGGGCGTGATCACCTATCCCGATGGCGCCGTTTACGACGGCGAGATCGTCGCCGGACAGCGCCATGGCCAGGGCACGCTGACGATGCCCGACGGGCTGACCTATGTCGGCAACTGGGCCGATGGTCAGATCAGCGGCACCGGCACCCTGACACAGCCCAATGGCGATGTTTACGAGGGCGATCTGGTCGCCGGCCGGCGCGAAGGCATGGGCAAGGTGACCTATGCCAACGGCGATGTCTACACGGGCGAATTCGCCGACGACCGCCGCCACGGCCAGGGCACCTTCACCGGCGCCGACGGCTATGTCTACACCGGCTCCTGGGTGGCCGGGCAGATCGAGGGCCAGGGCCACGTCACCTATCCCGACGGGTCGGTCTACGAAGGGCAGTTCCGCGCCGACCTGGCCGACGGCGAGGGCAAGATCACCTACCCGGACGGATCGACCTACGAGGGCGAATGGGTGGCCGGGGTGATCGACGGCGAGGGCACCGCCACCTATGCCAACGGCATTACCTACAAGGGCGCGTTCAAGAACGCCAAGAACCACGGCTACGGCGTGATGAGTTATGCCGACGGCTACCGCTACGAGGGCGAATGGCAGGATGGCCAGCGCCACGGTCAGGGCACCGCCACCTATGCCGACGGGTCGGTCTACACGGGCCAGTTCGTCAACGGCCAGCGCCACGGCCAGGGCGAAATCGTGATGGCCGACGGGTTCCGGTACAAGGGCGAATGGTCCGAGGGCGAGATCAGCGGCCAGGGCGTGGCCACCTATGCCAACGGCGATGTCTACGAGGGCACCTTCAAGAACGGCAAGCGGCAGGGAGAGGGCACCATGCGCTATGCCACCGGCCAGGAGGCCAGCGGCACCTGGGAGAACGGCGCGCTGAGCGACGGCGGGTGACCTTCGGAGAGAAACCCGCCCGCTCAGGCTGTCCCCCCACCGCGAGACACAGGCCAAGAGAGCGCGGAGCTGTGCCAGCGCCGGACCGGGGGACGGCGCCTCCGACCGGCGAGCGGCGGTATTTTATGGCAGCCAAATACCTCGGCTATTGAGCGGAGCGCCCTCTGTAGCCAAAGCGCCGGCCCACGGGGCCGGTCCGGCGCTGGCACGGCGGGCCTGCGGCCCGCGTTTCCGTGCCACTGGCGCTTCGTGACGGATGGCGGAGCTCCCTACGACTGCCCCTCCTTCAGCTTGGTGATCTTCATCATCCGCATGATCATCTTTTCATAGAACGGCTCGCTCACCCCGCGGCGGACCTTGCGCATGAAGTACCACTCGAAGGCCAGCTTGGCCCAGTGCACCCAGCGGCCCTGGGCCGCCCAGTTGACGTTGCGCGGCGGGTTCTGCGGCATCGCCAGGAAGGCCGCCCCGCCATCGCCGAAATCGGCCAGGCAGAGCGCGTTCCAGGTGGGCTGCTCCTGCGGCGCCTTGCCCTGCATGATCAGCGGGATGTTGTGGGCGGTGGCGGTGACCATGGATTCGATCATGAACCCGGTCTTCGGCACGCCGGTGGGCACCGGGGTCGGTTCCTTCGGCGCGATGGCGATGCAGACGCCAATGCCGAAGATATTGGGATAGGTCGGGTTGCGCTGATGCTCGTCGACGATGACGAAGCCGCGCGGATTGACCAGCCCCTCGATCCCCATCAGCGCCGGAATGCCGCGGAACGCCGGCAGCAGCATCGAATAGGCGAAGGGGATCTCATGCTGCTTCTTGTCGTTGCCGTCCTCGTCGCATTCGGTGACATGGACCTTGTCGGCCTCGAACTTGTTGACCTTGGCATTGGTGATCCAGCGGATCGACCGTTCGCGCATGATGCTTTCCAGCATCCCCTTGGTGTCGCCCACCCCGCCCAGGCCGAGATGGCCGATATAGGGCTCAGGCGTGACGAAGGTCATCGGCACCTTGTCGCGGATCTTGCGCCGGCGCAGGTCGGTGTCGATGGTCATGGCGTATTCATAGGCCGGGCCGAAACAGGACGCCCCCTGCACCGCGCCCACCACGATGGGGCCGGGGTTGGCGCAGAACGCCTCCCACTTGTCGCCCGACTGCGCCGCATGTTCGATATGGCACACCGAATTGGTATAGGCATCGGGGCCGAACCCCTCGATCTCGTCAAAGGCCAGGTCGGGGCCGGTGGCGATCACCAGGTAATCGTAGGTGACCTCACGGCCGCTTTCCAAATGGATGGTGTTCGCCTTGGGGTCGAGCTTGACCGCCGCGTCGCAGATGAACTCGATCCCGCGCCGCGCCATCACCGGCGCCAGGTCGATGGTGATATCGTCCTGCTTGCGCCAACCGACCCCGGCCCAGGGGTTTGACGGGGTAAACTGAAAATAGGGCTTATTGGAAATCACGGTGATCTTGTCATCGCCGCCCAGCGTATCCTTGAGCTCATAGGCCTGGATCGTGCCGCCCAAGCCGGCCCCCAGAACAACCACATGCGCCATAACTGTCTTTCCTCCTGAATGTCGGCCGCATGTCCCCCGGTGCGACCAGCAAGTTGCGCCCTGCGGATCGGCGCGCGCTCCCTCCGATGCGGGCCGCCCCGGTCAGGACCGGAACGACCACACACGGGAAAGATGCCTCAGGAATTAACATAATCGAATGGCGTGCAATCTGACTTGGATCAAAAAGGACAAATCGGCCCATCGGCCCCCCCAAACCGATGGTCCGGGGGGCTGCCGCCCTATCCGGCCAGGGTCGCAAGCAACTCGTCAAGCCGCTCCAGCGTCGAGGTCAGCCCCGCCTCCATGCCCATGGCGACGACGGTTTCAAGATCTTCGGCAGAGGCATAGGTGACCACCGTCCGCACGATGGAATGCCCTGCGGCTTCGGTGAAACTGACATCCCACCGCGACCTTGGCAGATCCGGGTTCAGCGCGCCGGTTTCGTCGCAGAACCCATCGAAGGCGGAATAGCTGTCGATCGGATCTATCGTCTGGTAGTCGAGCCGCGCCCAGAATTCCTGCCCGCCCGGATCGACCATGGCATAGTGCCAATGCCCGCCCTCGCGGAACTCCATTGATTTGGTTTTCGTGGTGAAGGGTTTGGGCGCAAACCAGCGATCCAGCAGGTCGCTTTTCGTATAGCAGTCCCAGACCAATTGCCGTTTCGCGGCGAATTCCCGGGTGATGGTCATGGTGTGATTGTCCTTGTCGACAAGGAAATCGAATTGCAAATCAGCTTTCATTTTCTTCTCCGTTCAAAATCTCAAGCAAGTTGTCCAGATTGTCGTAGCGGCCCGCCCAGAGCGCGCGCTGTTCTTCGAACCAGCGCTCCGCCGCCGCCAGCTTCCGGCGCTTCAGCTGGCAGGTGCGCACCCGGCCCGATTTCTCCGACCCGATCAGACCCGAGGCCTCGAGTACGCCGATGTGCTTGAGGAAGGACGGCAGGGCCATGTCGAACGGCCTGGCCAGTTCACTCACCGAGGCCGGGCCGCGCGCAAGCCGCTGAACGACGGCCCGGCGGGTCGGATCGGCAAGCGCATGAAAGACGGAATCGAGGGCGGCAATATTGTTATCCATACGGCTAAGTATAGACACAGGCCAATAGTTATATCAATGGCTAACTATTCTCCGGGCGCCCGCGGGGCCCGCCCCTGCCCCGCGGGCGCGCGCAGGAAATCCATGCAGGCGGTCGTTTTGACTTTTCATCCGCCGACAACCGGGTATAGATTGCGCCGCATGACCAGCCAGGCGCATATCCCGACCCCGACCGCTTTCTGCGGCGTGTCGCTGCGTGGCCTACTGATCCTAACCCGCCTCTGAGCGTGCCATTCGGCGCGCCCGCTCAGAGGAGGATGCCTGCGCGCCATAGGCTTTAGGACAGATTTGGAAAGATACCGACATGACCACTGTACCCGAACAAGACCGCGTCTTGATCTTCGATACCACTTTGCGCGACGGCGAGCAGAGCCCCGGCGCCACCATGACCCATGACGAGAAGCTGGAGATCGCCGGCCTGCTCGACGAGATGGGCGTCGACATCATCGAGGCGGGTTTCCCGATTGCCTCGGAGGGCGATTTCAAGGCGGTGAGCGAGATCGCGGCAAACTCCAGGAACGCGGTGATCTGCGGCCTGGCCCGCGCCAATTTCGCCGATATCGACCGCTGCTGGGAGGCGGTGAAACACGCCGGGAAACCGCGTATCCACACCTTCATCGGCACCTCGCCGCTGCACCGTGCGATCCCGAACCTGACCATGGACGAGATGGCCCAGAAGATCCACGAAACGGTCAGCCACGCGCGCAACCTGTGCGACAACGTTCAGTGGTCGCCGATGGACGCCACCCGGACGGAATGGGATTACCTCTGCCGCGTGGTCGAGATCGCGATCAAGGCCGGGGCGACCACCATCAACATCCCCGACACCGTGGGTTATACCGCGCCGGAGGAAAGCGCATCGCTGATCCGGCGGCTGATCGAGACGGTGCCCGGCGCCGACCAGATCGTGTTCGCCACCCATTGTCACAACGACCTGGGCATGGCGACCGCCAACGCACTGGCTGCTGTCGCGGGCGGCGCACGGCAGATCGAATGCACCGTCAACGGGCTGGGCGAGCGCGCCGGCAACACCGCGCTGGAAGAGGTGGTGATGGCGCTCAAGGTGCGCCACGACATCATGCCCTGGACCACCGGCGTCGACAGCACCAAGATCATGCACATTTCGCGCCGGGTCTCGACGGTGTCGGGCTTCCCGGTGCAGTTCAACAAGGCGATCGTCGGCAAGAACGCCTTTGCCCATGAAAGCGGCATCCACCAGGACGGCGTGCTGAAGAATGCCGAAACCTTCGAGATCATGCGGCCCGAGGATGTGGGGCTGACCTCGTCGAACCTGGTGATGGGCAAACATTCCGGCCGCGCCGCGCTGCGCGACAAGCTCAAACAGCTTGGCTACGAGGTCGGCGACAACCAGCTCAAGGACATCTTCGTGCGGTTCAAGGAATTGGCCGACCGCAAGAAAGAGGTCTACGACGACGACATCATCGCATTGGTGGGCACCACGGTCGACCAGGCGGACGACCGGCTGCAGATCGTGTCGCTCAAGGTGCTCTGCGGCACCGGCGGCCCGGCCGAGGCGACGCTGGAGATGGAAATCGACGGCAAGGAGATGATCGCCACCGAACATGGCGACGGCCCGGTGGACGCCACCTTCAAGGCGGTGCGGGCGCTCTATCCCAACAAGGCGCGGCTGCAGCTTTACCAGGTGCACGCGGTAACCGAGGGCACCGACGCCCAGGCCACCGTCAGCGTGCGGCTGGAAGAGGATGGCGTGATCTCCACCGGCCAGTCCGCCGACACCGACACCGTCGTGGCCAGCGCCAAGGCCTATGTCAACGCGCTGAACCGCCTGCTGGTGCGCCGGGAAAAGGCCGGCCCCGGCGCGGATGCGCGCCAGGTTTCTTACAAGGACGCGGGCTAAACCCGCGCGGCCGGCGCGCCAGACAGGGCGTGCCGGCCTATCCCCGCCGCAGCATTCGCGCGGCCAGCCCCGGTGCCAGCCGGTGAATGCGCCGCAGCAGCGCAGTCTTCCCGACCCAGATCCGCGCCCGGCCCCTGCGCAGCCCGGCGATCACCTCGCCCGCGGCCTGCTCGGGCGTCAGCTTGCCGCGTCCGCGCCCGGCGGTCATCTCGGTCTCGACCAGCGCCATCACCACCTCGACCACCCGCACCCGGTTGCCATGGGTCTCGGCCTGATAGCGCAGCGCGGTGGTGAAGCTCTGCAAAGCGGCCTTGGTGGCGCAATAGACCGGGGCCGGTTCCTTGGGCACCAGCGCCAGCCCCGAGGTCACGTTCACCAGGATCCCCTCGGGCCGCGCGGCCAGATGCCGGATCAGCGCCCCGGACAGATGCAACGGCGCGGCAAGGTTCACTGCCAATTCGGTGACGATATCGTCACCGATCCGCGCCGGGTCCGCGGTGAAGAAATCGGTGATGACCTGCAGCCCGGCATTGTTGATCACCCCGTCCACCGGCGCCAACTCGCCGGTCAGGCGGGTGATCAAATCGGCCCGCGCCACCGGATCGGCGAGGTCGCAGGCCACGGGGATGTAATCCGCCCCGAACGCCTGCTCCATCTGCTGCAACGCCGTGGCATCGCGCGCGACGCCGATCACCTGTGCCCCCTCCGCGACCAATTGCCGGGTCAGGGCCAGACCAATCCCGCGCGTCGCGCCGGTCACCACGATCCGTTTTCCCTCAAGCTGCATTCTCGGCCTCCTCGAACCGGCGGAACCCGTCCTCATAGGCCGGGATGACATCGACGACCTGGAAATAGCCCTCGGTGATCAGCGGCGTGTCCCGCAACCGTTCCATTGCGAAATAGAAATCCTCGGGCCGCGCGGCGCTGACCATGGCGACGTCGCTGACCCGGCCATGAAACGCCTCGGCATCGAAATGACGAAGGGTGACGCCCGGGTGCGAAAACGCATGCTCCATGGCGGCCCCGGCGATCCGCGCCCGGTCGCCCCGGTCCAGTTTCAGCCAGCCGGGACTGGCCCAGAGCATCAAGAAAACGGTCATCTGCATCGCGGACTCCTCTGTGCTTGCCTCACCCAAAGAAATGTGAAGAAATGCTCACGTTCTCAACTCGCCTTTCCCGCGGGGGTGCTCCGATGGTGAATCGCCCAAGAAAAACAGCCCAACAGGCGCGGTCGCGCGCAACTCAGGCGGCCATTCTGGAGGCCGCCGCTCGCATTCTCGAATCGCGCGGCCGGCAGGCCGTCACGACCAACGAGATCGCCAGACGTGCGGGGGTGAGCATCGGCTCGCTCTACCAGTACTTTCCGAACAAACGGGCGATCCTGGCGACGCTGATCCGGGACAAGCGGGCCGAGTTGCTGGCGCAGATGCGCGACGCGCTGGACGCAACGGAAACGGAGCCCTCCGACCACGCCATCGACGCGCTGATTCGGGCCGGCCTGATGCACCAGTTCTCGCGCCCGGCCCTTGCGCTGGAGCTGGAGTATCTCGAACCGCAGCTGGAGATGGAACAGGAAACAGGCGCCCTGTCCGAGGCGATGGCACAGCTCATCCTCGACGCGATCCGGCGGCTGCGGCCCGATGCGGGGCCGACCGAGGCCCGCGACGTGGTCGCAATCGTCAAGGGGCTGCTCAACACAGCGGCGCTGTCGGGCGAGACCGGCGGTCCCGATCTGGTGGCGCGCTGTCGCCGCGCCGTTGTCGGATATTTGCGCCAGACGGCCTGAAACCCGGCCTCCCGGCCCGTCGGGCAGGCGGAAAGGCGCCTCCGGTCCGGAATCCGCCCTTTCCCGTATGCCCGCAGCCGCCTATAAGGCTGGGGTCCGTCTCCCGAGGAGTCGCGGACCAATGCGCAGTACTCTACAGGATCGCATATATATGTCGGTGTTTGGAAATTTCGGCGGCTTGTTCACCTCGGACATGGCCATTGACCTCGGCACGGCGAACACGCTGGTCTACGTCAAGGGGCGGGGCGTCATCCTGTCGGAGCCGTCTGTGGTCGCCTATCACGTCAAGGACGGCGTCAAGAAGGTGCTGGCCGTGGGCGAGGACGCCAAGCTGATGCTGGGCCGGACGCCGGGCAGCATCGAGGCGATCCGGCCGATGCGCGAAGGCGTGATCGCCGACTTCGACACCGCCGAGGAGATGATCAAGCACTTCATCCGCAAGGTGCACAAGCGCTCGACCTTCTCCAAGCCCAAGATCATCGTCTGCGTGCCCCATGGCGCCACCCCGGTCGAGAAGCGCGCGATCCGCCAATCGGTGCTGTCGGCGGGCGCCCGCCGCGCCGGGCTGATCGCCGAACCGATCGCGGCGGCCATCGGCGCGGGAATGCCGATCACCGACCCCACCGGCAACATGGTCGTCGATATCGGCGGCGGCACCACCGAGGTGGC
>NPIG01000561.1_pt3 | contig 12402 bp, 12 predicted proteins | sample 8637441 | NCBI WGS metagenome assembly NPIG01 (sample SAMN07420675, study PRJNA396082) | bioreactor metagenome | isolation source: sample BR6 brine-fed electro-methanogenic bioreactor BR | place: Japan: Kochi | collected 2016-06-14 | reverse complement strand
GAGGCCGGCAAACCTTTGGAAATCATGGACGTGAACCTGGACGGCCCGAAGGCGGGCGAGGTCCTGGTGGAAATCAAGGCCACCGGCATCTGTCACACGGATGAATTCACCCGCTCGGGCGCCGACCCGGAGGGGATCTTTCCCGCCATCCTCGGCCATGAGGGTGCGGGCGTCGTGCTGGAGGTCGGCGAGGGCGTGACCACGCTGAAGCCCGGCGATCACGTGATCCCGCTTTATACGCCCGAATGCCGCGAATGCCCGTCCTGCCTGAGCGGCAAGACCAACCTGTGCACCGCGATCCGCAACACCCAAGGCCAGGGCCTGATGCCCGACGGCACCACGCGGTTCTCGATGCTCGACGGCACGCCGATCTATCACTACATGGGCTGCTCGACCTTCGCCAATCACACCGTGATGCCCGAGATCGCGCTGGCCAAGGTGCGCGACGACGCGCCCTTCGACAAGATCTGCTACATCGGCTGCGGCGTCACCACCGGCATCGGCGCGGTGATCAACACCGCGGGCGTCGAGATCGGCGCGACCGCCGCCGTCTTCGGGCTGGGCGGCATCGGCCTCAACGTGATCCAGGGGCTGCGGATGGCGGGCGCCGACATGATCATCGGCGTGGACCTCAACGACGACAAGGCGGAGATGGCGAAGAAGTTCGGCATGACGCATTTCGTCAACCCCTCGAAGGTCGAGAACACGGTTCAGGCCATCGTCGAGCTGACCAAGCGCGGCGCCGACCAGATCGGCGGGGTGGATTACTCCTTCGACGCCACCGGCAACGTGAAGGTGATGCGCGATGCGCTGGAATGTTCGCACCGCGGCTGGGGCGTGTCGGTGATCATCGGCGTGGCGCCGGCGGGGGCGGAGATTTCGACCCGCCCGTTCCAGCTGGTCACCGGCCGGGTCTGGAAAGGCACCGCCTTCGGCGGCGCCAAGGGGCGCACGGACGTGCCGAAATTCGTCGACTGGTACATGGACGGCAAGATCGAGATCGACCCGATGATCACCCACAAGCTGACGCTGGATCAGATCAACGAGGGCTTCGAGCTGATGCACGCGGGCAAGTCGATCCGCGCCGTGGTGGAATATTGAAAAGAGACTGCGCCGGCCCTTCCGGGCCGGCGCGCCACAGGACAAGAGACAAATGAGCGACGTGACGATCCGGCCCGCCACGCGGGCGGATGACGATGCGATCTGGGCGATGCTGGAGCCGGTGATCCGCGGCGGCGAGACCTATGCCCTGCCCCGCGACATGAGCCGCGCGGACGCGCTCGCCTATTGGTTTTCGCCGGAAAAGACCGTGCTGCTGGCCGAGGCCGGGGACGAGCCGCTGGGCACCTATTACCTGCGGCCCAACGCCATGGGCGGGGGCGATCACGTCTGCAACTGCGGCTATATCACCGCGCCGGCGGCGCAGGGTCGCGGCATCGCGCGCACCATGCTGGCGGAGTCGCTGGACCGCGCGCGCGAGGCCGGGTTCCGCGCCATGCAGTATAATTTCGTGATCTCCACCAACACCCGCGCCATCGACACCTGGCAACGCGCGGGGTTCGACGTGGTGGGCCGGTTGCCCGGCGCCTACCGTCACCCGACCGAAGGCTATGTCGACGCACTGGTGATGTTCCGCGCGCTCTGATCCATTGCGCTGCGCGCCCGGATCGTACAATTTTAGGCTCAAATTGGGGAGTTTTCGCCGATGGCCGAAAAGCCGCACACACCGCTGCTCGCGGTGCTGATCGACGCCGACAATATCTCGGCCAAATTCGCCGAGGCGATCTTTGAAGAGATTGCCTCGTTCGGCGAGGCCAGCATTCGTCGGATCTACGGCGATTTCTCCGGCGGCGCGCCGCAGGGCTGGTCCAAGGACAAGTTGGCGTCGCTGGCGATCGTGCCGCATCAGCAGTTCGCCAATACCACCGGCAAGAATGCCAGCGACATCGCGCTGGTGATCGACGCGATGGACATCCTGCATTCGGGCCGCTTCGACGGCTTCGTGCTGATCTCGTCGGACAGCGATTTCACCCGGCTGGCGAGCCGCATCCGCGAGCAGGGGCTCGATGTCTACGGTATGGGCATGCGCAAGACGCCAGCGGCCTTCGTCAAGGCGTGCAAACGGTTCATCTATGTCGAGAACCTGATGCAAGAGCCCCAGAAGCCCAAGGCCAAGAGCGCCGCGAAACCCATCGAAAGCAGCGAGGCCCCAGCCGAACTGGAGGATCCCACCAAGCTGGTGATCCGCGCCATGGACGCGATCGACCAGGAGGACGAGTGGTATTCGCTGGGCCAGATCGGTCAGTTCATCACCGCCGCCAACCCCGATTTCGACACCCGCAGCTATGGCAAGAAGAAGCTTTCCGACCTGATCCGGGAACTGAAACGCTTCGAAACCAAGGTCGGCGAGGGCAACCAGTTGCTGGTGCGGCGCGTCGACTGATCCTGGTCAGGTGCCGTAGCGCGCCAGGAACATCTCGACCGCGTGGTGCACCACCTCGTCCGTTTCGGCATCCGAGAATTCAGTCTGGATGCCGAACACGGCACGGGTCCAAAGCTTGACCTTGCACAGTTCCAGGAACTGCTCGGCGGCCATCGGAAGATCGTCGATCATCAATTCCCCGCGCTCGACCGCGCAGGTCAGGTATTCGGCGAGGCGGTCGCGCCCCATTTCCGGCCCGCTGGCGTAAAAGGCGCGGCCCAGTTCCGGGAACCGTTCGCGTTCGGCCACGCAGATGCGGAATACCTGCTGCGAGAAATCAGACAGCAGGAACCGGACCAGGTGCCGCCCGGTCACGGTCAGAACCTCGCGCACAGGGCGCGAATCCTCAATTTGCGCCAGCGCCTGCTCGGCCATCAGGTTGCATTCGGTGTTCGCCACCTCCATGAACAGCAGCCGCTTGTCGGGGAAGTAACTGTACAGCGTCGCCTTGGAGACCCCCGCCGCCCGCGCGATATCATCGACGCTGGCGCCCTCGAAGCCGTCGGCCATGAACACCTCGCGCGCGCCGGCAAGCACCTGGGCGAACTTGCGCCCGGTTCTGACGATATCGGAAACCTCGCCCATTGATCCCTCCGTTTGGCGCCCCTTTACGTATTATAAACCGCTCGGTTCAGTTGCAACATGCCCGCGACGTCAGGGCCTTGCACATATCACGGGCCCGGAATATTTAGAACCGGTCTAAAACGAGGCGGTGACATGCAGTTTCTCGCGCGCAAGCGTTTTCGCGATCTGAGCGAACAGGAAATCCTTGCCCTGGCGATTTCGTCCGAGGAGGACGACGCGCGCATTTATCGCGGCTATGCCGAGCGGCTGCGCGCGGATTACCCGGCCACCGCCAAGATGTTCGACGGCATGGCCGAGGAAGAGGACGAGCATCGCGCCCTGCTGATCGAGGCGCACAAGCGGCGGTTCGGCGACACAATCCCGCTGATCCGGCGCGAACATGTGGCCGGCTATTACGCGCGCCGGCCGATCTGGCTGGTGGAAAATCTCGGCATCGAACGTATCCGCGAAGAGGCCGAAATGATGGAGCGCGACGCCGAGCGCTTCTATCTGGCCGCGGCCAAGAACAGCACGGACGCCGAAACGCGCAAGCTGTTGGGCGATCTGGCCGCCGCCGAGGCGGGCCATCAGGACACCGCGCAGGAACTGGCCGAGGCGCATCTCGACCCCGATGCCCGCAGCACCGAAGAGGCCACCGCGCATCGCCAGTTCGTGCTGACCTGGGTGCAGCCGGGGCTTGCGGGGCTGATGGACGGGTCGGTTTCGACGCTGGCGCCGATCTTTGCCACCGCCTTTGCCACCCAGGATTCCTGGACCACTTTCCTGGTCGGCGTCGCCGCCTCGGTCGGGGCCGGTATCTCGATGGGCTTTACCGAGGCCGCCTCGGACGATGGCGAGATTTCCGGGCGCGGCTCGCCGATCAAACGCGGCATCGCCGCAGGCGTGATGACCACGCTGGGCGGGCTGGGTCATGCGATGCCCTATCTGATCCCCGCATTCTGGACCGCCACGGTCATCGCCGGGATCATCGTGTTCTTCGAGCTTTGGGCGATTGCCTGGATCCAGAACAAATACATGGAAACGCCGTTCTTCCGCGCCGCGTTCCAGGTGGTTCTGGGCGGCGCGCTGGTTCTGGCGGCGGGTGTTCTGATCGGCAGCGGCTAGGGGCGCTTGCAGCCCCCCACGCCAGCGGTTACCGATGCGCCATGGTCGAGATCTTCATCAGAACCCTGCCTTTCTTCGCGATCATCGGCCTGGGCTATTGGGCCGGGCGCAGCCGCTTTTTCAGCGAGGAGGCGACCTCCTATCTGACCAAGTTCGTGTTCTATTTCGCGCTCTCGGCGATGATCTTCCGCTTTGCCGCGAACCTGTCCTTTGCCGAGGTGTTCAACGGGCGTCTTGTGCTGGGCTACCTCTGGGGCACGGCCTTTGGCTATGGCATCGTGACGGCCATCGCCTTCCTGCGCGGGCTTGACGTGCCCACGGCGGCGATCGAGGCGCAATGCGGGGTGATCGGCAACGTCGGGTTCCTGGGCTTGCCGATGCTGGCAATGCTGTTCGGCGAGGCGGCGATCGGGCCGGTGATGCTGGTGCTGACCACCGACCTTGTGGTGTTCTCGTCGCTGATCGTGATGCTGATCAACGGCGGCCGCGATGGGCGGCTGAAACTGTCGACGCTGCGGCTGATGGGGATGGGGCTGGTGCGCAACCCGATGATCGTGTCGATCGTGCTTGGCATGCTGTGGTCGGCGCTGGCGCTGCCGGTGCCCGGGCCGATGAACGATTTCCTGACCATCCTCGGCGGGGCGGCGACCCCGGGCGCACTGTTCGCCATCGGCGCATCGCTGGCCAGCAAATCGGCGGAACGGGTGCAGGTCGCGGCCTGGCTTTCGGTGTCGAAACTGGTGCTGCACCCGGCTTTGGTGGCGATCGGGGTGCTGGTGCTGTTCCCGCTCGATGCCTTCTCGGCCTCGGTGGTGATCGCCTCAGCGGCGCTGCCGGTGGCGGGCAACGTCTATATGCTGGCGCAGCATTATGGGGTGGCGCCGCACCGGGTGTCGGCGGCGATCCTGCTGTCGACGGCGGTCAGCATTCTGACCGTTCCGGTGGTGATTGCCTGGGTCAGCGGCGGCTGATCCCCGACGCCTGCATTCCGCGAAAAATGCCCCATCGGCGGCGGTCGCCCTTTACCCATCGGCCCCGGCCCGGTAGCCAGAAGCAAACCGAAACGGGAGCGCACGATCATGGAAACCCTGTCCGAAAATGCCGCCTTCGGCGGCGTGCAAGGCGTCTACAAACACGCCTCTGACGCCTGCAACTGCGACATGACCTTTGGCCTGTTCCTGCCCGAAGAGGCGCGGGACGGCCCGGTGCCGGTGTTGTGGTATCTCTCGGGTCTGACCTGCACCCATGAGAACGCCATGACCAAGGCGGGCGCGCAGGCCTGGGCGGCCGAGCACGGCATCGCGCTGGTCTTCCCCGACACCAGCCCGCGGGGCGAGGGCGTGGCAGATGACCCGGCCTATGACCTGGGCCAGGGCGCGGGGTTCTACGTCAACGCAACGCAAGAGCCCTGGGCGCCGCATTTCCGGATGTGGGATTACGTCGCCGAGGAACTGCCGCGCCTGATCGACGCCAATTTCGCCATCGACCCGGAGCGGCAGGCGATCACCGGCCATTCGATGGGCGGGCACGGCGCGCTGACGCTGGCGATGAACCTGCCGGGCCGCTACCGCTCGGTCTCGGCCTTCGCGCCGATCGCCAACCCCAGCGCCAGCGATTGGGGCCGCAAGCAACTCACCGCCTATCTGGGCGCGGACGAGGCCGGCTGGGCGCGCCATGACGCGGCGCGGATGATGCGCGAGGCGGGGTTCGACGGCCCCGTGCTGATCGACCAGGGGAGCGCGGACCAGTTTCTCGACCTGCTCAAGCCCGAAACGCTGGCCCAGGCCATCGCGGAGCGGCGGCAGGAGGCCACCTTCCGGATGCAGAAGGGCTATGACCACAGCTATTTCTTCGTCTCCTCCTTCATGGAGGATCACGTCGAGTTCCACGCCCGCGCGCTCTGGGCCTGAGCGGTTTGGGCGCGCTTTACATCGACGCCGACGCCTGCCCGGTGAAAGCCGAGGCCGAGCGGGTGGCGACGCGGCACGGGTTGCGGATGTTCGTGGTTTCGAACGGCGGGCTGCGCCCCTCGGCCAACCCGCTGGTGGAAACGGTGATCGTGGCCGAGGGCGCGGACGAGGCCGACAAGTGGATCGCGGAACGCTGCGGGCCGGGCGACGTGGTGGTGACCGGGGACATCCCGCTGGCCGCGAAATGCGTCGCGGCGGGCGCGCGGGTGCTGCGCCATAACGGCGAGGCGTTCACGGCGGAAAATATCGGCCAGCAGCTGGCGATGCGCGACCTGATGGCGGATCTGCGCGCGGCCAATCCGCTGGGCGCGGGCGGCGGCGGCAAGGCCTTTACAAAGGCCGACCGCTCCCGTTTCTTGGACGCGCTGGAGCGCGAGATCCGGGCCGCGGCCCGCGCCGGGTGAGCGCCGGGTTTGCGCGCAGAACGCGACCGGGATACATCGGATTTCCTTGACCCGAGGGGAACAGAGCATGCAGCCACAGGCAGTGGTTTTCGATATCGGCAATGTGCTGATCGAGTGGGATCCGGCGCGCTTCTTCGACCGCGAGATCGGGCAAGCGCGCCGCCGCGCCCTGTTCGCCGAGGTGGACCTGGCCGGCATGAACGACCGGGTCGACGCCGGCGCCCATTTCACCGAGAGCGTTTATACCCTGGCCGAGCTGCATCCGGCCTGGCGCGACGAGATCCGCATGTGGCATGACCGCTGGATCGAGATGGCCTCGCCCGAGATCCCGCAGTCGGTGCGAACGCTGCGGGCGCTGCGGGCCAAGGGCATCCCGGTCTTCGCGCTGAGCAACTTCGGCGTGCAGACCTTCGACGACATCGCCCGCCCGCATTACCCGTTCCTGTCGGAGTTCGACCGCGCCTATATCTCGGGGCATCTGAAGGTGATGAAGCCCGAACCCGAGATCTACGCGCGGCTGGAAACCGATAGCGGCGTCGCGCCGGGCGCGTTGCTGTTCACCGACGACCGCCAGGACAATATCGACATGGCCGCCCGGCGCGGCTGGCAAACCCATCTGTTCACCGGCCCGCAGGGCTGGGCCGCGCGCCTGGTCGCGGCCGGGCTGTTGACCGAGGAGGAGGCGCAATGAGCACCACGATCCCCATCATCCCCTTTGACGAGGGCGAGAAGCTGCTCGACTGGCTGGAGCTGACCCAGGCGCTGGCCGACGGTCATACCCTGCCCAAGGCCGAGATCGCCGACAGCTTCCTTTACCGCGATCCCGACACGCTGTTGTCGCGGGCGGCCTGGATCGACGGGCTGGGCAGCCTGGTCAAGACCGCCACCGTGTTTCCGCGCAACCCCGAGCACGGGCAGCCGATGGTCAACGGCGGGGTGAACCTCTATTCCGACCTCGACGGCACGCTGGAGGCGCTGGTGGATTTCCACCTGGTGACCAAGTGGAAGACCGCCGGCGACAGCCTGCTGGCCGCGCGCCGGCTGGCCCGCCCGGACAGCGAGCGGATCCTGATCTGCGGCGCCGGCACCGTGGGCCGGTCGCTGTGCGAATCCTTTGCCGAGGCCTTTCCCAAGGCGAAAATCTCGATCTGGAACCGCACCCTGTCGAAGGCCGAGGCGCTGGCGCAGGCGATCGGCACCGTCGATGTCGCCCCTGATCTGGAGGCGGCGGTGCGCGCCTCGGACATCGTGGTGACCGCCACGATGTCGTCGGAGCCGGTGATCAAGGGCGCGTGGCTGCACCCCGGCCAACACCTGAACCTGATCGGCGCCTATCGGCCCGACATGCGCGAGGCCGACGATGAGGCGATGACGCGCGCGAAGATTTATGTCGACAGCCGCGACACCACCATCGGCCATATCGGCGAGATCCAGATCCCGCTGGACACCGGCGTGATCACCGAGGCCGATATCCTGGCGGACTTCTACCAGCTCGACGCTTTCGAAACCGGCGGCGCGGATGAGATCACGCTGTTCAAGAACGGCGGCGGCGCGCATCTGGACCTGATGACCAGCCGCTATATCCTCGACCGCTGGGCGGCGGCGCAGAGACAGGTCTAAGCCCCAGCGCGGAATCAAGGCCGCCGCGCCAGCGCCGGACCGTCCCCGCGGTCTGGCGCTGGGTTGACGGTGCCGCGCCGATCAGATTTCTTTCGGATTTGGCTGGGATAAACCGCACCGATCAACCGTCACAGCGCCACCCCACGGTCCGGCGCTCGCGCGGCTTACCCTTTCAGTCGAAACCCGGCATCAGACCGATGAGAGCCGATGCAGGCGTTACGCCAACCGCGCCCCCAGCGGGCGTTCGCGCACCGGCAGGTGCACCACCGCGCTGAACGCGCCGACGCCGACGCCGATCCACCACACGAAGGTATAATCGCCGAAGGCGTCGTACATCCGCCCGCCCAGCCAGACACCGAGGAAGCCGCCGATCTGGTGGCTGAGGAAGACGATGCCGTAAAGCGTACCCATGTAGCGCAGCCCGTAGATATGCGCGACCAGCCCGCTGGTCAGCGGCACCGTCGCCAGCCACAGCGCCCCCATCGCGACCGAGAATAGCAGCACCGAGGCCGGGGTGATCGGCGCCAGGATGAAGGCCGCCGCGATCACCGTGCGGCCCGCGTAGATGCCCGCCAGCAGGTATTTCTTGGAGTAGAACTTGCCCGCCCAGCCGGCCAGCAGCGTGCCGCCGATGTTCGCCGCACCGATCAGCGCGATCGACACCGCGCCCAGCGCCGAGGTGGTGGTGATGCCGATCCCGTGCAGCAACCCGCCGGGCTGGATCGGGCCGCACATCTCGGTCACGAAGGCGGGAAAATGCGCGGTGATGAAGGCCAGCTGATAACCGCAGCTGAAAAAGCCCAGGAAAATCAGCGTGTAGGACGGATCGCGAAACGCCTTGATCAGGATCGCGCCGAGCGAGTCCTCCAGCTCCGCCCGGCTGGCGGGCTCCGGCGCGCGCAGCATTGGCAGGGTCAGCACCAACGCCAGGACCGCCACCGCGAAGACGAGGAAGGTGCTCTGCCAGCTGAGGAAGCTCAGCAGCCATTCGGCCACCGGCGCGCCGACCATCTGGCCCATGCTGCCGGCGGCGGTGGTGATCGCCAGCGCCATCGAGCGGTTCTCGTCCGAGGCGGCGCGGCCCACCACCGCCAGGATCACGCCGAAGCCGGTGCCGGCGATGCCGAAGCCCACCAGCCACGCATAAAGCTGGATCTCCGCCGGTGTGCTCGACGAGGCGGTCAGCACCATGCCCGCGGCATAGGTCAGCGCCCCCATCACGATGGCCCGGCGATCGCCGATCTTCTCGGCGATGGCGCCGAAGATCGGCTGACCAATGCCCCAGGCAAGGTTCTGGATCGCGATGGCAAGCGAGAACTCGGACCGGGCCCAGCCGAATTCCTCGGCCACCGGGATCTGGAACACGCCGAAGGAGGCGCGGATCGCGAAACTGACCAGGATGATGGTGCAACCGACGATCAGGACGGGGGTCAGCGAGGCGGCGGGACGGGTCATGGGCGGCTCCGAAGGGTGCAATGCGCCCGACCCTACGCCGCAGGCCGGAGCGGTCAAATCAGCATTTGAGGGACGTTACGTCAGGATTATTGATATATCGCCGCTCACGCCGCCACGGCGCCGCTTTTCAACCCTGCGCGCCCACGTTATGGCTGCCCCCATGGCCGATGTGATTGCCCTTTATTCCGACCGGATCGCGCAAGGCGCGCTGCATCACGACCCCGCGCAGGAGGTCGTCCTGCCCGAACTGGAGCGGATCCGCGCCGCGGTGACGCAGCCCGCTAAACGCGGGTTGTTCCGCAAGGCGCCGCCGCCGCCCAAGGGCCTCTATCTCTGGGGCGGGGTCGGGCGCGGCAAGTCGATGCTGATGGATCTCTTCGTCGAGGCGCTGGAGGGAACGGCGGTGCGCCGGGTGCATTTCCATGCCTTCATGCAGGAGATCCACGAGGCGATGCACGCCGCCCGGCAGAGGGGCGTCGAGGATGCGCTGATGCCGGCGGCCGAGGCGGTGATCAAATCGGTGCGTGTGCTCGCCTTCGACGAGATGCAGATCACCGACATCACCGACGCGATGATCGTGGGCCGGCTGTTCCAGGCGCTGTTCGATGCCGGCGTGGTGGTTGTGACCACCTCGAACCGGGTGCCGGACGAGCTTTACAAGAACGGGCTCAATCGGCAGCTGTTCCTGCCCTTCATCCAGATGATCAAGCAGCGGATGGAGGTGCGCGAGCTGGCCAGCCCGAACGATTACCGGCAGAACCGGCTGGAGGGGGCACAGGTCTATTTCACCCCGATCGGGCCCGAGGCGCGCGCAGAGATCGCCAAGGTTTGGGAGGATCTGGCGGGCGGTCCGGGGGCAGAGCGGGTGCTGGAGGTCAAGGGCCGCCGGGTGAGCCTGCCGCACTACCGCAACGGGGTCGCGCGGGCGAGTTTCTATGACCTTTGCGGCCATTACCTTGGCCCCGCCGACTACCTCGCCATCGCCCAGGCCGTGCGGGTGCTGATCCTTGAGGACGTCCCGCGGCTGTCGCGGTCGAATTTCAACGAGGCGAAGCGCTTCGTCACCCTGATCGACGCGCTCTACGAGGCGAAGGTTCGGCTGATCTGCTCCGCTGCCGCCGAGCCGGAAATGCTCTATGTCGAGGGCGAGGGCGTGTTCGAGTTCGAGCGCACCGCCAGCCGCCTGCGCGAGATGCAGGACAAGGATTGGGGCCGGGACTGAGCCCCGTCTTTTTCTGGCCGGAAATATCCTGGGGGTGAATGCCCCGCAGGGGCAGAGGGGGCAAAGCCCCCTAACCGTTCTCGCGCAACACCCCGCCCGCCAGATAGAGCGAGCCACAGATCAGGATGCGCGCGTGCGGCGCGGCGGCGGCGATCTTTTCGACCGCGGCCAGAACGCTGTCGGCCGTTTCCGCCGGCAGGCCGACGGCGGTGGCGGCGGCGGCGGTTTCATCGGCGCTGAGCGTATTGGCCTCGCCGGGGATCGACACCGCGGTCAGGCTTGCGGCCTGCGCCGCCAGCGGGCAGAGATAGCCGGTCACGTCCTTGGTATTCAGCATGCCGCAGACCAGGTGGGTGGACCGATCCGCCAGGCTGGCCAGATGTGCGCCCAGCGCCTCGCCCGCCGCCGCGTTGTGGCCACCGTCAAGCCAGAGCTCGGCCTCAGGCGCCGCCTCGACCAGCGGGCCGGTCCGCAGCCGCTGCATCCGCGCGGGCCAGAAGGCGCGGGTGACGGCGGCCTCGCAGGCGGCCTCGTCGGCGCCGAGGTGGCGCAGCGCCGCCAGCGCGGCGCCCGCGTTCTGGATCTGATGCGCGCCGGGCAGGTTGGGCAGCGGCAGGTCGAGAAGGCCACGCTCGTCCTGATAGACCAGCCGCCCGCGCTCCTCGGAAACGTGCCAGTGCTGACCGTGGGCGATCAGCGGCGCGCCGAGGCGGGCCGCCTGCGCCTCGATCACCTCCAGCGCCTCGTCGGGCTGCGGGCCGACCACGCAGGGCACGCCGCGCTTGAGGATCCCGGCCTTCTCAAAGGCGATCTTGGCCAGCGTATCGCCGAGGAACTGTTCATGGTCGATGGAAATCGGCGTGAGGATGGTGAGGGCCGGCCTGTCGATCACGTTGGTGGCGTCGAGCCGCCCACCCAGGCCCACCTCCAGCAGGGTGTAATCGGCGGGCGTGCGGGCAAAGGCCAGCAGCGCAGCACAGGTGGTGATTTCGAAATAGGTGATGCTCTCGCCGCCATTGGCGGCATAGCATTCGTCCAGCACCGCCGTCAGGTCGGGTTCCGAGATCAGCTCGCCCGCCACCCGGATGCGTTCGTGAAACCGCGCCAGATGCGGCGAGGTATAGGCGTGCACGCGCTTGCCCGCCGCCTCCAGCCCCGCCCGGATCATCGCCTGGGTCGAGCCCTTGCCGTTGGTGCCGGCGATATGGATCACCGGCGGCAGCCGGTCCTGCGGGTTGTCCAGCGCGGCCAGCAGCCGCCACACCCGGTCCAGGACCAGATCCATCACCTTGGGGTGCAGCGCCATCATCCGCTCGAGGATGGCGTCCGAATTCCGCGCGGTCATTTCCCGGCCTGTTCCCCGGCCGATTCGCCCTTCTTTTCAGGCGGCGTCGTATCATCGGGCTTCGGCAAATCACCCTTGATCGCGGGCGGCAGACCCAGCAGCATCCGGGTGATGGTGATCAGCTCGTCGCGCATCTCGGTGCGCTTGGTCACCCGGTCCAGCATGCCGTGATCCAGCAGGTATTCGGCGCGCTGGAACCCCTCGGGCAGTTTTTC
>NPIG01001437.1_pt1 | contig 12409 bp, 7 predicted proteins | sample 8637441 | NCBI WGS metagenome assembly NPIG01 (sample SAMN07420675, study PRJNA396082) | bioreactor metagenome | isolation source: sample BR6 brine-fed electro-methanogenic bioreactor BR | place: Japan: Kochi | collected 2016-06-14 | reverse complement strand
CGGCCGACGTGGCGGTGTACAGGGAATACCACGGGCTCATAGTATGGACGGGCAAGGATTTCTGCCGGCGCGTGCCGCGTTGCCCTGTGTGTCCGCTCGGGCCGATGCTGAAGCCGGGTCAACCGCTGGCGTGCGGGTAGCGTGGTCTTCAGGAGATGGATAGAGCGGAATAGGCCCCAAGTACGCATATGTTTCGGTGTAGAAGGAAGTTACGAAACCTGGAGCAGCAATGTGAGCGTAACGACGAAAGAGAGCCCGCTGCACATCGCGCGGCTCTACGAGACGGTGCAGCGGATGTATACCGCCATCCCGTACAAGTTTCTCCACAGCGGGTACGCCTTTCCGCCGTGGCACTTCTATTTCGAGGTGACGCGCCGCTGCAACCTGCGCTGCAAGATGTGCCAGTACATCGAGTGGCTCGAGAACGTGCCGGTCAAGAAGCAGATGGAGGGGGAACTCTCGACGGACGAGTGGCTGAACGTGATCGGGCAGGTACAGAAGTGGAGCCTGGTGACGTTCACCGGCGGCGAGCCGTTTGTGCGGCGCGATTTCATGGAATTGCTGACCTACGCGAGTTCGCGGGCGCGCACGCATTTCATCTCGAACACGACGATGCTGCCGGAGGACCGGTGCGAGGCGATTGTGGAACTGGCGCCGAAGCGGCTCGGGGGGCTGGGCTTCAACTTTGCGGGCACCAGCCTCGAGGGGCCCGGCGAGCGGCACGATGAAATCCGGCAGATGAAAGGCGCCTTCGAGCGGTCGATGAACGGGGTGCGGACGCTGCAGCGGCTCCGCGAAAAGAGCGGCAAGCAATGCCCGCTGGTGCACATTACGACGGTGATTCAGCAGCGCAACATTGACGTGCTGCACGAGATGCCCAGGGTGGCGAAGGAGGCGGGGGCGGACGTGCTGAACCTGGTGACAGAAACGCGCATGCACGAATTGCCGGACCTGGGCGAGGTGGACCCGCAGACCTTCAGCGAGTCGGACATCCAGTGGCCGCGCATCGACCGCGGACAACTGGCCGAGGCCCTGGACAGAACCTTCGCGGCGGCGCGGGACGCGGGCATCGAACTGCGATTGCCGCGCATGCCGAAAGAGGACATCCTCAACTACTACGAAAGCGGCATCAATCTCAAGGAATACGAATGCCGCAACGCCTGGAACACGCTGGTGGTCGGACGCCAGGGCAACGTGTACCCGTGCTGGATCGTGCGCATTGGCAATGTGCGCGAAAACACCATCAAGGAAATGTGGAACAACGCGAAGATGCGGGAGTTCCGTCAGCTTTGCCAGCGCAAGCTCTTTGCCATGTGTCCCGGCTGCTGCTTCCTCGAGCACAAGACGCACCGCGACGCCGGCAAAGGCGCCGAGAACGCGTCGGTGACGGGCGGCTGAGCCGGTTCAGCGCACTTCGTTGTTCGTACCGAGCAGTTCATTGAGCGCGTGGTTGGCGATGCGCACGACGTACTTGTTTTCTTTGTCGTTCAAGGCCTCCCGGAGCGCAGGCACCGCGGGGCGCGCCCTCTCCCCCACTTCGTCGAGCGCGGTGGCGGCGTGCAGGCGCACCCATTCCTTGTCCCCGCCGAGTTCTTTCACGAGCAAGTCGAGCGCGGCCTCATCGTCCGTGCCGTGGCGGAGCAGCCCGTGCGCGGCGGCGACGCGGACCGCGGGTGACGTGTCCCCGAGACCGAAGCGCAGCAGTTCGAAGTCGGGTTCCTGGGGCGCGCCGAGCCAGGCCAGCCCGCGCATGGCCCACCAGCGCACGGCGGGCTGCCTGTCGACCGCGTGGCGGCGCAGGGGCTCGAAATCCTTGCGTTTGCGGCTTCCGGCGGCTTCCGCGGCAGCGCGCAGACGCCCGGCGAATCCGGGGTCGTCGCGCTCCAGGCCCGGCAGGATCTTGGGGCGGCTGCCGTAGACCTCCGCCAGGCGCACCATTTCCGGCTCGGGGAGGAGTCCGAGGTCGTGGGTGCCGGTCATCCAGGCCTCGTGCGCGGCGCGCAGGCGCTGCAGCACACCTTCCATCTCCGGCTTGTCCGCAAGATTCTCGACTTCGTGCGGGTCGCTTTCGGTGTCGTAGAGTTCTTCGACGGGCTTGGTATCGCGGAGTATCCATGCGGCAGGGCCGGTCAATTCGCCGGCCTCGGCGAGCCGCTGCATCTCCTCCTTGATGGGGCTTTTCTCGGCCGTGTTCATGAACTGGTCGTAGGGTTTGAAGGGCTCGTAGTTGCGGATGTACCGGTAACGCTTGTCGCGGACCATGCGGATGATGTCGTAGCGCTCGTCCATGCGGTCGCGGGCGGCGTAGACATACTGGCGCGGCTCGGCGGGGTTGCGCAGGAATGCTTGGCCCTGCATGCAGGCGGGCGGCTCGAGTCCGGCGAGGCGCAGCACGGTGGGACCGAGGTCGAGCGAGTTGACGAGCCGGTCTTCGGCGGTTCCGGGTTCCGGGTCGCCGTCCCGCCGCCATTTCTCCGGAATGCGCACAATCACAGGCACATGCACGCCGGAATCGTATATCCACCGCTTGCAGCGGGGCATGCCCGCTCCGTGGTCCGACCAGAAGAACACAATGGTGTTTTCGGCGAGTCCATCGGCCTCGAGTTGTTCGAGCAGGTCCGCGGCCCAGTGGTCCATTGTCGTAATCAGTTCGTAGTAGTCCGCCCAGGTGCGGCGCACGAGCGGTGTATCGGGATGGAAGGGCGGCGGCGCAATGGTGGTGTCCGCCTGCCGCTGGCCTTTATCGAGCATTTCGGTGCGTTTGGCGTGCGCCTGCGGCGTCAACCGCACGGAACCCTCGTGGGTGCCGGTGTAGTTGAAGACCGAGAAGAAAGGCTGGTGCTCGTCCTTGCGGTTGCGCCAGTGCGCCTGCTTGCTGGAATCGTCCCAGGCTGCGGGCGGGGTCACGAACTGGTAATCTTCCTTGTAGTTGTTCGTGCAGTAGTAGCCGGCCTCGCGCAGAAGCTCGGTGAAGCAGCGATAGGGTTCGGGCAAGGCGGGCTTGTGCGACACCGCGACGCCCTCGCCGCCGGAACGCATGTGCTGCGTGCCGAGTGTGGTGGCGAAGACGCCGGTGATGATGGAGGACCGGTTCGGCGCGCACACGCCGGCGGTGGTGAACGCGTTGGTGTAGCGGACACCCTCGGCGGCGAGTTGGTCCAGCGTGGGCGTGTGGGCGTGCGGGTCGCCGTAGCAGCCCAGCTGCGGTCCAATGTCCTCGGTGGAAATCCACAGGATATTCGGCCGTTCATCGGCGGCGTGGGCGCGGTTCAGCGCGCCTGTTGCGGCGGCCACCCCGGCCAGCCCCGTCAACTGCAGGAATTCCTTGCGTGTCATCATTGCGCTTTACCCTCTCTTGTGCGCGCCCACGCGCCCGGCCCAGTCGTTCCAGGCTTGTTGCATGGCCGCGGCGCGTTCCGGCATTTCCCCGGCCCGGTTATTCAATTCAGTGCGGTCTTCGGCCAGATTGTAGAGTTCCCAGGGGGCCTTGCCGGCGCTGACCAGTTTCCAGTCGCCCTGGCGCACGGCCTGGTGTTTGCCGAACTGCCAGCAGAAGGTCCCATGCGGCTCGCGTGTGTTGCCGTCGAAGACGGGCAGCAGGCTCTTGCCCACGAGCGGCTGCACCGGGTGGCCTTCGTGCTCCGTGGGATACGGCTGGCCCGCGATGTCGAGGCAGGTGGCCATGATATCGACCACGTGGCCCCACTGATGCGTGATACCGCCGGCTTCAATGCGTGCGGGCCAGCGCGCGATGAGCGGTGTCGAGATGCCGCCTTCGTAGTTCCACCGCTTGTACCGGCGGAACGGTGTGTTCTGCGCGTTGGCCCAGGGCGGGTCGACCGTGCGGTAGGAGTTGACGGGGCCGGGCGGGACGTCCGGGGTGTCATTTCGGACCTGGGCGCAGCCGCCGTTGTCGGAGAGGAAGAGCACCAGCGTGTTCTCTTCCGCGCCCATGGCCTTGAGTTTGTCCATCACGCGGCCGACATTCCGGTCCATGCGGTCGACCATGGCGGCGTAGACGGCCATCTTGAGGTCCCATAGGTCCGCGTTGCTGGCGTCGTCGAAGTCGAGCCCGTGGGTGTACCACTCGTTGATGGTGTCGAAGTCCCACGCGGCGCGGTTGCCGATATCGTCCCAGGCGGCGAGGGCGGGGTCCTGGGGGGAGAGTGCCCAGCGGGGGTCGAGCAGGCCCATTTCCTTCTGGCGCTCGTGGCGGCGCTTGCGGAGTTCATCCCAGCCGATGCGGTACTTGCCGCGGTATTTCGCGATGTCGGCCTCGGGCGCCTGCATGGGATAGTGCGGCGCGGTGTAGGCCAGGTAAAGCAAGAAGGGCGCATCGCCCCGGGCGGCTTCATCGAGATACTTCAGCGCGTTGTCCGTGAACGCGTCAGTAGTGTAGAAATCCGGGTCTTCGGGTGTGAAGGGTTGCCTGACTTCGCCGTCCACATACCACTTGCGCGGACTCTTCCAGGCCGGCTTGGGCTCGCCGGGACGCTGCCCGCCGGGATTGAAGAAGTTGCAGCACCCGTCGAGCAGGCCGTAGTAGCGTTCAAAACCGCGTTCGACGGGCGTTTCGCCGAGGTGCCATTTGCCGCTCATATAGGTGCGGTAACCCGCGCCGCGCAGCGCTTCGGCAATGGTGACGCAATTGTGAAGCGGCACGGGACCGTCTGACACGCCCACCTGCTGGGAGTAGAGGCCGGTCAGCAATGAGGCGCGCGTGGGCGAGCACTTGGCGTTGTTGTAGAACTGGGAGAAGCGCATTCCCTCGCGCGCGAGCCGGTCGAGATTGGGCGTGTCTATTTCGCCGCCGTAGCAGCCGAGGTCGCTGTAACCCATGTCATCGACCATGATAAGCACAATATTCGGCGGGGCGCCGCTTGCGGGCGCGGCCCCGGCGCGCGCGGCCATGCCAAGTGCCGCGGCGCCCAGCCCCGCCTGCTTCAAGAACGACCTGCGGCTGTGGTCTTGGCTCATGATGGGCTCCTGTCGGGTTGACGAATTCAAGCCCGGCTCCGCGTGCGACAGGCCGGCTTGTCTTTCGGTTCTTCAGGCTACGCAGAGCAGGCGGTATGGTTCAAGCCCGGTGAACATGTTAGGCTTAGCCCGCAAATTTCATCAGCGGCAAAGCCGCAAGGTGAAATATCCGGGGCAGCTGAACCGAGAAAGGAGTATTGAGCCATGCGAATCCGTCTATGCGCGTGTTTGATATTGGCCTGCGGCGTGGCCGCGACGCAGGAGAAGCCGGAGGTCGTGAAGAAGGGGACGGTGGCGTGCGACCTGGTGGAGGCGACGCCGATTGTCTGGAAAGCGCGTCTCTACCGGTTTGAATATGTGCGCGACCGCTACAAGCACAATGCGCTTGGCAAGCCCTACTTCCGTTTTGTAGACTACGAGACCGGCGAGGCCACGCCGCCCTTCGCCGAGGGCTATCATCTCGGCAGCGCGTTCGCGGAAGACGGGGTGATGTACGTCTATGGGGTGCGCGAATGGGGCGAGGGCGTGGTGCGCGCGTTCTGGTCGAAGGACCTGAAGGAATGGCAGGCACAGGACGCGCTGAAGCTGCCCCCGGGCTGGACGATTTTCAACAATTCGGTGTGCAAGGACGACAAGGGCTACGTGATGGCGATAGAAATCGGTGACCCGCCCGAGGTGGTAGGGCATCGCTTCACCCTTTTCTTTGCGCGTTCCGAGAATCTTCTCGACTGGAAGCTTGAACCGCTCGAATGCGTGTTCACCAGGGAGCGCTACAGCGCTTGCCCGACGATACGCTTTCTCGACGGCTGGTATTACATGGTCTACCTGGAACGGCTGGAGCAATGGTACTTTGCGCCGCAATGGGTGCGCTCGAAAGACTTGCGCGATTGGGTGCTCAGCCCGCTGAACCCGATGATGAAGCCGGGGCCGGAGGACAAGCAGATTGCGAACACCGAATTGACCGGGGAAGAGCGGGCCCGTATCGACGGGGCGGAAAATATCAACAATTCCGACGTGGACTTCTGCGAGTTCGACGGCAAGACGGTCATTTCGTATTCCTGGGGCAACCAGCGCGGCGTGGAATTTCTTGCTGAGGCCGTGTATCGCGGACCGGAAGCGGCGTTTCTTCGGGGCTGGTTTCCACAGACAGAAGACAGATAATTCACGCTAACCGCTTATTCTGGAAAGATTCAGGCGGTGCAGTGGCCCAAGCACAGCCATCTTCTTCACGCTATTCTCTTCCTCAATTGCATCTTGCGGGCACAAAATGTATTCTATTTGTATGTTCGCGAAATGAGCGGCTGAAGAACGGAGGCAGAAAGATGCTGTGGGGCAGAGTGATGGCTTGGTGCGTAGTGGCGGCGGTGGCCGCCGGGGCCACGCTGAACGCTGAAGCGCAGACGCGCCGCATTCTGGTGGTGGGCGACAGTTGGGCCATGTCGATATGCGTGCCAAACCGGGATAATTTTCCGACCGTGGACACCTTTGACAGTGTGCTGGCGGACTATGGTTTCGGCGCGTATATGACCGAGGGCGGGGTGACGGCCTATGGCGGGCGGAAAGCGTCATGGTGGGTCATGAATCTGTCGACGATTCAAAGCCAGTTGGACGCGTACCCGGAGATTGACCTGGTGCACCTTATCCTCGGCGGCAACGATTTCCTGGCGGCCGCCGGCGACGGGGATGGCGAGGGAATTGACCTGACCGTGACCGACGCGTCAACACGGCGCGCAGTCTACTGGCAACCGATTGTGGATGATGTCGAGACGATTATCCGCGCCTGCCTGTCCGCGCGTCCGGATATCAAGCTGGTGCTTGCGGACTATGAATACCTTGACCTCGCATCCATGCAGCATCATCCGGTGATGTCCGCGGCGTATGATTTTCACGGGGCGACCCAGGAACAGGTCAACACCTGGTTCGCTGAGCTGGGCGCGATGAGACTGGACCTGGTGCGCGCCTTGAATGCGGAACCGGCCTTGGCCGGTCGCGTGGGCTATGTTCAGAACTGGGGCGCGCTGCAGTACGCGTATCGATTCCTTTACGCGGAAGAGGTCCCCTACCCCGGGGGGCCGGATATGGACTGGCAGCCCTATCCGGGCGGGCTGCTCGCGTTTGGGATGCCAGCGTACGCCCACTTCGGCGACGGGGTCCATCCGACGCCGGAGATGCACTACGCCATGCTCATAAACGCCATGGAGCAGTATTACGTGGAATGGCTCGACGGCATTGCGCCGGAACTCCTATTCGACCCGCCGGCGGCGCGTGTCGAGGTGGACTGCGGAGAGACGTATTCGCTGCCGGAAGTGAGCGCCAGTGACAACATCGAGGGCGACATCAGCGGCCGGGTGGAGCGGTACGGCGAAACGCCCGACACGCGATTCCCGGGCGAATACGCGTTGCTCTACAGCGTAGCTGATTCGGCGGGGAACACGGCGGAAGCGGCGCTCACGGTGACTGTGCTGGACAATTGCCCCGGCCTGGCGGATTGCACGAACAGTTCGGGTGGCGTCTATGAAGCGGGCGAGAACCTGTGCATCACGCTGCCGGAGACAGTCCCTGTTTCCGGGTCATATCGCTGGCACAGGGACGGCCTCCCGCTGGAAGAGGGCGGGCGCGCCTGGGGGACGCGGACCAGGACGCTGTCGGTCTATGCGCTTGTTCCGGAGGATACGGGCGATTACCTGTGCACTGACGGCGACACGAAAGCGGCGCTGCATGGTCCCGTGCACATTGTGGTGGGCGAGAGCCTGCCCGTAACCGGCGGGTTGGGAACGGCGGTGCTGGCCCTGGTCCTTGCGGGAGCGGGCGCGCTGCGGCAGCGGCGGAGGCGCCAGATGTAAGCGCAGCCGGTCAAGGCAGGGAAAACTTGCGCGGTCGAAAGCGTCGCGGCACTGGAAACGGCTACTTCTTTTCCTGTCCCTCGCTGCTCTTCGCCAGTTTCACCGCTGCTTGCGCGAGGCGCTTGCCGAATTCGGCGTAGCCCTCTTTCGAATAGTGCAGGCCGTCGATGTGCTCGCCGTCTTTCACGAGGTTGTTGCAGTCGTCGGTATCGACCCATGCGGCGCGGGGGTCTTCGTTGGCGACCTTCACCTGGGCCTCGCGGACTTTGACCCATTCCGGGTTATCCATGCCCCAGTCGCTGAGCCTGCCGATGACCACGGCCATGTCGGGCCGCTGGAGGTCGCGGCGCAGATTCGCGATGAGCTTCCGCAGGGCGGGTGCGTAGGCGGCGGAGAGTCCTTCGCGTGCATCGCGTTCGCCCTGCATCCAGCAGAAGCTGACGCTTTCGGGGTTTGGATGCTTCTCGAGGACCTCGCGCGCCTGCGCCAGTATCTGGTCGTAGTACAGGGCGCCTTTCTTCTCATCGCGCAGGCGAATGTCGGCGATGTCGAGACCCGCTTCTCTGGCGATGTCATACCAGTCGGGCACCCACAGGCGAATGGGACGCCCGCCCTGCGCGACCTTGATGTGCAGCACCTCGGCGTCCGGCAGCAGCCGCCGCGCCTCGGGGAGAAAATCGTTTTCAGGTTCGAGCCAGGCCATATTGGACTGCCCGGAAAGAATGAACACGTGTACCGGTTTCTCTTCGCCCAAGGCCACTCCGGACAGAAGCAGCACGGTCATCAAAACGGTTGCGCGGTGCATGGCCAGTCTCCTTCAGCTTGCGTCCAGTGCTTTGCTGGTAATGAGTCCAATCCCGCGCCCCTGGTCCCCCACAGCGCAGTAGAACATGAAGAAACAGTCGCGCTCTTCATCGTATACGAGGGAAATCTTGTGCGCATAGGTGCTGTCGAGCCCGCCCGGGTNNCGGGTGCCCGCCCGCCTTGTACAGCGGCTCGGGGTCTCTGGTCCAGTGATAGAGGTCGCGGGAGAACGCGGCCATGATGTGCGCGCCGCCGCGGCCTACGCCGAAGTAGAGCATAACCCAGTGGCCGCCGTCGCGGTACACCTTGCCGTCGCTGCAGAACTTCTCGTCGTAGCTGCCGGCCGGTCCGTTGCGCAGCACGGGATTGCCGGCGTAGCGAGTCCAGTGCTTCATATCGGTGCTGGTGGCGATGCCCATCTGCTCGATGGCCCCGTTCGCGGCGTTGTAGAAGTCCCAGAACCGGCCATTGTGCTCGAGCAACCAGGGCGCGTAGATGCAGTCCTTCTCCCACCAGGAGGCGCCTTCGATGCTCAGCGTCGGTTCCGTGTCCGAGAGGCGGTGCCAGGTTTCGCCGTCCCCGCTCCAGGCCGCGCCCTCGGCGCCCGGGCGCAGTTCGTAGCCGCCCTGGCGCGGGTAGCAGGAGTACAACACCCAGTGTTTGTCCCGCCAGGTATCGAGCGTCCTCGGGCCCTTCACGTCATAGGAGTCATAGAGCACGCCGCAGAACGCCACACCGCCGTAGTCGTATTCGCCGGGTGCGCCGTAGCCCATCACCTGGCCAGTGGGCGACCAGTGCACCAGGTCTTCACTGCGCGCCATGGCGGTGCGGTAGCCGGTGCCGTCGTAGCCGGTGTAGAACATGCGCCATTCATCACCCAGCCGAAACACCAGCGGACAATCGACCGACTGGAATCCCAGGCCGTCGTCGGGCGACGCGGGCAGCACGTGGTCCGGGTAGTAGTGCCAGTTGCGATAGGGTTCGGCCCACGCCTTCGCTTCCGCTTCGGTGACGGGATTCGCCGCGGGTTCCGACGGCACCTCGTGCCGGAGCTGCCGGAAATTCTCGACCCGGTGGAAGGTCATGAAGTTCGCGTCGTGACAGTTGTGCGCGCCGCCGAGGCCGTCCGGGTGCGCGGTGCGCGCTACCGCGATGAGGTCGTCGCCCTCGAAAAGCCAGTCGACATACTGAAAGCCGACGCTCTTGAAGTCGGGGTGGCGCAGCACCACTGCCCGCACTTCCCAGCTGCGCAGGTCCGGCGAGGCGGCGAGCGCGAGGGTGTTTCGCGTGCGCTCGGCATTGTCATTGCGGTCATCGGGATACACGAAGTTTGAAAGGGTCCAGTAGCGATTTGTTTGCGGGTCATGACGGATGGTGAACTTCTTCGCGCCGCCCGGAAAATCAATGAAACCGGTCTCCGGGTCGAAGGCGGCCTTTGTTCCGTCATCACTGATATCGACGACGGCGGCCTTGCCGCCTTCGGGCATTTGATGCACGCGCAGGATATTGACAACTTTGCCCGCGGGCGCGGCCACGGCGTTGCCTTCGAGCCAGCCGCCGAACTTGCCGTCCAGCCAGGCCATGTCGCCCTCCAGGCGGTTGGTCGAGGTCCAGTTGCCCGCTTCGAGCAGATTGGCGTCCACGGGCACGGACATCATGAAGGCGCGAAAGTGCCTGCCCCAGCCGCCGGGGCCGTGCTTGTCCTCCATGCCGCGCCAGAGCCGGCCGGCATGCTCGAGCACGGGGACCGGCGCGCAGTGAAACACCGGCGCTTCAAGCAGCAGGCCCGTGCGCTCATCTTTCGGTTCGGTCCAGGTGGCGCCGCCATCGTCCGAGCGGCGGATGACGCAGTTTCCGTAGAAGTCATCGGCACCCATGAGATAGAGCGCGCCCCGGTGCACGAAGAGAGAAGACCAGCACTGGCCGGGCACTTCGGTGAGGAGCTGCCAGGTCTGCCCGCGGTCCTCCGAGCGGAACACGCGCGCGAGATGCCGCTCGCACTTGGGGCCGAAGAGGTCGTGGCTGGCGACATAGGTCCCGTCGGGGAGGACGGCTATCGCGGGCGAGCCGATGTAGACGCCGGTACTCGCGGGCACATGGTCAATGACCACGCCGGGCGGCAGGGTCAGGTCCGGTTCGGCAGCTCCCATCTGCCCTGCGCCGACACACAAGACGGCAAGAATGGCGGCAAGACGCATGGTGGTGTCTTCCTTCCCTCGTAGCGAAGCCTGTAGAGGGGCCAGTATACGCGGTGCGGTCCTGCTTCCGCCAAGAAGGGTGGCCCGGCGCAGAAAACCGCCGGGGCCGCCGCGCGTGTCTGTTTGCGGCATTGCCGCCGGTGAAAGCGGCGGGATATACTCGCGCCGACGCGCGGGATTCCGGCGAGCCTGAAAAGGAAAGCAGGTGAAAATGACGGCGGGGCGGCGAAACCTCAGGCGGTTCGTTGCGCTCGCGGCGCTCTGGGTGGGGGCGCCGTTGGCGCTGCTTGGGCTGGTCGAGGGCGGATTACGGCTTGCCGGGCTGCCGGGCGCGCCGGAGCTGGTGTGGCGTTTCGAGTACGACGGGGTGCACTACGCGGCGCTGCGGGAGGCGTACTTCAACCGTTTCCTGCGTTTTCCACGCAGGCCGAGCATGCAGGCGCCGCCGGACGTGGTGGTGAAAAACCCGCCCGGGGAAGAGGTGTTCCGGATTGTGGTGCTGGGGGGGTCTGCGGCCTACGGCTGGTACTTCCCCGAGTACAGCTTTGCGCGCATCCTCGAGCAGATGCTGCGCGCGCGCTATCCCGGCCGGAGTTTTGAAGTCGTCAACGCCGCCTACCACGGCATGAATTCGCATGTGATGTGGCGTGTGGCGGAGGCGTGCGGGGCACTGGAACCGGACCTCTATGTGGTCTACCTCGGAAACAACGAATTCATCGGCCCGTTTGGCCTGCAGAGCGCGCTCGGGCGGCGGGGCCTCCCCCTGCCCGCGCTGGACCTCTTGATTGCGGCGAACATGAAGGCGGCGGATTCGCGCCTGCTCGGCGCCCTGCGGGGGGCGGCCGCGTCCCTGAAGGGTACAGAGGGCGCGCAGGACTGGGGCAAGGAACATCCTGTAACCAGCCTCGAAGACCCGCGGGGGGACCGCGTGTACAGGCACTACGGCCGGAACCTGGACCGGATTTGCAGGATTGCGGAACGCACGGGGGCCCGCGCGGTGTTGTGCACGGTCGGGGCGAATATCCGCGATGCCTGGCCGTCAAACGACGTGCCCCGCATCGCGGGGGAGCAACGCGCCGCATTTGAGACCGCCATGCAGACTGGCCATGCGGCGGCGGCGGAAGGCCGGGCGACGGATGCCGCGTTGGCATTCGAAGAGGCGGTCGGCCTGTGTCCAGACCACGCTCTCGCCCATTTCAACCTGGCTTCGGCGTTGTGGGAGCAGGGGGAATACGAGAAGGCGGCGGGCCACTTCGAGCAAGCGCTCGCCAACGACCTGACGCTCACGCGCGCGGCGCCCCGTATCAATGAGGAGGTCCGGCGCGCGGCCGAACGCAACCCGGAGGCGCTGCTCGCCGAGTGTGCGGCGGAAATCGCGTCCGAGAGCCCGCACGGCGTGCCGGGCGGCGAGTGCTTCTACGATGACTGCCACCTGACGTTCCGCGGCAACCACGCCGTTGCCCGCGCGGTGTGCCGGCAGGTGGACGCCCTGCTCGGTTCTCCAAAAGAACCCGCGGCAGGAACGCCGTTGCCCGGCCTCGAGGCCATGCGGATACGGCTCGGGTACTCGGAAGTCGCCGAGCGAAA
>NPIG01000489.1_pt1 | contig 12429 bp, 9 predicted proteins | sample 8637441 | NCBI WGS metagenome assembly NPIG01 (sample SAMN07420675, study PRJNA396082) | bioreactor metagenome | isolation source: sample BR6 brine-fed electro-methanogenic bioreactor BR | place: Japan: Kochi | collected 2016-06-14 | reverse complement strand
CGTGGCGTATGCGGGCAAGACCCCGTATCTGGACGACCTGGGCCTGCTCGACCAGAGTCACGCCATGGTCACGGCGAAAGACGCGAACGAGTTCTTCGATGCGCTGGCCATGAACCACATGATGGAGCAGAACATCATTTTCGCGGACCGGAAGGGTAATATCGGCTACGCGCGCGTGGGACGCACGCCGGTCCGGCCGGAGGGTTACGACTGGAGCAAGCCGGTGCCCGGGTACACGGCGGCGACCCAATGGCTCGGGCTGCACCCGCTGGAAGACCTGGTGCACATCATGAACCCGGCGCAGGGCTATTTGCAGAACTGCAACATCTCGCCGGCCAACATGATGAAGAACTCTCCGCTCACGCCGGACAAGTACAGGGACTACATTTACCACGTGTCGTGGGATGACCAGAACCCGCGCGGGGAGCACGCCACCCTGCTGCTGGACGCGGACCCGAGCATCACCGAGGAGGAGGCGAAGGCCATCACGGTGAACGTTTACGACATCAAGTCGCCCGCGTGGAAGAAGGCGCTGGACGCGGCCATCGACACCGAAGCGGGCGCGGAGTTGCTGAAAGACCCGGCGGTCGCGGGCGCGATTACGGGGCTGGCCGCGTGGGACTGCCGGTTCACGCGCGACAGCGCGCCGGCGACCCTGATGTGGCAGTGGCGATTGCGCAGCGACAAGAAAGTGGATGCGGCGCGCATTGCGGCCGAAGGGGAGCTGACGCCGGAGGAGAAGCAGGCGCTGCTCGACAGCCTGCGCGAGGCCCTGGCGCATCTCGCGGAGACGTACGGGCGCTACGACGTCGCCTGGGGCGATGTACACGTGGTGGGACGCGGCGGGGTATACTATCCCTATGGCGGCGCGGACTTCGGCCGGGGCGCCAACCTGACTCAGACCTTGCGCACTGTGCAGGGGCGGGAGCAGCCCGAAGGGTCGGGGCGCTACGTGGCGCGGATGGGCTGCATGTCGACGATGCTGATGTTTCTACATGAAACGGGAATCAGATCATTCAGTTGTGTGCCGTGGGGCCAGAGCAGCGCCCCGGATTCCCCTCACTATATGGACCAGGGTCGCGAGTTGTTCTCGAATCGCGAACTGAAGCCGACGTGGTTCAGCCGGGAAGAACTGGAAGCGCACATCAGCGAGACGACGGTATTGAAAACGCCGTGACGCAGAAACTACATGGACTGGAAGTGATTGCGGAGGTTGTCCGCAAGTATTACGACCTTGGAGAGGTGCAATCACCGCGCGCGCTCGAGGCCGCGCACCAGCGGCGTCACCGCAAGATGGTGGTGGACACGGCCAGGGGCCGTTTTCTCGCGAAGACCTACAAGCGCGACCCGGTGATTCTCGACGCGCTGCGTTTTCAGCACCACCTTTCGGACCACCTGCATGCGCACGGGTTGCCGGTGGCGCGCATTCAGCGGGCGCGCGACGGCAAGGGCATCGTGGAGATCGACAACTGGGCGCTTGAACTGCAGCAGTTTGTTAGGGGGGAGCCGATGCGCGTCAACACAGTCACGCTGACGCAGTCGGCGCGCGCGCTGGGCTTGTTTCACAAGGTCTGCCAGGACCTGCCCGCCCCGCCGCGGGACGTGAACATGTGGCGCTTCAGCGAGGTGCCGCGGGCGGCTTTCGAGGCCTTCTTCGCGACGGCCCGGGAGCAATGCACGGACGGCAAGGTGACGGAGCACTGCAACAACATTGCGCGTTTCCTGCACGGCGCGGCTAAGGAACTGAGCATCGAGCAGCGCAGCCTTTTCGAGACCGGGCTGATCCACGGAGACTGGCACGGCGCGAATCTGCTCTACCATGAGGACCGGCTCGCCGCCATCCTCGACCTCGAATTCGCGGGCCAGGGGTGCTATCTCGAAGACATCGCGTACGCGCTGTCCAACCTGTGCATCCGAACGACGATGAACGAGCAGAAGATGCAGATGCGTGTGAACATCCTGCTCGACAACTACCAGGCGTTCCGCACGCTCTCTTACGCCGAGGTGGTCGCGTTGTACTATGCGGTGGGGGTAAAGCACATCACGACGGTGTCCTACCAGACGCAGCAGGCGGGGAAAGTCGCGGGTTACACCGCGGCGCAGTGGCTGGAACGGCTCGACATTCAGTGCGCGTGGCTCGCGGAGCAATCTCGCAAGGCGCGATACGGCGAGTAGGCTGGGCGCACGAGGCGCAACGGTCAGGGGCATAGCAGGTTCGAGGAGACGAGACGCCACGAGTCGCCAGCATCGGGGGACATCATCATCGCGCGCCGGTCAGCCCGCCGGTCATTCCGATAGAACCAATAGGTGGACCAGTAGTCGTAGGAGAGGAAGAGCCGGCCGCGGCGGTCGATGGTGAGGCGGTGATAGAAGATGCTGTAGTCGGCGAAAGCGGCAATGACGAGCAACCTGGCGTCGGACCAGGATTCCCCCGGCGGCTTGCGCATGTAGGCGAGGGTGGCGTAGTGGCCCGCAGGGAAGTAGACGCCATCATCGCGCCAGAGGCGGAACACGCAGTGGAGGGTGTCGTCGGGCCCGCAGACGAGTCCGACGTAGGTCTGGCGCAGACCGGGGCCGACGTCTTCGGCTTCCGTCCATCCCGCGGCGGCGGTGTTGGGTTCGAGCGACCGCGCGTACTTGAATGTGCGGCCATGGGTGCCGATGAGGACGTGGAGATACCCCCGGCTGTCCATGGTGATACAGGGCGTGTTGTGCACGTCGTTGGCTGGCGGGCCGTAGCCGATTAGCGCGGGCGTGCTGAGAGTGCGGGAAGCGCGGTCGTAGGTCGCCACGAAGGTGGGCACCCCGGGCAGGTCGTCGTCGGGGTCCGTCGCTTCGCCCCAGGCAACGTGGACTCTTCCGTCGCGCGAAACGATGGAGGAGGGGATGCCGGAGTGTGCGGAAAAGCCGATGCACTGCTCAGACAACAGCACTGGTTCAGGCACGGCGATGCCGCTCTCGCCGGTTCTTTCGGGCAGGAATAGTTCGAGCGTATTGATCCTCCGCCATATGCGGTCCGGGTCTGCAGCGGTTTGAGTGGCGCGAACGATTGGTGGTGGCCCCGGGGGTTGGTTGTGTCCGGAGAACTGCTCCATATCGAAGGCGCCGTTGCCCGGGATGGGCGTGCTCTGGAGTGCTGCTCCCCCGCCGTGGGAACTCAGCAGGGCGGGCGAACCGTTCACGTGGCCGAGCAGGTAGACATTGTTATCGCGGTCGAAGGCGACTTTGGACGAGCGCAGCCGGACCGCGGCTTCAGTGTTGCCCGGTTGCCGAACAGATCGGGTCTCGCTCCAGGCATTGTCTTGCCAGCGGAACAGCCCCGTTTTTGACGTGATACAGGGGTTGTTGTGTGCATCGAAGTAGGCCTGGTTCGTTAGCGGGTAGCCGGGAAGATACCCAAACTGGGCGTTCTCGTGTTCATAGGGCTTGAGGACGATTGGCGTCGCGAGCGGTTGCCGCGCGGGCGGGGTGCCGCGGTGCAGGGTGAGGGTGGCGTACGTGGAGAGGCCGGGCGTGTCCTCAGGAGTCACGCGCACGCGGCCGACACTTCTGCCGTGGCCTTCTGGCAGGCTGCAGGCGAGCCTGACCGGAATCGCGCGTCCGGCGGGCACGGTCAGTTCGGGAGTAGCGAGTTCTACGGGCCACGGTGTTTCGGTGTACTCGATGGTGAGTTTGAATGTGCGCGCGCCGTCGGCATTATTGTGCACTTCGAACGCAACGTCCGCGTCTTTTCTCGAGCCCGTGTAGACATTCTGGTGGTAGGGCGCGATGAGCCAGCGGTTCTCGTGGAAGGGGAACCAGGATTCGGGTTGAGGCGTCCAGAGCGAGAAATCGGGATAATCACAGCCGGAGGGCCAGCGCGTGACCCCATCGATGTGGACTATGCCTTCAAAGGACGGGAAGCGCAGCCGCCAGGGCACGGCTTCACGAGACACATCGGCGGGGACCACGCAGCGAAGCAGGCCTTCCGCGCCGGGTTTCAGGACGGCAAGCGGCCGGCCGTGCGCGTCTTGGAGTTCGGGCGGTTCCCGGTCGGCGGGGTACTGGGCGAGGTCGATCGTGAAGGGGCCGCTCTCCGGCCGGAAGCAGACTTCTCCGGGCATGCCCGGGCTGTGAAGGTCCAACGGTTCCTCATGGGCGGCGTCGCGGTGGCCGCGCGATGTTTCGACGAGGTATCGCGTGGCGCTGGTTGCAAAGCCCCAGCTGGCCCGGGTTCCATAGCGGTCGCGCGGCATGGTGATGTTCAGCGCATAGATGCCGCTTGCCGGGACGCGGGTCTGAAGTCGGGCGTGGGCCCTGGAATTCGATTTGCTGGTGGCGAGGCGCTCTTCTTGAATCACGGTACGGTCCGGGCCGGTGAGGATGGCCCGCAGAAAGGTTTCGTCTCCTTTCCGGCGGGCTTCGTGGGTCACGTGAACCCAGAGTTCACCGGGTTCGACGAGGAAATAGACGCCCCCGCACCCGCCGAAACGGAGGGGTTCGGCCGCGCCATCGTCACTGGCGGCGTTCTGCAATACGGTGGCAATGCCGAGCAGCGCCATTGCCAGGAGTCTTGTTGAAGACATGCGCAGTTCCATGGGCTCTCCCGCGTACTCAATCCGAGGCCAAGATGCCTCCGCCATTGTCAGTCGAGGTGGCCACTATATACGGCGGGACTCCCAGGCTGCCAGCGGAATGCGCATGGAACAGGCCAGGGCTGTTCTTTCTTGGGCCGGCTTGGTGCGGCCTGGCGTGCCTGCCCTACGGCTGTGGAAAGGCACGGGGCCCGGAATGCCCGGAGCCGCCTTCACTTGCTATGATGGGCGAGGTGTTGCAAGGGAGGGCTGGACCGCGTGAAGATTCTGCATGTGTACAAGGACTTCTACCCGCCGGTGCACGGCGGCATGGAGCGGCACATCGGCCTGATGTGCCGCCTGCAGCGGCAGTGGGCGGAGGTGGAGGCGCTGGTCTGCAGCCGGTCGTGGCGTACCCGCGTCGCGGAACGGGACGGCACGCGCGTGACCGAGGTGGGGGAATGGTTCCGGTTCCAAAGCGCGCCGTTCTCGCCGGGCTTTCCCTGGCATTTGCGCCGGCACGAGGCGGACGTGGTGGTGGTGCATGTGCCGAACCCCACGGCGGAACTGGGGTGGTTGCTGGCGCGTCCGAGGGGCACGCTGGTGGTTCGTTACCACAGCGATGTGGTGCGGCAGGCGCGCGCCATGCGCGTTTATCGGCCTTTTCTGATGAAATTCCTGCGCAGTGCTGCTATGATCCTGCCCACCTCGGCGCCGTACGTGGAGACGTCGCCGGTCCTGGCGGAAGTGCGGGACCGTTGCCGGGTGGCGCCGCTGGGCATTGTGGTGGAGGAATTCGCGCATCCGGGCGCTGCGGCGGTGGAGGCGGTGCGCGCGCGCTACGGCGGCGATTTCGTGCTGTTCACGGGGAAGCACCGGTATTACAAGGGTCTGCCGTACCTGGTTCAGGCGGCGAAGGAGATAGACGCGCCGGTGGTGCTCGCGGGCGACGGCCCGGAACGTGCGGCCTGTATGGCGTTGGCGGAGCGGGAGGGGGTGGCGGTGGCGTTTCCCGGCGCGTTGAGCCACGAGGAGTTGGTGGCGCATCTGCACGGTTGCGCGGTGTTCGCGTTTCCCTCCGTGGCGCGGAGCGAGGCGTTCGGCGTGTCGATTATGGAGGCGCATGCCTGCGGGAAACCGGTGGTGGCAACGCGCCTGGGCACCGGTGTCGAGTTCATCAACCTCGACGGCGAGACCGGATTGAACGTGGCGCCGCGCGACGCGAGCGCGCTGGCCGGGGCGGTGAACAGGCTGTTGCGCGATGTTGAGTTGCGCGCGCGCATGGGCGCCGCGGCGCGGGCGCGCATAGAGCGCGAGTTCCGCGCCGAGCAGGTGGCGCGGCTTGAATTCGAATTGTATCGGGAAGCATGCGGATGCTGAACAGGCCTTACGTAGTCTATCTGCTGGCGCTTGCGCTTTCGCTGGCCGTGTCGTACGCGTACACGTGGCTGATGCGCCGGCTTGCGCTGCGCTGGGGCGCGGTGGACCATCCGGGCCCGCGCAAGATCCACGCGGAACCGATGCCGCTGCTGGGGGGCGTGGCCATTGTGGGCACCTTCTACCTGATTGTCTTCGTGATTGCGGTGGCGTTGACGTTGATGGAGGAGTATGGGTCGGACTGGGTGGAATCGCGCCTGGCCTTCTTCCTGGGGGAACAAAGCCGCCAGAAGCTTGTGGGGCTTTTCGCGGGCAGCGCGATCATCTTTGCGCTGGGGCTTGTGGACGACCTGAAGTCCCTGACGCCGTGGCTGAAACTGCTTGGGCAGCTTGCGGCCGCGCTTGTGCTGGTGCTTTCCGGGGTGCGCTTTGAACTCTTTGATTTGCCTTACCCGCTCGCGGCGGCCGCGACGATTTTCTGGATTGTCCTCATCACAAACGCCATGAACCTGCTGGACAACATGGACGGGTTGTGCGCAGGCGTGTCGATTATCGCGGCACTGTCCTTCTTTCTGTGCGTGCAAGCGCCTTACGACGACCAGTTCATCCGGGTGCTGCTGATGGTGTTTGCCGGTTCCGTGGGCGGTTTTCTGTGGCATAACTTCGCCCCGGCGCGCATATTCATGGGCGACGCGGGCGCCATGTTCAACGGCTATTTCCTGGCGACCATCGCGGTGCTCGGCACCTTTCACGTGGTCGACGCCTCTTCGAGCATCGCGGTGGCGGCGCCGGTGCTGGCGTTGAGCGTGCCGCTTTTCGACACGTTCAGCGTGATCTATATCCGCTGGCGCCGCGGCCAGTCGATCATGAAAGGGGACAAGCGCCATTTCTCGCACCGGCTTGTTGAACTGGGCATGACCTCCCGGCAGGCGGTGCTGTTCATCTTTCTGGTGGGGGGCGTGGTCGGTCTTGGCGCGGCGCTGTTGCCTTCGCTCGGCCGCGAGGCTACGCTGATTGTGCTCGGCCAGACGCTGGGCGTTTACCTGCTTATCGTGCTGTTGATGGAGGCCGGCAAGAAATCGGGAAAGGGCACATGGTGAAGAAGAAGGGCAAGTCTTCGGGCCCCGCGCCGGCTGAACGTTCAACAGACGCGCCCGGAGCGGCGTCCTCAAGCGGGTGGCTGGACCGATGGCCGTCGGATTTCGCGCCGCCCCGCACCGCGCTGATTATCGCGGTGGCCCTGGTCGTTTTCAGTGTACTCATCATCGCATTGGCCTACGGCAACGACCTGGTCCGGTTCAAGATGCTTGTCGGCTGGCTGATTGGCCTGTCCGACCCGCAGCAGGTTCATCCGACCAGTTCCGACGCGGCGTTCGTGGTGTGGTTTCTTACGGCCTCCGTGGCGCTGGCCCTTATCCACCCGGTCTTTACCATCGGGTTGCTGCTGCTGGTCCGGCCGTGGCTTGACGGCTACACCTATGTTCCCGAAAACGTGTATTTCGTCTGGGCTATTATGGCGGCGTTCATCGTGTGGGCGGTGCGGGCGCTGTTCCGGGGCGAGCGCCTTCAACACGTGACGCCGTGCGCGCTTCTCGGGGTGTTTTTCCTGATTGCGCTTGCGGTAACGCCGGGTTCCCTGGAGTTCTACACGACCTTTCAGCGTTTGTTGTTCTGGCTCAGCTACCTGATGCTGCTGTTCTTGGTGGTGAATGCCGTGCGCCATCGCGTGGCGTTCGGCATCGTGCTGGGCGCCGTGGTCTGCGCGCTGCTTTTCGAAGCAGTGTTCAGTATTCTTCATTACCATTACATGCTTCCGGCGCTGCGCAAGCTTGTGCAAGACCCGGACCTGCTGGAGCATTTCTTCGAGACGCGCGAGATGACTCCCGAACTCGCGCGGCGCTTCAACAGGAACCGCGCCTTCGGAAGCATGCTGTTCCCCAATTCGCTGGCCGCGTTTCTTGTGCTGCTGGCGCCGGTGGCGGTTGCGGGCACGGTGCAGTCGTGGCGGGCGTTGATGTCCGCGTGGGGAGAAGTGGGCGCGTTGCCCAGGCGCGGCGCGGCGACGCAGTCGCGGCGGTACCGGGGCGTGGCCTGTGGCGGGGTGGCGTGGCTCGTGAGCACGGTCGCGTTTTTCATCGCGATGCAATTCCCGGTCAGCTACCCGGCCGGTCCGCCGGCCTGGTACGCGAACACGTACGCGTTGGCGGGGCTTTCGGGAGTGGTGGGCCTGGCGCCCGCCGCGTTTGTGGCGGGGCTGGCAATCAGCCGCGGCGGCCGGGTCTGCTGGCTGGGCGTGCAGGGCGTGGTCTATCCGCTGACGGTTCTGGCCGGCCTGCTTGCGCTGTGGTACAGCTTCTCGCGCGGCGCGATGCTTGCGCTGGCGGTGGCCGCGGTATTCACAGGCGCGCTGGTCTGGCTGGGCGGGGGGCGTGTTGGCCGGCTGCGCGGGGCCGCCGCGACGGCGGCGTTGCTCGTTGCCGCGGCAGTGCTTGCCACAGGCATGCTTGCCGCGACGCCCGCGCCCGAAGCCGAAGCCGCCGGGGAAACGGGCGTGCAGGCAGCGCCTGAGGAATCCGCTTCGGAAGCCCCGGCGGTGATGGAAGAAGGCGTGGACCTGACGGTCGCGGACGCGCTCGACCCCGCGACGCTGAGCATCCGGCTCACCTACTGGCAGGTCGGGCTCAAGGTGTGGCTGCACCATTTCTGGACGGGTGTGGGGCTGGGCAACTTTGCGCTGGCCTATCCGCGCTACCAGTATCTTGGCGCCGGCGACGTGCGCGAGGCGCACAACGCTTTGCTGGAGGCGCTTTGCGAAACGGGCCTGTTCGGCGGCATCGCATTGACGGTGTTCTGCGCCTATCTCGGGCTCTGGGGCGCGTGGCGCATATTCCGGGAGCCGAACGGGACCACGCGCCTGGCGCTGGGCGGGCTCTACGCGGGGCTGCTCGCCTACCTGATGCACTCGGCGCTCGACATCAACTTCTCGCATCCCTCGCTGATGATGTTCATGATGGCGGTGGCCGGCCTGCTCATTGTCCGCGCCGGGTTGCCGGAAGAAGAGGACGCGGCGCCGGATGCGCCCGCGGCCGGGAAGGGCAAAGCGGGCGGGCTCCTGTTTCAACAGGGGGTGCTGCTACTGCTGGTGGTCGCGGCGGGGCTGAGCGTGGGCCTGAGCACGCGCTTCTTCCTGCAGAACCTGGCGTTGACCCGTGTCAGCTTCATCAACATGAAAGCGCGAGAGCAGTTGGATGACAAACTGAACATCGCGCATTTCTTCTTTGTGGATGTGCGCAACGCGACCCTGGCGCGCGAGGGCCTGGCCGAGGACCTGAAAAAGACCAAGCCGACCATTCCGCTGTCCCGGGTGCTGCCGCTGATCAGCAAGCCCGAGGAAATCGTCTCGATGGGCGACCTCTACGTGCCGCTCGAGGGCAGGCGTGGCTACCGGCGCCTGGTGGACGGGGACACGGTCCCGCCGGACGCGATACTCGTGATCAACAACACGCGGCCCGCGGTGCGCTACGCGCGGCAGGCCGCGCATGCGTGGCTCGAGGAACTCAAGCGCATCGACAGCCGGTTCCCGCACAGCCCTGACCTGGCAGAGCACATTGCCCGCTGGTATGACATGCTCACGTACAGCATCAGTGCGCAGGCGCGCGCGCCGCTTTACCAGGAATACCTGGACCAGTTGGAGCGCTGGGGTGCGGAGGCGGTGCGGCGCAGTCCCCACAATGCGGATATGCGCTACGCGTTCGGGCGTCACCTCATCACGATAGCGCGGGCGCGAAGCGGCGAGAAGAAGGTCGAACTCTGGGAGCGGGTGCGGAAGAATTATCGGTTGGCGCGGCAAATGGGCCCGCTGCTGCCCGCCTTCCACGAGGCGTACGCCTTCGCGCTCGAGAATCTCGCCGCGCTTTACTCGGCCGCGGGCCAGGCCGAGAAGGCGGAAGCGTACCGTGCCGAGTGCGAGCGCACACGCTTGGAAGCGCAAGAGTTGCGCCAGGCCCGGTGGAGCATGGGGCTGGGGTGAACCGGCTGAAAAGGAAAGCGACGTCCGCACATGGAAAGAAGACTGGCCGAACTGCGTGAGGGCGCGCGCGAGGAGGGCTGCGACGCCTACGTCACTTTCTCGCCGCCCGCGCTGGCGTATCTGGCGGGCTTTTTCGGTTCGACGGGCGCGGCGGTGGTGACCGGTGCGGAAGCGCGGTTTCTTTGTGACTTCCGCTATGTGGAGCAGGCGAACGCGCAGGTGTCGACCGGATTCCAGGTCTCCGAGGAGCGAGGCGCGCTTGAGACACGGGCAGGCGAGTGGCTCGACCGGCTTGGCGTCGTGCGCGCCGCATTCGACCCGGTTGTCACGACGGTGCATCAGCGTGACACGCTCGGCGCCAGTTTCGGCGGCGAACTCGTGCCGCTGCCGGGCCTGCTTTCGGGGCTTCGCCAGCGCAAGTCGCGGGAGGAGCTTGAACGCATCCGCGCGGCATCGCAGCTTGCGGAGGGGGCGATGCTCGACTTGCTGGAGCGTCTCGAAGCGGGCACAACCGAGCGGGAGGCGGCGGCGTGGCTGGAACACGAGTTCAAGGTGCGCGGCGCGGAAAAGCCCTCCTTCGAGCCCATTGTCCTGTTTGGTGCGCGCAGTTCGCTGCCGCACGGCATGCCCGGCGAGGCACGGCTGGAGGCGGGCGATGTCGTGCTGATAGACTGCGGTTGCATTCGCGCGGGCTACTGCTCTGACTTGACTCGCACCTACGCATTCGCTACGATTCCCGGAACCTGGTTCGAAGAGATCTACCGGGTAACGCGCACTGCGCAGCAAGCCGCGCTTGACGCGGTGCGTCCCGGTATGGCCGCGCGCGAGGTTGATGCGGTCGCGCGGGGCGTAATCACCGAAGCCGGCTACGGGCAGTACTTCGGACACGGACTTGGCCACGGGGTGGGACTGGAAGTCCACGAGGCTCCCCGCTTGAACATGGAGGCGGAGGCCATACTCGAAGCCGGAATGATCATCACAATTGAACCAGGGATTTACCTGCCCGGCAAGGGCGGGGTGCGTATAGAAGACCTCGTCGCGGTGACGGAAGACGGGCGCGAAGTGCTAACCTCATCCTCGAAGGAATTAAGGGTTCTGGGAACATGATTTCGACAGCTGATTTCAGAAACGGTATGGTGCTCGACATGGACGGCGATTTGATGCAAATCGTTGAATTCCAGCATGTTAAGCCCGGCAAGGGCGGTGCGTTCGTGCGCACGAAGCTGAAGAACATCCTCTCCGGGCGTGTGCTTGAGAAGACGTTCCGCGCGGGTGAGCGGATGGAAGAGGCGCGGGTCGAGGAGCAAGCCTGGCAGTATCTGTACACAGACGGCGACATTTACTACTTCATGGACAACGAAACCTTTGAGCAGCGCGAGGTCAGCGCCCAGGTGGTGGGCGAAGAGGCTGACTGGATGACGGAGAACATGAATGTTACACTGGTCATGCACAAGGGCGCAGTGATAGACCTCCGTGTGCCTGCCCATGTTGAGTTGAAGATCGCGCATGCCGAGCCGGGCGTTCAGGGCGACCGCTCATCGGGCGCCACGAAGCCGGCGACGCTTGAGTCGGGCGCCACGATTCAGGTGCCGCTGTTTCTGAACGAGGGCGATGTCGTCAAGGTGGATACTCGCACGGGCGAGTACATCACGCGCATAAGCTAAGCCCTGCAGCGCGGGCCCGGGAACCGGCCCGCGCCGCTGCATTTTTCGGTGCCTGGAAGGAGGGCTTTCGTGGACTTCGGCGAGCTGCAGGAGCTCATCCGCATACTCGAGGCGTCCAGCCTGGCGGAGATGGAAATAGAAGAAGACGGGCGTCGCGTTCGTCTGAGCAAGCTGCCGCCTTCGGTTCAGATGCCCGCGACCGTGGAGCATTTTGCCGTGGGGGCGGCGGGCGCGCGCGCTGCGGCTGCGGAGGACGCGCAAGAGCCGGAGGAGAACGGGCTGGTCACGATTGACTCGCCCATGGTCGGCACCTTCTACGCGGCGCCTTCTTCGGGCGATGAGCCGTTCGTGCTCGCGGGGGACACCGTGGAGCCGGACCAGACCGTGTGCATCGTCGAGGCGATGAAGATCATGAACACGGTCAAGGCGAAATTCCCCGCCATTGTCGAGAAAGTCCTGGTGGAAAACGGGCAGCCCGTGGAATACGGACAGCCGCTGTTCAGCGTGCGCCCGCTCTTGTAGGCGCGTCACGGGCAGGACGGCCGAGACCGAAGCATGTTCAGACGCATTCTCATAGCGAACCGGGGCGAGATCGCCGTGCGCATCATCCGCTCGTGTCGCCAGATGGGCATCGCCTCGATCGCGGTGTACAGCGAGGCCGACCGCGACGCGCTGCACGCGGCGCTGGCCGACGAGGCGGTGTGCATCGGTCCGTGCGAGGCGGGCGAAAGCTATCTCAACATCCCCGCGATTATTTCTGCGGCGGAGATCACGGACGCGCAGGCCATTCATCCCGGTTACGGCT
>NPIG01001401.1_pt1 | contig 12504 bp, 11 predicted proteins | sample 8637441 | NCBI WGS metagenome assembly NPIG01 (sample SAMN07420675, study PRJNA396082) | bioreactor metagenome | isolation source: sample BR6 brine-fed electro-methanogenic bioreactor BR | place: Japan: Kochi | collected 2016-06-14 | reverse complement strand
TCTTCATCAAGGGCACCGAGTTTCTCGGCCTCTTCGGCGGCAAACCGAACTTCTTCTTCGGCATTTCTCCGAATGCCTTCGGTGCAATCGGCGCCGTCGTTAACTTCGCCGTGGCCTTCGCGGTCAAGAATATGACCGCAGCTGTGCCAGAGCATATCGCCCAGATGGTCGAAGATGTCCGTATCCCCCGTGGTTCCAAAGCTGTCGATGGTAGCCACGCTCACTAGGATTCAGTGGCAAGACTGACCTGAGTCTATTGCCGAAGCATCTAACCCCGCCAGTCGCGCTGGCGGGGTCTTTTTTGCCAATTTTTCTATTGATTGTCCCTGCCTCGTCGGGTACAAAAAAGCTCAATGAATTCACTGCCCCTGCCTGGTCAGGGGCAACGGGAGTGTGGAATGGTTTTTGATGTCAGTGTCGCGATGACATGGGTCTTGTTCTTAGCGCTTTTCCCCATGGCGTTTTTCTGGCTGCGCCGCGCCTGGCGGATCTTTATCAAGCGCAATTATTCCGAAGTCGCCCTCAAGCGCGGGGAACCCCCAGCCAACCCGGAAAAATGGGCCCCCATCGTCGGAATGCTCAATTTAGCAGCGGGTGGTATGGCTGTCTGGGTCATCATCGGTGTCGTCGGCGCCTTCTACAGCTATGAAACCTGGAGCGCCATGGCCGGCGTGACGATTTGGGGTAAAATTTTCGCCGACCTCATCGTACGCATGCAGGCACACCCCTTTACGCTCGGCAAAAAGAAAAAGAAGTGAAGGGAAATGGTCGTCGTTTTTAATCTCCGAGGACGGGCAGTATTTCATTGGTCTAATTTCTTTTTGTCCACACCCCTCTTGTGATACCATCAGGTGTAAATGCGATTAAGGCTTCCCGTGCGGAGGCCTTTTTCGTCTGAACAGGGTTCGCGCAGAGCGCGAGTATGGGGGCACGTCATGGGTTTGATCAAGCAGTTAAGAGATACCGAACCGTTTAATCATCTTCCTGAAGAGACCTTTGAGGAGTTCAATCGGGCTGCCGTCATCAAAAAATTCCCCCCCCATATCCACATTTTCAATCAACACGATCCGCCCTCCGGTCACCTCTATGTCATCAAGCAAGGCCTGGTGGAAATTGTCGCCCTGACTCCGGGTGGAGTCGAGATGGTCGTTGATTACCGCAAGGAAGGTTCCTTTTTCGGCGGGACTCCCGTATTTACCAACGAGCCCTACACCGCCGGAGCCCGCACCGTCAAGGAAACCGAGTGCTACCTCATCCCGGCAGAACTGCTTGCCAAGGCCGCCAAGCTCTATCCCCAGATCACTGAATACTTTACCAAGGCCGTTTTCTCCCGCGTCCGAAGCCTCTATGCGGAAATGGTCAGCGATCATTCCCAAAAAGCTTTGACCCAGATGGAGGCCTATCCGTTCAAAAAGCGTCTTTCAGAGATCATGTCCGCCCCGGTGGAAACCTGCACCCTTTCCACCTCGATTCGCGAGATCGCCCGGCGGATGACGCAGAGAGATCTCGGCGCCATGCTCGTCTGCGATCAGGCAAATTGTGCTGCCGGAATCATTACCGAGCGTGATCTGGTTACCAAGGTTCTCGCCAGGGAAACGGTCGATTGTGAAACCTCCACGGCCGCCGACGTCATGACCCCGAACCCCTTTACGATGACGCCGGACACCTACATGTATGAAGCCACCGCGTTCATGATCGGGCACCAAATAAGGTATATGCCGGTCCTGGATAAGGGCGAGGCGGTGGGGATTGTGACCCTGCAGGACCTGATGAAATACCGCAGCCAGAAGTCCATGCTCGTGGTCGACAGAGTCAAGGCAGCGCAGACGATCGAAGAGCTGGTGGCCATCCGAAAAGGGATTGTCAAGGTGGCAAGGGCGCTCATGAGTGAGGCGCGCTCGCCCTTCGAGACGATGGAGATCCTCTCCTACATCCATCATTGCATCCTCCGTCGCTGCTTTGAGATCGTTCTTGAAGAGGTGAAACATCAGGGGATGACACCCCCTGATATCCGCTTCTGCTTCATCATCATGGGGAGTGGCGGGCGCAAAGAAATGCTGCTCGGTCCAGACCAGGATAACGGCCTTCTCTACGAAAACTTCCCGGACGATAAAGTCGAGGAGGTTGATGCCTTTTTTGTCCCTTTCTGCGAGAAACTCGTGGCGGCTTACGCCCGAATCGGGTACCCCCTGTGCAACGGAAAGGTGATGGCCAACAACCCTCTCTGGCGCGGCCGGCTCAAGGAATGGCAGGCACGGGTTTCCGACTGGATCCGCGTTCCCGAGCCCAAGAGCGTGATGTACTCCACCATTTTCTTCGACTTCATGCCTCTGGTGGGCGACCCTTCCCTCTGCCAGGATCTGCGCGACATCGTCCACGAAGAAATCCGCAGGAACCCCCGCTTCATGTATCACCTGCTGGAAAATGACCTTCAGCACCGCCCCCCGCTCAACCTTCTGGGGCGCTTCGTTCTGGAAAAGGACGAAGAACACAAAGGGACAATCTCCCTCAAGCAGACGGGCAGCGTTTTCATTGTTGACTGCATCCGCATGTTCCTCCTCGAAAAAGGCATCGACGCTACAACGACCATTGAACGACTCGGCGAGCTTGTCAAACTTGGCGTTTTCAATCAGGAAACAGCCGAACATCTCAAGGCCGCCCTGGAAGCCTTCACCTACTTGAGACTCCGCAACGAAATAGCTCTCATCGACCAGGGCCTGGAACCCTCCCACTATATCGATCCTTATTCCCTGACAAAAAATGAACAGGATCTTCTCAAGGAAGCCTTTCGGGCCGCCAGCAAACTGCAGGATTCAACCAAGAGGCATTTCGGTCGAGGGCTCCTCTAAACAAGACGCGACGTTCAGACAATAAAGGCCACCCTCCCCTCTCAATCGACCTTTCCAGAAACCGAACAGGGGCGGCCCCGCGATCGGGACAGCCCCTGTTCTCTGAATACAGAATTATCTGAAACGATTACCCGCACGAAACACTAGAGCACGGCCAGTTCCTCGCTGGAGAAGGTCAGGTGCTTGAGGCCGTCCGGCGCCACCCAGAAGGTGTTTTCCACCCCGACGGCTCCGAGGCCTGGGTAGACGGCCTTGGGTTCGAAGGCGAAGGTCATGTATTCCTTGAGTTCCTGATCCTTGAAGCCGCGGGCGATGAAGGGGAACTCGTCTACTTCGACGCCGATGCCGTGGCCGATGAAGGAAACCTGGGCGCCTTTGGAGCCCATGAAGTGATCCTGGTACCCAAGTTCACAAGCCAGGTTGTAGCAGTCATCGTAGATCTCGCCCCACTTGACACCGGGCCGGGCGATCTCCTTGAGGCGCTGCTCGATTTTGAGCATGTCGTCGTAGGCCTTTCTGAGCTGATCGGGCAGGCCGCCGATGCACAGGGTACGGGTCTGATCGACCAGGTAACCGTCGAAGGCACAGACCATGTCGACGATGATCGGCTCGCCTTTCTTGATGGGCTTGTAGCTCGATCCCTGGCCGATCGAGGGATTGACGCCGAGCCCGCCGAGCGGAGCATCGACATAGGCCGGAGCCGCGGCGTCGGGGCCGGAGAAGATGTGGCCGTAAAACATCTCGGAATTGAAACCGCGCATGCGGGTCACCCCCTGGTGTCCCAGCTTGCGGGCGAAGAACTCGAGCTCGGCGGCCAGCTCCAGGTCGCTCATTCCCTCGCGGATCACCTCCTTGGCCCGCTGGTAGGTGCGGTCCATCATCAGTGCGGCGTCCTTCATGATCTCGATCTCGTATTTCGACTTGACCGCCCGTACGGTGCGGATCAGCGGCGAGGCGTCAACGATCTCGGCGCCGCCGAGAACCTTGCTGAAGCGCTGGAACAGCCCCACCGGCACCACGTCGAGCTCCATACCCGCCTTTTTCGGCAGAGCGTGGCCAAAATCAGAAAGAATGCCGGGGATGTCCTTGGGACTCTTGAACGAAACGATCTCCTTGAGTCCGCTCTCCATGCGCGCGCGGCCGAATTCCTTGCGAACCATGTAGAGCGGTTCTCCGGAAACCGGGACGTAGAGAGCGCCCTGCTGGATCGAGCCGGTGAAGTAAAAAAGGTCGGCGTTCTGGACCATCAGCACCGCTTCCAGGCCGGCCTGCTCCATCTCGGCCTGGAGGCTGCGGGTGCGGTTCTGCAATTCGCTGGCGGGGGTTAGGCGCATGATATTTTCTCCGGCGATGAGAGGCGCGGCAACCGCGCCCCGACATGAGGGTAGTCTTCAGGCCGTTGCAACCGCCTCGGCCTCTTCAAGGTGCAGCTCCTGGATCGCCATCTCGCGCAGCTTGAATTTCTGGATCTTGCCGCTGGCGGTCATCGGGTACTCGTCGACGAACTTGACGTAGAAGGGAATCTTGTAGTTGGCGATACGGCCTTTACAGAAATCCTTGATCTCCTGCTCGGTACAGCGGTCCCCTTCCTTGAGCTTGATGGCGGCCATCACCTGCTCGCCGTACTTCGCGTCGGGCACGCCGTAGACCTGTACGTCGCTGACCTTCGGATAAGAGTAGAGGAACTCTTCGATCTCACGGGGATAGATATTCTCGCCGCCGCGGATGATCATGTTCTTGATCCGGCCGGTGATCTTGCAGTAGCCGTTCTCGTCCATCACCGCGAGATCCCCGGTATGCAACCAGCCGTCCCCGTCGATGGCCCGGGCGGTCTCTTCGGGCATCTTGTAGTAGCCCTTCATCACCAGGTAACCGCGGGTGCACAGCTCGCCCTGCTTGCCGGGCGGCAGGGCCTCACCGGTCTCGATATCGACGATCTTCACCTCGACATCGGGCAGGGCGCGGCCGACGGTGGCCACCCGCAGCTCGATGGGGTCGTCGGTGCGGGTCTGGGTGATGACCGGCGATGCCTCGGTCTGGCCATAGGCGATGGTGATCTCACCGGCGTTCATGTCGCGGATGACCCGTTTCATGACCTCGATGGGACAGGGCGAACCGGCCATGATGCCGGTGCGCAGGCTGGAGAGGTCATAGTTGGGGAATGCCGGGTGCTCCAGCTCGGCGATGAACATGGTCGGCACGCCGTGGACCGCGGTGCACCTTTCGGCTTCGATGGTCTTGAGGACCTGCTCGGGATGGAAGACCTCCACCGGCACCATGGTCGAGCCGTGGGTCACGCAGGCGAGCACACCGAGCACGCAGCCGAAGCAGTGAAAGAAAGGGACCGGAATGCACAACCGATCCTTGTCGGTGAACTTCATGCATTCGCCGATGTTGAAGCCGTTGTTGATGATGTTGTGATGGGTGAGCATGACGCCTTTGGGAAAGCCCGTCGTCCCCGAGGTGTACTGCATGTTGATCACTTCGTGCTCGTCGAGGGTCGCCTTGACCGCGGCCAGCTCCTCGTCGCTCACCCCCGCTCCCCGCTTTTCCAGTTCGGCATACGCCATCATCCCCCGGGGCGCCTCGGCACCGAGGAAGACGACATTCTTCAAACAGGGAAGCTTCTCGCTGTCGAGCTTGCCCGGGGCGGCATTTTTTAGCTCGGGAATCACCTCGCAGGTGGTGGCGACGTAATCGGTATCCTTGAAGCCCTGCACCAGAAACAGCGTGGTGGCGTCGGACTGGTTCAATACGTACTCGAGTTCGGCCGACTTGTAGTTGGTGTTGACCGTGACCAACACCGCACCGATCTTGCCGGTGGCAAACTGCAGCACCACCCATTCGGGCACATTGGTGGCCCAGATCGCCACGTGATCGCCCTTCTTGATTCCCATGTTGAGCAGCCCCTTGGCGACCCGGTCGGTCAGGGCGTCGAACTCGCGATAGCTGTAACGCAGCCCCCGCTCGGGATAAACCAGCGCGTCATTGCCTGGATAGCGACGGGCGATGTCCTCGAGCAGTCCACCCATCGTAAAGTTCAACGCTTCGGCCATGAATCAATCCTCCTCTGCAGGCTGAAAACCGGGTTAAATATGGCAAAACACTTTTTCGACAACGGTAACTATTTGTTTTTAATGCGTTTTTTGATAACACACCGCCAAAATTAAGTCAAATCAAAAAGATCTGACCCCGCCGCAAGGGGGATTAAATGACTGGTCCGGTCGTGATTTTTTTCTAGGCAAAGAGCTAATTTCCACGAAGGCTTCACGCACTTGCATTCATCCGCCACTCTTTTCCACAGCGCTATCCACAAAGACTGTGAGTCACATGCCGCTGCTCACTGGAGCTTTTCCGCCTTGATCATTTCCGGAGCCACCACGCCACCGGACATGATGACTTTCATCGCCTCCTCGACGCTGAAGGATGTTGGGTAGACCCGGTGTTCTTCGAGGAGCAGGACGTAGCCGGAGGTGGGATTGGGCGAGGTGGGGATGAACAGGGTGTAGTAGGTCTTGCCGGAGGCGGTTTGAACGCTGTTGGTGATGAAGGCAATGGAAAAACTCCCTTCCTTGGGGAATTCAACATAGACCGCCTTGCGAAAGGAGTTCTTTCCCGACCTGGAAAAAACCTGGATGAACTGCTTGGAGGAGGTGTAGATCGACTTGACCAGGGGAATGCGGGACATGATCGATTCGCCGAAGCTAACCATACGGCTACCCAGAACGTTACTGGCGACGATCCCGGTTGCGTAAAGGACCAGCAGCCCGGCGATCATCCCCAGGCCGGGAATGTAGCGGTAGTCTTCGCCGAGAAAAAAATTGGCCGTCTTCTGGATGTAGGGCGCCAGCACCCCGTCGGCCAGATTGAACAGAAAGCGCAGGATGAACAGGGTAATACCGATGGGGATGACCACCAGCAGGCCGGCGGCGAGTTTGCGGCGCAGATGGTTGATCAACCACCAGCCGGGGTTGAAGCGTCCTTTCTTCTGCGGATGTTCGTCCACGCCCAGGTTCCTTTTGCCACTCGGAGAAATTCAACCTCTGGTGTAAGGCACCGCTATTTTAACTGAATCGAAGAAAGAAACAAGACGGGACCTGCCGATTTGGCGGCAAGCCCCGTCTTTGCTCTGCGGTAAACCGGCGTTCAGATGCCGCCGGTCAGCTTTCCATGGAAAGTCATCCTCGAGGACCTCGTGATCCGCCAGCGCGGCGGGAGGTTTAGCTTCCTGCGGCCCCCTCCAGTTTCGCCAGACGTTCCTTAAGTGACTTCTCTTTCCGCCAACGCGCGGTGACATCGCGCATGATGGCGGCGACCCCGAGAACCTGCCCCGGCCCATCCGTCACCATGACGATGGAGAATTCGCTGGAGAGCTGACTGCCATTGCGGTGCAGCGCCGGTACCGAGAGCAGGTCCTTGCCGTAGCGGGTCAGTCCAGTGGCCATGACCTGGCGGTACCCTTCCCAGTGACGCTCCCGCAGCCGCTCGGGGATAATCAGATCAAGGGATTGCCCGAGCGCCTCGGCGGCCGGAAAGCCGAACATCGCCTCGGCTCCCGCGTTCCACAGACGGATGATCCCTTCGCGGTCGGCGAACAGAATGGCGTCGGGGGCCTGGTCGATGATATTGCGGTAGAAGAAATTCTCCATCACATGTACTCGACAGGGTCAGGGGTTCTGGATATACGCGTTGCGCCGGGTGTAGAACCACCAGTTGAGCACCAGGCAGACAAAGTAGAACACCGCGAAACCGTAAAGGGCGTATTCCGGAGTGGTTGCCTTGATCTGCTCCCCGAACACCTTGGGAATGATAAAGGCACCGTAAGCGGCAACGGCGGAAGTCCAGCCAAGCACCGGACCCGCCTGCTCCGGGTCGAAGATGTGGGCTATGGAACGGAAGGTGGAGCCGTTACCCACCCCGGTCGCTGCGAAAAGCACGATAAAGAGAACAAGAAACGGCACGAAGTAGGTTTCCGGGGTAGCCGAAGCGTAGGCAGCCTTCATGAAATAGGCGCAGCCCAAGGCGGAAGCGATCATCACGATGGAAACCCACTGGGTGACGATGGCTCCTCCCAGCTTGTCGGCGATCTTCCCACCGACCGGCCGGATCAGGGCGCCGATGAACGGGCCCATCCAGGCGTACATCAGGGCGCTGGGGCCGTTGGGGTTGACGGTGTCGTGCGTCATGACCCCATCGACCATCACGTGGGAAAAGCCGAAGATGACCTTGATGGCCAGGGCGAAGGCCGCAGAATAACCGATGAACGAACCGAAGGTCATGGTGTAGATGATGGTCATGGCCCAGGTGTGCTTGTTGCCGAAGATCTTGTACTGCCGGTTCAGATTGGCTTTCAAACCACCGGTGGTCAGGTGCTTCATGCCGTAAACCGTGGCCGCAATAATCAGCGGCAGCACGATCCACTTACTGAGCAGACCCAGCCCGACCGGCGGGGGGAGCATCAGGTAGAGACCGGCGACGGCGGTCACGAAGGCGATCAGCAGCAGGCCGGTGATCATGGCAAACGACTTGCCGGTGGAAGGGAGGTCGGGGGTGACGGTCTCGGTGGTGATGTTGTTCATGCCGAAGAAACCGGCGAACGCCAGGGGTATCAGGAACACCAGCCAGATATAACCGGCATTGTGGATGAAGGTCTCGGTGCCGGCCGGGATCTTGCCGATCAGCGTGCCGCTGGTGTTGATCAGGGTCTGCGGCTCGCCGCCGAACAGGCCGAAGGTCATCACCAGCGGAATCAGGATCTGCATGGTGGTCACCCCGAAATTCCCCAACCCGGCGTTCAGCCCCAGCGAAGTCCCCTGGACCCGCTTGGGGAAAAAGAAGCTGATGTTGGACATGGAGGAGGCGAAGTTGCCGCCGCCGATGCCGGAAAAAAGGGCCAGGATGTAGTAGACCCAGATCGGGGTATTGATATCCTGCAGGGCCATGCCGGTCCCCACCGCGGGAATCATCAGCAGGGCGGTGGTGAAGAAGATCGTGTTGCGGCCGCCGGCGACCCGGATCAGGAAGGAGCTGGGAATCCGCAGGGTCGCCCCGGTCAGACCGGCAATGGCCGACAGGGTGAATAGCTGGGACTGGGTGAAAGGATACCCCAGGTTGAGCATCTGCACTGTGATGATCCCCCAGTAGAGCCATACGGCGAAGCCGCACAGCAGACTGGGAATCGAGATCCAGAGGTTGCGGGTCGCGATTCTCTTGCCTTCAGACTCCCAGAACTGTTCGTTCTCAACATCCCAATAATCAAGATTAATCGACTTTTTCCGCGTCTTCTCAGGCATGTTTCGTCTCCCCTCTGGCATGTTGCACCTCCGTCAGGTCCTCTTCGAACAACGTTAATTTATCCTCTTCGATTTTCCGCATATCAGCGGGGTGTTTCTCTTTCATCATTTTGGTTGCGATCAGATGCAGCCAGATCAGGCAGACCAGCGACAGTGCGAACATGAACATCCAGCAACTCGTCCAGAGTCCGGTCCCCTCCAGCAGGTAGCCGAAAATGATCGGGCAGAAGAATCCTCCCAATCCGCCGAGAACCCCGACCATGCCGCCGACAACGCCGACTTCCTCCGGAAAATAGTCCGGGATAAGCTTATAGACCGCGGCCTTGCCGATTCCCCAGATGCTTCCGAGCAGAATAACGAACACAGCGAAAATCCACACATTCGCCTGGAAGTAGATCCGCGTCACTCCCTTGGCAAGCAACTCTTTTTTCTTGACGCTCTGACCGACCTCAACCACCGGTTCCTGCCAGGTCTGCTTGCCGGGGAGAATCAGCACCTGGTCGTCAAAATTCTCCAGGGTTTCAGGTTTGCTTTTCACACTGTACGTCTTCCCATTGACGGCTACAGAATTCGCCGTGACTTCGGTCACCGTACCGGCACGCATGGCCATGATTCCCCGGCCGGGAGAATAGATTTCCATTCGGGGCATGATGACGAGGAGACTGATCAGCGTTGAAGCCCCAAGAACCCAATACATCACGGTGCGCCCACCGAACTTGTCGGACATCCAGCCGCCCAGGGCGCGAATCACACCGGAGGGCAGGCTGAACATGGAAGCAAAGAGGCCGGCGGTGACCAGTGGCAGGTAGTAGACGTTGACAAAGTAAGGAACCAGCCACTGGGAGAAGGCCACAAAACATCCAAACACCAGGAAGTAATAGAGACCGAAGCGCCAAACCTTGACACTCTTGAGAGGCGTCAGCATCTGACCGATGGACTTGCCGTGCGTCTTGGGTTTCTTGTTCTCGGCAAAGATGAAGAAGATCACCCCCATCGTCGCCAGCATGATGGCGTAATAGATCGGCAGCTGCCGCCAGCCTTCGATGTTGGTCCCATGGTCGGTTAGCAGGTTGAGCAGTGTTGGCGCCAAAAGTGTGGTCAGGGCGGCGCCGGCGTTGCCGGCGCCGAAAATCCCCAAAGCGGTTCCCTGACGTTCCCGGGGATACCAGACCGAAGTAAAGGCGATGCCGATGGAGAAACTGACCCCGGCCAGGCCGAAACCGAAACTGCAGAGAGCGAAGGTGTTGAAGCTGTCTGCCTTCGACAGCAGAAACATCGGAATGGCGCAGAGTATCAACAGGGTTCCGTACACCGGTTTGCCGCCGAACTTATCGGTAAGCATGCCGGCCGGAAGTCGGAAAATCGACCCGGTAAGTACCGGGATTCCCATCAACCAACCGATCTCCACCGGCCCCCAGTCGAATACCTGGTTGTCTGCCAGAAAGGTCACCAGGACGCCGTTGAACATCCAGGCGGCGAAGCAGACGGTAAAAGCCAGAGTATTGAGAAATAGGATTTTGTGCGATTTTGCAGTCGCGACTTCTTGCATAATTCCTGCCTCCCCAAACGATTAACCATGATGCCGGAAGCCATCCGGCCCTTCTAACCCGTGCAGGACGTGGCAGAATCCTGTCCGGGGGAAACGTTGTCCGAGCTACTTCCGCTCTATTCCGGGCCGCTGCAGGCTCCAGATCACCACCTGGTAGGGGCGCGCGAAATAGGTCAGGGGTATGCTAACCACGTGCACCAGGCGGGAAAAAGGGAACAGGGCGATGAGCACGAAAGCATTGACCGCATGCACTTTGACGATCGCCGGCAGCGCCGCCAGGTACTGCACCTGGGGATCGAACTTCACCAGCGACCAGAGCCAGGGGGTGGCGGTGTGCAGGTACCAGACCGAGCCCCAGCGCAGGGTGAAGGCGATGTAGACCCCGGTGGCCACCTGCACGACCAGCGCGGCCAGCACCAGCCAGTCGATGACCGAGGTGACTGTTGCCACCCGCTCGTTGGCCGCCCGCCGAACGATCAGCACAATCACGGCGATCAGGGTGGTAAGCCCCAGGGCCATGCCGGTCACCTCAAGGAAATAGAGGCGCAGCGGTCGCCCGAGCAGGGCTCCCCAACCGGCCGGGAAGAGAAAGGCCAGAAAATGGGCGAGCAGAATGATCAGGATGGCATAGTGCCAGGGGACCGAGCCCCAGAACAGAGCGCGGCTCTCCAGAAACTGGCTGGACTGGGACGACCAGGAGTAGCGGTCGACAAAGTACCGGTACAGGCCGACGGCTACGGCGAGGGCGACTGCTACATAAGGGAATACTCCAAAAAGAATCAGATCGATCATGAGTAAGTCTCCTTCTACCGGCTTGCTTCCAGAAGTTCCGTTTCGGCGACCCTGGTTAAATAGCTCTGCAGGGCCGTGATCAACTGCGCATAAGGGTGGTCTTGGTTGTCCATCCCCTGGAGAATTTTATCCAGGGCCGGCAGCAGCCCGTCCCGGATGATCTCCTGGCGAGCGCTGCGGTCGTCAATGGTACCGACAAACCGCAATACCTCGCTGAGGTGATCAGGAAGTTCTCTGCCGGGGTCGAAGCCATACTGGCGATAGATCTGCTGCAGCGTGATCAGGAACAGGGTGCGCTGCTGACTCTCACCGAAGAGCTGATAGCCGACATAGGGATGACAAAGGGCCTGCAGATCAAAGGTCGACGTAAACACCTCTTCCACGCGGTCGGCATCGTTCCGGGCCAGGAAGCAGATGAAGTTCTGCAGCGGGACGACGGCTTCGGCTCGAAGCTCCTGCAACAGCTCGGCACAGTCGGCCGCCGCTTCCTTGACTCCGCTGTCGGGATAACGGAGCAGGAGGGCAAATTGACGGCAGAGATCCAGGTGCTTTTGCAGTTCGGTCATGATCACCACCGCCTCTTCGGTGCGCGACGGCTGCCGAAGCCCATCTCCTGCCGGTAGGCCTCGGGGTCCATCCCCGCTTCAACGGCCCGATCCCGCAGCATCGGCGGAATGACGATGCGCCCCTTGATACTGGTCAGGGAGGTCATGCGATAGATCGCCTCGATCTGCTCGGCGCTCACCTGGGCAAGGTCACGAGCCTTGGCCACTTCGGCGTCGGAAAGGTCACCGACACTTTGATGACGGCGCTGAATCCGCACCGCGATCAGCCGGCGATAGACCGCCTTGACCTCTTCTTCATTGCCTCCGGCGAACAGACCGGCAAGGTAGCGCATCGGCAGTCGGGCCTTCTCCAGGGTGGTAAAGAATTCATCGGCCAGTTTCTGGGTGCCCTGACTCTCGATGGACAGCACCGGCAACAGCGGCGGCACATAAAAGAGCATCGGCAGGGTGCGGAA
>NPIG01001427.1_pt1 | contig 12506 bp, 12 predicted proteins | sample 8637441 | NCBI WGS metagenome assembly NPIG01 (sample SAMN07420675, study PRJNA396082) | bioreactor metagenome | isolation source: sample BR6 brine-fed electro-methanogenic bioreactor BR | place: Japan: Kochi | collected 2016-06-14 | reverse complement strand
AGCCCGAAGGGCGCCGCGCAAGCGGCGGACCGTCCCCGCGGGCCGGCGCTTGGTCGACGGAAGCGCGCCGATCATGTCTCGTCCGGATTTGGCTGCGATAAAGCGCGCCGATCAACTGTAGCTGCGCCGCCCCACAGTCCGGCGCTTGCGCGGCTTGCTCTGTAGGGTCAGCGGTGGAGGAGGAAACCCCTTTAGACCGTCAGGACGCCGCCCGCTCCCCGCGTGGAAAGATCCCGTTGCTGATGAATTCCATCACCGGCACGCCGTCCTGATTACTGACGGTCACCTTGCTTTTCACGAACCCGATCGGCTTGCTTTTCGACGGGGTCAGCTCCAGCACCTCCATCCGCACCGACAGCACCTCGCCGGGATAGACCGGCTTCAGCCAGCGCAGCATATCGACCCCGGGCGAACCCAGCGAGCGGCCGGTCTTGTCGAGGTTCTCCACCATCATCGCCATGGTCATGGCGCAGGTGTGCCAGCCGCTGGCGCAGAGACCGCCGAACAGCGAGTGTTTCGCCGCCTCCTCGTCGAGGTGAAAGAACTGCGGATCGTATTTCCCGGCAAACTCGACGATCTCTTCCTTGGTCACCTCATAGGCACCGAATTCCTGCACCTGCCCGATCTCGAAACGTTCGAAGGGGATGAATGCCTGCGTTTCCTCGGCCATCTGCGCACTCCCTGACTGGTTTCCCTCGCTTCAAACAGGCGCGAGGGAGCGGGGGATGCAATGGCCAAAGCGCCGGGAAGGGCGCAAACGCCGCGTCATTTCGCAGGTCGGGGGAGGACTTGGGCGGCTCAGCCGGCCAGCTTGCGCGCCTTGCGCAGCAGCATGTCGCGCTTCACCTTGCTGAGCCGGTCAAAATACATCCGCCCCGCCAGATGGTCGATCTGATGTTGTACAGAAGTGGCCCAGAGTCCGACGAAATCGCGCTCCTCGACCTCGCCCTGATCGTTCAGGAACCGCACCGTGACCGCGCGCGGGCGTTCGATCCTGGCCGAGACACCGGGCAGGTTGGGTGAGGCTTCCTCGTGAACGCGCGGCTGCACCGAGGCGTGCAGGATCTCGGGGTTGGCCATGCGGACGGCCTTGCCGCGGCTTTCCGAGGCATCGACAACCGCCAGCCGCAGCATCACGCCGATCTGAGGGCCTGCCAGGCCGACGCCCGGCATCGCCTCCATGGTGTCGATCATGTCGGTCCAGATTGCACGGATCTCGTCGGTGATCTTGTCGACCGGCTCGGCCGGGGTGCGCAGCCGCTTGTCGGGCCAGGGAATGCAAGGGCGGGCGGTCATACTGCGGCGGCCTCTTCAAACCGGCGGATCGCGGCGTCGCGGACTTCCGGGGAAAGCCGGTCGAAGGTCACCACGCCATCTAGGTGATCGTACTCATGCTGGGCACAGCGCGCGGCAAACCCGTCGAGCCAGCGGCGCTGCACGGTGCCTTGCGCGTCGGTCCATTCCATCTCCACCCGCGCGGGGCGGTCGATTTGGGCCGAAACGCCGGGGATCGACAGGCAGCCCTCCTCGCCCGCGACCACCTCTTCCGAGTGGGCCAGAATGCGCGGGTTGATCATCACCACGGGGGTTTTCGCCCCCTCTTTCCAGGTGACGTCCATCACGAAAAGCCGCTTCATCACGCCCACCTGCGGCGCGGCAAGGCCGCGGCCGGGGGCGTCGTACATGGTCTGGAACATATCCGCGATCAGATCGGAAAGGTCCGCACCCTCCGCCACCGGATCGCAAACCGTGGCCAGCCGCGGATCAGGCCAGCGCAGGATCGGCAGCACGCCCATCTCAGCCCCGCGCCCGGTCGCGTTTCAGCTTCTGCATCTTGCGGGTGATCATCTGCCGCTTCATCGGGCCGAGGTAGTCGATAAAGAGCTTGCCGTTCAGATGGTCGATCTCATGCTGCACGCAGGTCGCCCAGAGATCGGTGAAGACCTCCTTCTGCGCCTTGCCGTCGCGGTCCATCCAGGCCACCTCGACCTCCGCCGGGCGAGTCACCTCGGCATATTGCTCGGGGATCGAGAGGCAGCCTTCCTCATAGCTGCTGGTCTCGTCCGAATGCGCCACCACCTCGGGGTTGAACATGATCAGCGGACGGGGCGTATCGCCCTTGTCCTTCATGCAGTCGAGCACGATCAGCCGGTCCAGCACGCCGACCTGCGGCGCCGCCAGGCCGATGCCCGGGGCGTCATACATGGTTTCCAGCATATCGTCGGCCAGCTTGCGCAGCTCGTCAGAGACATCGGCCACCGGCGTGCACAGCTTTTTCAACCGCGGGTCGGGATGGATCAGGATCGGGCGTTTCATGCCGTTCATTTAGGCGATGACACCGCCCGCCGCAACGCCCCCCTTGCACCTGCCCGCATTCCGGGTAGCCTCCGCCCCGATCAGACGGAGAGCCCCATGAATTTCGACGAGATTATCGACCGCCGCGGCACCCATTGCGCCAAATGGGACAAGATGGACGCGATCTATGGCGTGTCGCCAGAGGACGGGCTGGCCATGTGGGTCGCCGACACCGATTTCCGCGCGCCCGACGTGGTGCTGAACCGGATGCGCGAAATGACCGAGCACGGCGTCTTCGGCTATACCGACAACAGCGACGAGTATACCGGCGCGATCCGCTGGTGGATGCAGACCCGCCACGGCTGGACGGTCGAGCCCGACTGGATCTTCACCACCACGGGGCTGGTCAACGGGGTGGGCATGTGCCTCGACAGCTTTACCGATCCGGGCGACGGCATCGTTTTGTTCACGCCGATTTACCACGCCTTTGCCAAGGTGATCCGCAACGCCGGGCGCAGGGTGGTCGAATGCCAGATGATCAATGACAACGGTCATTACGAACTGGATTTCGACGCCTGGGACGCGCAGATGACCGGCGCGGAAAAGATGGTGATCCTGTGTTCGCCGCACAATCCCGGCGGCCGGGTCTGGACGCGGGAGGAACTGCAGGGCGTGGCCGCGTTCTGCCGCCGGCACGACCTGCTGCTGATCTCGGACGAGATCCATCACGACCTGGTCTATCCCGGGCATAAACACATCCCGATGCCGCTGGCAGACCCGTCGATCACCGACCGGCTGATGATGCTGACCGCGCCGTCCAAGACCTTCAACGTGGCGGGGCTGCACACCGGCAACGTGATCATCCCCGACGATGGCTTGCGCGCGCGGTTCGCCGCGCGGATGGCGGCGCTGAACCTCTCCGGCAACTCAGTGGGCGAGGCGGTGGCAGCGGCGGCCTATTCGCCCGAGGGCGCGGCCTGGGTCGATGAGCTGATGGTCTATCTCGACGGCAACCGGAAGGTCTTCGACGCCGCCATCGCCGAGATCCCGGGGCTGGCCTCGATGGAGCTGGAATCCACCTTCCTCGCCTGGGTCGATTTCTCCGGCACCGGCATGGACCGCGCGGAATTCACCGCGCGGGTCGAGCAGCAGGCCAGGATCGCCGCCAACCACGGCCCCACCTTCGGGCTCGGTGGGGAAAGCTTCCTGCGCTTCAACCTGGGCACCCAGCGCGCGCGCATCGAAGAGGCCTGCGCGCGGCTGAAGGCGGCGTTCGGGGATCTGCAGTAGAGCGCGATGATCGGCCCGGCGAAACCGCCGGGCCACGCCCGCCCCTAGTCCGGGCGCGGCAGCAGCGCCGCCGGGGCGTCGGGGTCGCGGCTGTAATCCAGCGGCACACGGTCGGTGGCCACGGTATTGCGCTTGAACTCATAACGCATCTCGCCGCCGTCTTCCTCGGCCGCGACGATCAGGCACTGATACAGGTGCCGGCTGCCGTCATAGAGATCGACCAGCCCGCGCAGATGCGGTGCCCCGGCCGCCTCGACCGAAAATCCGCCGCGCCACAGGCGCAGCACGCGGTGGAACTCATCTCCGGCCAGAACCCGCAGCCGGCTGGCCTTCTTCAGCCCCGCCAGCCGCGCCGCATCCAGGCCCGCCCGCAGCTCTTTCGAAAGATAGGTTGTCACGTCGGGATCCTCCCAGGATTGCGTAAACTGTGCGCCATGGCGAAAAAAATGCAAGCGCGCGGGCCGCTCATTCCGGATTTGCGGCTTTGATTCGGCCCACCTGTTGCCGCCATGTCTCCGTCCCACGCGACCCCGCCTGTGCACAGACGCAGGGGGGATGCGCGGCCTGTGCGGTGGGCGCGCCACCGGTTGTTGCCTACTTATTCGGGGTCTGTGAAAGGAGGGTGACATGGGTATGTTGATCGACGGAACCTGGCAGGACGGCTGGTACGACACCTCCAAGTCCGGCGGGCGGTTCGAACGTTCGGCGGCGCAGTTCCGCAACTGGATCACCCCGGACGGCAGCGCGGGCCCCAGCGGTTCAGAGGGGTTCGCCGCGGAATCGGGGCGCTATCACCTCTATGTCAGCCTGGCCTGCCCCTGGGCACACCGCACGCTCATCTTTCGCAGTCTCAAGGGTCTGACGGATCACATCGGCGTTTCGGTCGTGCATCCCGACATGCTGGACGAAGGCTGGAGCTTTGCCGGGGATTTCGACGGCGCCACCGGCGACCGGCTTTACGGCTCAGGCCACGCGCATGAGATCTATACCCGCGCCGACCCCGGGTTCACCGGGCGGGTCACCGTGCCGATCCTGTGGGACCGCGCGCGCGAGACCATCGTGTCGAACGAAAGCTCGGAAATCATCCGCATGTTCAACTCGGCCTTCGACGGCCTGACCGGCGACACCCAGGATTTCTGGCCCGAGGACCTGCGCGCAGCGATCGAGCCGGTCAACGCGCGGATCTACGACACGGTGAACAACGGCGTCTACAAGTCCGGCTTCGCCACCACGCAAGCCGCCTATGACGAGGCGGTCACCCCGCTGTTCGACACGCTCGACTGGCTCGAAGCCCGGCTGGGCGAGAACCGCTACCTGATGGGCGATCGGATCACCGAGGCCGACTGGCGGCTGTTCACCACGCTGATCCGCTTCGATCCGGTCTATCACGTGCATTTCAAATGCGCGAAGAAACGGATCGTCGATTATCCCAACCTCTGGGCCTATACGCGTGAGCTGTTCCAATGGCCCGGCGTGGCCGAAACGGTGAACCTCGACCATATCGTGCGCCACTATTTCTATAGCCACGACAGCATCAACCCGCATCGGATCGTGCCGCTGGTGGCCGCGCCCGACCTGTGGGCGCCGCACGGACGGGATCAGCGCGCCGCGCCGTAATGCTCCACGATGGCCGCCAGGTCCTCCGGCGGGGTGCTGCTGCGCACATAGGCGCAGGCGTTGGCGCTATGGGCAAAGATCGACCCGTCCGAGAAGAAGCTGGTGTCGGAGACAAAGACCACCCGCGTGTCCGGGCTGCGATAGCTGGCGAAATCGGCCACCGCCAGCGCGCTGCCGCCCTCCAGGATCAGATCCAGCACGATGATGTCAAAGCGTTCGGACTGCAGCGCGAGGATCGCCGCGCTCTGGGTCTGCGCCACATGCACCATGCTGCCCTGGCGGTTCAGGTGCCGGGCCCAAAGCGCGCCGAGATCCGGGTCATCTTCGACGATGAGTATCTTCATCCGTTCTCAGGCCCGCATGCGCCACCCGGCACCCTGCGCCCACCCCCAATTGTCCGTTTGGATGCTAATCAAATTTTATCGTTCCGCCAAGCGGCGTAGGCGGCAGACCGCTTGTGCCGGGGCGCAAAATCCGGTTGAAGCGGCCCGACACCCCTATCCGACCGGGTCCGAAAGATGCCGCAAACCCCGATGCCCCACGCCCAGACCCGCCGGGATCACGGCGGCGGCCTTGATGCCGCGATCGCCCGGTTCGGCGGTCTCCGCGCCGACTGGCTCGACCTGTCGACCGGGATCAACCCGGCCCCCTATCCGGTGCCGCGATTGACCTCGGACGATTGGACCGCCCTGCCCGACCACGCCGCGCAGGACAGGCTGGACCGGGCCGCGCACCGATTCTGGCAGGTGCCGGAGGGCGCCGATGTGCTGGCCGCGCCCGGCGCCTCGGCCCTGATCGCCCGGATCCCCGCCCTGGCCGCGCCGGGACGGGTCCGGATCACCGCGCCGACCTATAACGAACATGCCGCAGGTTTTGCCGCCCAGGGCTGGACCGTGGTCGCCGACGGCGCGGCCGAGGCGCGGGTGCTGGTGCATCCCAACAATCCCGACGGCCGGCTGTGGGCGGCAGAGGATGCCGACGCAACCCTCACGGTGATCGATGAAAGCTTTTGCGATATCTGCCCGGATCAGAGCCTGGTGCGCCTTGCCGCGCGTCCCGGCGTGGTGGTGCTGAAAAGCTTCGGCAAGTTCTGGGGGCTGGCGGGGCTGCGGCTGGGCTTTGCCATCGCGACGCCGGAAACCCTGGCCCGGCTATCCGAAATGTTGGGCCCCTGGCCGGTGTCCGGCCCGGCCTTGCGGATCGGCACCCGGGCGCTGCAAGACGCCGAATGGGCCGAGACAACACGCGCCCGGCTGGCGCGCGACGCCGCCCGGCTCGATGCGCTGATGACCGGGCGCGGGGCGGTGTTCGAAGGCGGCACCGACCTGTTCCGCCTCTATCATGTCGACGATGCGGCGGCCTGGCAGGAGCGGCTGGCCCGCCATCACGTCTGGAGCCGGGTATTTCCCTATTCAGGTCATTTCCTGCGCCTGGGCCTGCCCCCGAACGCGGGCTGGGATCGGCTGGAGGCTGCGTTGTGAGCACCGCCGCCCTCCTCGCCCTGGCGCTGATCCTCGATGCGGCTTTGGGCGAGCCCGACTGGCTGTGGTCGCGCATCCCGCATCCGGCGGTGCTGATGGGCCGGGCGGTGGCGGCGCTGGACCGGATGCTGAACCGGGGTGAGGCGCGCGCGCTCAAGGGCGCGCTGGCGGTGGCGGTGCTGGCGCTGGCCGCGCTGACGCTGGGCGAGCTGATCGCCCGCCTGGGGCCGGTGGCCGAGGGTCTGACCGCCGCCGTGCTGCTGGCGCAACGCTCGCTGGTCCAGCACGTTCGGGCGGTCGCCGACGGATTGGCGGAATCGCTGCAGGCCGGGCGCGACAAGGTGGCCTGGATCGTCAGCCGCGACACCGGCGACATGGATGCGTCCCAGGTCGCGCGCGCGGCAATCGAGAGCGCGGCGGAAAACCTCTCGGACGGGGTGATCGCCCCGGCCTTCTGGTTTCTGGTTTTGGGGACTCCGGGCCTTATTCTGTACAAGGTCATCAACACCGCCGACAGCATGATCGGATACCGCACCGCGCGGTACGAGCAGTTCGGCAAGACCGCTGCCCGCGCCGACGACCTGCTGAACCTGATCCCGGCGCGGCTGACCGGGCTGCTGATCGCGGTCTTCACGGGCCAGACAGGGCACTGGCGCGCCATCGCGGCGGATGCCCGGCGGCACAAATCGCCCAATGCCGGCTGGCCCGAGGCGGCAATGGCGCGCGCGCTGGACGTGGCGCTGGCCGGGCCGCGCAGCTATGACGGCCAGATGCGCGCCCTGCCCTGGGTCAACGGCTCCGGGCGCCGCAACATCGGCGCGGCAGAGGTGCTGGCCGCGACCCGGCTGCTGTGGCGGGTGTGGCTGGTTTTCCTGGCCGTGATTGTTGCCTGCGCGCTGTTGCTGCCGCTATGGTAGGGGCAAATTTGAAGGATATTGATTTCATGCGCCTTTTTGCCCCGCTGATCGCCCTTTGCCTGGCCGCGCCGGTCGCCCAAGCCCAATGCGGCGGATCGTTCCCCGCCTTCGTCGACGGGCTGAAGTCCGAGGCCATCTCCCTGGGCCATGACCGGGCCACGGTGAACGCGTTCTTCCGCTCGGTCCGGCAGGATCCCAACGTGCTGCGCGCCGACCGGGCGCAAGGGGTGTTCCAGAAACCCTTTATCGAGTTCTCGCGCCGGCTGATCTCGCAGAACCGGATCAACCGGGGCCGGGCGATGGCCAAGAAATACAGTGCCGTTTTCGACCGGATCGAGCGCGAGTTCGGGGTGTCGCGCGGCGTGCTGCTGGCGTTCTGGGCGTTCGAGACCGACTACGGCGGATTTCAGGGCGATTTCAACACCTTGAATGCGCTCACCACCCTGGCGCACGACTGCCGCCGACCGCATATCTTCCGACCGCAGATCTTTGCCGCGCTGACGCTGTACGAACATGGCGATTTCGATCCCGAACGCACCACCGGCGCCTGGGCCGGCGAGATCGGCATGGTGCAGATGCTGCCGCGCGACATCCTGGACAATGGGGTGGACGGCGATGGCGACGGCCATGTGCTGCTGAAGACCTCGGCGCCCGACGCGCTGATGTCGGGGGCCAAGATGCTGTCGCACCTGGGCTGGCGGGCGAATGAGCCCTGGCTGCAGGAGGTGCAGGTACCCGACAGCCTCGACTGGTCGCTGACCGGGCCGGGGCAAACACAGACGGTTGCGCAATGGGAACGCATGGGCGTGCGCGCCCGCGACGGTCGGCTGGCGAACGGCCGGCTGCCGGCCTCGATCATCCTGCCGCAGGGGCACAAGGGGCCGGCGTTTATCGCCTATCCCAATTTCCAGGTCTATTTCGAGTGGAACCAGAGCTTCACCTATGTTCTGACGGCCGCCTATTTTGCCAACCGGCTGGAGGGCGGGCAGGTCTATGACGCGGGCAACCCCGAGCCGGGACTGTCGGGCGCGCAGATGAAAGAGCTGCAGCGCAAGCTGCAGGCCAAGGGGCATGACGTGGGCAAGATCGACGGCATCCTCGGCGCGGGCACCCGCGCGGCGGTGCAGGCCGAACAGAAACGCCTGGGCCTGCCGGCGGATGCCTGGCCCACCGCGGCGCTGCTGAACCGGCTTTAGGCGGCGGTCGACGTATTACCTCCATTCCCCTGAGGGCGCGCGCGACGGGGGCCGTGCCGGGCCGCCGAGCACCCGATCGGGCGGCGTTGGATGGGGGCCATGGCCCCCCGGCCAAGGCCAAGTGCGGGGTCTCTCTTTCCCTGTCATCCGCGCGCAGGTGGGGACCCGGCGGCGGCAGCTTGGGTCGAAAGATCCCCGCTTTCGCGGGGATGACAGGGAGGAGCGGCGTACGGGGCCAGTTCCTGCCGGGCTGCCGTTTCTGTCCATAGCCCAGCTTCTTGGAAGGAACAGGGGGCGCTGCGGCGTCGAACAGCAGCAGCTTCAGCTAGCAACAAGGACACCAAAACGTGGCCGCCTGCGCTGTCCCCCTCCCGCCGCGGTAGCCGCACGCCACCAGTCGCTGGCGTCCCCTCCCCCTGGCAGGGGGAGGGACAGGGAGGGGGGGCCGAAGGGAGAGATCACGCGCGGACGGGCCTTCACCGCACGCGCGCCGCGTCAGTTCCCCAGCCCAAGCTCGAACCGGAACGGCAGCCGGCGCCCCCCCTCGGTGACCAGCAGACGCATCTGGCCATCGCGGACATAAACGCTGCAGCGGTCGGATGCGTCGGTATTGTCGAGACAGAGCCGCCCGTCCGGCAGCAGCGTGAACAATCCGTAATCCTCTGGCCGGGCGTCGCCGCCGCCCCGACGCACGGACCCGTCGGGCGCGAAATACGGCTTCTCCGGTCGGTAGAACCGCGACGACAGGCCGGTACCGAAGAAGTCGCCGTCATCCAGCTCCCATTCCTGCGCGGCAAGCGCAGCGGGACCGAACAGCAGACTCAGAGACAGCAGAATGCGGACCATGTGCAAACATACTGCGCGACGCCGCCAATATGCGAGTGAAATCACGCCGTTGCGTCAAATCACGCCACCAGCGCCTCGGCCTTCTTCAGGTCCACGGACACCAGCTGGCTGACGCCCTGCTCCTGCATGGTGACGCCGAACAGGCGGTCCATCCGGCTCATGGTCACCGCATGGTGGGTGATGATCAGGAACCTTGTGTCGGTCTGGCGGCACATCTCGTCCAGCAGGTCGCAGAACCGGGTCACGTTGGCGTCGTCCAACGGCGCGTCGACCTCGTCGAGCACGCAGATCGGCGCCGGGTTGGCCAGGAACACCGCAAAGATCAGCGCCAGCGCGGTCAGCGTCTGTTCACCGCCGGACAAAAGCGACAACGTCGACAGCTTCTTGCCCGGCGGCTGGCACATGATCTCCAGGCCGGCATCCAGCGGATCCTCGCTCTCGACCATGACCAGGTTGGCCTCGCCGCCGCCGAACAGGTGCTTGAACAACATGGCGAAGTTGCTGTTGACCTGCTCGAAGGCGGTCAGCAGCCGTTCGCGCCCCTCGCGGTTCAGGCCCGCGATGCCGCTGCGCAGGGTCTTGATCGCCTCTTCCAGGTCGGTCTTTTCGGCCGAGAGCGTGTCGTATTCCTCCTGCACCTCGCGGGCGTCTTCCTCGGCGCGCAGGTTGACCGCGCCCAGCGCGTCGCGCTGCCGCTTGTAGCGGTTGACATCGGCCTCCAGCACGTCGGAGCCGGGCATGTTCTCGGGCGCGACGTCGAGCTGGTTCAGCAGTTGGTTGGGGGTGAGCTGCATGTCCTCGGCGATGCGCTCGGCGGCGGATTGCACGGTTTCGCGGGCGGCCTCCATCCGGGCCTCGGCGGCCGCGCGCCCCTCGCGCGCGTCGGAGGCGTGGCGCTCGGCGTCACGCTCGGCCTGGATCGCGGCGCGCTGGGTCGCCTCGCCCGTGGCCAGCGCATCGGCAGCACCGGCGCGGCGGGCCTCGGCCTGGGCGACCGACTCGGCCAGTTCCTCGCGCTTCTCGGCGATCTGTTCGGGCACGGCGCGGGCGGTTTCCAGCTCTTCCTCCGAGCCGTATTTGCGCTCCACCAGCTCGGCGATGCGGCGTTCGGCGGTGTCGAGCCGGTGTTTCCAGCCGCTGATCTCCTTGGTGACCTCCTGCTGGCGCTTGGTGCGCGCCTCGCCCTCGCGGCGCAGCTCGTCGTGGGCCGAGCGACGGGTCAGCATGGTGATGCGGGCGGCCTCGACGGTCTGCTTGATCGCCTCGACCTGGGCGCGGGCGCTGTCCAGGTCGCCCAGTTCGGCCAGCCCGGCCTCGGCCTCGCGCAGTTGCGCGCGGGCAGCCATCGCGTCCTCCTTGTGGCGGGTGACGGCCAGCCCGAGGTTCTCCAGCTTGCCGCCGGCGAGGTTGCGTTCGGCCTCCGCCCGGCTGAGCGCACGGGCGGCATCGGCGACGCGCTGATCGGCGGCGCGGCGGGCGGCGCGGGCGGATTTGTCGGCCTCGGTCACCTCGGCCAACTTGCGGCTCAGGCTCTCATGCGCGGCGCGGGCGCCCTCGGCGCGGGCGGTGACCTGTTCCAGCTCCTGCTTCAGCGCCTCAAGCCGGTTCAACTGCTCCAGCCGCAGCGCGGCCGCGCTGGGGGCATCCTCGGCCCAGGCGCGGTAGCCGTCCCAGCGCCAGAGGTCGCCCTCCAGCGTGACCAGCCGCTGACCCGGTTTCAGCAGCGGCTGCAGGCGCGGACCATCCTCGGCCTCGACCACGCCGATCTGGCCGATGCGGCGGATCAGCACCTCGGGCACGGTGACGTAATTGGCCAGCCCCGTGACCCCCTCGGGCAGCTCCTGTCCGGCGCCGTAGCCGGGCAGCGCGGTCCAGCCCGACGGGCCGTCCTCGTCCACCACCGGGGCGCGCAGATCGTCGGCCAGCGCCGCGCCCAGCGCTTTTTCATAGCCCGGCGTCACCCGCAGCAAGTCGAGCACCTGGCCACCCTCGGCGGTGTCGCGCGCCACCAGCTTGGCCAGCGCCTGGGTCTCGGCGCGCAGCGCGCCGGCCTCGCCCTCGGCCTCCGAGCGTTGCGCCCGCGCCTCGGCTTCCCGCGCCTGGGTGTCGGTGCGCATCTCGTCGGCGGCGGTCAGCGCCTCTTCGGCGGCCTCGGCAGCCTCCTGCGCCTCTTCCGCGGCCTCCTGCGCGGCCTCGAAGGCCGCGTCGGCACCATTCAGCGCCTCCTGCGCCTCGGCCACGGCCTGGCGCGCCTTTTCCTCCTCGGCCTCGGACCGGGCCAGCGTCTTGCGGCTGTCCTCCAGCAGGCGCTGTGCCGACTGGTGCCGGGCGGCCAGCCGCGCCACGTCTTCGGTCACCTGGCTGAGGTGCTCCTCGCGCTCCTGCAGCACCGAGGCGGCTTCATGCGACAGCTCGGCGGCCTCGGACAGCTTGTCCTCGTGTCCCTCGCCGGCCTTGGTCAGCTCGCGCGCCTCCCATTCCAGCCGCTCGATGGTCTCGCCGGCGTCGCGGTTCAGCCCGGTCTCGCGCTCGATATCGCGGGCCAGCTGTTCGATCCGGGCGCTGAGGGTCTCGATGCTCTTGCGGGCGCGGGCCTCTTCATCGTTCAGCGTGTCGCGCTCGACCTGCAGCCGTTGCAGCACGGCCGCCGCGATCGCCTCCTCCTCGCGCAGGGGGGGCATCGCCTCGTCGGCCTGAGCGCGGGCGCGGGCGGCCTGCTGCGCGGCGGCCTCGGCGCGGGCGGCCTCGGTGGTGCGCTCGCGCAGAACGGTTTCGGCCGCCGCGCGGGCCTCGTCCGCCTCGCGCCAGCGGCGATAGAGCAGCATGCCCTCGGCCAGCCGCAGGCTTTCGCCGATCTCGCGGTA
>NPIG01001424.1_pt1 | contig 12523 bp, 10 predicted proteins | sample 8637441 | NCBI WGS metagenome assembly NPIG01 (sample SAMN07420675, study PRJNA396082) | bioreactor metagenome | isolation source: sample BR6 brine-fed electro-methanogenic bioreactor BR | place: Japan: Kochi | collected 2016-06-14 | reverse complement strand
GCCTGGGCAAACCGGTGCTCGTGATGCGCGGCGTGACCGAGCGCCCGGAAGCGGTCGAGGCGGGCACGGCGCGCCTGGTGGGCGCAGAGTACGACGCCATTGTCGAGAACGTGCAGTTGCTGCTCGACAACCGCTGCGAATACGAGGCCATGGCGAACACCGTCAACCCCTATGGTGACGGGCGCGCGGCGCAGCGCATCGCCGACCACCTCGAATCGTTTCCGCTCGTGTAGCGGACGGGGGACGCGCAGCCCGGCGCCGCCGGGACGGAAGGAGTGCTCTCGATGCCGAAAGTGTGTGTGCTGGGTCTCGGATACATCGGCCTGCCGACGGCCAGCGTGCTGGCCACCAATGGTTTCGACGTCGTCGGTATCGACGTGGCCGAGCACGTCGTCGCCACGGTGTCAAGCGGGCACATCCACATTGAAGAGCCTGGCCTCGCCACGGTCGTGCAGGCGGCCATTCACTCCGGAAAATTGCGCGCCGCCTATGACCCGGAGCCGGCGGATATCCACATCATCGCCGTGCCGACGCCGCTCACGAAACAGAAGACGGCGGACATGACCTATGTGCGCCGCGCGGCGGAGACGCTGGTGCCGCACCTGCGCGCCGGAACGCTTGTCATCCTGGAGTCCACGTCGCCGCCCGGCACCTGCCGCGACCTGGTGCGGCCCATTCTCGAGCAGTCCGGACTCGAGGTCGGCAAGGACCTGCACCTCGCCTACTGTCCGGAGCGCGTGCTGCCGGGCAAGATTCTTACGGAACTGATTCAGAATGACCGCATCATAGGCGGATATGACCGGGAAAGCGCGGAAAGGGCGCGCGACATCTATGCGCGCTTTGTGGAGGGCGAGCTTTTTCTTACCGACGCCACCACCGCCGAGATGGTGAAGTTGCTCGAGAACACCTACCGTGACGTCAATATCGCGCTGGCCAACGAGGCCTCGCGCATCTGTGAGACGCTGGGGGTGGATTTCTGGGAGGTGTCGCGCTATGCGAACCGCCATCCGCGCGTGCACATCCACAGCGCCGGTCCCGGCGTCGGCGGCCACTGCATCTCGGTGGACCCGTGGTTTCTGGTGGAGAAGGCGCCGGAGCAGGCCCGGCTGATCCGGCTGGCGCGCACCTGCAACGACGCCATGCCGGACCATGTGGTGGCGGTCCTGAAAGACCTGGTCGCCGCGGTGGCCGAGCCGAAGGTGGCGCTGCTGGGCTTGGCCTATAAGGACAACGTGGATGACCTGCGCGAAAGCCCGGCGCTTCGCGTGGCGCAATTGCTCGAGGCGGCGGGCATCGCGTTTCAGGCGAACGACCCGCTCGTCAAGCAGGCGCCCGTGACCATGCACCCCGTCGACACGTGTCTCGACGGGGCGGACTGCCTGCTTCTGCTCGCCGGCCACGACGCCTACCGGCAGATGCTGCCCGAAGACGCCGCGCGCCGCATGCGCACGCCGGTGCTTTTCGACACGCGCAACGCGCTTGACCACCCGGCCTGGACAAGGGCGGGCTTTCACGTTCGCGTGCTCGGCGCGGGGAGTTGACGCGCATCCCGGCCGCGCCGTCCGCTCAGCCCTCCTGCGGTTCCGCATCGGGACCAGCCTGCCGCGGCTCCGGCAAGGCGGCTTCCTCTTCCTCGCTGAAAATGTTGATGTCGCGCCATGCCTCGCTGTGGAACCGGTGGAACAGCATGCCGCTCAGCCCGACGATGTACAGAGAAGCGGCAATCCACGCGCCGAAGGCCTCGCCGCCGAGGGTGAACGCGCAGAACAGCGCCATCGGCAGGAACACGAGATAGGCGGTGATGAACATGACCCACATCATCCAGCGGGTGTCTCCCGCGCCACGCAATCCGCCCATGCAAATGATATTGACGGCGTCGAAGCCCTGGAAGACAGCGGCCAGCAGGAGCAGGCGGTGGCCCAGCGCGATGACGGCCGGGTCGTCGCTGAACAGGCCGCCGATGATCTGAGGGCCGAACACGGCGAAGAATATCCCCATGAGGAACATGTAGGCGGCCGAGATGCGCAACGCCACATAGGTGCGGTGTTTCGCGCGCGGGATGTCTTTCCGGCCCACCCACTGGCCGACAAGCGCGGCCACCGCCTGGTTCATCGCCACCGCGGGCATGAACGACACGTGCATGAAACTCAGCGCGATGGTGTGCGCCGCAAGCTGGACGTCGCCGAAGCTGCCGACGATGAAGCTGGTGAAAATGCTCCAGTTCGCGACGTCGAGAAACATGCTGCCGCCGCTGTACGCGCCGATGCGGATGAGTTCGCGCACGCGGCGGGGGCTGAACCGCCACGCGCTTCGGCTCTGGAACCTGGCGTCGTAGCGCGCACTCAGGAAGATGGCGAGCAGCAGGAGCGCATGCAGGTAGACGGCCAGCACCGTTCCGATGGCGGCCCCGGCCACGCCCAGGGCGGGAAAGCCGAACTTGCCGAAGATGAGCAGGTAATTGAAGATGAGATTGGCGATGACCGAGAGGATGGCGACCCACATGGGCACGCGCGGGTGGTTGACCGCCTGGAAAAACCCGGCCAGCCCCACCGCGCAAGCCATGGGCATGTACCCGATGACCCGGATGCGAAAGTACAGCATCTCCAGGCCGGTCACCTCGGGACTGTGGCCCATCACGCCGAACAGCGGCCCCGCGAGCGGCCACAGCAGAAGCAGTAACGCGCCCACGAAAAACGAATGGTAGAGCCCCTGCCACGCATAGTTGGCGCAATGGCTGAGATTGCCGCGCCCCAGCGATTGTGCGGCGAAGGTGCTGACACAGCCGACCGTGCCGATGAGCAGCGTGCTCAAGGTAAAGGACCAGATGCTGGCGGACCCGACGGCGGCCAGCGGCGCCGTGCCGAGTTGCGAGACCATCCACTTGTCACAGAATTCCATCACTGTGTAGGAGACGGAACTGAGGATGATGGGCCACGCCATGGCCAGCACCTCGCGGGTGCCGGTCCAGCGGGGTTCACCGTCTATCTGGGCGGGGGCAGGCATGGATTGGACTCTCTGGTGCGGGCAAAGCGGTATTGTCCCCCGGCAAGGGGGCATTAGTAAAGCGCGGATATGCGCACTTGCGAACGAACGCGGGTCACGGCTTGGAAATTCCGGTGGAAATCCCTTGGGCCGAGGGGGTACGCTCGATACCATGGCGCGCATTGCCCTGCATATCCAAGACCCGGCCAACCGGCTGACGCTGAAAGCATTGCTCGAAGCCGTGGGGCACCAGACCGTCGAGATCGAGCCTGAAGTCTGCATGGCCGACAACGCCGAGCAGGCCGTGGGACTCTCGGGGGCCTGTCCCACGTTGTTGTTGTGCCCCGTTGCAGAGGTGTCCGCGGCGGTCGCGGCCATGGAGCGTGGCGTCTTCGACTATGTGCTGCTTCCGCTGCAGCCGGGGGAGGCGCCGGTGAAGGTGGCCCGCGCGCTCCAGTGCAAAGGGGTGCGGCAGGGCGCGCCGCCGGCGGATGCGCCCCCGCGGCCGCTGGCGGAGGTCGAGGCCGAACACATCCTCGACACGCTTCGCCGCTGCCGCTACAACCGCTCGGAGGCGGCGCGCGCGCTGGGCATCGGCCGCAACACGCTGTGGCGGAAACTGAAAGCGCTTGAAGAACTGGGCTACGGCGAGGCCGTTTCGGACTGAGGAGATTGGTTCATGGAGGAAAAGCTGGGCTGGCACAGCCTGGGAACCGAGTGGGAATGCGCGTGCGGGCAGCGGCACGCGTTGCCCATCGAGGCGTGCTGCGTGGGGCCGGACGCCGCCGCGCGGCTGGCCGAGTTCGCCCACGGGCGCTGCGGCGCCACCGCGCTGGTGGTGTCGGACGCGAACACGCGCGCGGCCGACGGCGAGCGTGTGTTCTCAATGCTGGGCATGCACCACAAGCGCATCATCGAGAAGACCTACCCGGGCAACGGCGTCGAGGCCACTCAGGAAGAGGCCGATGCCGTGGCGAACGCGGGCCGTGACGCCGATTTCTACGTGGCCGTCGGCGCGGGCACGCTGAGCGACCTGGCCAAGGCGGCCGGCTCGGAGCAGGGCAAGCCGGTGCTGCTCTATCCCACCGCCGCGTCGATGAACGGCTACACCTCGGCCATTGTGGCTTTGAAGGTGCGCGGCCTCAAGCGCACGCTGCCGTGCCGCCCGGCGACGGGCGTCTTCGCCGACCCGGAGGTGGCCGCCACCGCGCCCCAGCGCATGACCGCCGCCGGGGTGGCCGACTTTCTTTCGAAGTGCTCGTCATCATCCGACTGGCGGGCCGCGCACCTCATTCGCGGGGACTACTACTGCGCGCGGCCGCGCGAGTTCAACGAGGGCATCCAGGAGCAGCTGTTCAGCCGCGCCCCGCAGGTCGGGCGCGGCGAGCCGCAGGCGGTGGCGCTGGTGCTCGAGGCGATGCTGCTCTCCGGCTTCGGCATGGTGGTGGCCGGTTCATCGGCGCCGGCTTCGGGCGGCGAGCACCTGCTCTCGCATTACCTCGACATGAAGCACGCGCTGTACGGCACGAAATGCGACCTCCACGGCATCCAGGTGGGCGTGGGTACCGTCCACACGCTCGGGCTCTGGGAGAAGGTGCTCAGCGCTTCGGCCAAAGACATCGACACGATTGCCCTGGCGGCCGCGCAACCAGGCATGAAAGCGGTGCGTGAATGGGTCATGGAGGATTGGGGCCCGAAGGTCGGCAAGGAAGTGCTGGCGCAGTGGCGCGAGAAGGTCCGGCGCGGCAAGGCGTTGCGCGAAGAGATTGAACTCATCAAACAGAAGCTGCCCGTGCTGCGCGCGCAGATTCCGCGCGACATGCTTCCGGCCGGGCTTGTGGCGCGTTGCATCGAGGAATGCGGCGGCCCCACGCGCCCGGCGGACATGACCGCGCCGGCCAGGGAATTCCGCAAGGCCACGAAGCGCGCGCGGTTTCTGCGCAACCGGTTCACCATACTGGACCTCGCCGCAGAACTGGGACTGGACTGAGGCACCTCACAACCGAGGCGGACATGCTTGCTCTGATATTGCTCACCGCGTGCGCAGTGGACCCGCCGGACCCGGGTCCCGTGCCGCACAGCCTGGCGGCGCGCGTGGAGCGCGCCCTAGCGGAACAGCCGGAACTGCTCGCGCATCACCGGGGGTACCTCAGCTACGCGGATGCGCACCCTGAGTTCGCCGCCCTCGAGGCCAACTGGCGGCAGGCGGCGCTGCTGTCCGAGATGGCGCCGCTTGTGCGCGAATTCGATGAAGCGCTCGCGGCGAACCCCGAAACGGAGCGCGTCTTCGACCAGTTCTACGACACCCTGGCGCGCGATGAAAGCCTGCGCGTGGCGGTGGAGCAGTTGCAGCGCATGGAGTTTGAGGACACCGACTGGACGCGGCGCTTCGCCCCGTCCCTCGACTACCTGCGGGCGCATCCCGATGTGGCGCGTCGCCTGCTGGAGCGGCCGCAAGGAGACATGGCGCTGCCCGAGGCGCTCCGGTCTTTTCCCCCCGAATTGCGGACGCGTCCGGGTCTCCTCGACACCCTGCGCGGCGCCTACGGCGTTTTCGAGCGGAACCCCGCCTTTCTCACGCGCGCGCTTCCGTGGTGGCAGGCGCGCTACGGCGTGTCCGACGATGTGGCCGGGGCGGGAGCGGCGCTGGGGGCGGCGTTTCTGGAACGGCCGCACCGGTTCTGGATTTGGCACCGGCGCAACCTGGCGCTTGCGGAAGACGTCCAGGCGCGCGACTGGATACGGTACTGGTTCCGGCGCGTGCGCCGCGAGACGGGCCTCGCCGGGGAGTACCCGCTGTACCTGCATTACCTGCGCCAGCGCCCCGAACAGAAGAAGAATGCGGAAATGAAGTGGCGGCGTGAACTCGAGTCGCCGCCGGAATGGCCCCCGGCGGAGGCGCCGCCGCCGCTGCAGGGCCGGGCGCGCGCGGAGAAAGGGAAAGCACCGAAGAAGCCGGACTACGCGCTGCCCGCGCGTCCCCAAGTGCCGCGCCCGAAGATGCCGGCGCGCCCCGCGCGTCCCGAGGGGCCGTCTATGCCCACGGCGCCCGTGAAGCCGCAGACGCCGGCCCCGGAGATGCGTCAGCCGGCTTCGCGCTGAACGCGCGCGGTCTTCGCCTGGCAGCGGCGGGCTTGCTACAATATGGCACGTACGGCATACAACTCCCCGGGAGCAGCCATGAAGGCGGACCTGGTCAAGATACTCCATGCGGAAGCGGCCCATTTCAATCCGCTCGGCCCAGGCGAGAAGCAGCGGCGCCTGCACGGGCACAGCTACCGTGTCGAAGTGTGCGCGCGCGGCGTGGTGATACCGGAGGTGGGCTGGATAGTGGATTTCGCCGAGTTGAAGGCGTTGTTCGCGCCTGTCTACGCGCAGCTTGACCACGGTTACCTCAACGAAATCGACGGTTTGAAGGACGACACTTCCGTGGACAGCGTGGCCCGTTGGATAGAACGGGAAGTGGAGCCCGCGCCCGCCTGGTTCGGCGGTGTGCGGGTGGCCATCGAAGGCGACCAGGCATACCGCCCGGTGCGCCTGCCCGCCGACGCCGCAGCCGGCCTGCCGGAGCGTGTGCGCTTCACCTTCGAGGCGGCCCAGTCGCTGCCCCAGTTGCCGCCGGGGCATCCCTGCAGGCGCATTCACGGCCACAGCTACGGCATCGAAGTGGGCGCGGCGGCGCCGGGGCGTTTGGAAGAAACCCTGGCCGGCTTGTATGAGGATCTGGACCACCGCTATCTGAATGACGTGCCGGGGCTGGAACAGGCAACGTGCGAACGCATCTGCCGCTGGGTCTGGGAGTGGCTCGAGGCGCGGGAGGCCGCGCCCGAGGTGGTGGTCACCCAGGAGACCCCTTCATCGCGGTGCATCTACAAAGGCGAGTGACTGAGATGAACGACCCCCATCCCCCCAGAGAGCAGTTCAAGGCCCTGGACAAAACCCTGCCGTTCAAGGGACCCGAGGCGGTAGACGCCGCCTGTCTCGAGTGCTTCGCCTATGAATACCAGGGCACGCCGCACGGTCAGGACATGGAAATCGTGACCTCGACGGAGGAGTTCACGTCCGTGTGCCCGTTCTCGGGCCTGCCGGATTTCGCGCGCGTGACCATCCGGTATGTGCCCGATGCGCTTTGCCTGGAACTGCGCTCGCTCAAGTACTACCTGCTTTCGTACCGGGACGTGGGCATCTGGTACGAGCACCTGGTGAACCGCATGCTCGAGGACCTGGCGCTGGCGTGCCGGCCGCGGCGCATGACGGTCGAGATTCGGTGCAATCCGCGCGGCGGCCTCGAAAGCACGGTGACAGCGAGCTACAACGCCGGGACGATGGGCCCGCCGGAGGGGCTGCGCCGCGATTCAACATGAACTACGGCGCGGTCTGGCCCTCGATGCGCGCCTGAAGCGCGGCCAGTTCCTGTTCGAGCATGGCGCGGCCGCGTTCCGCGATGTCGGTTCTCTCGAGGAGCGCCTCGTATTCCGACCTTGCCTCGTCCACCAATTCGGCCTTCACGAGCGTGCGCGCCAGCGCCCAGCGCAGGTCGAGGTTGTCCGCGTGGCCTTCCCGGGCGGCCCGCAGCCGGTCAAGCGCCTCCTGCATGCGCCCGAGCCGGAGCAGCGTGTCGGCCCAGTGAATCGAAAGGAACGCCCGCTCGGAACCCTCGAGGCATTGTTCGGCGCGCCGGAAAAGGCGGTCGGCGACCTGCACGCGGTCGAGGCCCGCGAAGACAATGGCCATGTTGAGGTAGGCCTTGCACTGGCCCGGCGCCATGGCCGGGTCGTCGGGCAGCATCTGCAGCAGCATGCGGGCGGCCCAGCCGAAACGCTGGCGCGGATTGATGGCGCCCTTTTTGCCGGAAGCATTGCGCACGTTCGCCATCAGCAGCGCACTGGCATCGCCGAGTTTTTCGGCGCCACCCTGAAGCACGGCATTGACGGCGGCCACCTGGCCGGGGGGCGCCTTACCTTCGGCGGCGAGTTGCCCACTGGCCTGCGCCACCGCGTTGCGCAACAGGTCGAGCCGGTCATGCTGAAACGCGTACCGTCCCAGGTTCGCCCACACCACTTCGGCGTCGGGCGCGGATTCGACCGCGTCCAGGTAGGCCTCATCGGCGGCGTCGAGGTCCTGATAACCGTTCTCCATCACATTGGCGAGGGTGAGGTAGGCGGTGCTCAATGCCTCCGCGTCAGGTTCGTCCGTTTCCCTGAGCCGGTGAAGCTGCGTGTAGAGCGCATTGCGCACCCGCTCGAAACGATCGTGCTTCTTGGCGAAATTGAGGAACATGGGGCCGGTGCGCATGTCGGTGGGGTCAGCGTCCATGGCGCTGGCGAGCGCCTGCTCCGCGCCCACCGTGTCGTTGAGCGCGATGCGCACCTGCGCGAGCGTGCGCCACATCTCGCTCTGGTTTTCGAGTTCGTATTCGATGGCGCGCAGCAGATGCTCCTCGGCGTTGCGCCAATGCGCTTCGAGTTCGTCCGCGCGTTCGGGGTCCTTCTCGGCGGTGAGGTAGGCGGCGAGGTCGCAGGCAACGCGCCCCAGCAGTTCATGCGCCTTGGCGAAGACCGGACAGACCTCGAGCATCGCCTCCAGGTCGTCCGCGGCCATATCGAGCCACTCGCTTGCGGCCTGCCGGTTCGGCGGGTCCTGCAGCATCTGGAGCTGGGCCAGCTTCATCTCGGTTTCCGCGAGGAACGGATAGACCATGAACGCGTGCGGGTTGACTTCGAGCGCCTCCTGCAGCCGGGCGCGCGCGCGGTTGAGGTATTCCTCCGCCCGCCCGGGGTCGCGGTTCGCCTCCAGTTCGTACAACGACAGCCGGCCGAGCCACCATGGAAACTGCCACTCCCAGGGCGCCCAGATGTAGCCGCTGTTGTACATGGCGCGGGCGGTCGGAAAGCTCCGGCGTTCTTCGTTGAACTGGAACGACTTGCCCTGATAGAGGTAGTACTGGCCGCCGAACATGCGCGTGATGAACACGGCGGCCACGAGCAGCAGCACCGCCAGGGCCGCGCGGAAGGCCAGTCCGAAGCGCTGGGGCACGGCGCGCGCTTCGGCGCCTGCCTCCGCAATCCGCATGGCGTCGAGCAGGCCCATGGCCACGAAGAGCACCGTCGCGGAGACCGGCACCCGCAGATTGAAACCGAACATGCCGTCAGCGAGGAACGCCGCGAACAACGCGGTGAACATGTAACCCAGGCGCCTCCGCCCGGGGTCGCGGTTTGAGAACGCCATGACCAGCCCGTAGCCCATGCCCAGCACGAGGACGAGCAGGTAGAGTCCCGCGGCGGGCACCCCGGCGTCGATGGCCACCTCCATAAGGTCGTTGTGCACGTGCGCGTTCATGCGCATTTCCTGGGCGAACCATTCCTGCTCGAAGGGCGTCCAGTATTCCTGGTATGTGAGGGCATACGCGCCGGGGCCGTGGCCGAGCAGGGGCTTGTCGAGGAGCATGTCGACGGCACTGACATACGACTGGTAGCGGATGACCAGGGAGCCGTCCAGGGGCACCGAGGTGCCCGAGCGCCACTTCGACACGGCCATGGCGCCCAGTCCGCCAGCAACCGCCAGTGCCGCCACCAGCGCCAGCGAGACGACCGCACCGCGCAAGGGTCTCGACTGCCGCGCGCCAACGGCCCAGGCAATCAGGACGAGCACCAGCGCCACGGCGAGACCGATGGGTCCCGCGCGCTGGTCGGTGTAGTGCAGGTGCGCGAAGAATGCCGCAAGAAACATCAGGTGGACCCATGCACCCCGCAAAGCCGCCTTTGCGCGCTCGCTGCCGGCGAGTCCCTGTTCCGCTCCCCGTTGCCAGGCCTTGCGCCACGCCACGCTGAGCAGATAGAGGTCGATGATGATCGCGAGGATGAGCGTGTGCGCCGCGAAATTGGGGTTGCCGTAGGTCGAGGGGAGGTTGGTGTAGACGTCGCTCTGGCGGTCGGCCCACGGGGCGGGGTCGAGACCGGCCTTCTGCATGAACGCGTAGACGGCGGCCGCAAACACGGCGGCGCACAACACCAGCATCAGGCGGCGGGCCTGCGCCGGCGTGTTGTAAATCTGGGAGACAATGAAGTACAGGCCGAACAGGGCCGCGAACCGGCTCCACTCGACCATGCCCACGCTTGGAAACTCCGATACCAGAGATGCAATGAGATAGAGACCCAGGAAGCACAACAGGGGGAGCAGAAACACCGGGGGGCGCCGGAACCGCAGCCAGCCGCCCGCGATACCGGCGAGCCAGGCGCACCCCAATCCGAATGCCGTCCAGCCGATGAGCAGATACTTGATGTCGCCGGTGGGGTTCTCGGTGCCGAAATACATGATGAGCACCAGCGCGAACACGAACACGGCCATGGCCACGCGCAGCAATCGCTCGAAAGACAGGTATTCCCGTTCAGAATTCATGTGCATCCTTGTTGGCCCGGCCCCGTTCCCGGCTTGAACCTGCATCGTCCCGTGCAATACACGGTGAGGCACCCGTACCCTTATCCGCGGCCATGCTAGCATTGCCGCCGCAACCGGCGCAACGGCCTCCGGCGGCGCGCGCCTCCACGGCGGGCCGGTTGGCGGGGTCCCGCGGGGTCTGGTATCATTTCGCGCATTCAGGGGGCGGCACACCTCAGAGGCNNGGGTTCATCGGTTCGCACGTGGCCGACGCCTACATCGCGGCGGGACACGAGGTAACCGTGGTCGACAACCTGCTCAGCGGGCGGCGGTCCAACCTCAACCCGCAGGCGGCCTTCCAGGAGACGGACATTCGCGACGACGCGCTTGCCGCACTGTTTGAAGAGGCCGGTTTCGACTACGTCAACCACCTGGCGGCGCAGATTGATGTGCGCCGCAGCGTGCAGGAGCCGCGCTTCGACGCCGACGTGAACATCCTCGGCGGCATCAACCTGCTCGAACTCAGCGTGAAGCACAAGGTGAAGAAGTTTCTCTTCGCCTCGACGGGCGGCGCCATCTATGGCCAGCCGGAGAGCCTGCCGGCCGACGAAGCGTGCCCGCCGCGTCCCGAATGCCACTACGCCACAAGCAAACTCTCTTTCGAGCACTACATCGCGCTCTACGCGCGGCTCTACGGGCTGTCCTACACCGTGCTCCGGTATCCCAACGTGTACGGGCCGCGGCAGAACCCCGAGGGCGAAGCGGGCGTGTGCTCGATTCTGACGGGCAAGATGCTTGCGGGCGAGCAGCCGGTGCTCTACGGTCACGGCGAGCCCCTGCGCGATTACGTGTTCGTGGGCGACATCGCGCGCGCGTGCGTGCTTGCGCTCGAAAAAGGCGACGGACAGACGCTCAATCTCGGTTCAGGCAGGGGCACTTCGGTGCGCGAACTCTTCGACATCCTCAAGGAGTTGACCGGCTACACCGGCGAACCGCGTCTCGAGGCGCTGCGTCCCGGCGAGGTCGAGAAGGTGTACATCACGGGGCAGCGCGCCGCAGAGGCCTTGGGCTGGAAACCGGAAATGAGCCTGCGTGAAGGCCTCGCGCGGACCGTCGAGCACATCCGTAACGGGCAGTGATCACACGCCGCGCGCGTCGGGCGGCCAGATGTACTTGTGCAGTTGCAGCTGCAGCCGCGCGGGCAACCGGTCTTCGACCATCCATTCCGCGAGTTGCCGCGGGTCGAGCCCCCCGAACACGGGTGCGAACAACACGGCGTGGCAACGTTCGTGGAGCCGGTGTTGACGCAGCGCGTCCCTGCTCCATTCGTAGTCGTCCCGGCCGGCGATGACGAACTTCACTTCGTCGCGTTTGTTCAGCCGGCCTACATTGTCCCAGTCATTCTGCCCGCTCATCCCGCTGCCGGGGCACTTGAGGTCCATGATGCGTATGGCGCCCGCCGGCAGCAGGTCGATGGGCAGTGAGCCGCTGGTCTCGACGAGCACGGTGTGGCCCGCGTCGAGCAGCAGTTCGGCGAGGGTGGCGCAATCCTGCTGCACCAGGGGCTCGCCGCCGGTGATTTCGACAAGCGGCGCGCCGTGCGCGGCGACCTCGCTCAGGATGTCGGCGAGCGTCTGCTCCTCTCCGCCGCGAAAACTGTATGCGGTGTCGCACCACACGCACCGCAGGTTGCACCGGGCCAGGCGCACGAACACGCAGGGCAGCCCCGCCCAGGTTGATTCCCCCTGGATGCTCGCGTACACCTCGATGACGCGCAGGGTACGGTTCAGCCGCTCGTCCATGTCTAACGCTCCGCTCAGGGTCCGCCGCCGGGCGCCAGCACGCGCCGCGCACCGGTCACCGCGTCGATAACGGCGGTTTCCCCGCCCAGTTCAAACCGGTATCCGCCGAAGTCTACCGCCACCGGCGGCCCCGTTTCGACACGTACTTCCACGGCCTCATCTTCGTCAAGGTTGTAGCTGGCGGCGAAACAGGCCGCGCGCCCCTCGGCCCGGCGCAGGAGCACGGGCAGTTTCTCGCGCGGCGTGTATCCCAGGCCGGCCGCGGAGAATACCTGCGCTTCATCGAGAAAGCGCAGCAGAATCCGCGTTTCTCCGCCGGTATCCAAGGTGAACTCCCGCAGGCCGTCCGGCATGCGGCGGAG
>NPIG01001423.1_pt1 | contig 12525 bp, 14 predicted proteins | sample 8637441 | NCBI WGS metagenome assembly NPIG01 (sample SAMN07420675, study PRJNA396082) | bioreactor metagenome | isolation source: sample BR6 brine-fed electro-methanogenic bioreactor BR | place: Japan: Kochi | collected 2016-06-14 | reverse complement strand
ACGTCGAGCTAATCGAGCCCATCACCGAGCCGGACTACGCCCGCGACTGGCGGGACTGGCAGAAGTACAAGGCGGAAAATGCGGAGATGTTCGCGCGCATTGACGCGGAACTGCTCGAAGAGCACCGCCAGATTGCGGAGGAATGGGCATGAAGCTGCGCTACATGGTCGATTGCGTGCTCCGCCATGATGAGAAGGGCCAGCCCTGGTACGAACCCGTCGGCGTCTGGGTCCAGGGACCCGGCCCGGGGCTCGACATCGAGATGTTCTACGTCGAGAGCCGCGACCCCACTGTCCTCGCGCGGAAGGATGAGGCCAACTGGGTGCTCAACCGCCTCGTCGATGAGGACATCACGAGTCTAGCCGAAGATTTCCTGGAATACCATCGCCGGACCCGCCCGCCTTACGACGGCGCCTTCCTGGATATCGGCGAATCGGACCGCCACGCATCGCTTGAATCCTGCGGCTCGTTTCTTCTCCGATCCCTTCCCGTGAAAAAGTCCGCGTAGAATCCGGCACTTTTCCATTTCTTCCGGTAAGTAACCAGTAGCGGGACATTCCGGGTGCGAAGCCCGGGTGTCCCTCATGTGAACCGGGAGAACCGCATGGAACTGTTTGCAACGGACTTGGAGCGGCTTGGCTTCCTGCTGGAGGCGGAGGCCGAGCTTCGGCTTGCGGTGTCCGGCGAGCCGGTTTCCGGTGAGCTGGATGAGGACGGACCGTCCGCGGACGGCGTAGACCAGGCACAGGGCGCAAGCGAACAAGCCACGGAACTCGCTGCGGACGCCGCTTCGGGTGACGGCGCCGGTGCGCAGGAGGAACTGCCGCCGGATAAGCGTCCGAAGTACATCACGAACTACATCGGCTCCAAACAGAAGCTGGTGGACTGGATCTGGCGGAACACACCGCAGGACGTGAAATCGGCCGTGGACGTGTTCTCGGGTTCGGCGGTCGTGGCGTACATGTTCAAGACGAAGGGGCTGCGCGTCACTGCGAACGACCGGCTCCATTACTGCCACCATGCGGCACGCGCCATTATCGAAAACTCCGCCACCCGGATTTCCGACGCCGACCTGGAAATGCTCCTCGGAGACAACCCCAAAGCGGGCAGCTTTGTCCAAGACAACTTCAAGGGCATCTTTTTCGCCAAAGGCGTGCATGGACTCATCGATGTGATGCGCGCCAACTGCGACCGGCTCGAAGGATTCAAGAAGGACATCGCCCTCTTCGCCCTTGGCAAGACCTGCATGAGCGGGAAGGGCGGCTTTGGCCATTTCTCGTCGTCGACCGGCTATGGCCGCCGACAGGACACGCCAGAGGAGTTCAAGGAACGCTTCGCGGACAATGTGCGGCGTATCAACGCCCTCGTTTTCGACAACGGCCAGGAGTGCAAAGCCTGCCGCGAGGACGTGAATGTCCTGCTGCCGAAGGTGAAGGCGGACCTTGCCTATTTCGACCCACCCTACGCCACCGAGTTCTCGACGACCAACTACGAGCGGTCCTACCACTTCGTGGAAGGGCTCATGACCTATTGGAAGGGCCTCACGCTCAAGGCGGACACGAAGGTCAAATACTACGAAACCGACCACGAGACGGTAACCAAGGCCAACGCCACGGCTTTCTTCCAGACCTTCCTCACGAACGCCAGGCATATCCCGCACTGGCTCATCTCGTACCGGGACCACGCGTACCCGAACGAGCAGGAAATGAAGAAGATCATCGGCGGTCTCGGCAGGGACAGCCGCATGCAGAGCAAGGACCACCACTACAGCATCACGTCGCGGCACGGCGATGCGTCGCATGCGAAGGAGCGGCTCTTTGTCTGCCGCCGTTCGGCTGGCGCCAAATCCGGGGAGACGCCCCAGCCCGCGCCCCTGTCCGCCGCCGCCAATTTCCACACGACGATTCCCGTCGAGGTGCTGCTCGACGGCAAGGATGCCCTCTCCGCCGAGGCCATGCGGACCGGCCCGGATGGCGACCCGCAGTTCACCTTCGTGCTCTGCCGCACGGGCACGAACAAGAACGGCGACCATTTCACGGCGGAGGAACTCTCGGGCCGGTACATGACCGCCGTGAACAAGAAGATCGACCTGCAGCACTCGCAGGACTTCGCGGACATCGTGGGCGGCATCGTCGGGGCGGATTACCTTGAAGACGAGAACGGCGGCCGCATCGAGTGCGTCGGCGAGCTCTACGTACAGGAAAGCGAACACGCCCGGCTCGCCCACAAGCTCATGCGCAAGGGCATCATCGCCCAGGTATCGATGGAATGCGATTACGCCGAGGGCGAGTGCTCCATCTGCGGCAAGCGGGTCAAGAGCAAGAACGACTACTGCCCCCACCTGCGCAAGATGAAGGGCGGCGAATCGGGCGGCAAGCCCGTCTACGAAATCCTCCACGGCGTGACCTTTACGGGCCTGGGCCTGCTCGACCGCAAGGGCGCGGACGAGAACGCCCGGATTCTGCAGGTCGCGTCGCAACAGCAAGGCAACGATCCATCCAAAGGAGATTCGGACATGGACGACAAGACGAAGAAATCTGACGACAAGGCCGCCGGCGCGGCGAAGGAAAAGCCCGCCGGCGATGCGCCGGACGACGGGGGCGGCGATGACTCGCAGAAGCGCATCGCCGAACTCGAGAAGGAGAACAAGGCGCTGAAAGCCCAAGTCGCCGAACTGCAGAAACGCATCGAGGAACTCGAAGCGGAACGGCAGGCGGCGGCGAACAAGTCCCGCGCGCGCAACCTCCTCGCCAAGCTGGAGAAGCAGGGCGTGGATTTCGGGGGCGATGACGAGCGGGAGATGGAACTGAAGCGGCTGACGGAACTCTCCGACGAAGCCTTCGCGGCGACCGAGGCGGCTTTCTCGCGCATGGTGCGCAAGGCCAAAGCCGAGGCCGAAGCGAAGGAGGAGAAGGCAGACAAGGCGGAGAAGAAGGAAGACGCCAAGGCCGAGACCGACCCGCCCATGCGGAGCGACGCCGGAGTACGGCCCCGCGACGTGGATGACCGCAAGACCAGCCTCGAAGACAAGCTCCGCGACGGCTTCATGGCGGCCTACGAATCGCGCGTCGGCGCCGCCGCCAACGAGTAACCGGAACACACAGGAGAAACGAACATGCCTTTTATCAATCCGTGCCATCGCGGCCTCGCTTATGGCGATGGCCACATCCAGGGCGACGGCGCCCTCGGGCAGATCGTTGCCATTGCCGGGAACGACCTCTTCGCCGTGAACACCGACCCCTCGGTCCAGTCCTTCGGCGTGCTCATCAAGGACTACGCCTCGGGCGACATGCCCGGCATTTACTGCATGGGCGGCGTCTACGAGACCGACGTTTTCGAGGGCACCATCAATGCTGGCGATGACCTGAAGGTCTCCGCGAACGGCAAACTCACCGGCGGCGTCATCGGCGAAGGCGAGCTGGTCATCGCGCGCGCCATTTCCGTCGCCGGCGGAACGCTCAAGTTCCGGCTGCTCGTCTGAGGAAAGGAATCCCAATCACCATGAAAACCCAGAACGTGAACATTCACAGCCAGGAATACATGGAGACCATGGCGCGCCTCATGAGCGAGGCGCTCGAGTCTCCCGAGGGCATGCGCGCGCTGGCGGCGGCCATCGCGGCCCCCATCGAGCAGGAGATCAAGCGCAAGGAGATCTCCTCGCTGCTGCTTACCCGGCATACCCTGCCCAAGGGCGAGCGCGCTTCGCGAAGGAGGAAGGCAAAATGCAAAAGGAGGAATTACGGATTCTTCCGGGCAGAGACAATGATCGCGGAGACAATGCGGAGGATTTCATCGGCTTCTTGAATGATCGGGCTCATCTTGTCTGCGGGCAGAAGCTCCGACTCTGCTATCAGCCGGAGCCAATAGAGTGTTTCCCGCGCTTCCTTCTGCGCAATAGACATCTTCGCGATGAAGTCTGGCTTCGATTGGGCGCCTTGCGCTTCCTCGACGTTCGCGCCGATGGAAGTCCCTGATCGCAGAAGCTGATTCACCAGCACGCGGCCCGTCCGGTCATCATCCAATGCCCGACACAGACGGATGATGCGCAGGGCAAACTCAAAGGTGCGCTTTTCGATGTCCCTTTCACTCATGCCGGGATCCTATTCCCGAGGCACACCGCGTTTCAAACACTTTGCCTTTTGCCTTCCTCCTTTTTCCTTCGCCGAAGGCGCGGGCGTCATCAAGAACTACGGCACCGGCGGAATCCTGCTGACCTCGGCCATGCCCCTAGACGAGATTCTTCTCGTGCCCGACGAGGAAGTCGTCAGAAAAGAGCCATCTGTTTTCCGCCAGACTTCATCCTATCAGGGAAAAGAGAGGCGAGATCTTTTGCGGGCGCATTGAGCAATTCCTTCGGCTCCATTTTGTGAAGGCCGCCACCATAGACGCGGCCTTCCCCGATAAGGCTTTCCACGGGAATGGACTGAAGAATCTGCCAGACCTTTGCAGTAGTTTCCGGATTCTCTTGAAGTTCTTTCTTTATCCACGCTTTCGGATATAGCATCAGGTAAACATTGGCTGCGATTGCTTTTGAGCGGTTAAGGATGAAGCGAAAGGGCCGTGAATCGCCGTTTCCGTTTGACCTCCCCATATACGTGCAGAGAATGGGAGCGGTTTCGCGTCTTTCCTGCGCATACCAAGGAGACCGGTTGCGGCAGATGTAACGATCCGCGATCCCTTGACTTCTGCCATCCTCAAGATAATTCCAAACCGCAGGATATTCTCTTCTGATACGATCCTCTGGCATATTGCTCGAAAAAAGGTACCCTGCCCGGTCTATGAGAGGAATGCCGTGCTTGTCGCTTTCAATCACATCCGCCTTAAGATACCGAGGACTCGGGAGGATTGGGATCAAGAAATCAAACGGTATATCATGGCTTTTCACTTTAGAAGGCGACAGCACAAAAAACTCATTTGCTCCGGTAGCGATACCCCGTTTCACGTCGAAAAAATCGCCAATGATTGGCTGACACTTTCCATTGCCGTTCCCATTGCGATTGCCGACGCCAGGGAGACACGTCCATTTTCTTTCTTGCCGAAGATCCTCAAGACTGTAGTTCCTCTCCGTGGTAGGTCTTGAAAGACTGCCTCCAAGGGAAAACTTCACCTTTTGCCCTTCTGACGGTCTTTGATTCTTGAAGAATAAAACGGCGGAAGAAACCAAAGCATCGCCGAATTGAACGTCACTCGGCAAGAAGCGGTGGATATGAAGTATCGAAACATTGTTGAGAAGAAAGTCTTTGACGGCCCTACCGTAATTCACGTCCATGAATTCGCTTGGAATCAACCAGGCCGCCAGAGCGCCATTGGCCATCCAATCTTTCGAGAGGCAAAGGAAATAGCAATACAAACCACTAAGACCAGAAAGGGAAACGCCATGACGCGTCGAGAGGATTCCGTTTAGTCTTTGCTTTTCTTCGCTGGCAATGTGGTGATGCCGCACATACGGTGGGTTACAGATTACAAGTGTTGCCTTTTCGTTCTCGTCAGTCGGCAACTGGGCTTTTGTGAAATCCTCATGGCGAACATCAAGACCATATTCCTTCCACAGCGAACACGCGGCGTTACCATAAAGGCTATCAATCTCAAAGCCTGTGGCATTCAATGCGCGGTCTTCGCCAAAAACGTTAAGGAATGCCGAATAGAATGATCCCGTTCCTAAGGCCGGGTCAAGAAAACGAATGGGGGCCTTCTTGCGAACAACCTTCTTTGCATATGCGAGGATGTCACGAGCAAGCGCCGTTGGTGTGGCGAACTGGCCGAGACGGTTGCGTTCGGTCTGAGACTTCTCACTATCCAAGCGCGCTTGAATGGCGAGCCGTTCTCGTTCTTCTGAGTCGATGTTCAACATGCTCATAGTCCAAACTTCGCCAAGTCATCGATTCGATGTTCCCAAACCCAGTCCAATCCTTCAGCGGCCTCATAGCCGAGATAGCCGCTATCGAAATAGCCGCACAAGAAGAGAATGAAGGAAACGTCCTTACCATAGTTCGCCCTTAACTGGGCGATCTTTACGGCTTCTTCTTTCCGCCGCTTGTTGGTATTTGTGAAATCGCCCGCCGACTTACATTCAACGAGAATGGGCAACCCATTCTTGGCCCTCTTGCGAGGCATAACCGCCACATCGATCGGAATATTGATCCGAGTTTGGCCACCCTCCAGGGAAACAGGCACATTCAGGTGATAGGCAAAGGTTCCGGCCTTCATCTCGCTGAATTCTTTGATCGAAATCGGCTTGACGTGTGTATATTCGCGCTGCTCAAGCCACTGTCGAATGGAAGCCAACTGGCGCTGTTCCTGAGCGTTCCTGACAATCGGGTCCGCGACCGCCCCACAAAGACGATCCGCCACAACAGTGGCGGCACGATGGATTTCAGCTTCCTCCGGCTTATGCTGATTGTCCAGCCACGGGAAAATATCCACGTCTGCAAGTTTTCGGATTAATGTCCCGATCTTCTCCAGTTCTTGAAGAACCGCCGCTTCCCCCATGTTGGGCGAGATGCGTTTCTTCAGCTCCATATTCCGAACGAGATTCGGCGAGATGGACGCCAATCCAATCAGTCTATCACGAGCAATGGGCGGGGCTGTCGCCATCCGCAAAATCGGAAGTATCTCCGGATGCTCTGTAAGCGTACTCGGTGATATGTCCATCAGATTGTTTGTGAGGTTCAAAGCATCTTCAACCTGCCTTGTCGTTTCCTGCCGCGTTTCCCTGTATGCCTTCGGGGCAAACCGCATGAACCACTCATTGTAAAAGTCAACTGAGCGGGCCACATCGGCTTTCCAACGCTGCGGTTTGTCCATGTTGACGGGCATCTATCAGTGTTCCTTGTCTCTTGGCGGACATGGATCATTGCCTGGAGCAATTGTATCCTTGCTTCTGAAGCGTCCATCTCGGCCCTTTGTTGTCAATTCACCGCCACCCTGATTTTGAAGCATCTGCTTTGCAGTCTCAATCGCCTCTCTTTGTGTGTCATGCAGGCTGGACGCCTTTTCGGAATCATTCCGCTTGTTTTCCCATGATCCATCAGGGCGGCGCGATACTGTTCTGTCTCTTCCTTTTGCCATTTGAAACGTTCCTTTCTTCTGGGTCAAAGCACCGCCATGACGGTGTTGCTGGGTTCGCCTTCACCGGCTTTGTTTACGGCGATGACGCGGTATTCCCATTCTTTGCCGCGTGCCTGGCCGGTCAGGGTCATTTCGCTTTCCATGGCCATGCCAGCGTCGGTCCAGGGACCGTCGGGGCGCAGGCGGCGTTGAATCTTGTAGGCCGCGACCGCGCCGCCGTCCACGGGTTCTTTCCAATCGAGGAAGAGCCAGCCTTCGCCTTCGCGCGGGGCTTCGAGGGTGCGGCACTGTCCGGGGGCTTCAAGCGAGGTCTTCGCCTTACGTCCGCCCCAGCCGAGGAGTTTCAGCTTGGCGTCGTCGTAATCGACGGTATTCTCCGCATAGCGCAGGTCGGCCTTCATGTCGTCCGTGAGCGCCTGAAGCGCCTCGGTCTTCGCGGCGGTCGCCTGTTCGGCGGCGGCTTGCGCGGCCACGGCGGCGTCACGCGCGGTGATGTACGCCTCGATCCCGGTCTGCAAGTCCGCTGCGGCTACCGGCGGCGACGGGTAGATAGCCGCATTCGCCGCCAATCCCGTCGAGATGTCCTGCGCGAGAATCACTGTTTGCGGTTCGGTCCTCGGAAACTGTGCCATCGTTCGTATCCTCCTGTTGTCCAGCCGCTTACGCGCCCTGTCTCATGCTTCCCTTCTCGTATTTCAGGCTTCCAGAGCCCCATTTCATGCCTGCAACATCACATTGCAGGCTTACATCGCCTCTCCGCAGGCTTGCAACACCGCGATGCAGCCTTCCATCGCCACAATGCAGGCCTACAATGCCATATTGTTGGCTTACAAAGCCTCGGTGCAAGCTTACAATGCCGCGATGCAGCCTTACATCGTCACGATGTAAGCTTACAATGCGACGATGTAAACTATCCTTCCCGCTGCTCATGCGCGTTTTTCCTCCTCTGAATTTCCCGCCTGAGCAACGGTCTTTCCAGGGGCAGAGGTGATTTCATCTGGTGTACTTTCCGCTTGTTTCTTCAGCACGGCAGCAGGCGCATCTCGTAAGTCTCGGTAATACTCGAAGAATGCCTTTGCTGTGTGGCCGTAGAAAACAATGCCACGATTATGATGCTCTGATCCTGTCTTCGGGAAAGTCACGAAGGCGATGTGCGTCCCGTCTGACAATTCAGTAAATATGCCATCAATACTTGTGAAATAATCGCCTGACGGGACACTAATAATCTTCGCATCCGCTATAAGATTCTTAAGAACGGCTTCGGCCTTTGCTAGATCCGCTTCACTACACACTGCATCTGTTGTGAGCCGGGCAAAAGACGCCCCTTTGGGCAGCAACCGCGCAAGGTCATGGTCGCCATAGCAAATGGGATTCTCTCGGAAGCATGTCCCGATTACCTCGCCCGTGGAGTGTTCATAAACATGCTTGGCAATCTTGAAATTGTCAGTTGGGCAGTTTGAGAGGAAGTAATTTCCCGTAAAAGACTGAACTGACTTCCCAAGCTTGGATATGATGCCGTGGGCTTGGCCGGTCAGACCAGCTTGCTTTTTTTTCCAGAGTTCGTACCCACGATTAACAAGGAAGCCGCTCAGAAGCATCACTATGCCGACGATCCATTCCATCACTTATCTCCTAAGGTTTCAAGAAACCTCATCGCCGTTTCTCCGCTTGAGAGCGAGGCTCCGCCTTTGGCGCTCTATCGCCCGAGGATTTCATCCAGCCATCAAGTTCTTCCTGATCGAAACGCCATACGCGCCCGTATTTGTGTGCGGGGATACCGCCTTCGCGGGCGAGTTGGTAGAGCGAAGACTTGCCGATCTTCAGATGCTTCGCCGCTTCTTCAAGGGTTAACCATGTCGCCATGCTGTTTGCGTCTCCGTTAATCAATATCACTGAGTGGCAGTCTATGCCAGGTGACGGCAGCGAGTCAAGACCCGGTGAATTCCTTCGACCTTACGGTCCGCCACAAGGGCAACGTGGTCGAGGTCTTCAAGGACCTGTCCATGGACGAGTCCGCCGCGAATCATGTCGAGCTTGCCGTGAACGACAAGTCGGACTGGATCACCACGCGCGATCTGTCGGCGACCACGGGCCTCGCGACGGACCGGCCCGCCACGGGGACCTACACCCTCTTCGGCGGCAATGACGGCCTCGCGGACCTGTCGGACATCGATTACATGGGCGACCCATCGCAGCACACGGGCTTCTATGCCTTCGACGAAATCGATGCGCTCAACATCCTGATGGCGCCGGGCGTGACCACGGCGCCGGTTATCAGCGGCGCCATCGCCTATGCCGAGAGCCGGAAGGACTTGATCTTCATCGCTGACACGCCAATTGGGATCGAGCCGCAGGAGGCCGTGGATTTCCGCAAGGGACAGGGGCTCTATTCGCACGCGGCTTTCAACTCGTCCTATGCCGCGCTCTACTACCCGTGGGTGGAAATCACCGACCCGATGACGGGGAAGAAGAAACTCGTGCCGCCCTCCGGCGCGGTGGCCGGGTGCTACGCCCGCAGCGACCAGAAGACGCAGGTGTGGTACGCCCCGGCCGGCATCGACCGGGGCCGCATCCTGAACGCCCTTTCCGTGGCGTACAAGACCAGCCGGGGCGAACGCGACGTGCTGTACCCCGAGGGCGTCAACGTCATCGCTGTGTTCCCGGACACGGGCATCAACATCTGGGGCCAGCGGACGCTGCAGAGTCAGCCCTCCGCCGTGGATCGCGTCAATGTGCGGCGGCTCATGATGTACATGGAAGAAGCCATCGCCGAGTCCTCGCGCTTCGTGGTCTTCCAGCCGAACAACCCGCAGACGTGGCGCGCGCTGCAGCGGCTTATCCGCCCGTTCCTCCAGGACATCAAAGACAAGGGCGGGCTCTACGACTTCGCGGTGCAGTGCGACGAGGAAACCAACACGCCCGCCGTCATCGACCGTTACGAACTCATCTGCCGCGTCTTCGTGAAGCCCACCAAGACGGCGGAATTCATCGAACTCAACTTCATCATGACCGATACCGGGGCGACCTTCTCGGAAGTCCTCGGTAACGCATAGGAGGTAACCGCGATGCGCAGTGGCAACATGCCGCAGAGCCTCTATCAGAACTGGCAATTCGCCATCGAGGTGAACGGCTTTGACGTGGCCCTGTTCCAGAAGGGCCAGGAACCGACGACGGAATTCGAGGAGGTGGTCTTCGCGCCCGGCGGGTCCATGTTCGACCAGAAGGTGGCGGGCCGCGTGAAGTTCGACGACATCGTGCTGGAGAAAGGCATTCTCCAGGACGGCACGGACGAGGCCACCCTCGACTGGCTGAAGCAGGAGGTGGACGTAAACGCGACCACCGGCGGCCTGCCCAACGACTACCTGCGCGATATCGACATCGTGCGCTACGACCGCTCGGGCAACGAGACGCGGCGCTGGACGCTGCACGGCGCCTGGGTGAAGAAGGTCGAGTACACCGAACTCGAAGGCGGCAACACGGAGAACACCATCGAGTCGCTGACCATCTGCTACCAGTTCTGGACGGACGATTGAGGAGACCCGGCATGCATACCTTTGAACTTCCCAGCGGCATCGAGGCGGTGCTTCGTCCCATTACCGGCAACGAGGAATCGCTGCTTACCGACCGCCGCCTGATGAAGAACGGCACGGCGGTGAACCAGGTGCTCCTGAACTGCCTGGAGACTCTTGGCGGCAACGAGAAGCCGTCGATGGAGGACGTGCTTGCACTGCTGAGCGGCGACCGGCTCTTCCTGCTCGTGAAGCTGCGGCAGGTTTCCTTCGGCGATGAGGTGGCGCTGACGCTGCACTGTCCGGACCCCTATTGCGGCGAGGACAACCCGGTCGAGATCAATCTCGAAGACCTGGAGGTCACGCCCTATCCCGCTGAACGCGAGTTTCGCTTCAAGCTGCCGAAGTCGGAGAAGGAAGCCGTCTTCGTGCCGCTCGATGGGCACATGGAGAAGCGGCTCGTGGCGCTGAAGAACCCGAACATCCATTCCGCCATGCTCATGCGCATCAGGGAACTGGGCGGCAAGGCGCCCACGCGCAAGACCTTCCTCGACCTGCCGGCCTTTGATCTCAATGCGCTGCGCGCGGAGATGCGCAAGAAAGACGGCGGCATCGACACGGTCATCCGGACGAGTTGCCTCGCCTGCGGCGCGGCCATCCAGACGCGGCTGGAGGCGGAACCGGCTTTTTTGTTCCCCCAGGCGGCCACCCCCTGAGCGACGCCTTCTTCCTGGCCTACGGCGGACTGCACTGGAGCTATGGCGACGTGATGGCCATGCCCGCGCACGTCCGCCGCCGTTTTGTGAAGATGCTGGAAACGCAGCTCGAACACGAGCGCAAGGAAATGGAAAGGAAATCACGATGACCAGGTCATGTGCAGTTCCCGGCCCTGCTCCATGCAATCTCGCAGATAGTGGTTGATCAAGGTCTGGTAGGGAATCCCATGCTCTTCCGACTGCTTCTTGAAATAGGCAATCACGTCCGGATCGAGGCGCAGCGTCAACTGCTTCTTGAGGCGCCGGGCGTAGGGATTCTTCCGGGACTTCATTTTGGAAAGGTCGTATTCCTGTTTCATGTCAAGACCTCCGATAGTGCTCGGATTCCGCGGGTGTTGCCTTACGGGCCGAGATGATGCGGATGACCGCCTCAGCCTCCCGATAGCAGTGGCATACCAGGAGAAGCTTCAGTTGCGAACTCAGACCCAAGAGAAGAAAACGGTCTTCCCAATCGGCATGCTCGTCGTCGTAAAACTCAACGGCGTGCTCGTCGAAGAAGACACTGCGCGCTTCTTCGAAGGAAACAGCATGTTTCCGAAGGTTCGACCGGGCCTTCGCAGGGTCCCATTCAAAACGCAAGGCATCCATAACTACATTGTAACTACACGGCGCAAGAAGTGCAAGCGTTTGGAGAACGGTGTATGAACGACCTGGGGTTGGGCGTTGTCGTCTCGATGAAGGACGCGTTTTCGCGGAACGCGATGCGCGTCCAGTCGTCGATGCAGTCGCTGGATGCGTCCGTCGCGGCGGCCAGCGAACGGATGACGCGCAACCTCGACCGCATCCAGAAGGGCACCATGATGATCGGGGCGGGCCTGGCCATGCTCGCGGTGCCCGCGGCGCTTGTGGCTTCGACCGTCGAGTCGCAGAAGGCCCTCGGGGAACTCGCCTCGCTGGGCGTCAAGGACCTCAATGCCATCGAAAACGCGGCAGAATCGTTCACGAACCAGTGGGCGGGCACGCGCAAGGCGGAATTCATCGCGGCGACCTATGACGTGAAATCCGCCATCTCCAGCCTGAGCGACGAGGCCGTCGGCGTATTCACGCGCATGGCGGCGCTCACCGGCAAGGCGACCAAGGCCAGCACCGACGAGATGGTCGGCACCTTCACCACGGCCTACGGCATCTTCAAGCCGCTCATGGCGGACATGGACGACATGACCTGGGCGACG
>NPIG01001356.1_pt3 | contig 12529 bp, 15 predicted proteins | sample 8637441 | NCBI WGS metagenome assembly NPIG01 (sample SAMN07420675, study PRJNA396082) | bioreactor metagenome | isolation source: sample BR6 brine-fed electro-methanogenic bioreactor BR | place: Japan: Kochi | collected 2016-06-14 | reverse complement strand
TCAACTTCGAGGGCGGCTGCTATGCCAAGACCATCAACCTGAGCGCCGAGGCAGAGCCGGAGATCTATGCCACCACGCATAAGTTCGGCACCGTGATCGAGAACATGGTCTATGACGAAGAGACCTTCGAGCTCGACTTCCAGGACAGCTCACTGACCGAGAACATGCGCTGCGCCTATCCGCTGGAATATATCTCCAACGCGTCGGAAGACGCCCTGGGCGGCCACCCCAAGAACATCATCCTGCTGACCTGCGACGCCTATGGCGTGCTGCCGCCGATCTCGCGGCTGACCCCGGCGCAGGCGATGTATCACTTCCTGTCCGGCTTCACCTCGAAGACCCCGGGCACCGAGCGCGGCGTGGTCGAGCCGGAGCCGACCTTCTCGACCTGCTTCGGCGCGCCCTTCATGCCGCGCCGGCCGGAAGCCTACGGCAAGCTGCTGCAGGAGAAGATCGCCCAGCACGGCGCGACCTGCTGGCTGGTCAACACCGGCTGGACCGGCGGCGCCTTCGGCACCGGGTCGCGGATGCCGATCAAGGCGACCCGCGCGCTGCTGACCGCGGCGCTGGAAGGCAGCCTGAACGAGGCCGAGTTCCGCAAGGACGAGAACTTCGGCTTCGAGGTTCCGGTGGCGGTGCCCGGCGTCGATACCGCGCTGCTGGACCCGCGCCAGACCTGGGCCGACAAGGACGCCTATGACGCGCAGGCCGCCAAGCTGGTGCAGATGTTCGCCGACAACTTCGAACAGTATGTTCCCTATATCGACGAAGACGTGAAAGCGGTTGCGATCGGCTGATCGGGCCGTCCGTTCCAGAATGCAGGGCCCCGGCGGAAACGCCGGGGCCTTTTTCGTCCGGCGGCGCAGAGGGGATTGGAGGTCTGCCCGCCTGTCCCCGGAGGTGTTCCGCCGGGAAACTCCAGACAGCGGACGTCGGTCAGACCATCAGCGCACGGCGGATCAGGTTCAGTCCGGCGATCAGCAACACCGCAAGGGTCAACCTGCGGAACGCGGTCTGGTCGATGCGGTCATGGATGCGGTTGCCGATCCACATGCCGATCAGCGCCGGCACCAGCAGCGCCACCGAAAACGGCAGCGTCGCGCGGTTGAGCACGCCGGAGCCGAGATGTGCCGCCATCAGCACCACCGCGCCCAGACCGTAGATCACCCCCTGCACGCGGATCTGGTCGGCCTTGGGCGTGTTCAGCGCGGTGAGATAGGCCACCGTGGGCGGCCCCCAAACGCCCGAGACCCCGCCGATCGCCCCGGCAAAGGCGGCCACCGCGGCCTCGATCCGCGCCGAGGGGGCGGAGAGGTGAAAGTGCAGCCCGGCCAGTTGCATCAGGCAGAAACCGGACACCAGCAGGCCCAGGATCCACAGCATCACCGGCATCGGCAGCACGGCGACCAGCTGCGCGCTGGCCAGCAGGCAGATCCCTCCGACCAACAGGAACACCCGAAACCGGCGGATCGAGGTGAGCGCCGCCGCCGGCCCCTGGCGCAGCGCCTGGAAGCCATTGGTGGCCACCGTGGGCAGGATCAGCCCGGCCAGCGCCAGTTCGGGCGGCAGAAAGGTGCTGAGCCCGGAAATCAGGATCATCGGCATGGCGAAACCGACCATGCCCTTGACCAGCCCGGCCAGCACCGCAATTGCAAAGGCAAGGGCCGCCAGCCCGGGGGTGAAGAGTGAGAAAAGCGCGTCCATGCCCCCTCATAATCGCCCGCACGCCGCGCTGCACTGCAAAATTTTCCACGCAACTATTGAACCAAGGCGGGGCTTTGGGCGTATTTTTGTTGCGCTGCACCTGCGAAATGACTAGGACCAACACGACATTACCGAGGATATGATTCATGCCCCATGATGGACAGGACCCGACGATGATGACCCAGACCGCCCTTCTGCCCGACCTGCTTGGCCTGACTGGCGCCGCGATCGCCCCGGCGGAGGCCGTGCTGGAGACCGCCAAGGCGAAACTGCGCGCCGCGGTAAGTGAGGGCGACCGGGTGTCGGGGGCGTTGCTGGAGGCGAACCAGGCGGCGGCGCATGGGCTGTCGTGGCTGGCCACCTATGTCGAATCGCTGCGGCAGATGCAGAACTGGGCCACCCGCCTGCAGGAGCAGGGCAAGTTCGGCGAGGTCGAGCAGCTGATCCATCAGATCGCCTTCGGCGAATACCTGGCCCAGATCCGCGGCGGCATCCCGATGAGCCAGGGCGAGATCGTGCGGCTGTCCGACCTGGGCCTGGGCGCGGAGGAGACCGCCGGGCTGGACTCCGACGCCATCGCCACGCTGACCGCCGCGGGCAACAGCCCGGCGGCGCGGCGCCGTCTGGTCGAGCTGATGCAGGAGCGCGCGGCGGAAACCACCGTGGGCGCCAGCGGGCTGGACGAAGAGCTGGAAATGATCCGCGACCAGTTTCGCCGCTTTGCAGTGGAGCGGGTGGAGCCGCATGCGCATGACTGGCACCTCAAGGACGAGTTGATCCCGATGGAGATCATCGAGGAGCTGGCGGAGATGGGCGTGTTCGGCCTGACCATCCCCGAAAACCTGGGTGGCCTTGGCCTGTCGAAAGCCTCGATGGTGGTGGTCTCGGAAGAGCTGTCGCGCGGCTATATCGGCGTCGGCAGCCTGGGCACCCGCTCGGAAATCGCGGCCGAGCTGATCCTGGCCGGCGGCACCGACGCGCAGAAGGAACAATGGCTGCCCCGCATCGCCAGCGGCGAAGTGCTGCCCACCGCCGTGTTCACCGAGCCGAACACCGGCTCGGACCTGGGGTCCCTGCGCACCCGCGCGGTGAAGGGCGAGGACGGCGATTACACCGTGACCGGCAACAAGACCTGGATCACCCACGCGGCGCGGGCCAATGTGATGACGCTGCTGGCGCGCACCGATCCGGCGACCACCGACTACAAGGGGCTGTCGATGTTCCTGGCCGAGAAGACGCCGGGCACCGACGACGACCCGTTCCCGACCGAGGGCATGACCGGCGGCGAGATCGAGGTGCTGGGCTATCGCGGCATGAAGGAATACGAGCTGGGCTTCGACGGCTTCAAAGTGAAGGGCGAGAACCTCTTGGGCGGTGAAGAGGGCCAGGGCTTCAAGCAGTTGATGCAGACCTTCGAGAGCGCCCGCATCCAGACCGCCGCGCGGGCCATCGGCGTGGCGCAGTCGGCGCTGGACATCGCGATGCAATACGCCCAGGACCGCAAGCAGTTCGGCAAATCGCTGATCAACTTCCCCCGCGTCGCCGACAAGCTGGCGATGATGGCGGTGGAGATCATGATCGCCCGCCAGCTGACCTATTTCAGCGCCTGGGAGAAGGACCACGGCCACCGCTGCGACCTGGAGGCCGGGATGGCCAAGCTCTTGGGCGCGCGCGTCGCCTGGGCGGCGGCGGACAACGGGTTGCAGATCCACGGCGGCAACGGTTTCGCGCTGGAGTACAAAATCAGCCGCGTTTTGTGCGATGCGCGCATCCTGAACATCTTCGAGGGCGCGGCGGAGATCCAGGCGCAGGTGATCGCGCGGCGCCTGCTGGGGTGAGGCGCGCCCGGAAAATGGTCCGGCGGGCCATTTTCTGCGCCGAACGGGCGGAGCCCCGGAAGGGCGCGTCCGGGACATCTGAACCAAAAAATGAGGGCGCGGCCAGTCGGCAGCGCCCTTTTCGTTTGGCCGCTGCGGGGTCGGCAAGCCGGAATTAGCCCCCTTTGACTAATTAGTCACCGAAAGCTAATCTCGGCTCATGACAAAAGCGGACTGGCATTTCCGGCGGCGTGAATTTTCCCATGACGTCTTCGTGTCGCTGACCCAGGGGCCGATCCCGGCGCTGAACCTGTTCGGCCCCCGCCGCACCGGCAAGACCGAGTTTCTGCAGCGCGATCTGGGTTTTCTGGCCGGCGAAACCTATGGCCACCGGGTGCTTTACGCCAGTTTCTGGCAAACCAGCGCGGCGCCGCTGCCGCTGCTGCTTTATGCCTGCGACAGCGCGCTGCGCCCGCGCAGCTATGGCGAGCGGCTGATCGACTGGGCCAAACATCCGCCGGTCAAGGTGACGCTGTCGGCGCTCAGGGGGGCGGCGGACATCGAGATCGACCTCGGCGCCAAGGCCGACCGCCGGCCCGACAGCGAGCTTTTGCTGCTGGACCAGTACCTGGACCGGCTGGCCGATACGACCCGCCCGGCGATCCTGCTGCTGGACGAGGTGCAGGAACTGGCCGGTCACCCGCAGGGTCGCGACATCATGGCCGGGCTGCGCAGCTCGCTCGACCAGCGCAAACAGGGGCTGAAGACCGTGTTCACCGGATCGTCCCGGATCGGCCTGAACAAGGTGTTTTCGGAAAAGTCCGCGCCGCTTTACCGTTTTGCCAACCCGCTGCACCTGCCGCCGCTTGGCCCGGAGTTCGTGGATCATCAGCTCGGCGTCTTTCACAAGGTGTATCGCCGAAAGCTCGACCGCGACGTGGCCCTGGCCTTCTTCGAGCGGTTCCAGCGCAATCCGTTGTTCTTCCAGCGCTGGATCATGACCCTCGGGCTATATCGCGGCATGGCGGAGGACGAGGCTGCCGAACTGACCGCGCTGCAGCTGGCCGAGGATCTGGAACTTGACGAGAAATGGCTTGCCATGACCGCCGGGCACCGCGCCATGGCCCGGATCGTCGCCGAACGGATCGGCGAACCGTTCGGCGAAACCGGCGCGATCCGCTACAGCGAACTGACGCGAAGCGAGGCGCCGATCCCGCAAACGCGGCAAAGCTATGTCCGGACCCTGCTGCGGCGGGGCATCGTCGACCAGTGGGAGGACGAATGGCGCATCGCCGATCCCATCTTCGAACGGTGGATCCTCGACCGGGGACCGGAGGCGTTCTGAGCCGGGTTTAGCTGCGCGTGGCGAACCGGCTCATGCCTCGGGCGGAACGTCGATGCGGTCGATCCAGGGCTTGATGTCGACCACCGGGGTCATGTCGAAGGCATCGGTGGCGTCGATGCCGATCTTCCCCTCCACGGCGTCCAGCGACGTGATCCGCACCGCCGCCATGGCGACGGGGTTCGGGCGCACCGGCGAGCGCAGGGAGAACACGCCGAAGGGTTCGGGCCGGTGATGCGGCGCCTGCACGATCAGGTCGCGGCGGCCGCGATCCATCCAGTACAGCACCCAGATCGCCTGCCCGACCTCCAGCCCCGCGAGCCCGCGTGCATAGACCGGATCGAGCTCGATCCGGGCGTTGCCGCCGCCCTCGGCGCGTGACTGTGTCAGGTTGCGCGGCGCCCTGCCGCGCTCCCAGTCCGAGCGGATATGGCCGATGAAGGTGACACCCGCCTCGGTCCGGTCGGCGGGATCGAAATGCAGCCGTTCCTCGCCTGCGCGGATCTCGCGGTCTTCTGCCATGGCCTGCCCTTTCTGAATTCATTTAGCGACATAATACAGGTGCCGACAGGCCTTTGCCCAAGCGGATATCCTGTGTCAAGCTGTCGGTCATGCGGCTGCTTTTCCTGATCGCCCTTCTGGGCCTGGACATGTGCGCGACGGACGAAACCGTCGCCGGCTACGGTGCGGCGGATCGGGTCTGGCATCTGGCGGAACTGGACGGCGCCCCCTTCGCGGCGACCGCGACGCTGCGTTTCCCGGAGCCCGGACAGATCGCGGGCGAGGCGCCCTGCAACCGCTATTCCGGGGTGATGACCACGCCCTATCCGTGGTTCGACGCGGGCCAGGTGATCTCGACCCGCCGCGCCTGCCCGGAGCTGGAGGCGGAGCAGGCGTTCCTGTCGGCGCTCACCGCGATGGGCGAGGCGGAGGTCGCGGGCGAAACGCTGATCCTGCGCAGCGAGGACGGGCGCGAGATGGTGTTCACAGCCGCCGAGTGAACAGGTCGACGAACCGCGCCCGCGCCTCGGGCAGCGGCGCGTGGCCCAGCGCCGGGGCGAGCCGGTGCTGCAGGAAATAGCCGGTGGTGCGCAGCCCCTCGGCGATCTCGGCGTCGGGCGCCGGCCCCTCGCCGCGCAGGCAGGGCGGCAGTGGCAGCATCCGGTCCGCCCATTCCCCCGCCCCGTGGCGCGACACCGCGCGCCCCGATTTCGGCGAGACATAGATCAGCTCGTCATTGATCCCGGTGGCGGCGCAGGCGCTGAGGTCGAGGCCGAAGCCCAGTTCCTCCAGCAGCGCCAGTTCCCAGTTGAGATAGGCCAGCGGCCAGATCTCGTCCTGGCCCAGCAGGTCGAGCAGCTGTTCGGAGCGGCGATAGAGCGGCGCGTGCACCTCGCGTTCGGCCAGCGCAAAGGACAAAAGCGCGGTGACCGCGTTCAGCCCGGCCAGCGCCAGCCGGCCCGAGAGCGCGGCGGCGGCGCGGCTGCGCAGCGGCTCGGCGCGATAGGTGCCGATATGGTCCTCCAGCCGCGCCCGCCAGGTCAGGTCGAGCTGCGCACCCGGCTGCAACACCGGCGCCTGCTTGCGGCTGGCGCCGCCGGGCACCACGCCGGCGTGGCGGCCGTGGCCCTCGGTGAAGACGTCGATGATCGCCGCCGCCTCGCCGTGCCGCCGAACGGCAAGCAATATGCCCTGATCGCGCCATTCCATGCCAAGACCTTGTGTCAGATGTGCGGCCTCACTTCCAGATCGCGTGGGGCCGGCCGCAGAATACACCGGGGCCGCCGCCGCGAACACAACCTTCCTGCGTGCGGCAAGGGAAATCCGGCAGCGCCCCGGCCGTGCGGTCGACAGGCACCCTCTCCGGGCGTCGGGCCTGGCCGGGCCCGACGTCCTTTTGGCATGGTCAGTGTTGGTGATCGTACCCCTGGCGGCCGATGACCACCGTGCCCTCGAAGGAATTGAGCCGCGCGATGAAGGCCGCGCCCAGCGGGGCTTCGGCGCCATTCACCTCGGCGGCCAGCAATTCGGCATCCGCCTGCCCGAGTCCCATCCCGACGAAGGTCGCGGCATCGACCAGGCTTTGCCCCGCGCACAATTCGACGAACCAGCCGTGGGCATCCTTGCGCAGGAAGGCACGGCCGCCCTGGTCCTCCTGGCTCCAGCCGGCCACGGCCACCGGACCGCGCACGGTGATCGGCGCAACCGTGAGCGGCGCGTCGGCACGGTCGAAGGTGCCCTTCAGCAAGGCGCGGATCTGCTCGGGGTCGCTCATCCCCGCCATCGCGGACTGATCCATGCTGCCGTGATCCATCGCCGCGTGGCCGGCGTCGGAGTGGTGCATGGCCGAATGATCCATGGCCGCATGATCCGCGTGGCCATGTCCCGCCGCCCGGTCGGCCGGGCCGACCACGAACTCGACCGCCATTTCGCCGGCGGGTTCGAACACCAGCGTGGCGGGCACCTTGTCGCCCTCGTGCAGCTCGGCGGTCAGCCCCATGAACATGATGTGCATTCCGCCGGGCTCGAACGCGGCGCTGTCGTTTTCCGCGATATCGACGGCGTGGAGCGGATGCATCCGGGCGACGCCGTTCGCACCGACCTCGGTCGCATGCATCGTCACCTTTTCACCGAGCGGCGAGCGCACCGCGACCAGCCGCGCGGGGGCGTGACCGTCGTTGGCGACCACCATGTAGCCGGCCGCCGCCATCGCCCCGGGTGCGGGCAGCGGGATGTTGGGGTGAATGACCTCAAGGTCCCCGAATGTGAATTCATGGGCATGGGCCATGCTGGCCGCGAGGCCGAAGGCCAGGAGTGCGAGGAAACGTTTCATGTGTCACCTGTTGGTACGGTGTGAATGGGAAAATCCCGGCCCGGCGACTGAGGCCGCCCGGCGGGGTCGGATGTCTGGCACGCGTCCGGGACGCGCGCGAACTGCGCCATCGCCCCGGATGCCCCGGGGGCGGGATGAACGGGCCGCTGGCACCGCGGCCCCCTGAACGCAGGATTGATGAATCGATGCCCGCCCCCGCGCATGGGACAACGGGGCGCAAATCACCGGCGGCGATCAGGATCGGCTCAGGTGCGGGGCGGGGCCCGGGCGAGGCGGATCGGGTCGCGTGCCTGCGCCTGGGCGCGGCGGACATCCGGCGGCACGATCTCGGCCAGCAGCACGCTGTCAACCGGCTGCGGATCGCCAGCCGTGGCGGGGGCGAAGGCGTTGGTGGCGATCTGGCAGAACTGGCAGGGCGCGGGCGCTCCGCCGTTGCCGCCGGAACCGCCGGTGGCGCCGCAGAGGTCGACCGAAATGCCGAGCGTGGCCCGCAGGGCGGCAAGCCCGGCCTGCGACCGGTCCGGCAGGCGATGCGCCAAAGCCGCGGCCGCCAGGGCCACGGTGAAAAGCGCGATCAGCGCGGCCTCGTAGAGGCGCCTGGGAACAAGCCGGGTCACGGAATCCGCATAGCACGGGACGCCTCACCTGAGAAGCGTTTCGCAGCGTGGTGCGGCCCGGTCAGGTTGTGCAAAGGATCCCGGTCACTTGCCCCGTCGCGCGCCGGACGTCAGTCGGACAGCCCATCCTCGTCCAGCAGGTGGCGACCCTGGCGGTCCTCGACCTCGATCACCCAGAGGTCGGGATCGAAGCCGCGCTGCTTGGCGACGGCGGCGTCCACCCCGGCCTCGTCGCCCGAGGAGAGCTCGATCCATTTCCGCTCGCCGGTCATCAGGTCGAAGGACCGTTGAAAGGCCGTGGCCCGCCCGTCGAGCGTGTTGAGCTTGATCAGCACCGCGCCGGCGGTGTCGTCGCCGTGGGCGGTGACGAAGGCGGGGATGTCGTTCAGGCGCAGGCGGGTCAGATAGGCGTCGACCCAGATCCGGGCGGTCAGGCGCATCGGCCTCAGTTCCCGTCCTTGAAGTCGAGCCCCATCTCGGAATACCGCTCGGCCTCTTCCAGCCAGTTCGGGCGCACCTTGACCTGCAGGAACAGGTGAACCTTGCGGCCCAGGAACTCTTCCAGTTCCTCGCGGGCGGCCTTGGAGATGGCCTTGATGGTCTCGCCCTTATGACCCAGCACGATCCCCTTGTGGCCGTCGCGCATGACATAGACCACCTGGTCGATCCGGGCCGAGCCATCCTTGCGCTCTTCCCAGGTCTCGGTCTCGACGGTGAGCTGATAGGGCAGCTCCTGATGCAGCCGCAGGGTCAGCTTCTCGCGCGTGATCTCGGCGGCGATCATCCGCATCGGCAGGTCGGCGATCTGATCCTCGGGATAAAGCCAGGGCCCTTCGGGCAGTTCCTTGGCCAGCCATTTGCGCAGGTCGGCGACGCCGTGGCCCTTTTCGGCCGAGATCATGAAGGTCTCGGCAAAGGGGTAGCGGTCGTTCAGATCCTTGGCGAGCGCCAGCAGCGCCCCGGATTTGACCCGGTCGATCTTGTTGATGGCGAGCGCGACCTTGCGACCCTTGCCGATCTCCTCCAGCCCGTCGAGGATGCGCTCGACGCCCTCGGTCACGCCGCGGTGCGCCTCGACCATCAGCACGATGATATCGGCATCCGCGGCCCCGCCCCAGGCGGCGGCGACCATGGCGCGGTCGAGCCTGCGGCGCGGACGGAACAGGCCCGGGGTGTCGACGAAGACGATCTGCGCCTCGCCCTCCATCGCGACGCCACGGATACGGGCGCGGGTGGTCTGCACCTTGTGGGTGACGATCGAGACCTTGGCGCCGACCATGGCATTGGTCAGCGTGGACTTGCCCGCGTTGGGCTCACCGATCAGGGCGACGAAACCGGCACGTGTGGTCATGAGGGATTCCCGTGGTTGAATTGGGTTCCGATAGAGGATTTTGCACAGGTTGGCCAGAGAGGGCACCGCCGCAGGCCCGCGCGGCCCGACTTGGGGACAAGGCGCCCTGCCTGCCCGAGCGCATGCAGGGCACCGGGCGCGCCACTATCGCGCCGGCGTCAAATTGCCGGCTCAGCCCTGCTCCAGCCGCTCCAGCAGGGCCTTGGCGGCGGCCTGTTCGGCCTGCCGTTTCGAGCCGGCGGTGGCCTCGGCCGCCTCGCCGTTCTCCAACTGGGCGGCGATGGTGAAGACCGGGGCGTGATCGGGGCCCGAGCGCGCCACCTCGACGTATTTCGGCGGCGTCAGGCGGCGGGCCTGCGCCCATTCCTGCAGCGCGGTCTTGGCATCGCGGGCATCGGCCTCGACGCTCTGGATCCGCTTGCCCCACAGCCGCAGGATCATGTCGCGCGCGGCCTCGAACCCGCCGTCGCGGTAAACGGCGGCGATCACCGCCTCCATCGCGTCGCCCAAGAGCGCCTGCTTGCGCCGCCCGCCCGAGAGCATCTCGGACCGGCCCAGTTTCAGGACCGCGCCCAGATCGACCTCGCGCGCCACATCGGCACAGGTCTCCTTGCGCACCAGCGCGTTGAACCGCGGGGCAAGCTGGCCCTCGGTGGCCTGCTTGTCATCCAGCAGCAGCGCCTCGGCCATCACCAGCCCCAGCACCCGGTCGCCGAGAAATTCCAGCCGCTGGTTGTCCGCCCGCGTCGGCGAGGAGACCGATCCATGGGTCAGCGCGCGCACCAGCAGCTCCGGCCGGACGAACCGGTGGCCCAGCCGGGTCTCGAACGCCTTCAGCTCCGCCGACAGTTTCACTCGATCGCCTTCAGGAACCGATCCCCGCGCCAGGTCCAGAAGAACAGCATCGACCGCCCGGCAGAGGAGAACATGATGCGGTCGGCGCGACCGACCAGGTTTTCGTAAGGCACGAACCCGACGCCGCCGGCAGCCTGCGGCAGGCGGCTGTCGCTGGAATTGTCGCGGTTGTCGCCCATGAAGAAGTAATAGCCGGCGGGCACGGTATAGACCCCGGTGTGATCCGAGCTTTGATCGCCGATGTTCAGGATGCTGTGACGCACCCCGTTCGGCAGGGTTTCGATCTGGCGCGACTTCTGGCAGACGCCGCCGGCGCCCACCGGTCCGTTTTCACAGCGCGGTCGGTGCCCCTGCGGCCCCTGCGGCGCCGAGATCTCCTCGAACACGCCGTCATCCTCCAGCGCGACCGCCTCGCCGTTGATGTGCAGCACGCTGTCGATCACCTGGATCCGGTCGCCCGGCAGGCCGATCAGGCGCTTGATGAAATCGCTGCCGGTGACCGGGTGACGAAACACCACCACGTCACCGCGCTCGGGCTCGCCGCCCCAGACGCGGTCGTTCTCGCCCTTGAGAAAGCCGCAGATATCCTCGGCGTCGATGTCGATGCCGATCGCCGACAGCTTGATATTCGGGCAGGAGGCGTAGGAGTAGCCATAGGCCATCTTGTTGACGAACAGGAAATCGCCGATCAGCAGGGTTTCCTTCATCGACCCCGAGGGGATCCAGAACGGCTGGAAGAACAGGGTCCGGAACACCCCGGCGATCAGCAGGGCATAGACGATGGTCTTGATCGTCTCCCAGATGGCGTGTCCGGTTTTCGCGTTGCTGGCCATGCGGCTCTCCGTTCGGATTGGGGTTGGGCGCTTCTTGCGGGGCGGGCCGGAGTAAGTCAAGCAGGCGGGCCGGCCTCGGCGATCGGCCGCGCCTCGATCACCACAAAGGCCTGCGCCCAGGGGTGATCGTCGGTGAGCGTCACATGGATGATCGCCTCGTGCCCCGGCGGGGTCATCTGCGCCAGGCGGTCCGCGGCCCAGCCGGTGACCTGCATCACCGGCTGGCCGGTGTGCAGGTTGGAAACGCCCATGTCCTTCCAGGCGATGCCCATGCGCAACCCGGTGCCCAGCGCCTTGGAACAGGCCTCTTTCGCGGCCCAGCGCTTGGCATAGGTGCCGGCGGTGTCGCGGCGGCGCTCGGCCTTGCGCTGCTCGACCTCGGTGAAAACGCGGTTGCGGAAGCGGTCACCGAACCGCTCCAGCGTGCGGGCCACCCGGTCGATATTGGCCAGGTCGGTGCCGATGCCCAGGATCATTTCGGCGCCCCCATCTCGAGCGCCCACCACAACCGCCCGTCACCGCCACGCACCAGCGCGACGGCGGCCTCCTTGGCGCGCGGGTCAAGGATGTTCTGGCGGTGGCCCTTCGAGGCCATCCACCCGGCAACCACGGTTTGCGCATTGCGATAGCCCATGGCGACGTTCTCGGCCATGAAACGCCAGCGATAGCCGGCCGCCTTGGCCCGGTCGCCCACCCGTTTTCCCCCGGGACCGGCATGCGACAGCTTCGCCGTGCGCGCCATCCAGCAGGCCTGCGCGGCGGCGGCCGCGGCCAGCCGGCGATCTCCGGCCAGCGGCGCCAGTCCGTGGGTCGCGCGTTCGGCATTGACCCGGCGCATCACCTCCCTCGCGGTGCGGCTTGCCCCCTCGGGTTCGATACAGGCCCGGGCCGAGGCGGGCACGGCCAGGAAAACGGCGGTCAGCAGGACGGCGAACAGCGGAAATGGGCGGATCATGTCGGAGCCTTTCAGGCGCGCGCCGCGTCCATCAGGCGACGCATCTCGCGGATCGCCGGGTCGAGACCGCGGAAGATCGCTTCGCCGATCAGGAAATGACCGATGTTCAGCTCGCGCACCTCGGGAAAGGCCGCGATCGGCTGCACCGTGTCATAGGTCAGCCCGTGGCCCGCATGAACCTCGAGGCCCAGCGAATGGGCAAAGGCCGCCATCTCGCGCAGC
>NPIG01000849.1_pt1 | contig 12538 bp, 3 predicted proteins | sample 8637441 | NCBI WGS metagenome assembly NPIG01 (sample SAMN07420675, study PRJNA396082) | bioreactor metagenome | isolation source: sample BR6 brine-fed electro-methanogenic bioreactor BR | place: Japan: Kochi | collected 2016-06-14 | reverse complement strand
GGTCGAACTCCTTACGACCCAGGTTCTGGGCAGTACGGTTGCGGTGGAGCGAACTGGTTCGCGCAAGCTGCCGAGCACGCACGCAAGACAGTCTGGTACTTGCACAACTGGGAAGTGCCCGAGATCGAGTACTGAGAGCTGAGAGCGTGTGAAGGCAGCGACGCAATCCTGCGCGCCTCGCGCGTTACCGGCGAGAACGTACGTGCGGGAGGAGCGAAGCATGTCGCTCCTCCCGCCATCGCCTCACTCCGGAGGGCAGAGCTCCGGGAGCACCATCATCCGTCCCGGCAACGTCACGCTGTCCTCGCTCGTGTTGTTGCCGCAGTCCGTCGACTGGATGCGGAGCTGCGGGTCGTTCCACCGCGTCGTTCCGCACAAGCGAGCGGCGCGGCAGAGGAAGGCCTGATCGATGATGATCGTCTCGTCGCTGAGTAGACCGTCGCCGTCGCCATCGCGGAAGCCGTCGTAGACGACACACGCGTCGAGCAGGAGCTGCTCGTGGACGGGGCCACCGAGGGCGCCGTCGTCGTCGCGACTGGTGAAGACGAGCGGTCTCGGGAGCGTCGCGTTCGACGGAGGACTCGTCAGCGTCACGGTGGGCGCGACGAGGTCGATGGTGAACGCGCGCGTGGCAGTCGTCTCGAGGCCCGAAACGTCGGTGGCTGTCAGGCTCACCGCGTGGTCGCCGTGCTGATCGAAACTCGGCCCGCTGGGAGAGTAGCTCCTGGTGAAGTGCGGGTCGCACCGGTCGGTGAAGTTGTCCTCGACGAGGAGCGGCATGGCCGCCGGGCCATGACAAGAGCCCTCTCCGGGCGCGGTGATGGCACCCGCCGGGGGCAGGGTGTCGACGATGTCGACGCGGACGGTGTCGGCGCCTTGGTCCTCGCTCGCGTCTTGCAGCGTGAGAGTGAGGGCGTGGGGGCCGAGTCCGAGGAACAGCGAGAACGCGGGCTCGCGGCTGAGCTCCCGGTCTCCTTCCGTCCAGCGCCAGGAGGTGATGTCCTGCCATGTGCCCGGGGGAGAGTCGAGGTCGTAGGAAGCGCGGCCGTCGAGCGTCGCGCGTGCGCGGAGATCCTCGCACTCGAGACGCTGGTCGGGTCCGGCGTCGGCGACGGGTTGGTGGTTGAGCTCGAATCGCTCGAGCCTCACGCGCCGGGTCTCCCGGATCGCGAGGTCGACCCGCTTGCGCTCCTTGCGGAGCGCGTGAGCGAGGGTCTCGAGCTCGAGGACATCACGCAGCTCGAGGCTGCGCGCGTCGTGGAGGCGCAGGCTGTTGCCCTGCAGGGTGAGCAGCTCCCCGGCCCAGTCGTCCCACGTCACGTCGTGGATCTCGGATACGGCGAGCACGCCGAGCTCCCTGAGATCGCTGACCGGGTCGTCGTCGACTCCGAGCACGGTGCCACGACGCGTGACGAGGCTGGCGCCGGTGGGCTCCATCCAGGCGAGGCCGCCACTCAGGTGCCCGGGCCGGTCGATCCACTGTGAACTCGCGACCAGACTGTCGTCGTCCTGCAAGTCGAAGCGCTCGACGATGGGCGGCCCTGGAATGCTGCTCGCTGCGTAGAAACGTGTCCCCGAGGGGTCGACGGCGAGTCGCGCACGTTTCGGGCAAGGGCTGCGCCCGAGGATCGTGGCAGTCGCCGCATCGAGGACGAGCAGTTCGGGATTCTCGAGGCTCCCGGTCGACACGACGAGCTTGCCGCCGTGGGCCACGGCCAGGTCATAGACGTCCACCGGGAGATCCCGCTGGTCGATCAGCGTCTCCTCTTCGAGATCCAGAGTCGCGTACCCGCCGAGCACGGACTCGGTGATCCAGGAGTAGTCGCGGTTGTCGCGGGCGAAGCTCACGTAGAGACGCTCTGCGGCGTCATCGAGCGCGAGCGCTTCGACGAAGCCGTCGAAGGTGAACGAAGCCTCGATGAGCTGAGTGTCGAGATCGACGATGTGGAGTCGGTGCTCGAGACGCTCCGTGACGAAAGCACGCGGCGCGGATGGATCGAAGGCGATGCGGTGCAAGACGACAGGGAGTGCGCCGGGATCGTGGGGCTCGGGGGCCACGCCGGCGCGCACGTCGCACGCGTTGCCGAGCGCGTCACCGTCGTCGTCGAGCTGCTCGGGGTTCCAGGCCCCTGGGCAGTTGTCGCAGACGTCGCCGAGCTCGTCGCCGTCGGGGTCGTGCTGTTCTTCGTTGGCATGGTCGGGGCAGTTGTCGAACTCGTCGGCGACGCCGTCGAAGTCGGGATCGTCGCACGCATCACCAATGCCGTTGTTGTGGATGATGTCTCGCTGGCCACGATTGGGAACGAGCGGGCAGTTGTCGAGCGAGTCCCGCGTGGTGTCGTCGTCCGTGTCCCAATCGTGCGGGTTGGTCCCGGCGGCGAGCTCTTCTCTCGCGTTCAAGCCGTCGTTGTCGAGATCCGCGTCGGCGTCGAGGACCTCGATCTTGTTCGGGACGAAGCCTAGGATCGCGATGTCGTCGAGGAACCAGCCGCGGCCCGCGGCGCAGCTCTCGTCGGTCGCGTTGAGCTGGATGGAGAGGAAGAGGCGATTCGAGTTCGAGGGTTCGAGTTCGAACTCGAGTGTCTCCCAGCCATCACTCGAGCCGTGATAGTCGCCGAGTGGAGTCCTACCCCAGCCGCTCACGCTCAAGAGCGAGATCTGGCCCGTGTGGCACTCGCCGAGATCACGCCACGACTGAATGCGGATACGAAGTGGGCGGCGATGCTCGGGACGGAACAGGTCACCCGAGACTTGGTGGAGCACGCCAACGGCGTATGGAGCATCGAGCCCGGCGGCGAGGACACGCTGGCCGTGGTACGCGCTCCCCGGTCCGGAGCTTGGCTCGCCGACTTGCCAGGCCGACTCCTCGGCTCCGGTGTATCCGTCGAGTCCGAGCTCGAAGGTCGCGACGCCGCCGTCGTGGAAGCGGGCGCCGATGTGTGCGCTGTCCTCGCCCCCGAGGCGGGACTCGCCGAGGGCCTCCGCGATCAGCGGAACCGTGACGAGACCGTCGACGAAACGAACCTTGATGCGCTGATCGCTCTCGTACTCGAGCACCTCTCCCGCGAGGGGCGGCATCTGCTCGAATCGCAGCGGCGCTTCGGCCGTCAGCGTGTACTCCACGTTCTCCCGAGTCTCGAGGAGCCGGCCATCTTCGTCCTCGAGCCGGTAGCTCAGATAGAAGGTCTCATGAGAGAGGACTCGAGTCGGCGCGAGAGGCCGCACGACGAAACGTCCGCTCGGGTCGTTCTCGCAAGCATCCCCGAGCCCGTCGCGATCGGCATCAAGCTGCTCCGGGTTCGGGACGGCGGGGCAGGAGTCTTCGGCGTCGACGACCCCGTCAGAGTCGCCGTCGTCACATGCGTCACCGGCGCCGCCAGGGTGAATCGCATCCTCTTGCTCGGGGTTCCGAATGAGCGGGCAGTTGTCGCTCTGATCAGGGACGCCGTCCAGGTCGGTGTCATCCCTCCTCGCCTCCGTGCCCCAGAGGCGCTCCTCCGCGTTGCTCAGCCCGTCGCCGTCAGAGTCTCCATCGAGAGGCAGGATTTCCAGGCTGGGGAGCACGCCCTCGACGACGAGAGCGTCGATGTACAGCCCGTAGTCCCAGGACCAGGGCCTGAACCGGGCATGAACGCGAAGCTGAACGGTCGAGTCGATGTAGTTGGAGAGCGGTGCACTGTCTTCGTACCAGATGGAACCCGTCCGTTGCACGCGGATGAAGCGTTCGAACTCGTTACTGCCTTGACGCGCGATCTGAAGCTCCGCGACCTCTCCCGACCAGGAACTCAGCCAGACGTCGTTCCAGTACAGCATGCGGACGCGGGGCTCACGGGACGGGCTCGCCGGGACGGCGAGAAGAGGAAGCCACAGCTCGCTGTCCGTCTGGTGGTGGAAGTGCCCGGAGAGTTTCGTGCCGAAGACACGCGTGCCCGCAAGACCGATGCGCGGGTTCCCGATGGGGCTGCCCCACTCGAAGTCATTCGTCACGCCGGTGGCGATGACACCCTGGGGGCCGTCTTCGAAGTCGAAGATCATTGCGTCGATGAAGGCGAGACCGTGACCCTCACTGTCGAGCCCTTCGAGAGCGAGCAGGCCGGGCTCGGTGTCGACGATTGCGATGGTGAACACGCCGTCGACGAACTCGGCAAGCAGCTCCGTGCCGCCTCCTCCCTCGACGAGACGGCCCGCGCTCGCCGTGGTGTCGAAGCGGGCGGGTCCGCTGAGCAGGAAGCGCATGCGCGCTCCGTCGATGTCGGCCCGCAGCTCTCTCTCTGGCGACTCGAGGCGGAAGGTCACCTCGACGCGGTCGCCGGCGAGCGCGCTCGACGTCGCGAAGACCGTGCGCACGGCGAGCGCGTCTTCGGCGAATGCGTCACACGCGTCGCCAGCGCGGTCGTCGTCGCTGTCGACCTGTTCGGGGTTCGGGACGTCGGGGCAGTTGTCGAGCGCATCGACGACGCCGTCGGAGTCGGGGTCGTCGCAGAGGTCGCCGCCGCGGCCCGGGTGAACCACGTCAGCCTGGTCCTCGTTGGCGACGAGCGGGCAGTTGTCGTAACCGTCCAGATACCTGTCGCCGTCGGTGTCCGACCCGAAGGGATCTGTGCCGAGGTCGAGCTCCGCCGCGTTCTCGAGGCCGTCGTTGTCTTCGTCCCCATCGGAGTCGAGGACGGAGACAGTGGGGGTGATGCCGGCGAGCTGGACGTCGTCGATCATCCACTGGTCGTGGATGGAGCAGATGCTGGCAGAGTAGGAGAAGCGAAGGCGGACCCGCTGGCCGCGATAACGCCACAGTGAGGTGTAGTTCCAGGTCGGGTTGCCGCTGCCCCCCCAGACGTCGTCGAGGTACTCCCAGCTCGCGCCGCCGTCGGTGGAGGCGTACACGACGGTGGCCACACGGCCCCAGTCACTGAAGGTCTTCCACGTGAAGAACTGCACGTAGGGGCCGCCACGCTCGGGAACGAGAATCTCCGGAGTGTCGAGCGCCCCGTCCGGGCACACCCCGTGCTCCTTGACGGAGAGCAGCCAGGACCGGCGGTGCGATTCCCCACGGGGTATGTCCGTGCGGGCGGTGTAGTGCCAGCCACTCTCGTCACCCGATGTCGTGTACCCACCCGTCGAGGTCTCGAAACCCTCGGTCCCGTTTTCCTGGAAAGCGATGCCGCGCTGCTTCGAGTCGAGCCCTCCGAGCGTGAGCGTTCCCGGCTCGTCGCTCGTCAGTTCGATCGCGAAGCGCCCGTCGACGAACTCGACGTCGACGCGCTCTGTGCCGCCCCCTTCGAGCAGCTTGCCCTCGAGCGCGACTTCCGCGAAGCGCCCCTTCCCGTCGAGAAGGAGGGAGTAGATGATGCCGGGCGTGCGGATGAGTCCGCCCTGGAAGTCCTCGAGCTGATAGGTCGCGGTCACGACCTTCGACTCCAGCATGATCGGCGTGACGGTCGCCCGCACGATCATGGCCTGCTCGGGGTAGGGGTCGCAGGCGTCGCCCCTGGCATCCTGGTCGGCGTCGAACTGTGCCGGGTTCTCGACATCGGGACAGTTGTCGACGTCGTCATCCCAGTCGTCGCCGTCAAGGTCCTGCGCGTCGTTGCAGGCGTCTCCCGGCCCGTAGTCGTCCCTGTTCTTCTGGTCTGCGTTCGCGGCCCCCGGGCAGTTGTCCTTCTCGTCCGGTACGCCGTCGGCGTCGGGGTCGTCGCACGCATCCCCGCCCCCACCCGGATGGATCGAGTCGGCCTGATCCGGGTTGGGCGTGGTGACGCAGTTGTCGTGGGGGTCGTCGACTCCATCGCCGTCGGTATCGGCGCTCAAGGCGTTGGAGCCGAGTGCGGCCTCTTCCGCGGCCGTGAGGCCGTCACCGTCGGTGTCGCTGCCTGGCTCGAGGAACTGCAACGTCCGCGTGAGACCGCGCAGCTCGATGTCGTCCAAGTAGGCGCCAGGGGTCACGCTTCTGTCGGACTCCGCCAGCCAGCGCAGCCGAAGCGGTGAGCCAGCGACGTAGAGCAGCTCCTTCTCGAAGTACGTCCAATCGTCCGTCGCCCAGAGATGCGTGATTCCGCGCCACCACCCATCTTCTCCGCTCTGCCGCTGAATCGCGAGGTCGGCACCCCAGTTCAACGAGGACCAGTAGTTGAGGGCAAGCCACGGCCTGGACTCCTTCGGGATGAAGAGCACTCCCCAGTCGAGCGTGGCGTCCTTGTACGCGCTCATGTGTCCGTCGAGGTCGGTGCCCCAGGCACGGCTGCCCGAGGCTGCGCCCTCGGGGCCGACCTCCGTGGGCTCACCCCACTCGAAGATCCCCTCGGGGCCGCTCACCAGTCCTCCGTCGCCGTCCTCGAAGTCGAGCAGGAGGTCGCGTGGGACGAAGAGGCCTAGCTCCGGCCTGTCGACGCCCATCAGTCGGGTCTCGAGCCGCTCGTCGGCAACGACGCCGAGCTGGACTCTCCCCTCGACGAACTCGACGAGCACCTCGGTGCTGCCCCCGCCTTCGAGCAGGCGGCCGAAGCGGGCTTCGGTGCCGAAACGCGCCGGAGCATCGACGGTGAGGCGGACACGAATGCCCTCGAGGCTCGACAGCGGCTCGCCATCCTGGTTCTCGAGGAAGTAGTCCACGGCCGCTTCTTCGCCGATCAGCCCCCATCCGGCAAGGCTGGCCCGGACGACGAGCGCGTCGTTCGGGTACGGATCACACACGTCGCCGAGCCGGTCGTTGTCGCGGTCCCCCTGGTCCGGGTTGGGGTCCTGGGGACAGTTGTCGAGCGCATCGGAGTAGTCGTCGCCGTCGGAGTCCGCGCCGTCGTTGCAGGCATCACCGACGCCGTCGGCGTCGCGGTCGACTTGATCGGGGTTCGCGGTGTCCGGGCAGTTGTCGCGAGAGTCGAACACGCCGTCGGTGTCGGGGTCGTCGCAAGCGTCGCCGGCGCCACCGGGGTGGACGAGGTCGAGTTGGGCCGGGTTCGCGACGGCCGGGCAGTTGTCGCTCCCATCGCGGTACCCGTCACCGTCGGTGTCAGCCACGTACGGATTGGTTCCCTGCGCGATCTCGTCGTCGTCGCTCAGGCCGTCGTGATCGGAGTCGCGGCCCGGGGTCACGAAGGCCACGCCGTGGCCCTGCCCCGACACGCGCAGGTCATCGAGATACCACCCCTTGGACAAGGTGTCGGCGCCCTTGCTCAAGCGGAGCCGGAGGTCGATGGCCTTGCCCTGGTAGGCGTCGAGCGAGACGGTGTACTCGATCCACTCGTAGCGCGGGTAAAGGCGCGTGACTTCGGTCCACGTGCTCTCTCCGTCGATGCGGGCTTCGACGATGGCGCGGTCGGAGTAGGCATAGGAGTACTGAGACCAGAAGGACAGCGAGGCCGGATGCTGGCGGGAGACGACGATGCGCGGGAGCCAGAGCGCGTCCTCCGCGTACGCCGGAGGCTTCTCACCGAGTAGCGTGCCCCACATGTGGTCATCAGAGTGCGGACGCGGGTCACCCGCGCCGGCACGCCCCCACTCCCACAGGGCATCGTGCCCGCGGCGGACGAAGCCACTGGGACCATCTTCGAAGTCGGTCTGGAACTCGGTAGCGAGTCGCAAGCCCGCTCCGAACGGATCGGTGAGCTCGACGAGGACGAGCTCGGACTCGTCGCTCGTCAGAGGGAGTTCCACGAGCCCGTCTGTGAACTCGACGTCCGCGGTCGAGTCCCCTGCTCCGGCGAGCAGGCGGCCGAGCGACGCCGAGCCGCCGAAGCGGCCTTCTCCACTCAGGTGCAGCCGCGCTTTGATACCCGCGAGGTCGCTTCGCAGTGCCCCCGTGATGTCGCGGAGCGCGAGGCGCACCGGGATCTCGGTACCCGTGGCTGCCCAGTGCGGGAGCTCGAGGTGAACGAAGAGGACTTCGCTCGGGTAGGCGTCGCACGAGTCTCCACGTCCATCCCCATCGCCATCTTCCTGCTCGGGGTTCGCGACGTCTGGGCAGTTGTCCTCGGCGTCGGCGATCCCGTCTGCGTCCGGGTCCTCACACCGGTCGCCGGCCTCGCTGTAAGGGTGCTCGAGGTTCAGTTGGAGCGGGTTGGCGACGCTGGGACAGTTGTCCGCGCCATCGACGACGCCGTCTCCGTCGGTGTCCTCGTAGCGCAGCGCGAGTCCGGCCTCGAACTCTTCGCGGTTGCTCATCCCGTCTTCATCGAGGTCGCCTGCGGGATCCAAGATGAGGATCTCGGGGTCGTAGCTCACCGCGAACGCGTCGATGAACCAGCCTTCGCCGGAGCTCCANNTAGGGCAAAGCGGAAACGGAATCGCCGCGCTTCGGCGTCGAAGCTCTGTGTCGCGTACTGGATCCAGCGTGTGTCGTAGTCGGGTTGGCCGTCGGCCGCGCCGAGCGGAGACCAAACGTCACTGCCGGTGTCCTGGAACTCGATACTCGTCTTGGAAACCCCGGACGAGACCCAGTGCGTGAGGTGGAGACGCACGACCCCGGTCTCCGGGAGCATGAAGTAAGGCGTTTCGAGCTCGTCGGTGCTCCGGGGCGGGGGCGTCTTGTCGAGCCCCGTCGCCCACACCGCGACCCCGCCGGGGGCGGTGCCCGGCGGGTCGCCCGGGATCCCGTGTTCCCAGCCTGCCGGTCCGCCCATCGNNGGCTCGTCTCGAAGTCCTCCCGCACCCCGCCGATGAGGTCGAGACCGACCTGCTCGTGATCGATGAGCTCGACGAGGAACGCCCGGGGCGTGGACGCCGTGAACGGCACGGTGACGAGGCCGTCCTCGAACTCGACGATGGCTTCGCGGCTCCCCGCCCCAGACACGAGGAGTCCGTCGAGCGCGCGCGATCCGAAGACCGCGTCGTCCGCGAGACGGATCGTGACGCGTACCCCAGCCAGGTCGCGCTCGCGTTCGAACACGTCGTTCTCGAGCACGAGCTCGAGGAGTTGCTCGTCGCCGACGAAGCCCACTCGGGGCCCGGCCAAGCGCACCTGAAGACGACTCTCGAAGAATCGGTCGCAAGCGTCGCCGACACCGTCGAGGTCTCCGTCGGCCTGGTCCTGATTGGGCTCGTCCGGGCAGTTGTCGCGAGAGNNGGGGTCGTCGCAAGCGTCGCCGACGCCGTTCGTGTGGACCTCGTCGCGTTGATAGGCGTTGTGATGGAGTGGGCAGTTGTCGTCCCCGTCGAGGACGCCGTCGTTGTCCGAGTCCGGACGAAGCGGGTCGGTGCCGAGCTCGATCTCCTCGCGGTTGCTCAGCCCGTCTTCGTCGGCGTCGCCATCCGGGTCCAGGAAGCGGGGCTTCGCCGTGATGCCCGTGACGGCGAGCGTGTCGATGAAGGCGCCGGGCACGGAGTAGTAGAACCGTGCATGGAAGCGCAGCGTGGTCGCGTGGCCACCCTGTCTCGTTACCAAGACCTCGTAGGGCTTCCACTCGGGAGCGTAAGTGGGGAACTGCCTGAGTTGCTGCCAGTTCAAGTCGTGGGGGCTTCTGTGGTGGAGGGCGAACTCGGAGTAGTAGCTTCCTCCAACGTGGAGGTAGCCGCGGAAGGACACCCAGACTTCGCGGCCGCGCGGCAGATAGAGCTTGGGCAGTTGGAGCCACTCGCTGCTCGACGGCGTCGCGTTCTGGTCGAGATCCGTACCCCAGGCCTTGTGTCCGGCGGCGGCCCCGCCCGGCCCTTGAGCCGGACGTCCCCACTCCCACTGGTCCAAGCTCCCGCCCTTGGTCAATCCCCCGTCATCGTCTTCGAAGCCCGAGTAGTAGTCGCGCGGATAGACGAGCCCGCGAGCGGGATCGTCCACACCGAGCAGCCCGCTCTCCACGTCCGTTTCCGAGAGCACGGTCAAGGTCAGCGCACCGTTCGCGAAGACCACCTCGACGCGTTGAGTGCCCCCTCCCTCGAGGATGCGACCCACCGAGGCCTCCTCGCCGAACCGTGCCTCGCCGGAGAGCGTGAGTGTGGTCTCGAGCTCCTCGATCTGCGAGAGGAGCGCGCCCGTCTCGTTACGGAGCGTGAAGGTCACCGGGAGCGGCTCGCCGATCATTGCGAACCGTGAGAGCTCGGCTTGGATGTAGATGATCCCTTCGTCGTAGGGGTCGCAAGGATCGCCGGCGCCGTCCTCGTCGGCGTCCTGCTGCTCGGGGTTGGCGATGAGAGGGCAGTTGTCGAAGCAATCGGCGATGCCGTCCTCGTCCGCGTCGAAACCCTCGTCGATCTCGCCATCTCCGTCGTTGTCGACGCCGTCACACTCTTCGGCATCGCAGGCGTCGCCGGTGCCGTCGCCATCCAGGTCGTTCTGATCGGGGTTCGGAACGAGAGGGCAGTTGTCGAAACAATCGGAGATACCGTCGTCGTCGCTGTTGGGCTCCTCGTCGATCTCGCCGTCTCCGTCGTTGTCGAGCCCGTCGCATTCCTCGACGTCGCAATGATCGCCGACACCGTCGTCGTCGCTGTCACCTTGCGCGGGGTTGGCCACGTCCGGGCAGTTGTCGATGGTGTCGACGACTCCGTCGACATCCGGATCGTCGCAGTGGTCGCCGATCCCGTTAGGGTGGACCGCGTCGCTCTGTGTCGGGTTGGGAGCGACGGGGCAGTTGTCGTTCGGATCGGTCCATCCGTCGGCGTCGGTATCTGCGAGGTGCGGGTCGGTTCCGAGGGCACGCTCTTCCCGATTGTTCAGACCGTCACCGTCCGGATCGGCGTCGGGGTCGAGAATCTCGAGCCGCGTCGTCATGCCGTCGAGTTCGATGTCGTCGACGAACCAGCCAGGGAGCTGCCCGGCGATCGCTCCGGAGAATCGGAAACGAAGTTGGACTCTCTCGCCCGCGTAGTCGGAGAGCGAGATCTGCTCGGCGGTCCACTGCCGATCGTTGCGGCCGATTCTGAGCAGGCGGGTCCAGTTCGTGCCACCGTCAGAGCTGAGCTCCACATCCGTGGCGCTGTAGTTGCTCGCATCACGCCACGAGTGGAAGCGAAGCGTCGCTTCTTCTCCAGGGAGTAGGGCGTAGACCGGGGAGACGAAGTGGTCTTCGCCCTGGCCGTGGTTGCCGTTGAGGTTCGTGCCAAACACGCGCAGGCCAGAGTAGGCCGATCCCGGAGTGCTGTTGAGGCGTCCCCACGACCACAGGAGGTTCGAGCCTTTGCGCACGAAACCCGGCGGGCGAGATTCGAGATCGTGCTTGATGTCGCTCCAAAGCTGGACGCCCACGCCGTCGGGGTCTTCGCTGCCAAGGGTGACGGCGGCATCCGTCGGGCTGCTCAGCGGAAGGCGCACGAGCCCATCGACGAACTCCACCGTGACGCGATTCGTGCCTCCACCTTCGAGCAGGAGACCCGCCTCGGCCTCGGTCCCGAACACAGCGTCGCTGCCGGAGCTGAGAACGGCACGAACGCCGATGCGGTCGGCGAGCAGCGTCCCGGCACGATCCTCGAGCTGGAAGGTGACGAAGAGCGGCTCTGTGGTCCAGGCGAGACTCTCGTCCGGGATGGCGCGGATCATGAGCGCGAGATTCGGCTCGGGATCGCAGATGTTGCCGAGTCCGTCCCCGTCGCGATCGGCTTGGCCGCGGTTGCTCACCATCGGGCAGTTGTCGCAAAGGTCGCCGAAGCTGTCGTCGTCGCTGTCGACTTGCTCGGGATCGGGGATCGAGACACAGGTGTCGAGTGCGTCCTCGATCCCGTCGCCGTCGAGATCTCCGGCGAACGCAGGAAGAGAGAAGGCGACGACGAAGGCGATCAGGAGAACGGACAGGAAGGAAGCGGCACTCTCGCGTTTCGCATGTCTGGACACGGACATCTCCCCCTCGCGATGGCAGCGAGATGCGCGAGACGGCGCAGGGGGAGAAGAATCCCTCAGAGGCGAATCGAAACGACGGCTAGGAACTGGCGCTGAACGTGACAACCCCCCCGGGCTTGGCCGCACCCCGCTCGGCTTTGCGAGCAATGAGAGTGTACCGCGAGGGAGTCCCGTATGGGGCGCTTCATGTCGAGAGAAGCCAGGACTTTCGGGCAGTTCGGATCGCTGGGGTGAGAGCGTCTCGCATGAGGGGGTGAGGGCGGGACTAGGAGCTTGCGCACGTTCGACAGGGCTGTGGGACCGGCTCGTTGTGCTGCCGCCAGTGGCTCGATATTCATCGACATGGCGAGGCCTACTTGATCCGCCGAAATCCATCGATGTCGTAGCGTTCCTACGGCGCGTCCGTCGTCTCCGCTTTCCTGAGGCGCGACCATCGCCGCTGCACCGTAGCGCAGAACGCCGCATCCGCGCGGCGACCGAACAGCCCGACGGGCGACTCACCGGCGGCGATCGCCCGGGCGAACCCGTAACCGATCAACACGACGACGAAGACGACGTTGGGCCACGCGTTGAGCGCCCATTGACCGGACCAGGCGAGAGTCCACGCGTCCGAGAAAGGCGCGAGGTACTCGAGCGGCCACACATCTTCGGAGCTCGGTCCCCTCGAGCCGACGAGATCACACAAGAGGTGGAGGTGCACGACCGCGATCCCGACGAGAAACACGCGATCTCGCACGCCGCCGTAGGGTAAGGGCTTCGCCCTTACCGGGTCGCGCGGAG
>NPIG01001162.1_pt2 | contig 12550 bp, 11 predicted proteins | sample 8637441 | NCBI WGS metagenome assembly NPIG01 (sample SAMN07420675, study PRJNA396082) | bioreactor metagenome | isolation source: sample BR6 brine-fed electro-methanogenic bioreactor BR | place: Japan: Kochi | collected 2016-06-14 | reverse complement strand
CCTGAACCGCTCGATTCCGATCATCACCGGTCTGAGCTCGACCTACCTGTACCGCAGCCCCCGCGAATTCGGACCCGACTGCGAGTATGACGACATCCGCGGCGAACCTTCCGGGCATTTCGTGGTGCTGCGCGGCTATCACAACACCGACCGCAAGGTGCTGATCGCCGACCCGCTGATGCCCAACCCGTTTGCCGAAACCCAGGAATACGCCGCCAACATCGATCGGGTGATCTGTGCGATCCTGCTCGGAGTGCTGACCTACGACGCCAACCTGCTGGTCATCCAGCCCGCCCGCAAGGGCTGAAAGGAGCCGGTGCCATGTCGCCTTTGCTGCTGGTCGTCGATGCCGCCGACAACTGGCCCCTCAGCATCCCCGGGGTGGAGGTGGTCGCGGCCCGCGCCTACCTGACCGATCCGCGCTACACCGAGCTGCGCCGAGCCAAGGTGTTCAACCTGTGCCGGACCTACCGCTACCAGAGCCTCGGCTACTATGTCTCGCTGCTGGCCGCCGCCCGGGGCCACAAACCGCTGCCGAGCGTTTCGGTGCTGCAGGACTTCAAATCGCAGGCGATCATCCGCATCGTCTCCGAAGACCTGGACGGCCTGATCCAGAAAAGCCTGGCGCCCCTGCAGTCGAAGGATTTCGTCCTGAGCGTCTATTTCGGCCGCAACCTGGCCAAGCGCTATGACCGGCTCAGTCAGCGGCTGTTCAGCCTGTTTCCGGCCCCATTTCTGCGCGCCAGCTTCAACCTGCAGCCGAAGACCGGCCGCTGGCTGCTGGCCGGACTCGGGCCGGTGGCGGCCAGCGATATCCCCGAGAACCATCGGGCCTTCGTCGAGGAGGCCGCCCAGTCCTATTTCAAGGCGCGGCGCAGCAGCCGCGGCAAAAAGCCCGCCGGCCGTTTCGATCTGGCCATCCTGGTGGCACCGGGGGAGGCGGAGCCCCCGTCCGACGCCAGGGCGCTGCAGCGATTCGTCCGGGCCGCCGAATCGCTCGGACTCAGTACCGAAATGATCGTCAAGGAGGACATCGGCCGCCTGGCCGAGTTCGACGCCCTGTTTATCCGCGAGACGACCAACGTCAATCACCACACCTACCGGTTCGCCCGCCGCGCCGCCGCCGAGGGGCTGGTGGTGGTGGACGATCCCGAATCGATCCTCAAGTGCACCAACAAGGTGTTTCTGGCCGAACTGCTCGAGCGGCACCGTCTGGCCACCCCGAAAACCCTGATCGTCCACCGCGACAACCGCAAGCGGATCCTCGACCAGATGGCCCTGCCCTGCATCCTCAAACAGCCTGACAGCTCCTTTTCGCAGGGGGTGGTCAAGGTCGAAACCGAAGAGGCCCTGCGCCAGGTGGCGGCCCGGCTGCTCGAAAAATCCGAGCTGATCATCGCCCAGGAATTTCTGCCGACCTCCTTCGACTGGCGCATTGGGGTTTTCGACCGGCAGCCCCTGTACGCCTGCCGCTACCACATGGCCAAAAAACACTGGCAGATCCTCAAGCGCGACAGCAGCGGAGCCAAAAGCGAAGAGGGGCGGGCCGACGCCCTGCCGCTGGAGCAGGTTCCGGAGGTGGTGGTGCGGACCGCGGTGAAGGCGGCCAACCTGATCGGCGATGGCCTTTACGGGGTGGATCTGAAGCAGGCAGGCAACAAGGTGTACGTCATCGAGGTCAACGACAACCCCAGCATCGATGCCGGGGTGGAGGACCAGGTCCTGAAGGACGGGCTCTATCTGCGGATCATGGCAACCATGCTGCGGCGCATCGAACAGCGCAAGGAAAGGATTCAGGGATGAACGAGGGCGATACGCTGCACCTGTTCGAGGGCTACGGGGTGGAGCTGGAATACATGATCGTCGAAGGCGAAGGCCTGCGGGTGCTGCCGGTGGCCGACCGGGTGCTGCGGGATGCCGGCGGCGAGGTGATCAGCGAGATCGCGGTGGGGCCGCTGCGCTGGTCCAACGAACTGGTGCTGCACGTTATCGAGCTAAAGACCAACGGCCCGGCGGCGTCCCTGGAAGGGCTGGGGGAGATCTTTGCCGAGCACGTCGGGCGGGTCAACGGACTGCTCGCGCCGCTGGGCGGGCGGTTGATGCCGACGGCCATGCATCCGTGGATGGACCCGTTTCGGGAAATGCGTCTCTGGCCCTACGAAAACGGCCCCATCTACGAAGCCTACAACCGGATCTTCGGCTGCCAGGGGCACGGCTGGGCCAACCTGCAGAGCGCTCACCTCAACCTCCCTTTTGCCGATGACCGGGAGTTCGCCCGGCTGCACGCGGCGATCCGTCTGATCCTGCCGATTCTGCCGGCGNNGGCGGCCTCGTCGCCGGTCATGGACGGCCGGCCGACGGGCCTGGTCGACAACCGGCTCGAGGTCTACCGTGTGAACCAGGCGCTGATTCCCTCGGTGACCGGGCGGGTGATTCCGGAGCCGGTTTACTCGCGGGCCGACTACCAGCAGATCATCCTCGAAACCATGTATCGGGATATCGCCGCCCACGATCCCCAGGGGATTCTGCAGTACGAGTGGCTCAACTCCCGGGGAGCGATTGCCCGCTTCGATCGCAACGCCATCGAAATCCGGGTGCTCGACGTCCAGGAACACGCAGGGGCCGATCTGGCGGTGATCGGCGCGATCGTGGCGGTTCTCAAGGCGCTGGTCGCCGAAACCTGGTCACCCCTGGCCGCACAGCAGGCCTGGCCGGTGGCGGCCCTCGAAACGATCCTGCTCGCCACGATTCGCGAGGGGGAGGCGGCCCTGATCGACGATCGCCGCTACCTGCAGGCGCTCGGCCTCGATCGTCAATGCTGCCGTGCCGGCGATCTGTGGCGGCATCTGGTGGCGAGCCTGTTGGGCGGGGCTCCTGGCTCCTGGCAGGAAGCGCTGGGGGTGATTCTGGAGCATGGCACCCTGAGCCGCCGGATGATCCGGGCCCTGGGCGCAGAGCCGTCGGCAGAGAGAATCTGCGAGGTCTACCGGCAGCTCTGCGACTGCCTGGAGAAAGGGAGAGCGTTTGTTGCCTGAACCGATCCGGCTCATGATCAGCTGCGAACATGGCGGCAACCGGGTGCCGACCGAATACCGGGCCCTGTTTCGCGGCCATGAGGAACTGCTCGCCACCCACCGCGGCTACGACATCGGCATTCTGCCGTTGGCCCGGCGTCTGGCCGCGGCGCTCGATGCTCCCGTCGAAACCGCCGAGGTGACCCGGCTGCTGGTCGATCTGAACCGTTCCCGGCATACCCCGGCCCTGTTCTCCGGGATCAGCCGAATACTCGACCGGCCGGCCCGGGAGAAGGTTCTGGCGCGCTATTATTATCCCTACCGGCAGCGGGTGGCGGAGCGGGTCGGCGCACTCCTCGCCCAAGGGGGCCTGGTCGCCCACCTTTCCATCCATTCCTTTACCCCGGAGATGGATGGAACGATCCGCAATGCCGACCTGGGCCTGCTCTACGACCCCGTCCGCCCCCGGGAGGCGGAATTCTGCCGGCTCTGGCAGCAGTTCCTGATCGAGGCGGGACCCGAGTTCCGGGTGCGGCGCAACTATCCCTACCGTGGGGTTTCCGATGCCTTGGTGACCCATCTGCGCCGCCGCCTGCCGGCCAGGAGCTATCTGGGGATGGAACTGGAGGTCAACCAGAAACACCCGACCGGCGATCCGCAGCGCTGGGAGAGGCTGCAGCAGGTCGTGGTGCAATCGCTGCGTCATTTGGTAAATCCGCAGGCCAAAACGACGGGCAGCGTGTCTTGACAATCGGTTCCGGTGAGGTATTTTTAACTTCGGCTGTTTACCTGGGCACGACCCCGGGGCAAACCGGTCTGTCGACGGCCCGCTTCCGGGCCTTTGACGGGATATTCAATCGAGGAGGCGAGAGATGCTGCGAAAACTGTGGATCGGTCTGGCTCTGCTGAGCCTGGCCGGAGCTACGGCGTGGGCCGAAGACGAGCTGATGAAACGGGCGAATTCGATGTTTGAACCTATCCCTCTCACCCCGCCGGCGCTCAAGGACAATCCGGCAACCCCGGCCAAGGTGGAGTTGGGTCGGATGCTTTATTTCGACCCGCGGCTGTCGGCTTCCAGCCTGATCAGCTGCCAGACCTGCCACAATGTCGGGCTGGCCGGTGCCGATCTGCAGGAAACCTCCGTCGGGCACGGCTGGCAAAAGGGTCCGCGCAACGCCCCGACCACCTTCAACGCGGTCTTCAATACCGCCCAGTTCTGGGATGGGCGCGCCAAGGATCTGGCCGAGCAGGCCAAAGGTCCGGTCCAGGCCTCGGTGGAGATGAGCAACACCCCCGAGCAGGTCCTGGTTACTCTGAAAAGCCTGCCGGAGTACGTTGATCGTTTCAAATTGGCCTTCCCCGGCGACCCGGAATCATTGACCTTCGACAATATGGCCCGGGCGATCGAGGCTTTCGAGGCCGCCCTCATCACGCCGAACGCCCCGTTCGACAAGTATCTCAAGGGGGACGCCAAGGCCCTGAGCGCTGCCGAGCAGGAGGGCCTCAAGCTGTTCATGGATAAGGGCTGCGCCAGCTGTCACGGCGGCATGAATGTGGGCGGAAACGGCTATTTCCCCTTCGGCGTGGTGGAAAAGCCGGCCAGCGAGATCCTGCCGCCCGAGGATAAAGGCCGCTTCAAGGTAACCAACACCGCCGGCGATGAGTACGTGTTCCGGGCCCCGTCGCTGCGCAACGTGGCGATTACCCAGCCCTACTTCCATTCGGGCAAGGTCTGGAAGCTCGGGGAATCGGTCTCGATCATGGGGTCGGCCCAGCTGGGGATCACCCTCGACGATCAGCAGGTCGCGCGGATCGCCGGATTTTTAAAGACCCTGACCGGGGACCAGCCCGAGATCGTTCATCCGGTTCTGCCCCCCTCCGGGGATGCGACCCCGAAGCCGGTCCTGACCACCCAGCCGGGCAAGTAAAAGGTTCTTCCCTCATGCCCCCCGCTGCCTTGGCGGGGGGGCTCGTCAGGCCATCGTTTCGCCCGGCAGGGCGGGATCGGTGAGTCGGCCCAGTTGGGCGAGGCAGGACTCCTGGTTTTCGAAGAGCAGCGTCTGAAGCCCCATCGCTGCGGCCCGGGCGATGTTGCCCGGATTGTCGTCGATCAACAGGGCCTGGCCGGGTTCGACCCCCAGGGCCTGGACGGTATCCAGGAAAACCGAGGGCTCACGTTTTCCCTTGCCCAGGTAAAAACTGTTGAATACCCGGTCGAACTCCTGGAAAAAATGGTCCCGTTGCTCGAGGCGATCGAGCCAGTCGGTCTGATCGCTGAGAATTGCGGTCAGATATCCCCGGCGGCGCAGTTCCCTGACTTTGGCGAGCATCGGCGGCCGCAACACGAAGCGACGCAGAATGTCCGCGGTCAAGGCGGCCGGATTTTCCTGGAAAGGACTCTGGCGATCCATCAATCTCCAGAAGTCCTCTTCGGTGCCCTCGCCGGTGACATAGCCCGAGGTGTAAACCGCCTCGGCTCCCTGACGAAAAAACTCTTCCGGGTCCTTTCCCTGGCGGCGGGCGATGGTTTTGAGGCCCTCCCGAAAGCCTTCCGCGGCCAGGACTCCGCCGTAATCAAAGAGGATCGCCCGGACCCCGGCCCTTGAACGGTCTGCAGGCTGTTTCATGGTGGATGTTCCCTGTCCTGAAAAATGGCTGTTTTGCTGATCGAAACCGGCTGTTCGCCTTGCCGGCCTTCCTTCCTGGGCCAAATTGACAACCTTTCATATTGATTCAGAATATCACATAGGACTTCCTCTTCTTTCAAGGACCTGTGATGAAGCAGTTTTTCCACTGGATACTGCTCCTGGTCCTGGCCGTAACCGCAGCGGCCCAGGAGCCGCCGCAGCAGGGTCCGGCGACCCAGGCCTATCCCGGTGTGTCCGAGGTTCTGCCCCGGGTTTCCCGCCTGGTGGAGGAGGAGATCAACGCCGAGGCCAAGTTGACCCCGATCAGGGAAATGAGCCCTTTTCGGGAGAGGATCCAAGAGGTCACCAAGCGCCAGCAGGAACTTATTCAGCGCATTACCAGCCTTGGCGACCCAACCGGTTGGAGCTTCGACCGGCTTCAGGATACCCGCGGGCAGCTGTTCGAACATAAGAACAACCTGAAGAAAATCCTCGATGATTTATCGGCACGCTTGGCGAGCGTGGAACTGATCCGGCAGACCTGGAACCAAAAAGAGCAGTTCTGGAAAGGTTGGCAGGAATCCCTCGACAAGTCGGACCTGGAGCTTCCCCAGGCGGCTTTCGAGCAGGCCCAGCGGATTATCGGCCGGGTTCTGAAGCTGGCGACCGAATCCGCAGGCCCCTTGGTTCAGTTGCAGAACGAGGTGACCGCTCTGCAGAAGACCAGCCTCGAGGTGTTGAGCCGGCTCGACACCCTTCTTAAAGGGCAGCGGGAGCAGACGTTCAGGAAAACCACCCATTCCTTTGCCAATCGCAATTTCTATCGTCAGTTCAATTTCGACCTTTGGCGAGAGGTAGACCGCGGCATCGAAGAGGTCGAGGTCGTCGGTTGGGAGTTCTTGCAGGATCAGGGCTGGGTCCTTGCCCTTCAGGCGCTTCTGGCCCTGTCCCTGGCGGCGTTTATTCTCCATCATCGAAAACGCGCCGAGGTCACTCGGGAATGGCAGTTCATCATGAACCGCCCCTGGGCGACCGGGATTTTTGTCTCCGTCTCCTCCCTCAGCGCCCTTTATGACCATCCCCCGGCCCTGTGGCGGCTGCTGCTGTGGATCCCGGCGGCCTATTCAGCCTCCCTGCTGGTTTCCGGCCTGCTGAAAAACCCCCGCAAGATCTTTACCGTCTATCTGCTTGCCACCTTGTTCATTCTCTCTCTGGCTCTGCAGATCATCTCGTTGCCGACCCCGCTCTACCGCCTCTATCTGGCCCTCTTGTCGCTGGGGGGGATTCCGCTGTTGCTGTTTTTGGCAAGAAGCAACCTCAAGGCCCATGCCGGCAAGGTCGACGGGTTCACCCTGTCGCTGCGGGTCGGCGCGGCGGTGCTGTTTATTTCCCTGGCGGCTCAGTTCGGCGGATTCTCAACCCTGTCCAGCCGGCTGATCGAATCGTCGGTGAAAACCGTCTTTCTCGGATTGTTTGCGGCCATGGCGATCCGCCTCGGACGGGGCGGCATCGAATTTCTGCTGACCCACCCGGCGGTTCGCCAGCGGCGGTTCTTTCGCCGCTACGGAACTGAACTGATGCATCGGCTCAAAGAGGTGTTCCAGATTTTTGTCGTCGGTTACGCTACCCTTTACCTGCTCGAGGTCTGGGGGATTTACGACTCGATCGGGCAGGCCTGGAGCGAACTGCTGGCGATGGGGTTCGATGTCGGCGAGGTCAGGGTGTCGGTGCAGACGGTTCTGCTGGTCGGCCTGGTCCTGTATGTCTCCATCGTCGTTTCCTGGTTTATCCGCGCCGTGCTCGATTCTCAGGTGTTTCCCCGCCAGGGGTTTGACCGGGGGGTCCGGGATGCGATCAAAAAACTGCTGCATTATGCGTTGGTTCTGGTCGGTTTTCTGTTCGCCATGAGCCTGGCCGGAATGGAACTGAGGAATTTTGCCGTGCTGGCCGGAGCCTTCGGCATCGGTATCGGCTTTGGCCTGCAGAACATCGTCAATAATTTCGTCAGCGGCCTCATCCTGCTGTTCGAGCGGCCGATCAAGGTCGGCGACATGGTGGTGCTGGGAACCGAATGGGGGACGGTGCGCAAAATCGGCCTGCGCTCGACAATCGTCGAAACCCTTGACCAGTCGGAAATCATCGTTCCCAATTCGCAGCTGATTTCCGAGCAGGTCACCAACTGGACCCTCTCGACCAATGTGGCGCGGGTGGTTCTGCCGGTGGGGGTGGCCTACGGGAGCAACGTGCCGCTGGTGCTCAAACTTCTCAAAGAGGTGGCCGTCCAGCACCCCGATGTCATCCCCGATCCGAGCCCCTCCCCCATCTTTACCGGTTTCGGTGACAGCTCTCTTGATTTTGAGCTGCGCATCTGGATCGGTGATATTCAAAAGCGCCTGAAGATCAAGAGTGAGCTGAATCAGGCCATCGACCAGGCCTTTCGTGATGCCGGCGTGGAAATCCCCTTCCCGCAAAGGGATCTGCATCTGCGGTCTCTGGACGAGGCCATCAGGTTTCGTACCGGTCGAGAACGTGCCGGTGTGAGGAGACGCGGCGATGAAGCTCGCCCTTCCCCAGGTCGTGACTCAGCCAAGGCCAGCGAGAAGGATGAGGCCCCTGAACAGCCCGTCCTCGAGGAAGATGAAGCCCGGGAGGACTAATCTCATGCGTGGGAATCCATTGCCCGGCTGCGCACGGCGGGAACCGGACTGATGTGTTGAGGGCTGTAGCGTAAGATGCTATCCTTGCCCCAACAGAAACCGCGTTGGTGGGAGGAATCAATGATCAAAGAACCGCAGGTGATGATCCTGGGGTCGGGCCGGGCTGTGCCTGATAAGGTCCTTACCAATACTGACCTGGAAAAAATGGTTGATACCTCAGATAGCTGGATCGTAAAACGTACCGGCATCCGGGAGCGGCGAATCGTCGAGTCCGGAGTTCCCCTTTCGGAACTGGCCACCCGGGCCGCGCAGGCCGCCATGGAAAATGCAGGAGTTGCGGCAGCCGATATCGACCTGATCGTCGTGGGAACCGTGACCGGCGATATGAAATTCCCGGCCACGGCCTGTCTGGTGCAAGACAGAATTGGTGCTGCCAAAGCGGTGGCCTTCGATCTGTCGGCGGCCTGCTCCGGATTTCTGTATGGCCTTCAGGTTGCCGAAGGGCTCATGGCGGTGGCCGGTTATCGGCGCGCTCTGGTGATCGGCGGGGATATTCTGAGCTCCATGGTCAATTGGCAGGACCGGGATACCTGCGTGCTGTTCGGCGATGGGGCTGGCGCCGTGATCCTCGGTCCCTCCGATGGCCGGAGGGGGATTTTGAACACTCTTTTGCGAAGCGACGGCTCTTACAGCAACCTGCTCTACAATCCGGGATGCGGGAGCCTCAATCCGCCTACTCCCGAGAATGCGGAACAAAAACTCCACACCATTCAGATGAACGGAAGTGACGTTTTCCGGCATGCCGTCAATTCGATGACCGAGGCCTTGCGACAGGTTCTGGAGGAGGCGGAGATCTCTGCCGGCGATCTCGATCTGCTCATTCCCCATCAGGCTAACCTGCGTATTATCGAGGCCGTGGTCAAGCGCTTTGATGTTCCCCATGAGCGGGTGTATGTGAATGTCGAGCGTTACGGCAACACCTCGGCGGCCTCCATTCCCATCGCCCTGGACGAGGCTCGGGAGTGCGGAAGGATCACCACGGGCAGCCTCGTTGGTTTGGTAACCTTCGGTGGTGGTTTTACCTGGGCTGCAGGTCTGGTCAGGGTTTAGCGCATCCGGGAAAAATCGCCGGTCCCGCTTGCACTTTGAATTTTCGGGGTTAGAATAAAATCAAAGCGAAAGGAGGAATAAGGTCATAGCAAACCATATTTCGCCATAGCTAACCCGACCCCCTGCACGGGGGGAAATAATCGCCATGCTCCGCAAGGCGAAGAAGCCGGTGCCGAAAGGTAGATTGGCCGACTCAAAAAGACCCCTCACCAGAAAGGTGAGGGGTCTTTGGTTTTTTAGGACCCCCAAAGTCCACCGGCAAACGTCCGGTGGACTTTGGGGGTGTTTAGCAAGGATTACTCGCCCCGCAGCTCGGTGAGAATCTCGGGATTCTCTTCCTCCTCGGCAAGGATCGTATGGCAGGTATCACAATCCTGGGAAACAACTTCCCCGCCTGGGGACTCGTGCATTTCGTCGTGGCAGCGGAAGCAGCCGCCATCTTCCGTATGGCCGATATGGTCGGTGTAGGTGCCCCACTGGATGTTCATTTCGGGGAAGACGTTTTCGGCATAAGCGGCCTGAACGCCGGCGATGGACTTTTCGATCATTTCCGGCTGCTGCTTGACCAGGTCGGGATAGTTCTTCTGATAGAAGTTGTTCAGCTCGGTAGCGATCGCTGTCTTGGCTTCATCCTGGGAGGCATATTCCTTTTTGACCACGGCCATCGCCATTTTCTTGATGAAGGGCAACTCCCGGACGATATCTCCGGAAAGAATTTTGTTGTTCAGGGCCACCTCGGCGGAAAGGTAGACGTGGGTCGGGCGGTTGTGGCAGTCGATGCAGTCCATCTCGCGGACTTCGATGGTTTCTCCGGCTTCGGCCAAAAGATCATCGGCTTCCTCGGTCTTGTAAACGATCTGGGTGCCGTCCTGCTTGTGCAGGGTTACCTCAGGGATGTTCATCCGGCTGTGATCCGAAGCCTTGTAGGTGATTTTGTTTTCCGGAGCCACATGCCAGTGAATGCCGTGGGAGCTGACCGTGCGGTCACCGGCAGAACCGATCTTCATCAGCAGGACGGTCTGAACGTGGGTGTTTTTTTCATCTTCGAGGAACTTGTCCTTGACCACCAGCTTCTCGCCATGGAATTTCTCCGGTCGGTGACACTCCTCACAGGTGTCCCGGGCCGGACGCAGACCGTGGACTGGGACTTCGATGGGACGGGGGTAGGTGTCAAGAGCCACGGCGAAGAGCTGACGGGCACCGGAAATTTTCGATTTGACGAACCAGGTGGCGCCGGCACCGATGTGGCACTCGACGCAGGCCACACGGGAGTGGGGCGAGTTGCTGTAGGCGGTATGCTCAGGGTTCATGACCGTGTGGCAGAATTGACCGCAGAAACCCACGGATTCCATATAATGATACCCGCGGTAAGCCAGCAGACCCATGATGAAGATGTTGATGCAGGAAAGGAAGACCGCGAAAAAGACCAGCTTACGCATCTTGCTGAACTTCGACGGATCAGTGAAGTAGTCCCGCAGATATTCCAGGGTGAAGAGCCGGACCTCCTCCTTGCCCTTGAAGAAAAAGAGGCCCAGAAAGACCAGAATCAGGCCGCCGATGAAGGCCGGGCCGAGAACCATGTAGATGACCGCCGCGACGTAGGTGTTTGCGATGTGCCAGACAAGGTCGTACATGATCGCCCCGAACAAAAACGGAAAGACGACCGTGACGATCATGGCTCCGATGAGCGAAACGCGGCTCCTGGCGATGCCCCGGGTAAATGCTGCGATAACTTCAGGTAACGTTTTCATGCTGCTAACCCCTTCTTCCTTTTTTGATATGTGCAGAAGTCATGGTGGAATGGCTAAGGCTGACGGTTTCTGGCGGCCCAGCGGACCGGATTAGTGCAGGTTTTTGAGGGCAGGTGGTACGGAATTTCCGTATGTCGCAAATTCTATTAATCCAGCGGCCAGATACCAAGCAACGGTTAATACATCGATAACGCTGTTTTGTCAATGCCAAAATGGGGGAGGGAATCCTGCCTTTGCGGCCTGCAGAGGCGAGTCCACCAGTAAACCTGTCAGGATTGCAGAGCTTTTAGTTCGAGGCAGGGCAGAGGGTATGTCGGGAAGTCACTCAACAAAAAAAGCCGCCCCCTTACGAGAGCGGCTTGAACGGTGAACTGGTACCGGTTAACCGTGAGATCCTTCCTTTTTGGGGAAGGCCGGAAGGAGCTTGTTGATGAAATAGAAGAGCACGAACGGTGTGGCCATAACCAGAAGGGCCCCAAAAAATCCTTCCTTGAAGGTTTCGGCATCATGGGGAATGATCGGCAGATGATAGTGCATGAAGCCGGCAAAACTCAGCGAGAAGGCCTGGCCGCCGATGACCACGTTCCAGCGCATCATGAAGACACCGAAAAGAACCAGGGCGCAGGCTATGGTCGTCCGTCTGACGTTCCGCCCGGGGAGGATCATCATCAGGAAGGGAATCAGGTTGCCGATAACGTACTGGAGGATGAAGATCTTGGTGAAATCTCGTTCCATGATGACTTCGCGCAGAATGTCCCAGGACTTGACCTGGGTATAGCCGCGGAAGATCAGGTCGAGAACCTCCAGGGTGATGGCGGCGATCATGAAATAAAGCAGATAGTTGGAGACCATGCTGACTTCATGCTCCTCCGCCCCGCGCAGCTCCTCCACGGTGGGGGCGTTGGCCTCCCTGGCCCAGCGGGCCATCTTGCGCTTGGCCATGAACTTGCGGATTTCCTGAGTCACCACATAGCAGAGAATGCACAGGGCGATCCCGGACACCACCGCCGAGCAGATGAAGATAACCGGCATCAGCGGGGTCATCCAAAGGGCGTTGGCTTTGACCGAACCAAAAATGAACCCGGCGTAGCCGTGGAGGAAGCAGGCCACCGGAATCCCGACAGCGGCCATGATTTTACAGGCCTTGTGATCCTTTTCCAGCGCCTCGTGGCTGATATCCATGGCGCCGAGGGTCAGGGCCTTGTTCGCCACCAGGTAGAAACTGTCCATCGCGCTGCGGTTGGGTTTGGCTTGAAGTCTCTGGTAGGTGAGTACAAAGTGCTCACGGTAGACGAACCAAAGTTCGGTGGCGACGATCGAGGCGTAGGTCAGAAAAACGATGCCGAAGGCCGAGATCGCCGAGGTGAAATGCGGCGTCATCAGCACGTTGA